>Ga0209006_10001548_pt1 | contig 20844 bp, 25 predicted proteins | sample JacPin_JW_Ref_O2_FD_188567 | JGI IMG/M metagenome (GOLD analysis project Ga0209006, IMG submission 188567) | Forest soil microbial communities from Algoma, Ontario, Canada - Jack Pine, Ontario site 1_JW_Ref_O2 (SPAdes) (version 2) | ecosystem: Environmental > Terrestrial > Soil > Boreal...
CGCAGCCGCCCGGACGGCTCGAGCCGCGCCCGGGTGAGCACCTGCTCGGCCTCGTCGAGATCGGCCAGAATCTGCCGGCAGCGATCGAACAGCGCGCCGCCGTCCTCGGTGAGGCCGACGCGGCGGGTGGTGCGGGCGAGGAGCCGCACGCCCAGCTGATCCTCCAGCCGGCTGATCGCGTTGCTCACGCCGGATTGAGTCATGCCGAGATCGCGCGCGGCGCGCACGAAGCTGCGCCGCTCCGCCACCTTGGCGAAAATCGACAGGGTGCGCAAATCGAGCATCGCCCGGCTATCACCAGTGGAAATGAATGATATCACCGCAGTGACGATTAATGGAAGCCGCGAAATGCCTAGAATCCACGCTCGATCGTCCTTTCCGGCGCACCCGTGCCGGGGGGCGTCGAACGGAGGTTTCGATGACCAACGTCGCATCTGCGGTTTTACCGACCAGGCGCTCCCGCCTGGCGTCACGCGTGCTTCTCTTCGCGCCCGCCGTGCTCTTTGCGGTGATCTTCGCCGTCGAGATCGCGATCATCCTGTACGCCGCGCCGGCGCTCGATCCGCTGGCGCCGATCTATGTCACGTGAGCACGTAGCCCGCTGCGGGAAGGTTCAACTGCGCATGACGAATCGCGGAGCGGTCGCCCATCGCGGCGGCGAACGTCGGCGGAAGGCGCGCGTCACGGCGAGTGCACCGTGCGGCCGCCGCCGCGCGCCGACGGCATGGTCTCGGCCCACAATCGATGCGCGCGGTCGAGCATGTAGACGACCTGGCCGTCGACGTCGCCCGTGCTGGCGAACTGAAAGGCGTCGGCGCCGAGCTTCACCGCGAGATCGCCGTCGACCAGCGCGGCCTGCGATCGATCGCCGAGCTCCTGCCAGAGCCTTGCGTCGGTCGCGAGGACATAGACGAGATTCATATCCACCGGGTGAAAGGCCGCGACGTCGTGGTCGACCTGCCGGGGCGCATCGGTTGCGTGTTGGCGCCACAAGAAATGGCTCGGTGTCAGGACGTACGCGGTATCGCCATCGGCGACATAGTCGAACGCGGCAATCGGCTGCCCGACCTTGACGCGATTGTGAAAATCCCCGGTCTCGCGCCAAAGCGCTCCGTCGCTTCCGAGAACGAAGACGAGCGTCGGACTGAGCGCCTGGAATGCGGCGACCTTCTCGTCGACCAGGTCGCGGGTCTTGCCGTCCGCATGCAGCCGCCACAGACGTTTGTCCGTCCCGGCGATATAGACGACGTCTGCGATCGGCTGGAAGTCGTCGACCTCGTGGTCGAGGAAAGTCCGATTCGACCCGTCGGCGCGCCACAGCGTGCCGTCCTTTTCCAGCACGAACAGCGGCCCGCCCGGCGCGGCACGAAATCGACTGACGGACTGCGCGACCATCGTCGAGTCGTTGCCGCCGAGCGCCATGCGCCACAGGCGCCCACCGCCGTCGAGAGCGTATGCGACCGTTCCGCCGACGATCTCGAAACGCTCGATTCCGGCGCCGATCGACTTGCGCGTCGTGGCGCCGTAGTTGACCGGCGCGCGGGCGCCGACGCGATCGAGCAGCTTCGGCGGTCCGTCTGTCGGCTGCGTCGGCCGGCCGAAATGGCGCCGGCCGCCGCGGACGCCGCGGCGGCAGCCCGTGTTGAAAATGACCTCGCCCGGCTCGGCGAAATCGCCGCCGATCCAGTCGCAACCGTTGGGCCGCCGCTTCGCGGCATCCGCCGGCGCGAGCGAGCACACGATACCGATCGCACCGAGCAGGAGCGCCGTGCGCAGAAGAGAGCCTGTCATTCGAATAGTCTCGGTTGGGCGCGTTATCCGTGACGACCCGTCAGGCATCGCTCGCGAGCTCTTCGCACCCGTCCACGCAATCTGCCCGTCCGCGAGGAACACGGTCAAGCATTCGCGCCCGGACGACCAGGAAACGGTGACTTAATCGATACTGGTCAGACCGCCGGACGCGTGCACGCCGGTATTGCGAGGTGGGGCCGGTCGCACAAGAAGACGTAATGTGTTGAACCATATGCGTCCGCGTCCCGACCAAAGCCTGTTCGGGGCGGTTCGTCCCCGCAGTGCTTCGAGGACGGGAGAAGCCCAATGTGGACGCGCACCCATTACTTCTACTTGCTCGCCGCGGCGGTCGTTTTCCTGATCATGCATCTCTATTTCGTCCTGGCCTGGGACAGCGTTTATGCGCAACACCCGTGGGCGGGCTATGCGCCGGGCATCGCGCCGCCATTTTTTTCCTCTTCCCCCCGCAGCCAGCTGACCGCGTCCGTCGTTCTGCTCGTCATGGCCCTCGCCCTGACGCTGATCCCGTCGGGCGGCAAGCGGTTGATCGGCATCGCCATGTGGGCCGGCGTGATCGCCGCATGCGTGCTGATCTGGGTGGCGACGCCGAAGCTGCGCAACGACAGCAACATGTGGCCGATCGATCTCGTCTTCCTGGCGGTGATGACCGGCGTGCCGATGCTGGTCGGGCGGGGGCTCGGCCTTCTTTATTGGCGCGTCCGCGGGATCGGCAAAGCGCAGGCTTGAGCGACCGCCCGTTCCTCGCTGTCGATGGCTAATTTATCGCGACGTCGCGCGCCGGCTTGACGCGTATCGCCTTTGCCTCGGCTCAATCCCCAAACACCCAGCGGACGATGCGGTAATCGCCGCGGTAGCCGCCGTTCCTGGCAAACGGCTCCTCGTTCCAGAACCTGTCCGCCGCCGCCCGATCCGGCAGCTCGAGCAGCAGCGCGGTGCCGATGTTGTCGGCGCCGTCGGCGGAGCGGATCGGCCCGCGGAAGATGAAGCTGTCGGCGTACGACGCGAAGTACGACTCGTGCGCGTGCAGGTGCGCCCGGAAGAACTCCGGCGTGCCGGTCTTCGGCCCCGTGCACAGGAACTGCTGCATCCCCTTGCGGCGATAGTCGGCCGCGCGCTTCTGGAAGCTGTTCGACCAGCGGTGGATGTCGAGGCGTTGATAGACGCCGGCCCTGTTCATGGGCTCGTTGGCGACGAACGCGTCCGCGTCCGCGCGGTCGAGCTGCATGAAGAACGTGGTGCCGAGCGCCTCGCGGCCGTCGTCGGACACGAGATGGCCATAGCCGATGACGTGCTCGGCGAAATTCCTGACGTAGCCTTGCTGCTCCGCCAGCAGCGCGCGGCGCTGGTCCGCCATTCCCGGCTTGTCCCAGCAGTAGATCGCCCACTGCGCCGGCTTGGTGCGGTAGTAGTTCTTTAGGTCCTCGCCCCGCAATCCATGGCGCGGATCGCCCGGCAGGTATCCGGTCGCGTTCGATTCCGACATGTCGCCTCCAAGATCGCGCAGGTCTGCTGGGTCTCGTTCACTAAGACGATCAATCGAGCTACACCTTTTTGGAAGCGGCCTCCATCGGCATCAGCGTGTTGAGGACGATCTCGGCCGGCCTGCCGCACGTCGTGCGGGGCAAGGGTCGAAGCGGCGAAGGCACCGGAAACCGCTCGCAGCGATCAAACGCAGATCGACTGGCGGGATGCCCCAATGCGCGCTACGGTAGTCGGTGACGAGGGGCCTGGGGCGAAATGGCGAAGCGGAAATCTCCGCGGAAGGCGAAATACCGCGTGTTCGTCTCACACGCCGGCGACGACATCTGGCTCGCCGAACAGATCGCGAGAAACGTCGAGGAGTGCGGTGCATCGGCGTTTCTGGACCGGCGAGACATCGCGGCAGGAGACAATTTCAAGCGCCGCGTCCATGAAGAGATCGGCAAGTGCGATGAGCTGCTCGCAGTGTTCACGCCGTGGTCGCGGCGACGGGCATGGGTTCGTCACGAAATTGGCATGGCTGACATGCTGGGAAAACGAATCGTCTGCGTGTTCTACAAAGTGACGACCGACGACTTCCGCGCGGACGAAGACGGGCTGGGACCGCTCGACGGATTGAATACCATTGAAATCAACCGGCTGAGCACCTACTTCGTTGCTTTGAGGAGACGAGCACGATGAGCAAGCCGAGCGTCTTCATCTCTTGGATGCAACGCGACGCCGCGCTGGCGCAACGGTTCGAGGCGGCACTCCGGCACGCCGGCGTGAACGCATCCAACCCAACACGCGATGCCGTTGTGGGAGAGGATTGGCGCAAGTCGACCCGTTCCGCGATCAAAAGCGCGGATGCGGTCATCGTGCTGGCGTTGGCGCCACAGAACCTGAGTTCGAGTTGGATGTCGTATGAGGCCGGCCTCGCTGAAGCGCTCGGAAAACGCATCATGCTGCTGCTGCCGAACCGAAATTCCGTGGCCGATCTCCCCGCCGACTTCGCGTCTACGCAGGTTGTGCAGTTCGATCCCCAGTCGCCGGAAAGCGCCGCGCGCGATATCGCGTCTCGCCTCGGCGTCGTCTGATCGAGCCCGAGTTGCGCACGTCATTGTCAACAAGGCGGCGTTCACCCCGGATTAAGTCCGGAGCGGGCTTTCGCCGGGACGCGCGCTAAATTTAGCGCCAGAAATCAAGCTTGTAGTCAGTCCGAGCCGGACCCTACGAACCGATCTGTTGCGACAGTCCGAGGAAGGCGCGCACCTGTCGCGCAACCTCGCGAGTCTCCTCGCGCGTATTCGCCGGGGAGAGATAGAAGCGCTTGCCCGACGCGAGCACGACGCGCGGGTCGAAGCTGTTGAGGGGCGGCAAGACCTCGACCACCTCGAACGCGACGACGTCGGCGAGCGCAACGTCGATCGTCTTGCGCGGAACGAAGAAAAGCCGCCGCTCGAATCGGGCGCGGCCCGTCGTCTTGTCGAACACGCAGGTCGCGCCGTGCGGAAAGAACGCACCGAGCCGCACGACCAGCCGCCCGGGGGTATGTTCGACGGTGCCTTTCATCCTGCTCTTCGCCGGTGGCGCGCAACCTTTCGCGACGCTCGCACCATGCCTTGCCGACGCGGCGTCGCGCAACGGGGGCGCTCTTACGTTGGGCAAACCTGTCCCGGCTAAAGAGGCAGTACCGCTCGACGACGTGAAGGCCCGGGTCGCGAGCCGGGGAACCGCCGCTGAGCTGCCGCGCCCGCGGCCGCGCAAGTTCGGATGATCCTGCCGATGAGGTTTCCATCAGCCGCCGCCGGCACGCATCCGTCCGTATTCCCCACCCCGCGTCTCGCTGCTACGCTTCACCAATCTCAGATATCGGGGGCTCACATGATCGACCGTCGCCGTGCACTTCGCCTCACGCTCGCCGCGTTGCCGGCCGCCGCACTGCTCGCCTCACCGGCGGCGCGCGCCGAGCAGGCCTACGAGCGCTTGTATCCATTGCTGGTCGACCTGCCGGGCTGGACCGGCAACAAGCCGGACGGCATGGCGATGCAGGTGCCCGGCATGGCCATGATGACGGCGACCCGCGAGTACCGGCGCGGCACCGCGCGGGTCAATGCCGGCATCGTGACGGGACCGGCGGCGCAAGGCGGGCTCGCCATGATCCAGTCCGGAATGAAGCTCGACACCGCCGACGCGCACATGAGCACCGAGACGGTCGACGGCATCAAGCTCGCGCGCACCTACACGGCGAAGGACAAGTCCGGCGCGATCCTGGTCGGGCTCGCCGACAACGCGCTGTTCAGCTTCTCGTTCAACGGCGTCGCCGAGGACGAGGCGTTCGCGCTCGCCCGCCGGTTCGACTGGAAAGCGATCCAGGCGGCGCTGCCGAAATAGCGTCCCCGGCGCCTGGGCGCCGTCCGCGGTGTGCGAAAACGCACGTCGCGGGTTGCGGCGCCGTGCAATCCTCGCGTCATCAACTCCAGCGAGGGAGCACGACCATGCTGGCGGAAATCTTCATCATGCGGTTGGAAGCCCTGCTGCGCGTTGCCGCTTCGGGCCAGACCACGACGGCGAGCGACGCGCGCTTCGTGCCGGTGAAGCTGCCGCGCGAGGGCAAGCCTCAGCGCAGCCCGGCCGAGTAAGCGGCACGGCGCAGGTCGGCTTGCTCCGACCTGCGCATGCATGACGCCCGATCAGCGGCACCCCCCCACCGAGAGGGCGAACCCGCTGAGATCCGCATTGACCTGCAGGCCGACCTGGCGGCCGAGCAGGTGCAGCTCGGCACCCTTGTCGTTGTGCAGCACGATGCCCTGCTCGCCGATGCCGACTGCGGCGCCGGCTCCGCCCGCGACATAGCCGCCCTGCACGTCGCAGGGACTGCGGATGCCGTACACGCGGCCGCGGAAATGCGTCTCCGAGGCGCCGAACACGAAGCCCCCCGAGATGCCGCCGATGCTGACCGGATAGTTCCGGCCGTGGAAGCTGAGCGAGCCGCTGCCGCCCGAACCGCCGATTACCCAGCCGGCCTTGAGCACCGAGAACTCGATATGGCCTTCGTCGGCGCGCGCGGGCGATGTTGCGGCGAGACCCGCAATCGCGGCGAGCGGGATCAGGGCGGCACGAATATGGGACGCAAAGCGCATGGTTGTTTCCTCCGTTCGAGTCGAAACCGCACCTTAGCGCGAATGGCGCGACCGGACGCAAATTTGTTCGGGTTTGTTCATGGGCCATCTCGCCGCGCCCGCGCGCGATCGACATGACGCCGTGGCGTGCTCGCGTCCGCGCGCCTGTCGAATTCCTCGTCGATGGCACGAAACCCTGGATTGGAGTACCGCCGCCGCCCAAGACACAGCACATCCCGAATCCGCAAGAGCGTCCTCTCTTGCCGCCGATTTGACGTTCCTGCATCGCACGCAGCAATCGCTTTCAATGCGGCTCACACGCACCGTCGGCGCTCAGCTCATCGTGCGCGTCAAGGCGCGCGCGATCTTTTCCAACCGCCGCGCGCGGGCGTCGCCAGCCGACTTGGCGCGAGGAACCCTGACGCACACCCGACGGAACCGATGTCGTCCGCGAGGGCGTTCGAGTCGTGTGCGCGCCTCGCGCGACGTCTTCCGCACCATCCCCGTCGCGGCGACATCGATCGCATCGACGATCATCATTCTGTCGCGCGGCGCGCGCAGGATTGGCGTTTACGCTTCTCGCCGATCGCGAAGCAGCGTATGGAGAAGATGCGACGTCGGCGCTGGGCGATGATCGCCGCGCCGATGCGAATGCAACGACGCAAGTGCAATGACGCAAATGCAGTGACGTGAATCAGCTATGAAGGAAGGCAAGGACAAGACGAGGGGGCCGATCCTCGCGGCCGGCGGGATCGTGCTGCGCCACGACGGCAAGCCGGAGATCGCCCTGGTGCAGCTGCGCAAGATGGGCACCTGGATGCTGCCGAAGGGCAAGCTCGCCGCCGGCGAAAGCGCGATCGCGGCAGCCCGGCGCGAGGTGCTCGAGGAGACCGGCCATCGCGTGGCGATCCACGAGTTTCTCGGCACGCTCGCCTACGAGACGGGCGGGCGGCAGAAGATCGTCCAGTTCTGGCGCATGCAGGCGCTCGGCGGTCCGGTCGGCGAGCTGATGCGCGACGTGAAGGCGATCGAGTGGCTCGCGCTCGAGGAAGCGATCGAGCGGCTCAGCCATGCGCGCGAGCAGGTCTTCCTCCGACAGGTCGGGTCGCTGGCGATCCGCCGCGCGGTGCGGCCGCAGCGCAAGAGCATCGTGCGGCGCCCGCGCGCCCTGCCGGTGCCGCAGCCGCAAGTACCCGCGTTCCCGGAGCTTGTCGCGCCGGTGGATTTCGCGGCGCCGCTGCCGGCGGACCGCCTCGCCCACGTCGCGAGCCCGCCGTTGGAAACCCGCGTGATCGAACGAGCCGTCGCGAGCCCGAACCGGTTCGAGAAGAAGCTGTTGGAGAAAACCTGGGACTGGCTGCGCCAAACCGCCCTGCAGCCGAAGCCGCCGCGCGACTGAGCCCAGGCCTGACCCCGCCTACGTTCGTGGCGCGCAAGAGCACGTTCCGTTCCTTCGGAATCGGAACGTGCTCTAGATTCTCTATTTGGCGCATGTTCTTGTCGGCGAACCGGCGCCCACTTCGCCGGAACATGCGCAAGGTGCTATGCTCGGCGTTAACGTCGTTCCCAGCGCTCCATCCCGCAGGTGCTTCCATGTCCCACGTCACATACAAGGTCGTGCGCCACGACGAAGGCTGGGCCTATACGGTCGACGGCGTCTTTTCCGAGCCGTTTGCGACCCATGGCGAGGCGCTCGCCGCAGCGCGCCGCGCCGCCGCCGAGCAGCGCACGCCCGGGCGCACCGAGGCGATCGAGTGGGAGGACGCGCAGGGCCGCTGGCACAGCGAGACCGCGCGCGGCAGCGACCGGCCGGACACCGACGTGCAGGACAGCGAGTGAGCACGTAGACCGGATCGCGTAGCCCGATGGAGCCCTCGGGTCTTGCCTTCGGCAAGCCCAAGGGTGAACTCCGCGAAATCCGGGGACAGCATTCCCCTGGTTGACGCTGTCCCCGCATTCCGCTTCGCTCCATGCGGGCTACACCTTCCAGGAAACCATCCATGAAAATCGTCGATCTCAGCCGCGACCTCTACCACCGCACGCCGAGCTATCCCGGCCAGCCGCCGATCATCCACGGGATCTGGAAGACGCATGAGGAGTCGAAGGCGGAGAACGGCGGCGTGCACGGCAACAGCGTGATGTTTTTCTCCATGCCCGATCACGGCGGCACGCATATCGATGCGCCGCGCCATTTCGGGCCGAACGGGACGCCGATCGACGAGTATCCGCTGGAATACTGCATCGTGCCGGGCATCTGCATCGACCTGCGCCACATCGCGCCGCGCGCCGAGATCACGCCGGCCGATCTCGAGGCCGCCGTCGCCAAGGCGGGCGTGCCGGTTCCGAAGAAGGGCACGGTGCTCTTGTGCACCGGCCACCACGTGCGCACGTTTCCCGGCAAGGCCTATGCGACGGACAATCCCGGCGTCGACGTCGCGGCGACCGAATGGCTCGCGGCGCAAGGCATCGTGCATTTCGGCATCGACTCGATGCGACCGGGCCCCGAGGGCATGGTCAACACCCTCGTGCACAAGGCCTGCCTCGAGCTCGACATCACCCATATCGAGAGCCTGTGCAATCTCGAGGCGCTGCTCGGCGCGGGCGAGTTCCGCTTCATCGGCCTGCCGCTCAAGTGGCGCGGGGGCACCGGCTCGCCGATCCGCGCGGTCGCGGTGTTCGAATAGCTACGCCCACGTCGCCGCCTGGAAGCTCGCGTAGACGACGCGCACCTGATCGAGGTTTCCGCCGCTGCGGCCGGCGAAGCCGAGCACGAACGAGCCCTTCGGCACCGACCACTCGAATGGCCCGCCGGCGCCGCCGCCACCGCCGACGCTGCGGCCGTCGCTGACGGTGATCTGCAGGTTGTCGACCCGGGTGCCGGAGCGGCCCGCGATCTTGGTGACGAACTGGCCCGGCAGCAGGGTGAGCACGCTGGTCAACGTGCCGGCGTCGCCGCCGTGATCGGCCTCCCAGGTGCCGGCGGCGCCCTGGTAGCCGACGTGCAGCTTCTCGACATAGCTGCTGGTGCGCAGCTGCAACGCGCTGACGCGCGTCTGCCGCGACGCAAAGGCGAGAACGTCGACGTCGTTGAACGGGGCGCCGCCCGCGCCGCCCTGCGCCGGGCTTTCGTTGATCGCATAGGCGAGCGACGGGCTGCCGAACGCGAGCGACGGCAGGGCGGGCGCCGTGAAGGCCGCGGTCGGATCGTTGTGATAGGCGTGCAGCAGCTTGTTGAGCGCGGCCAGATCGCCCTGCGCCCTGCCGGCGACCTCGTTCACCTTGGCGTCGGTATGGCCGCCGTAATACGCGTAGACGCGCTGCAGCCAGGCGATCTGGTTCTGCAGCGCCTGGAGCTTGACGAGCGAGGCCGTGAGCCCGGCCACGACCTCGTCGCCGACGAAGAAATCGCGGTTGTCGGCGATCGGCTGGAAGTCGCCGAAATCCGGCACGTGCTCGTAGCCGCTGGTGTCGAACCGGATGACGGTCGGCGAGTCGAGCGGCAGCGAGGAGAACTTTCCGGCGAACTCGATGATCTTGTCGGCGCTCGGCAGCGTCGGATTGAGGATGCCGGATATTCGCTGCTCGACCGAGACCCGTGTCTTCGACGACGAGGTGAACTTGTTGAGCTTGACCTGCAATGCGGCGTCGAGGGTGACGCCCTCGAAGATCCCTTGCGCCTTCATCTCGACCTCGAGCTCGGTCTGCTCGTCGCGGGTCTGCGCATAGAAGGTGTAGACCGCGTAGTATTCGCCGCCGCGCGTGATCGAGCTGACGAAGGCGTCGCCGAAGCCGCGAAAGAATGCCTTGAGCGCCGCGCTGCCGACCGGCGGCGTCCTGCCGGGCTTGAGCGCCACGTCGGTCATCGTGTCGCTGCCGACCGTATGCTTGGCATACACCACGATCGAGGTGCTGTGCGTCGTGACGTTGAGCTTCTGCACGAACTTCATCTTCTCGTCGATGCTGCCGAACGGGCCGAAGCTGATCGACAGGGACTGGTTGATCTCGAGCGCCTCGGCGAGCCCGTCGACGTCCTCGCACACGCGGTAGTGCAGGCTGCTCTCCCCGCCGGTGGTGCGGGTCTCGCCCGTCAGCGCGGTCGCCATTCCGCCGCCGGTCACGCTGTCGTAGCCCTGGAAGACCGCGACCGGCGGCGCGGCGGCAAGCTCCGCGCCCGCTTCGGCAGGTGGTCCAACGTCCGCGACTGCCTTGCTCTCGGTCATCGCATCCTCCCTGGTTTCCACCGCATGCGGTGGGCGTCCGCGGGATACAATCTTTGATTACGTTCAAATTATGCTTTCGCGTAAGTCGCTCTGTCGAACTGAACAATCAAGGCGGGCGCAAAGCAGCATGCTACCATGTCGAACGCTGCGGCGGGCACGCCGCCGGCCATCATTGCGCCGCTTGACCCGATGCCGGCATTTCGCTTCCGTCCGTGCATTGCGCGCACGCGCGCCGCTCCCTTGAATGGACCTCACATGAACCGCCTGACCGACATCCCGCCCGACCAGCTCACCGCCGAGCAGAAGACCGTTTTTGACAATCTCACCGCCGGGCGCGGCCGCATCCTCGGGCCGTACAAGGTGTGGATCCATTCGCCGACCGTTGCGGCCGGCATGGAGCACATCGGTACTTATCTCAACAAGCGCGGCGCGCTCTCGACCCGCGAGGTCGAGATCGGAATTCTCGTCATCGCCCAGCACTGGGACGCGAATTATGTGCGCCAGGCGCATATCCGCGCCGGCAAGGCGGCGGGGCTCGCCGACGCGATCATCGAGGCGGTGCTCGGCGGCCGCGATCCGCAGCTCACGGACCCGCACGAGCGCGCCGTGCATCGCTTCGCCGCCGCGCTGGTCGCGGGCGCGAAGCTCAGCGATGCCGAGTTCGCCGAGATCGAAAAGGCGCTCGGCCGCGACGGCATCGCCGAGGTGCTGGTGCTGCTCGGCTATTACACGTCGGTCGCGCTGGCGATGAAAGTGCACGAGGTGCCGGTGCCCGCGCAGACACAATACGCAATCAAAAGTTGAATGATAAAGGTTTTACACGCGCTAACGGATTTTGGCAGAACAATTCCAGAAAACGTAATGATTTCAGTGGCGGCGGATTTCGGCGGCGGCGCGCTTTCCGTCCGGCGCGGCGCGCACACGTGACGCGACGAACCTCGACAGGCCTGGGGGTATTTTGGCAGAACGGCAGAACAGCCATGGTCAAAAAAACGAGCGTTTTCAACTGACCGCGGGAGGACGACAACATGCACCGACTGATCGCGCTCGCCGCGCTGCTCGCGCTCGCAACGCCTGCCCCCGCCCAGCAATACCCGACGCAGCCGATCCACCTCGTCATCCCGTTCGGGCCCGGCGGGGGCAGCGACATCGTCGGCCGCATCCTGGCGCAGGAGCTGCAGGCAAAGCTCGGCGAGCCGATCGTGGTCGAGAATCGTCCGGGCGCGGGCGGCACGATCGGCAACGACTACATCGCCCACGCGACACCGGACGGCTACACGCTCGGCATCATGACGGCGGGCCAGATCATCCAGGCCGTCATGCTCAAGTCCCTGCACTACGACGCGCGCACCGCCTTCGACCCGGTCGCGCAGGTCGCGAGCGCGGGCCTCATCATGGTGACGCGGCCGGATTTCCCCGCGAGCAACGTCGCCGAGCTGATCGCGCTCGCGAAACAGAAGCCCGGCAAGCTCGTGTTCGGCAGCCCGGGTTTCGGCGCGACCCAGCATCTCGCCGCCGAGCTGTTCAAGCAGACCGCCAACGTCGACATGCTGCACGTGCCGTTCCGCACCTCGCCGGAGGCGCTGACCGGGCTCCTGTCGGGGCAGGTCGACGTGATATTCGAGACGGTCTCGGCCGTGCTCGGCCAGGTGCAGGCCGGCCGGCTCAAGGCCCTTGCCGTCACCGGCAAGGACCGCTTTCCCGCCGTGCCCGAGGTGCCGGCCGCGATCGAGTCGGGTCTCCTGCCCGGCTACGACGTGACGACGTGGTACGGCGTGTTCGGCCCGCACGGGATGCCGCTCGCCGTGATCGCGAGACTCAACCATGCGCTCAACGCGATCGTCGCCGATCCGGGCGTGCGCGAGCGCCTCACCAAGATCGGCGTGGTGGTGAAGGGCACGACGCCTGACACCTTCGGCAAGCTGATGGACGACGAGCTCGTGCGCTGGGAAGCGGTGCGCGTGAAGGCCGGACTGGAGAAACGCTAGCGCAGGCGTGCTATCGTCCCTTCCAAGCGCCGGGGAAAATCTTGGCGCATGCGATGGGAGAGACGGACCATGAATCGCCGCACCATGCTCAAGTCTGCGCTGCTCGTCGGCGCCGCCGCCACCTTCCCGCGCCACGCGGCCGCGCAGGCTGGTGCGGGCTGGATCACGCTGTTCGACGGCAAGAACCTCGACAATTTCAGCCCGATCGGCGACGCCAACTGGCGCCTCGAGGAGGGCGTGCTGGTCGCCGACAAGGCGAGCAAGATCAGCTACCAGGTGTCGAAGAATGATTATACGGACTTCGAGCTGCGCGCCGAGTTCTGGGTGAGCGATGACGCCAACAGCGGCGTCTTCATCCGCTGCACCGATCCGAACGTCGTCAACGGCAAGAATGCCTACGAGGTGAACATCTTCGACCAGCGGCCGGATCCGAAATACGCGACCGCCGCGATCGTCGACGTCGCCAGCGCCTCGCAGGTGGTGAAGGCCGGCGGCAAGTGGAGCCTGTTCGAGATCAGCGCCAAGGGCGCGCGCTTCGACGTGACGTTCAACGGCATCAAGACGGTCGTCGGCGCAACCGACAGCAAGCACGCCAAGGGCCGCATCGCCCTGCAGTACGGCCAGGGCGTGGTGAAATTCCGCAAGGTCGAGATCAAGCCGATGTGATGTGCCGGGTGGGCGCGCACAACGTTCTCCTACTCTAAACATTCGTCGTCATGGCCGGGCTTGTCCCGACCATCCACGTCTTGCTTAATGCCTTGCCGCGAAGACGTGGATGCCCGGGACATAGGCGAGCGAAGCGACGCCGTTCTTCGAACGGCTATGCCCGGGCATGACGATTGCGCGGTCCATCGGGAGCACTCCTCCATGCCCTCGCGTCAGATCAAGCTCAACGCCTTCATGCGTCCGGCGAGCATTCACACGGGCGCGTGGCGCTATCCAGGCGCGTGGCCGGACGCGAACTTCAACTTCGCGCGCCTCAAGCAGCTCATCCAGCGGCTCGAGGCGGCGAAATTCGACGCCTTCTTCATGGCCGACCACATGGCCGTGCTCAACATGCCGATGGATGCGCTCAAGCGCAGCCACACCGCGACCTCGTTCGAGCCGTTCACGCTGCTCTCGGCGCTGTCGCAGGCGACCGAGCGCATCGGCCTCGTCGCCACCGGCTCGACCACGTTCGACGCGCCCTATCACATCGCCCGCCGCTTCGCCTCGCTCGACCACATCAGCGGCGGACGCGCCGGCTGGAACATCGTCACCACGTCGAACCCGGACGCGGCGCTCAATTTCGGCCTTGACGAGCACATGGAGCACGGCGAGCGCTACAAGCGCGCGCGCGAGTTCTACGACGTGGTGACGGGCCTGTGGGATTCGTGGGCCGACGATGCCTTCGTGCGCGACGTCGAGCACGGCATCTTCTTCGATCCCGCCAAGATGCACGTGCTCGGCCACAAGGGGAAATACCTCTCGGTGCGTGGCCCGCTCAACATCGCGCGCCCGATCCAGGGCTGGCCGGTCGTGGTGCAGGCGGGCGCCTCCGACTCGGGTCGCCAGCTCGCGGCCGAGACCGCGGAAGCCGTGTTCACGGCGCAGTCGAACATCGCGGCCGGCCGCGAGTTCTATGCCGACGTGAAGGGCCGCATGGAGAAGGCCGGCCGCTTGCGCGAGCACATGAAGATCATGCCGGCCTGCTTCGTCGTGGTCGGCGATACCGTCGAGGAGGCAAAGGCGAAGCGGGCGAAGCTCGACAGCCTGGTCGACTATGCCAACTCGATCGCCTCGCTCTCGATCGCGCTCGGGCATGACGCTTCGAAGTTCGATCCGGACGGACCGCTGCCCGACATCCCCGAGAGCAACGCCAGCAAGAGCGGGCGCGATCGGGCGATCGCGCTGGCGAAGCGCGAGAACCTCACGGTGCGCCAGCTCGCGCAGCGGCTCGGCGGCCATTCCGGCCTCGCCATGGTCGGCACGGCGAAAACCATCGCGGACGAGATGGAAGAGTGGATCGCGACCGAGGCGAGCGACGGCTTCACCATCATGTTCCCCTACCTGCCGGGCGGGCTCGACGATTTCTGCGACCGCGTGGTGCCCGAGCTGCAGCGGCGCGGCCTCTATCGCCATGAGTACGAGGGCACGACCCTGCGCGAGAATCTCGGGCTGCCGCGGCCGACGAACCGCTTCTTCGACAACAAGCACTGAGTGCGAGGCCGGCCATGCATCGCTTGCGCGTCCGACATTTTGTGGCTCTCCTGTCCGCCGCCGCGGCGCTCGTCGCGGCCTCGCCTCCCCTCCTCGCCCAAACCGCCTCGTCCCGCACGGAGACCCGCATGCCGTCCGACATCGATCCCAATTCCGGCTTCCGCCTGCCGCTGCTCAAGCGCGAGGAGCTCGACGAAGCCGCGCGCAAGACCTACGACAGCGCGATGACGCCGGGCGAGACGATCGTCGGACTGCGCGGTCCGGCCGGCGTCCAGCTCTACAGTCCGCGCACGACGCAGCACCTGCGCGCGATCAACCGCTACCTGCGCTTCGAGGCCGGCATTTCGCCACGCATCCGCGAGATCGCGATCCTGTCGACCGCGCGCGAGCTCGACAGCCAGTTCGAATGGGTCGCGCACGAGCCGGAGGCGCTGAAAGAGGGCGTGCCGCAGGCAGTGATCGACGTCATCAAGTATCGCAAGAGCACGGACGGGCTCGCGCCGACCGATGCCGCCGTGATCAATTTCGGCCGCGAGCTGTGGCGCGACCACAAGGTGAAGCCGGAAACCTTCGCGGCGCTCAAGGCCGCGTTCGGGCCGCACAAGCTCGTCGATCTCGTGCTGCTGATGGGCAACTACGCCGGGACCGCCGCGCTGCTCAGCGCCGTCGACATGCAGCTCGCCCCGGACAAGAAGCCGCTGCTGCCGATACCGTAGCGACGTGCGCCATGCCGCGCACGATCGTCATCATATCGTCGTGCGCGCGGATGCGTTTTGTTCACCAAATCGAGAACATGAACGCCAGACGAACGTGCGCGTTGCCGGGCGCCGGAACCGCGGCTTGCGCCAGACGTTCCCTTGTCAGGGAAGAGATCAACCTTAGCGAGGTATGTGCATGACCAAGACCCTGACAGCTCTCGCGGCAGCCGCGGCGATGGCCGTTGCGGCGGTCGCGGTTCCGCAACAAGCGCAGGCGCGCTGGGGCGGCCACTGGGGCCCCGGACCGTTCGTCGGCGGCCTTGCGGCCGGCGCCATCATCGGCGGCGCGCTCGCAGCCCCTTACTACTATGGTGGCGGTCCGTATTACTACGGCGGCTACTACGGCGGCCCCTACGCCTACTATGGCGGCTATGGCGACTGCTGGCGCGAACGGGTGTGGACGCCCTATGGCTGGAATTGGCACCGGGTGTGTCGCTGACGATTTGTTCATCTAGCACAGGCTGACAGGATGCCGGGCGGGAAACCGTCCGGCGTCGGCGTTTGTGCAGGGCAATAAGTTGGCGCTTCTGCGCGCCGCAACAAATTTCCGACAAATTGCCGGGCTTCCTTCCCCTCGGTTCCAGTTGCCCGTAGGATGGCACGCGCTGCGAATCCGCGTTCGGTATCAGCCGATCGCCACCACCTGAAAGGGACACCCTGAGAGGGACAAATGACGAAGACACTCACTGCCCTGGCCGCGGCCTCCGCGGTTGCCTTGGCCACCTTGGCCGTACCCACCACGGCTGAGGCGCGCTGCTTCGGCTGCGCAGTCGGCGCCGGCGTTGTCGGTGGCGTCATCGCGGGCGCCATCGTGGGCGGCGCGATCGCGAACAGTGCCCCACCCCCGGCCTATTACGGTCCGGGCCCCGCGCCGGGCTATGGCGCGCCGGGCGTGGCCTATCGGCAGCCGATCGCCTGCGCGAATGGTCCGGGCTTCTGGGCGCCGCGTCAGTGGGTTGGTCCGGATGGCTATCAGCACACGTCGGACCGCCAGTTCTTCTGGTGCCCGTAAGCCTCCACGTCGGGATTTGATCCGCGCCGGAGAGTGGGCGCGGAGCGACCGGCCGGCTCGCCAGAGCCGGCCGGTTTTGTTTTGCGGCGCACCGGCCATGGCGCAGATGCGCCTGATCGCCAAGACCCTAGTTGCGCGCGAGCGTCGCCGTCGCTTGCGGCGCCCAAGTCGATTACAATCCGAATGCGCGAATGGCGCTGCATGAGGGGACGACCGCAATTGGCACCAAGGAGTGTGTGTCATGCCCAAGATCATTCCCAAGGTCAGCATCTCCAGAACAGGCACCTGCATTCTCGCCGTCATAGGTGCCGCGATCGTCGCGCTCGCCCTGCCGGCAAGCGTCGCGGCGCGCGGCGGCGGCCACGGCGGCGCGCATGTTGGCGGCGCGCATGTTGGCGGTGCGCATGTCGGCGGCGCGCATTTCGGTGGCGCGCATTTCGGTGGCGCGCATTTCGCCGCCCGGTCGTTCGCCGGTCGATCATTTTCGCACGCCGCACTTCGCGGCCGCTCGATCGGCGGCTTGCGGGTCGGTCGTTTCAGCGGCGTGAACCGCATCGGCATCACCCGCGGTAACTTCGCGGCGCGGGCGCTGCGCGCCAATGCGCGCGTTTTCGCACCGGCCACGCGGGCCGGTTTCGCGCATGCGCACGCCTGGAACTGGCATTCGCGCGGCGATTGGTGGCGCTATCGCCGCGGCTTCTTCTTCGGCTGGGCCGGCCCGCTGTTCTGGCCCTATTTCTATGACGACCTCTGGTACGACGTGCTCTGGGACTATGGCCCTGATTACTACGACGACCCGTTCTGGGCCTATGGCTACGGCGACATCTACGGCGCGATGTTCTCGCCCTATGGCTATGACGGCCTCGTCGGCTGGGCGACGCCAGCCCCGGCCCACACCGGCTCGATCGTGCGCAACACGCCGAGCCAGCCCGCCCAGCCGACGCAATGGAGCGCGATGTGCAGCGGCGACACCCAGGTGGTCGACCTGCCGATCGACAAGATCAGCGCCGCCGTCTCGCCCAACGATCAGCAGCGCGCCGCGCTCGACGCGCTCGGCAACGCCTCGGTGCAAGGCGCCGAGCTGATCAAGGCGGCCTGCCCGTCCGACGTTGCCTACACGCCGACCGGCCGGCTCGACGCGATGGAGCATCGCGTGCACGCGATGGTGCAGGCGGTCGCGCTCATTCGCGACCCGCTCGACAAGTTCTACGACTCTCTGACCGATGAGCAGAAGGCGCGGGTCAACGGGATCAATCATGGCGACGCCAACGCCCCGCGCGTGACGGCGTCGGCCTGCGGGCCGAATGCGGCGCCCATCCCGACCTGGCCGCAGGCGCAGATCGAGAAGGCGGTGCATCCGACCGACGCGCAGCAGGCGCTGCTCGCCAAGCTCAAGGACGCGAGCGCCAAGGCAGCCGGCATGCTCAAGGCCGATTGCCCGAGCACGACGCCGGCGACGCCGCCCGCCCGCCTCGCCGCGGTCGCCAAGCGCCTCGACGTGCTGCTCGACGCCGTCAAGCTCGTGCACGCGGCGCTCAACGACTTCTACGCCTCGCTCTCGGACGAGCAGAAGGCGCAGTTCAACGGCATTGCGCCGGTGGTGCAGAGCGGCGCCGCGCACGGGTGAGGCAGGGTGCCCCGGATGCACTGCATCACGCAGCGCGAAGTGGTGCAGTGCTGATCCGCGGCCCATCGGCTTCGTTTGTCGCCCCTGGGACCCGGGTCTGCAGCGCGCCGTTCCGCCTTGCTCCACGCTGCGCCGCGCCCGGGACACGAGACCTCAGCGTGCCCGCATGTGCTCGAGCACGCCGGCGGTCGGCCAGCAGTCGAGCTTGAGGCGGTTCGCCTTCTGATAGGCGCCGAGCGCGAGGCGCGTCTTCATGCCGGCCTTGCCGTCGAGCTTGTCGGCGTAGAGTCCGAGCGCGGTGAGGCGCTTCTGCATCTCTTCGAGCTGCGCGGTGCGCAGCTGCACCACCGGCTGCCACGGCGCCTCGAATGGCCCGCCGCCGCCGATCAGGTCGGACAAGTGCCCGACGAACAGCACGTAGAGGTCGGAGAAATTGTATTCCTTGATCGCAAAGTAGTTATGGAAGATGAGGAAGCCCGGCCCGTAGGTGCCGGCCGGCAGGATCAGCGAGGCCGGCTCCGACAGATATTTCGCCGGCGGCTTGCGGCCGTGCGCGAGCGTGAAGCCGGCCTTGAGCCAGTCGGAAAGCGGCATCTTGCGGTCGGGATCCGCGATCGTGCAATCGACGTTCGCCGGGACCCGCACCTCGTAGGCCCAAGGCTTGTCGCGCTCCCAGCCCTCGCCGACGAGCTGCTTGGCGGCCGAGGCGAGCGCGTCGGGCACCGAGGTCCAGATGTCGACCTTGCCGTCGCCGTCAAAGTCGACGCCGTACTTATAGTACTCGGATGGCAGGAACTGGGTCAGCCCCATGGCGCCGGCCCAGGACGAGCGCATCTCGCTCCTCGGCACACCGTCCTGCAGCATCTTGAGCGCGGAAAGGAGCTGGTCGCGGTAGAAGTCCTTGCGCCGCCCCGTATAGGCCTGCGTCGCGATCATCTGGATCGCGTCGCGGCCGCCATAGTGGGTGGAGTAGTCGCTCTCGCGGCCCCAGATCGCCAGGATGATCGTGCCGGGAACGCCGAACTCGCGCTCGATGCGGGCGAGCGTCTCACGCCGCTCCTCATAGAGCTTACGGCCGTGTTCGGCGAGCCGCTTGAACGATGACTCCTTGAGATAGTCCGCCGGCGTCTGCACGAATTCAGGCTGGCCGGGCGGCCGCTGCACGCGGCCCGGGATGACGAGGTCGGGCAGGTCGAAATCCGGTTCGAGGCCGCGCGTCGCACTGTCGAAGGTCGCACGCGAGACGCCGAGCTTTTGAGCCTCAGGCCACAGCGATTGCACGAAAGCCGTGAAGTCCGCGTCAGCGGCCGCATGCGCGGCCCCGCCGATCGCAACCGCGACCAGCACGGCCGTGGCAATGAGAGAGGCGAATCGCGCTGCGCTGCGAATCATGTGCCTTTCAATGCGCCGAAGCGGGATGCGAGCGCAAGTAGCTCTCGGCTGCGGCGCGCGCCGCCGCCGGCAGGGCGCCATCGCGCGCCATGATGAGGAAGCGCGGATCGGTCGTGGCGTGGCGGATCGCGATGAGCGGCGCGTAGATGTCGGAGACATAGAACGCGACCGCGTCGGCGGCGGTCGGGAACTCGATGATCACGGCGCGCTCGGACAGGAAATCGCCGCCCAGCATCGTGGCTTTGGCGGCGCGCGCCAGGAAGCGGCCGCCGAACCTTTCGACCACGGCGCCGACCTGGTCGGCATAGGGCTTGAACCGTTCAAGGTCGAGCATGCGATGCGCCGCCACCACGAGCGCCTGGCCGCTGCCCGGCTCGGCCAGCGCGTCGACCAGATAGCCGTCGAGCCCGCATGCGCGAGCGGCCTCGACTTCCGCTTCGTCCGCGCGCGCGACGACAAGTGAGGTCCACGGCCATGGGCCTTCGAGCACCATCGCGTCGCCCTGTGCGACGATGTGCCGGCTGTCGAGGGGAAGCCTGTCGATGGCCGCGTGTCCGGCGACGAGGTACGGCATGCTCATGATCGGGTCAGGCCTTCGGCTCGAACCGGATGTAAATCCTCTCCGGTGCCTTGTCGAAATACTTCAGCAACGCCGGACAAAGCCAACCCTCAGCCTCGCCCTTGCGCCGGCGGTACCAGTTGCCCTCGTACTCGGCCCGCACCCACACGAGCTCTTCCTGGAATTCCGGAAACGGCTTGGCAGAAAACAGGAGCCGAAATCCGTCCTCTGCGCTGGGAATGTTCGCCACGACGGCGTCGATCATCGCCGGGATGCCCATCACGAACGGCTCCTGGATGAGGCCGACGCGCTCGTCGTCGAAGACCCACATGCCCAGGTACCTGTAAGGTTGGATGACCATCATCGCGTTGGCCACCGGCGCGCTCCTTCAGGCGCTCACCGCATGAACTTCTTGTACTTGATGCGGTGCGGGATGGTGGAATCCGTTCCCAGGCGCCGCATCTTGTCGGCCTCGTAGTCCTGGAAGTTGCCCTCGAACCACTCGACGTGGCTCTCGCCCTCGAAGGCGAGCATGTGGGTCGCGATGCGGTCGAGGAACCAGCGGTCATGGCTGATGATGACGGCGCAGCCGGCGAAATCTTCCAGCGCCTCCTCGAGCGCGCGCAGGGTGTCGACGTCGAGATCGTTGGTGGGCTCGTCGAGCAGCAGCAGGTTGGCGCCCGACTTGAGCATTTTG
>Ga0209006_10001549_pt1 | contig 20842 bp, 17 predicted proteins | sample JacPin_JW_Ref_O2_FD_188567 | JGI IMG/M metagenome (GOLD analysis project Ga0209006, IMG submission 188567) | Forest soil microbial communities from Algoma, Ontario, Canada - Jack Pine, Ontario site 1_JW_Ref_O2 (SPAdes) (version 2) | ecosystem: Environmental > Terrestrial > Soil > Boreal...
GCCAACCATCCGCGATAAGAACCGGATGCGCTAACAAGCGCCCGTCCGGGTCCGTCCGGGGGGTACCGCGCGAGCGGTATCCCTACCGGGATCTCATCGTTACTTGACCAGCGTTTCCCGCCCGTCCTGGTCTACCTGCGATGCAGTCGATCCGGTAAAATGTCCGCAAGTCGTTGTAGATGTTGGCTTTAGGCTTGACAACATCGCTAGTAAGGCGTACATTAATTATAGACATCAGGAGCGATGGTTCCCAAAGAGCCATCCGGCAACCTGAAGGTTAGAGAGAAAACCAACCTTTAAGGTGCCTTGAGTTCCGCAGTTTGGGGACTCAGATTGGGTGGGGAAACGAATCCCCGCAAGCCACGAACCGCCGCCTGATTCTTTGGCGGCTTTTGTTTTTTCGGCTCCTTCCTGATGCCCGGGAGAGAACTGGCAATGCACGGAACCAACCTAAAGCTGTTCATAGTTCAGTGCTGCGCCATCGCTGGATCGCGTTGCGCGTCGATCAGGATGATCTCGACGCCCACCACGGCGGCGTGTATGTACAGGACGCATTCCCGTATCTGCCCGCAGGCGAGCGCGAGTTGTTCCTGACGAGCGTGTGTCCCGCACGCACGGTCTTACGTATTTCCCTTGCGAGCAGCCGGGCGGCACCAGTTCCTTTGCGGGGGTGAGCGTCAGGGCCGCCCTTTATCGCCAGCTAGCCCTTTTTGCCATACGCCAGTGAAAGGAATCATAATTTCGAAATGTCCTTTCGACCGTGCCTTTTACACAACGCATTCCGAGCGTCCATTCTGTGCGTCGTCCTCGCTATCACTGCCACGAGCATCTTCAGCCAAACGGACAGAACCAAACTGGCTGAGCAAGAGGATGCGTACATCAGTGCCGAAGCTGCCCACCACTTCCTTCGTGGAGACGTTCTGGTGGGAATCAACGGAAGAATTGTTTTCGAGAAGGCATACGGGATGGGCGACGAAGAATGGGGCACGCCTAACACTCTGAATGCGAAGTTCAGAATCGCATCGCTAAGCAAGCAGTTTACATCTGCCTGCATTTTGCTTCTGCAAGAGCGCGGTCGGTTGAACGTGCATGACCCGATCTCGCGATATTTGACCGGACTACCGGAAGCGTGGCAAGCCATAACGATCCATTAACTGCTTACCCACACATCGGGAATACCCAATTACACAAGCAGCCCTGACATCGCGAAACTCAACCGCACGGGAGCAACGCCGCAGCAAATGATTGCACTTGTCGCCGGCAAGCCATTGGACTTCAAGCCCGGTACGAACTGGAGCTACAGCAACACTGGATATATTTTGCTGGGTATGATGATTGAAAAAGTTTCAGGTCAACCCTACGCAAACTTCTTGAAGAGCAACATTTTTGAGCCCTTGGGAATGGAACATTCCGGGTATGACCGGGCGAGCGACATCATCAAGGAAAGGGCTTCCGGGTATCAGATGCTCGATGACCACCTCGCGAACGCCGACTTCATCGACATGAGGATTCCATTCTCTGCTGGTGGTATTTATTCAACTGTAGAAGACATGTACCGCTGGACCGAGGCCGTCGCACAGGACGGAAAGTTGCTATCGGCCGAGTCTCGGAAACAGATGTTCACTGAATACCCGGAGGCCACGCACGAAGGACAGCACTACGGCTACGGGGTCGTGATTTCTCGGCTGAAGTTCGGAAAGTTGCTCTACTACCACGGGGGAGGCGTTGAGGGATTTTCGAGCAGCATTCAACGCTATCCACAGGAGGGAGTTTGCATCGTGATACTTTCAAACTTGGCGACTTATAAACCTTGGGAACTAGGCGACCACATTGCCTCCGACCTGTTCAACCAGCCTCTTCCCGCTGCCCATTAAGGGTTCACGCCCTGATTCAACTGATCCCACTACCCCAGTTGTCGACAAAGTGCGCCGGGAAAGGCGCTCGACTTCGGCGGCGCAACTCCGCTGCCCTCGATCTGCGCCCGATTCCTGCTCGGCGGGACCTGCGATGAAGTGCCAACTGATAACGTCAACTGAGCATGATAGGCTTGATGCCTGATATGCCTCCCAGTAAGACAAAATTCCAAACGGCACGAACTCGTAAGTTCAGGGCTGGTGCGTTGTCCGAAGAGGACGAGCGCACCATCAGTCACGTCGAGGAATTTGGCTGTTCTGTTGTCAACGTTACGCGGACGCAATACGGACTCGGATGGTCGTACACCGTGGGTGTTTTCGATACCTGCGGCAAACCCGAAATCATTACTGTCGGACTACTACCGGAAACCGCGCACTTTGCCCTGAACGAGGCCGCGAAGATGCTACGAGTTGGGGTCGATCTCACTACGGGCCGACACCCTAATCTGACCGGGCAGGTGGATTGTGAGTTCCGCCCCGTTGACCGAAAGTGGGTCGAACACCTTATGGGGTGGGCGCTCTGGTACTACGATGGCGACGACTTTCCTGTAGTTCAGATTGTCTATCCCGATCTGCGGAATCGGTTCCCGGAGGACGAAGGATTCGACAAGTCGTTTGAGCAGCCTCTAATGCAGCCCAATGCTCCTATGACACGAGCCGAGAATGATTTTTGGGCTTCGGCTGATCCGAAAAGCAGCCTATTCAACTGGAAGTTTCCAGACGATCCGCACGTGAGAGTCTTTCTTTCCGAATCGGTCCATAAGGGGACTGAGCCAGTCACCTACGTCTCGCACGACGCGGAAGACGGTGCGTGGCAGTTCTTGGGTGACAGTATGTCCGATGGAGGCGGTCCCGTAACCTCTTGCTTTCACCACCCTATCGACTGCGATCCAAGTCTCGCCGAATTGTCTGATCTGCCGTTGGGCTGGTATGCGGGGAGGGGTAGAGTCGGAGAACCGTGGACTCGAAAGAAGTACTCAAGAGACGACGAGTCAAAGTAACTAGCCCGTCAATTTGCGAGATTCGCGTTAGCCCAAGTTCGCGCTCACTTGGACAATCCCCCGGTGCCGAGTCATGCGGCGCGGGCCTTCGCAGCAGAAAACAGGCATGCCGCAACCTCGCGGAGGACCTGCTCGTAGTCCGCGGCTATCGCCCGCTCTATATGAATGCGGGCACCCTTGACGCCTGCTTCTTGCGCCAACCTCTTGAACTCACTCTGAAGAAAGATTTCCACCTGCTTCGGCGTCAAGAAGGCAATGGGAACCGTAGAGGACTGGCCGGTCTCGGTCTCGATTCTTACGCAGTATGGGGATTCGGACTGTTGCATTTCTGGCGTCATGCGACAAACCTCTTTTCTGGATGACGAAAATGGCAGGCAAGAATCTTAGCATTGTAGCGCATCCCGCCCCCTTGGGCGATTCGATTGGTCGGGGTCGCTCCTATATCGCTCACCGACCAGCGGTCAAAACGTGCAATGGTCTGATCTCAACAGTTGGGGATTACCGTTGAACGCAGGTAATCTTTGAAGGGTTCAATCCGTCTGCAAGAATCGAATCTTCAACCTTTCCACTTTAATATCAATATCGAGCAAAAGAGGACCTGTGCAATGAAGAAAGCGGCTCTCGCCCGTCGCTCTCGTCACAAGTTTCATAGCGGTCTTTCCGCTCCCCTTCAATATCCTTGTTTGAGAATCACAGAATAAGTCGAATGAGATTTGGCGAGCCAAAACCTCGTCGTTCTTATTTTCCGCCGCACGCGTAGCATTCTGGAGGTTCTTGCTCACCAAAGTGGATGGAATAACTTGTACTGGACGGTTGGAACATTGGTAGGCCACGGTCGCGGGCGAGTCTGGCGCGAACTTGGCCAGTGCCGAAAAGTTCGGAAGGTCGCCGGAATAGAAGTAGAACCAGCACAAGCAGACAGAGACGACAACCACCGCGAAGGCCGTCACCACCAACAATGCTTTGAGAACGATTCTCACAAACGGGTACACATACGTGAACTTTGCAGTGTAGGCGAAGCATTACCTGAAAGCTGCGAGAAATCGCGCCGTGAAAGGCGCTGGACTCCCCGCACCCGGGAACTGGATCGCTCCACTCTCAACAGTACGCCTGATTTCGTCAACAATCCTGCCGTATTATGTTTCGGAACGAGCCCGTGAGACTCACATCCACTACTGACAAAGAGTTTCTCAAAACAGTGGAAGACTGGCTGCGCATCCAATCAGAAATCTGGCGATATTTCAACAACGACGCCTGTCGCTCCATCCCTGCGGAAGCGTAATATTCATGCGCAAAGCGAATGAAAGGACCTAACCCAGATGATCGTTCTGCGAGGTCGTGCTCATCGTTGCACGTGCGTACTGCTCGGTTTGTGCCTTGTGCTGCTGGGTCACTGCGCATTTGGTGCCCCGCAGGATGCTGTCGGCGTTACTGAAATTACCCCGACACTGTTTGTCTTTTCCACAACGGCAGGTAATGTCGTTGCTTCGGTTGGGCCGGACGGTGCTTTGCTTGTTGGGATACCGCTGGCCGCAAGCACGCCGCGCATCGGCAGCCTCCTTGCGAGTCGGACTAAATCCCCGTTTCGTTACGTAGTGATTGCACCACAGGACTTGGCTCATTCCGAGGGCGATGCGGGATGGGGCCGACGAGGGGCGTTCGTCGCCATGCACGAGAATGCGCTTCGGCGACTTGGCGGCGATACGATGGGGGCACCGCCGCCGCTGTCTCCCCGTTTCGTTAAGCTCGGAGTTGACCGTCCACGTATCGCTTTTTCGGAAGTATTGGCCTTTGACCTGAATGGAGAGTCGATACACGTTGTACACCAGAAACCGGGCTACAGCGATGCCGACGCAATCGTACATTTCCATGTCGCGAAGGTCGTCTATCTGGGCGAGGCGTTTCCCGGCGATGGCTACCCGGCTATCGACCCTGCACAAGGCGGCACAGTTGATGGTCTGGTAAAAACCCTCGACGGCTGGACGGATAGCAGTTTCCACGTCGTACCGGCACGAGGAAAAGTGACAACTGGCGCAACGGTTAAGACGCTTCGCGACATGATAGTGACTGTTCGCGACCGTATCAAACGTATGATCGAAGCGGGTCGAACCGAACGCGAGGTACTGGCCGAGCATCCGACAACAGACTTTGATGCGGAGTGGGGACACGGGCGCGTGCGACCCGAAGAGTTCGTTCACGATGTTTACATTGCTCTTAAAGAACAGTATAGGTAAACAAGGAACTGCAACACCAGCCGTGGATCGCGGTGCCAAGCCTCCGGCGAAGCGACCGCCTTCGATCCGATAGTTACGCCAGAGCCATTTACCCCAGTGGAATTGGGGTCGGAAGGGGTCGGCCGATGGTCGAACCGAACGTAGGAGTAAAGCTGGGTTGCGCTCATCAACAGGAACGCCTCGGCTTCTCCGTTGAAATGACTCGACCTCCGCGCCCTTCACCGCGCTGCGGCGCAGCGGGCAACGTGAGCGAAGGCTGCGAAGAAGCTGGCGTAGAGTATCGGAGCTTAGTGGCAGAGCCCGCTGCTCCGGTGGTGGTTTGTCGTGCGGACGGTGAACTTGGTCCGTGGCAGGTTGCTAACTGGCTTCCGGCTCCCGTGATGCAACGCACCCCTGCATGGCACCTCCGTGCCGGATACATCACCTTCAGGCCATATCGTGACGATGAGCACAGTCATAGTTTAGGAACGCTGACGGCTGGGCACGAAAATGGGCGGTGACGAAGCTCAAGGTCCACGGGCCTATGCCAGCCGCCAGTCCAAAAAAGGAAGTCTTTTGGACGAGTTCCATCTCGTCCGTTGTCGGAGGAAATTGTGGAGCGCATCCGCTATCCCCGGTTCGTGGCGGTTCCACAGTCCGTTTTCAGCTTGGCCCCAAAGCCCTCGTTGACCTGTGAGACTCCCGACCCACCGCAAACCTCACCCCGCAGCCAAATCCTCGTAGAATCAGCTTCCTGATGGGCACGCTCGCGAGCTGCTTCCCACGGCAAAAAGGCCTCCGACCCATGAACGCCGCACTTTCTGAACGCAAGCCCGCGACCGATGAAATATCCGGGCTGATCGAGCGCGTCACCTTCCACAACGATGAGAGCGGCTTCTGTGTCCTGCGCGTGAAGCGCCTTCTTCTGTCCGATCACCACAACTAATTTCTTGCCCCGTGCGCGGTACACAACGACCGCCCGCAGCGTCGTTATTCTGGGCTCTTGTCCAGTCTGAAGTGACAAGAGTGGCACATTGCGGCTGATCCAAGCAGCGGACGAGGTTCTCAGTGACCACACTTGACATCTTGCTTGGTCCACTGGGGGGCAGAACTTTTTGCTAGCATCCTTGCTAACAACCGACCCTAAAACTGCCTCAAATTGCCCACTGAGCCAATCGGGAAGTCGTTGAAACCATTTGGAGTCAATCGCTAATAGGCAATCTGTTGGTTCCAGGTTCAAATACTGGCGGGCCACCAACCCCCGTACTGTTCTGGAAAACCGTGGCGGTAGTCGGAATAGTTCAGAGTTCCAGAAGATCTCCAAGTAGCGATGGCGATAAGCTCTACTGGCGCTTGGCCCGATTGTGGGGGGAACGACGCGAAAAATCTTCAGGAATCGTTGCGACGCGGGTGTGACGCAAAATCTGGCAACACGGCCAAAGTTGACATCATTGACATTTCAGCGCGACTGATTTCACATAAGTTGTAACGCAGGCCGGCGAGTTCGAATTGCGCGATCTGGCGCTACGTTACCTTCCTTGAAGGGTTTCTCGGTACCGATCCTGGGCTTCGAACTTCCGAAATGTTGTGATACGACCGGGATCAGCGCATTCAACTTTATACAACATGACTTCCGCTCTGGCGCTCACTCTGACTCGAGGATTGACACCGCATGTTGGCCGACGTATCGTCCTGCGGAACGGAGTTGGGATCGGAGGTTACTCCAGTCGTGTTCCAGAAAGACGATACTCATGAGCGACGATGCTAACAAAGACAGATTTTCGCGGCGTGGATTTTTGGGGATGAGTTCGGCGGCGCTAGCGGCTGCCGGAATGTTGTCGGCGGATGCCGCAGGTCAGGAACAGCGTCCCTATCCGACGAAGAACGAGCGCAGTGCCAGCGCTCCGGGCCCTGGCAATCCTCCGCTCGACGCCCAAAATCCAGATTCTTTCTTGCCGCCGCCTACGGACGCAGGCGGCGTGCAGACGTTCAAGTATCCTTTCGCACTCTCCCACAAGCGGATGCAAGAAGGCGGATGGTCCCGCGAGGTGACGGTCCGCGAGCTTCCGGTTTCCAAGTCGATGGCGGGCGTGGACATGAGATTGACGGCCGGCGGCGTTCGGGAATTGCACTGGCACACCGCTGCCGAGTGGGCCATTATGCTGTATGGAAACGCGCGGATCACCGCGATTGATCGCGATGGCAAGAGCTTCGTGAGCGATGTGACGGAAGGTGATCTCTGGTACTTTCCGACGGGAATTCCACATTCGATTCAAGGTTTGAAGCCTGACGGCGCCGAGTTTCTGCTGGTGTTCGACGACGGCAACTTTTCGGAATATGAGACCGTCCTGCTCACCGATTGGATGGCGCACACGCCCCACGACGTCCTGTCGAAAAACTTCGGCGCGCCTGAGCAGGCGCTGGAAAAAATGCCACGGCGGGAGAAGTTTATTTTCCAGGCTGCGGTCCCCGGTCCTCTGGCGGAGGATCGGAAAGCAGCCGGTGGCTCTTTGGGCCCATCGCCGGAGGACTTCGCTTTCCATATGGCGCAGCAACCAGTTACGAAGCGCACCGCGGGAGGCGAGGTGCGGATCATTGATTCGAGCACGTTCAAGGTTTCCACCACGATTGCGGCGGCGATCGTTACCGTCCGTCCGGGGGGCATACGCGAACTGCACTGGCATCCCAATGCCGACGAGTGGCAGTATTTCATGAGCGGTTCGGGAAGAATGACCGTGTTCGCTACGGGAGGCCGCGCCCGGACGATGGACTTTCAGGCGGGAGACGTTGGGTACGTCCAAAAGACGCTGCCCCACTACGTGCAGAACACGGGCGATACCGACTTGAAATTTCTGGAGATGTTCAAGAGCAATTTCTATCAGGACCTTGCCCTCTCGGAATGGCTGACGCATACACCGCCAGACCTTGTCCTCGCTCATTTGGGCATCGATAAAGCTACGCTCGACGCAATGCCAAAAGAGGCAGTCGTGGTGATGCCGAAGTAACGCGAACAGTTCCCGTGTACTTCAAAATCGCCAGCCTGGCTTTTGCCGCGAACGGACGTCGGCGGTTCAGTTCGTTTTCTGGCCACTATGTTTTCAATCACTAGTAGCTTGTCCCCTCGTCACCCGTGTAGCCTGCTTGTTTCGCGGCCAAGGACTCGTGCCCATTCAAACAGCCCCACTTAATTCATCGCGAGGGCAAAGATTCAGCTTCCTGCTTGCTGTCAGCGATGACAATGGGCGCGAGATTTGCCTGGCGCAGTTGTCGGTTGAGGTCTGGCAACCTCGTTTGTTTAAATGTGGTCCATTCGGTCATGCGTGCTTTGAGTTGTTGGCTCGACTCAGTATAAAGGGCGATGGCCTGAGATGGCACAACGCGATCGCCCCCTTCGACAACTCGCAGAGCGGATGCCAGATCCTTGTAGGCATCCTGCAGTCCGTGGCCCTGCTCTTGAGGTTTCTCTTTGCCGGTGAGGATTCTGTCGAGGCTGGATTGGGACTCCGTTAGCGCAGTCTTGACCTCTGCACTTCGCGCTGCCTGGGTTTGCTGTGCTTCGGCCAACTGCTTCTGAATCGAGCTGATCTCGGCCAGTGCCCGGCGTGCCAGGATGGTTTCGTCAAATATCTGTTGACCGAGTTGGAACTGCTGCGCCAGAACCTCGGCAGTCGCGGGCGACCTCGGATCCATGATTACATCAAGCGTTTGAGTCTGGGACTGCCCGTCTACCGTAAGGCGGACCCGATAGGTTCCCGGTATCACTTTCGGTCCGCTGGGATTGCGAAGATCGGTGTCTTCGTCTGCGATCGGTCCTCCAGAGCTTCCCCACGTGAGGTTCCAGACGAAACGGTGCATTCCGAAAGTTTTCCCCAGAATATCTGGCTTGGGAAACCAGCGCTCCGCCACGGGAAGCGGCCCATGCTTGGTTGGGCTCGGATCTTCGGAAGAGAACCTCCGTACCAGATTCTGGCCGGCGTCGAAAACCTCTAGTGTCACGTTGCTGGAAGCGGATTTCAGGAAGTAGTCGATCACTGCACCCGCCGGCGGATTTTCAGCCGTGGGTTCCTCGGGCGGAAGGGGGGTTCCCACAAACGTGTCGTTGTCGATGCGGGTAGCCGTGGCCGGATGGAAGAGCCACGCTCTGCTGGCCTTGTCAGACTCTGGTGTTTGGCGGAGGGGAGTGATGTCGTCGAGAATCCAGAACGACCGGCCGTGTGTCGCGATCACCAGATCATCCCCATGGATCGTGAGATCTCGGACTGAAGTGACTGGAAGGTTTAGCTGCAAGGATTGCCAGTGATCACCGTCGTCGAACGAGATGTAGACTCCTGACTCGGTTCCGGCAAAGAGCAGTCCCTTGGTCTGAGGGTCCTCGCGGACTGCACGCAAAAACGCCGCCGCGGCGATGCCGCGCGTAAGCAATTGCCAGTTCGCGCCAAAGTCGCGAGTTCGATAGATGTAGGGTGTCTGATCATCGAGGCGACTGCGATCAACAGCGAGGTAAGCGACTGCGGGATCAAAATGCGAAGGCTCTATCAGAGAGATTTCGCTCCAGTCGCTGAGTCCCTTTGGAGTGACATTTTTCCAGGTTTTTCCACCATCCCGGGTAAGGTGAACTAAGCCCGTATCGCTCCCTGTCCAGATGAGGTCGGCGCTGCGGGGGGATGGCGCGATCGTGGACAAAATTCCGTACCCTCGCTGCCTCGCGTTGTCGATGGTTGGCGGTACTTGCGCCTCGGTATTTCCTGGAGGGTGCGTTGATCCGGTGAGGTCGGCACTAATCGTCTCCCAGTGCAAACCGCCATCGACTGTTTTCATTACGTATTGCGTGCCAAGGTAAAGAGCCTTCGGGTCAAGGGGCGAGGACACGAGCACCGGGCTCCAAGGTGCACGATATTTGCGTTGGTTGATCTCGGATTCAAATACGGATACGGGCCAAGGCGTGATGTCCTGGCTCAAGCCAGTGCGGCGATTGAAGCGGCCAACCGTGCCATAAGTTCCGCTCAGATAAATAATGTTCGGATCACTCGGATCGAGCACCATATATCCGCTTTCGCTGGGGCCGGCCGGGAACCAGTCCCGCGGCGTAATCTGGCCATGATCGGTGCGACTGAAGACGGCGGCACTTCCACTGTCCTGCTGCGCTCCATACACGACGTAGGGAAATTGGTTGTCCGTAATCACGTGATAGAACTGGGCCGTGGGTTGGTTGTACCAGCTACTCCAAGTACGGCCACGATCGAGGCTGATCGTAGTTCCTTGGTCCGTTCCGAGGACCATGCTCGCTGGGTTCTTAGGATCAATCCAAATCTGATGGTAATCGTCTCCGCCGGGTGCACCTCGAACGATTGAAATCGTCTTGCCACCATCCTGTGAGCCATAGAGGGCGACATTGGGGATGTAGATCACGTCGGGATCCTGCGGGTCAAGCGTGATGCTGCTGAAATACCATGCACGGCTGGTCAGCCGCGGGTCTGCGTTTTCAAGCGCCCAGGTATTTCCTCCATCGTCGGAACGGTACAAGCCGCCTTTTTTTGCTTGAATGAGGGCATACACTCGTTGGCCATTCGCCGTCACAGCGACGCCAACCCGTCCCCAATCACCCTGAGGCAGGCCACTTCCACTGAGTCGAGACCAGGTTTTGCCGGCGTCCTGAGAACGATACAAACCGCCACCGGGCCGATCTACTGGAGCATACGTGCTCCAGGGCGGACGCCACGTATGCCAGACGCCGGCCAACAAAAGCTGCGGGTTTCCGGAACAGATTGCCAGATCGGAGATGCCGATCTCGGGCCCCTGATCGAGAACTCTGGTCCAATGCATTCCGCCATCGGTGGATTTATAGACACCGCGTTGCTCGTTCGGACTATAAGCATGCCCCAGTGCGCCGACATAGACGACATCGGCGTTCTGCGGGTCGACGACGATTCGGCTGATGTGGCGCGTGTCCTCAAGGCCGACATGCAGCCAGGTTCGACCAGCATCCACCGATTTGTACACACCGTTGCCAAAGGAGAGAGACGACCGAATGTCGGACTCGCCGGTTCCGGCATAAATAGTCTTAGGATCGGAGGGCGCAACCGCAAGAGCGCCAATCGATGCGACCGGTTGCCCATCAAAGATCGGAGCCCAGACAACACCGGCATCAGTCGTCTTCCAAATCCCACCGTTTACGGCACCAAAATAGAAGGTAGCCGAATCGCCCGGCACGCCCGCCACGGCTACGACCCGGCCCCCTCGAAAAGGCCCAATCAGCCGCCATTTGAGCCCGCTGAAGAGTTCTGGCGGAACCGTCTGGGCAGCCGATGAGATTGCGAATAAGAAAAGCGATATAAGGATATGGCGATGCGAGCGCTTGAATTTGTCCAAGTAGTTATCCCCAGTTTCGATTCCTCAGTTTAACGGATGAGGATTGCTTTTTTGAACCAGTCTGCGCGCCAAGCCAGGAGGAAAGAGTTCGCGGGCGGGGGTTCATAACACTTGCAAGGTGTAATCAACGTAAAGACGAACGCTCGGCGAGCTGTAACGGGCCGTGATTCAACACGCTTACCGAAAGTAGATTCGTGCATCCAACGTGCAGCGCTAGGGGGAGCTGGTAGGAATGACGACGCTTGACCTTTCCGCGGACACTGGACTGCTAGCGGTCTTTCTGGCTACCGCAAACATCTGTCTGGGATTGCTAATCGCGGTGCGCTACAGTCCATCGCGGTTGTGGCCTCATCGGCGAATCAACATCTTCGCGGTTCACAATTGGACGGCATACTCCGTAATGGCGTCAGTTCTAGCCCATCCGGTCATCCTGCTTTTTTCGAAAAACATTCGTTGGCGTCTGTTGGATGTGGCCTTTCCAGTGTGGTCTCCAGTTCAACCGATTGAGAATACAATCGGCGCGATCAGCCTGTACCTGATCGTGGTAGTCCTACTCACCTCATATTTTCGGCTTCGGCTCGGTCGTCACCAGTGGAAGCTGTTTCATTACCTCATTTATGTGGCGACTATTTGTTTCTTCATTCACGGCATTCTTACGGATCCCCATTTGAAGGGCAATGCAATCGATCCTCTGGATGGAGAAAAAATATTTGTTGAGTCATGTCTTGTCGTCGTACTGCTGACAACGGTTTGGGCTTGGCGCTACCGGCTGCGAAAGGACCGTGAGGAACGTGCGCTGAGGATAGGGCGCTATCGGGCGTTCGAAAGCCCGAACACGAGCGATTGATCTGGCCTGCCGGCATCCGACTCTGGTATCGCGCGTATCGGCGATGATCTTTGGGATATTCGCTTAGTGCGCCGCGCTCACCTTGATCTGTGGGTTGAGCGGATTACTTCGGCAACATCCTCGCCAGCAAACCCCGAATCACCTCCGGCCGATGCTCCCCGGCAACACCCTCGAGCGTGTAGGAGCGTTCAAACCCATTCGGCCCAACAATCGTCATCTCCCAGCGGTCATTCGCCTGAGAGCCGACCAGCGAAACCAGCCAATCCCCATCCCGATCGGCAAGAACATGCTCGATGGCCGCTCGAACCTCAGCTTGGGCGCTCGGATCTCCCGCGTGCTGCATCTCCACTGAAACTGCCATGGCCCAAGAAATACCACGAAGCAAAGAGCGGCGCAAACCGGCCCCTCACGTCACGGGGGTTACTTCGATTCGTACCCTCGTTAATTACCGGTTTTGGCATCTGCCGCGGCCTGGATCCTGCCAGCGTTGCCGCCTCTTTGAAGAAGTATGAACTTGAGAAGACTGCCATTGCTGTCCAGCCGATCGCGCTAAGCCACACTCGGAAGACCTCCTGTCGTTCTGCTTTTCGACATTCGCCACCGTGATTGTTGGTGAATCTGTAGGCGTTTTGCGCCATTCCTGAAGAAACAATATCTTACGCTGGACGATCATCGACCTTGAAGCTCAATAAGCGGAGAAAGAAGGAAGGAGTCATTTTGTCGGAGAATGCACAGCCTGGAACATAAACACCCGACAAATTGCTTCGAGGCGTCGGCCCCAGGGCGGGTCCTGCGGGCGGTTGCGTTTAGAATGAAGACAGTTTTCCGGAGTCGAACTGCGTAGTTTCGGAGCAATTATGATTGGGTTTTCAACGCGGTTGTCTTTTGCCTTTCGTTGTTTTTTCTCGCTGTTGTTTGAGGGGAAGATCCCGCAAGACATAGTGCGGGTGCTGACAACTTCTAATGCAGAGGTCGAACCTGTCGCAGCAAGGGCAGCGCCGCAGGCTCAGGCTCAGAAGGTTGCAGGTGACAAACTGATGCCTGAATCGGCCGATCGAGCGGTGCAGATGCTGGCTTTGTTGCAGCGTGATGGCCGCCTGGTAGATTTTCTGCAGGAGGATGTCTCTTCCTATCCTGATGGACAACTCGGAGCTGCCGTGCGCAGCATCCACATTTCCTGTCGCCAGGCGCTGGACCGCTACATGAAACTTGAGCCGATCTTTTCTTCCGAAGAGGACCATCCTGTGACCGTACCGGTTGGCTTCGACCCGGCAGCGATAAAACTGGTCGGCAACGTAGCTGGTGAACCACCAATTCGAGGTTTGTTGCGCCATCGCGGCTGGCGGGTGGCCGCGGTTACTTTGCCGTCGATGCCGCTGGGTTCCGGCAGAGCGATTGTTGCGCCCGCAGAGGTCGAGATTCCTTAGCGACGCCGCATCTAGGCACAGATCCACCATATTCAAGGGGCGCAAGACTTGGCCCAGGAGACAACAGTTGGACTCAGAATTCATTGTTGGCATCGACTTAGGCACTACTAACTCCGCACTGGCTTACTGTGACAGCGCGGCCGCCTTGGAGGGCGCTCGGATAGAAGTCGCCACCATCCCTCAGGTGGTCAATCCGAATGAAGTGGCGGATCGAACGCTGCTTCCATCCTTTCTTTATATTCCGGGTGACATGGATTTCCCCAAGGGCAGCCTCAGCTTGCCTTGGGATGCGGAACCGAAATTCGTGATTGGAGAGTTGGCGCGCAAGCGCGGAGCAGAGAGTCCTGGAAGGCTGGTCGCGTCGGCCAAGTCCTGGCTTTCGTACGCTGGCGCAAACCGCACCGCGCCGATTCTCCCGTGGCAGGCTCCGGAAGAGGTAAGCAAGCTCTCTCCGGTGGAGGTTTCTTCGCAGTATTTGCAATACCTCCGCACTATATGGGACGCACACCATGTGGCGGGCGGGAAGGGCCACGCCTTGGCCAAGCAGGACGTTTTCCTCACCGTGCCTGCTTCGTTTGACGAGGAAGCGCGAGAACTAACCCGGCGCGCGGCAGAGCAGGCTGGACTGCAACGAGTCACCCTCCTCGAAGAACCACAGGCCGCATTTTATGCGTGGCTCGAGAGCCAAGGGGATTCGTGGCGCAAGCGCGTCAAGGTCGGCGATTTGGTTCTGGTTTGCGATGTGGGCGGCGGAACGACCGACTTTAGCCTGATCACGGTTTCGGAGGAAAATGGCGACCTGGCACTGAAACGTGTCGCAGTCGGCGAACACATCCTGCTGGGCGGCGACAACATGGATCTTGCCCTAGCGCGTTTGCTGCAACAGAAGCTGGAAGTCGAAGGCCGTCGCATCGACCCCTATCAGTTGCAGGGTCTATGGCACCAGTGCCGCTCCGCGAAAGAGTACTTGTTCGAACATACGAAGAGCCAAAAGCAAGACGTCACCTTGTTGGGCAAAGGACGCAAGCTGGTTGGCGGAACGATCAAGACGGAACTCTTACGCCAAGAACTGAATCGCATCCTCGTCGAAGGATTTTTTCCGAAGGTAGCAAGCGGCGAAATGCCGGCCCGGCAGCGTCGCATTGGATTTCAGGAATTGGGTCTGCCGTATGCCGCGGATGCGGCAGTTACGAAACACCTCGCGCGATTTCTATCGCAACAGGTGCAAAACAATCCGGAGAGCGCCAACATTCGCCGCGGACGAGGCGGGTTGGCATGCCCGACGCATGTTCTATTCAACGGCGGTGTCATGAAAGCAGACATGCTACGTGAGCGACTGGTTGAAGTGCTGAATAGCTGGTTGACCGAAGAAGGATTTGAAACGCTGGGTCCGCAGAATGTTCTGGACGCACCTGACCTGGAGCACGCAGTCGCGCGAGGCGCAGCCTATTATGGGAGGGCACGCCGCGGACAGGGAGTGCGCATCCGCAGTGGCGCCTCGCGCACTTACTACATTGGAATCGAAAGCGCCATGCCCGCCGTCCCCGGGATGGAAGCTCCGTTGAAGGCGCTCTGCGTTGTGCCCTTTGGGATGGAGGAGGGCACCGAGGCGATAATGCCAGACCGGGAGTTCGGGTTGGTCGTCGGGGAACCCGCAGAATTCCGCTTTCTGAGTTCCACGATTCGAAAGCAGGACCGGGTCGGCGATCTTCTGGAGAACTGGGGCAGCGAGATCGAGGAGCTCAGCCCGCTCGACGTAACGCTCACTCTTGCGGGCCAACAAGGGACCGTGTTGCCTGTGCGCTTGGAGTCGCGCGTGACAGAAATCGGCACATTGGAACTCTGGTGTGCTTCGCGTGACGGTGCCAACCGCTGGAAGCTCGAACTGAACATCCGCGAGAAGAGCGGCCAATGACAAATCGAGAACAGCTTGTTCTGTGATCCTGATGCAAGGCCCGTCCCGCTATCTGATTGGAATAGATCTGGGCACTACGAATTGCGCCGTGGCCTACGTCGATACCCACGAAAGCGGGAACATATCCGATTCGTCAGCGATAAGAGTCTTTGAGGTTGCGCAGCTCACCGCCCCGGGTGAAGTGCGCACATTACCACTCTTGCCCTCTTTTCTTTATTTCCCAACGGAAGATGAAGTCTCCTCGGGAGCTGTGAGCTTGCCCTGGGAAGAACATCCGTCCGCAATCGTTGGCAGAATGGCTCGTGACCAAGGTGCGCTGGTTCCAGGGCGCCAGGTATCTGCGGCGAAGTCATGGCTATCCCAGAGCGCCGTCGATCGAACGGCAAACATTCTGCCGCGCGAGGCGAGGCCGCCCGAACCGATGGTGTCTCCCGTCGAAGCTTCCACCCGTTATCTCATGCATCTGCGGAACGCGTGGAATCATTCGATGCCGGCCGAGGGCGCCGCCAGTCCTCAACAGCTGTTCGAGAACCAGGAAATCGTACTCACCGTACCGGCTTCATTCGACGAGGAGGCTCGAGAGCTGACAGTGGAAGCGGCGCGCCAGGCTGGACTGCAAACCCTGACTCTGCTGGAAGAGCCGTTAGCCGCATTCTACGCATGGGTGGCAGCGCATCAGAAAGACGTCGGAGAGCACCTGCGAGACGGCGACCTCGTGTTGATTTGCGATATCGGGGGTGGAACCTCGGACTTCAGTCTCGTTCGTGCACAAGTGAAAGGGCTGAACGTCCAATTTGAACGCACTGCCATCGGTGATCACCTCTTGCTGGGAGGAGAGAGTCTCGACCTCGCGCTAGCGAACCGCGTCGAACAGAAGCTCAAGAAAAAGCTCAGCCTGCGTCAGCGCCATGGATTGCGGATCGCATGTTCGGTGGCCAAAGAACGATTGCTTACCGAGGAGAACATCGACCGTCTTCCGGTCTCCGTTCTCGGTGGTGGACGTTCCGTCGTAGGCCACATGCTAAGCAGCGAGCTGACCCGCGATGAAGTGACCGATGCGATCACCAGCGGCTTTCTGCCACTGACCAGTCCTGACCAGATGCCGCTCCGTACCCGTGTCGCAGGCCTTCGCGAAATCGGGCTGCCATATGCGACTGATCCAGCCATCACCAAACATCTTGCAGCATTCCTCAAGCGAGCCGCCATGGCTATGGGCGCCGAAAGTGGCTCTCCCTCACAGCTCAATGATCGCCCGTTGCTGGCAAGACCAGACGCCGTTCTCTTCAACGGAGGTTTTTGCATCCCCGAAATCGCTCGCGAGCGAATTACCGAGGCCATCGTCCATTGGTTTGGCGACGGGGGCTCGCGGCGTCCGAAGATTCTGAGGAACGACGTCATGAGCAGCGCCGTCGCCATTGGAGCGGCTTACTACGGCCGGGCGAAGCGAGGAACGGGACTCCGCATCAAGGCTGGAAGCGCCAGGACACACTACGTTGGAATCCGTTCGGAACACGGCATCAAGGCGGTGTGTGTAATGCCGGCCGGCACGAACGAGGGAACGACCTTACCGCTGTTGGATCGTGAATTCGCCGTGCTAACCAACCGTCCCGTATCGTTCCATCTGTACAGCTCAACGATTCGTCATGACGCGCACGGAGCAATCGCCGAGTTGGATCCCGAAGATGTTTATCATCACGCGCCTCTGGTCACGTTGCTGCGCTATGGAAAGAAGCTCCAACAGATGGAACTGGCAGTGCGCCTGTCGGTGAGCTTTACGGAGGTGGGAACGCTCGAACTCTGGTGTGAGTCTCTGAACTCGCCGCACCGATGGCCGCTACGGTTCGAATTGAGAGGCGCGGTAAGCGCGACGGAGCCAAACAGGTTGTCATCGCCGCAAACCTCAACCGTGGTTCGACAGGGAGCATCCAGCGTATCGGAGCAATCGCAGGATGCTGCTGCGAGCTTGATTCGGCGAGCCTTTACCGGAGCGGGGGAGGGCGATTCAGTAGAGCCCGGTTCGCTGGTGGGGCAATTGGAGTCGGTCACGAGCTTGAAGAGGGAAGCGTGGACTACGCCGATAGTGCGCGCCTTCTGCGATGTGCTTCTTGACGTTTCAGAGGGGAGAAAGCTAAGCCCGAAGCATGAAGTTCGCTGGCTCAATCTTTTTGGCTACTGTCTGAGACCCGGTTTTGGAGATTTGAAAGACAGCCATCGAATTGCGCAGGTGCGACGACTATATCTATCAGGATTGGCATTTCCACGAGAACTTCAAAGCCAGATCGATTGGCTGGTGATGTGGCGAAGGGTCGCCGGCGGTCTGAATGCTGCCCAGCACCACGAACTTCGGAACTATCTTGAAAAGGCCGGCATTGGCCGTAAGCCCGCTGCCCGATTGAACTCACAGTTTGAGCGTGACGGTTGGCGTCTGCTGGCGAGCCTTGAACATCTGCCCGGGGAGACAAGGTCGGTCCTTGGAACGGAGATCCTTCGTAAGTTACAGAAAGAACCTTCTGATAGCAGCTGGTTGTGGGCACTGGGCAGATTTGGGGCGCGCATCCCGCTCTATGGATCTCTCAGTTGTGTGATCCCTCTGGGGAACGCGGCTGACTGGATTTCTGTGCTTCTGGATTTGCCTGAGTTAACCCACGAAACGGCGGCGGCGGTCCTTCAGCTGGGAAGGAAGGTTAACGATCGCACCCGCGACATTCCCCAGGACGTGCTGCAACGCGCCCGTGCAAAGCTAAAGTCAGCCGGAGTTTCAGATGAAACAGTTTCACGACCACTGGAGGAATACATCGTCCCAGGCCGCGCCGACGTGGTGCGTACTTTCGGTGAAACGCTGCCGAAAGGCATGGAACTCGAAAGCACTGCCAATTGTCTGTTCTCGGTTACCGCTCTGACCTCGTAGTCGCGACCTGCTCCTTGCCTTCAAAGTTGAGCACAACTGGCGGCCGTAATAATGGCCGTTTTAGATAGGCCTAGCTTAAGTGAAATCTGACGTAGGAAGAAACCCCCGGCTCTCGGGACCCAGCTACTTGCAGGGCCCAGCACGATCGGCTTCGGTGAGCGCAGGTGTCGGTGTTACACTGCGGCTATGGCTGCTAAAAAGAAAAGCAATAAGAAGCGGACGAACGCGAACAGAACTGCTGGCAAGAAGTTAACCTCGAAGAAGAAGGCGGCGAAGAAGGCGGCGAAGAAGCCGTCAAGAAAGCAAACTCGCAACCGGGAATTGCCCGCGAAAAAGGCAGCAGTGAAAGTGCAGCCCGTAAGCCAGAAGAAGGCCGGACGCACGCGGAGCGCTGCCAAACAGAAGGATTCTGCGGCATTCTCGTCTGATAAGCCGGAAACGCAATCTGGCGGGCAATCGGGAGATCTGCAGGGATTGTCCGGAGTTGAGAGTGCGGATTCGGAAAGTGTTGACGAGTTGCTGGAAGAAGGGAACGCATTCGAGGCCGACGTGGTAACGGGCGTGGAAGCTGCAGACAACGCTGATGAGAGGGAAGTGCGTACTCACGAAGTGCCAGAAGATGATGTTCCCGGCGAGTATTCAGACGAGGAGTAAAGCATTGTCGGCTTCTCCCGGATCCTTCGAGAGGTATCTTGCTGGCGCTCGACGCCTCCAGTGATTCTGCGGGATAGTCTTTGAACTCCTATTAGCGATCTCGTGCTCAGAACGGGACTAAATCTGACTCTTAAATCAGTGGGCCCAAGTTCAATCTCCTCCCCCGATTCCTCTTTCTGCGCAGATGGTTAACTGACTATGAATCAGTCGAAAACTGCGGTTTTGTGGGGCTTTCCGTCAACCTGGAGTGCCAGTTGTGTGCTAACTAAATGTGCGGTGATTCACTAGGTCTGTGAGCGGGCCTGCTGCACCATTTCGACCAAGACTTTTCGAGCCTCAGCCGCACTGCTCACTTCCCGCAAGCATGCGATGCGCGCGCCCCGCATGCCACCCGAGATCTTCATTCGCACATGAAAGCCGAGGCGATCGACCGTTGTCATCGTTGCTTCCTGTGACTGAATGCCAGCAAACATACGAGCAAGCATGCCAAGTGCATCCTTGTGGTCGACGTTCATGTGCTGAATGATTTCGGCCATTGAGTCAACCAGAGGTCGGGTCGTGCACGGTCATAATCCGACGCAGATACCCAGCCCATCACTCCGCAGCCGCCCACGTTGTAAACGTCCACCACATCCATCCGGTAAAACGAAAAATCTTCAAAATCAGCCCAATACATGCTACTGGTGTGGTGAATGAGGTAGAGGTTACGCGCTTCGGGTACCGCGGGCTGCGGTATTGCCTGAACATTTCCAACTAGTGTGATTCTGGCTGCGCCGAGAGCGTCGCCACCGACGTCAGGCGCGGTCACGAGCAGGCTGGCGCGTGTGTCCGCCTGCAGGTTCTGTGTACGCATGGCCATTGAACCAATAAGGAAGATGGACGCCGTGATCATCCAGTCCGTAGGGCATCAGACTGGAGGCTAAGGTGAATATTCCTGGCTTTTTTACGTGCGGAGTGATTGTCCGGTGGAGGCCGGACCAATGTCCGGCCTCCGCCGTCCGTTGCTACGGCCGATTCAGCGCGACCTCGACCCGCGACGGCGAAGTGCGGCTCGCCGTTTCCTGCTTAGGCATCCTGGTAGGGAATGTTAGGTCAAAGTCAATGACATCACTCTTGAGCTCTTTGAGAGCGTAGAAATCTCCTGAGTGTTCGAACACCAGCTCTGACTTATCGGTAGAACCTCCGTCCGGAGTCCCCATCAGGAACATGTTGTGGCCCGCGTCATCGCGGAGCGTGATTATTTTGCTCTTAAAATCGAGCCCAATGGTGTAGTGTCCAGCTGGCATTTTCTGTCCTCCGGCATAGAAATCGAACGGCACTGTGGCGATCTCGGTGCCATCGGTTTCTGCGTGCGCGGCGCCGACAACGCCGGCTGACACAGCTACTAAGACTGCGAGAAACATGATGATTGTTGACTTCATAACTTGCTCCTTTTGTTGCAATTGAGTTATGCGGAGAATCCCTGTCGAAAATCTTGAGCAAATCCTCTGCTTTTATTTCATACCTCTGTCATAGAACGTTCTATGATGAGTATGTTTTAAGAACGTATGCTAGTTAGACGCAGCCACAAGCTGCGAGATGCGACTCGAATGTCA
>Ga0209006_10001550_pt1 | contig 20833 bp, 16 predicted proteins | sample JacPin_JW_Ref_O2_FD_188567 | JGI IMG/M metagenome (GOLD analysis project Ga0209006, IMG submission 188567) | Forest soil microbial communities from Algoma, Ontario, Canada - Jack Pine, Ontario site 1_JW_Ref_O2 (SPAdes) (version 2) | ecosystem: Environmental > Terrestrial > Soil > Boreal...
GAGAAGGCGCGAGATGCGTGGGCCTCCGCCGACGATGGGTCTAACTCGACGGCTTTCCGGGAAGCTTCGTCGGCCAACGCCGCGCATTGCCGGGAAGTGAGTTCAGGCACATAGCTGGGAGCGACGTTATAAGTATCGGCGAGGCCGGTATAGGCGAGGGCATAGTTCGGATCGGCGGCGATGGCCTGCTGAAATAAGACGATGCTCTTCTTCAGTCCCTCCGCGGTGCGGCCATGCCAGAGCTGGCGGCCTTCGAGATAGAGGCGGTAGGCTTCCGCATTCGTGGTTCCAGCCTGGCCGAGCTGCTGCGCAGGCCTGCCGGGTTCGGCGCGATTCAGCCGCCCGGAAAGGTCACGGGTAATATCACTCTGCACTTGCGTGACATCGGCCAGCTTGCGCTCGTAGTGCGCGCCCCACAACTCGCTGCCATCGAGCGTGCTGACCAGATCGGCTTGAATGCCCAATGTGTCGCCGTGTTGGGTGACGCGTCCCATCAACACCGCGCTGACCTGCAGCGACTGCCCGATCTTCTGCGGATCATCTTCCTTCCCTTTGAATTTGAAGACGGTGCTGCGCGCCATCACTTTGAGATCAGGAATCTGCGAGAGCGTGCTGATCAGGCTTTCGGTGAGGCCGTCGCTGAGATATTCGTTGCCGGCGTCAGCGGTGGCGTTCACGAAGGGAAGTACAGCAATGGAGCTGATCTTTTTATTGTCGTCGTTACGGCCGCGCAGGAAGTAGGCAGCGAATAACGCGGCGGCGAGCACAATGACGGCGATAGCTCCGGAGATGAAATATTTGCGGCTCGACTTGACTTGGGTGAACGAGGCGGGAGCGGCGATGGCAGCCGGAATTGAAGACGAGCTCGCGAGCTGGGATGCGTCTGATGCTGCGGCGCTGGGCGAACGGCCAGAGTCATAGTCGCGCTTCAGGCGCGCGAGATCGGTGCGAAGATCGGCCGCGGTCTGGTAGCGGAGGCTGCGATCTTTTTCGAGCGCTTTATTGATGATGCGTTCCAGGTCGGGCGGAATGTCCGGATTCAGCCGGAGGGCCGGTGGCGGAGCTAAGTCCAGAATGGATTTGAAAATTTCGGCCGAGCTGCCGCCGCGAAAGGGCAGCGTGCCAGTGGACATCTCGTAGATGACGGCGCCAAAAGAAAACAAATCGCTGCGCGCGTCGAGTTCCTTCGCGCGCGCCTGCTCGGGCGACATGTAGGCGATGGTGCCGAGAGTCGAGCCGGGACTGGTGAGGTGCTGGTCATCCAACGCCGTCATCGTATTGGCCGATGCGACCTGGCTGAACGAAGACGAACTGGAGGTTGTCGTGACTTTGGCCAGGCCGAAGTCCAGAATTTTGGCGTGACCGCGCTTGGTTACAAAAATGTTCGCGGGCTTGATGTCGCGATGCACAATGCCTTGGGAGTGTGCGGCGTCAAGGCCGTCGGCGATTTCGATGGCCAGCGAGAGAATGGTCTCGTTATCCAGAGGCTTGCCGGCGATGCGATGTTTCAGCGTCAGGCCATCGAGATACTCCATGGCGATAAACGACTGATCCCCGCTCTTGCCAATCTCATGAATGGTGCAGATGTTGGGATGGTTCAATGCAGAAGCCGCTCGGGCTTCGCGCCGGAAACGCTCCAATGCGTCGGGATCCCGCGCCAACTCTTCGGGCAGAAACTTGAGCGCGACAAAGCGCCCCAGATCGGTGTCCTCGGCTTTGTAAACCACCCCCATGCCTCCACCGCCAAGTTTTTCGACGATGCGGTAGTGGGAGATGGTTTGTCCGATCATGGTTTGCCCGGGCACTGGCAGCGAATCTTACGTGGGCGAAACAGGCAAGTCAACGAATGCAAGGGGATAGCGGTGGAGGCGGTGAAAACTTCTGCATCCGCGATTCCGGCCTACACTGCGGCTTGCAGCGGTTCACTATCGGCGGAGCGGGCTTCGCGGGGCATCGGGATGCTTACGATCACAGAGGTACCGGAACCACTCGATTCGATTTTCATTTCTCCGTGAAAGTGACGGATACGCTCCCGGATTCCCCTGATCCCAACCCCGGAGCCCTGCGATTGAATTTCCAACAAGCGTTCTGGCGATATGCCTTTTCCCTGATCCCGCACTTCGGTTCGCACAGCTTCTCCTGTGCGGCTGACTCGTATCACAGCGGTTTTGCTGCCGGAGTGCCGGTGGATATTGGTTAAGCATTCCTGCACCACCCGGAAGATGGCGAGCTCCATATCGCCGGGCAGTCTGCCAAGATTCGCGGCAACATCCAGCGTCACTGCGATCTGGCTGCGTTCAGCCAGCCCCTCGACATACCAGCTCAGCGCGGACGCGAGACCGCTTTCGTCCAGCAGCGGTGGATGTAGCAAGTAAGAAGTAGTGCGTATCTCGCGACTCAATTGCTGAACGATCGCCTCAATCTCTTTTCCTTCTTTTGCCAGCTCTGGCGCAAGGCTCTTTGCACGGTCCACCAATTGCGCAAGGTTTATGCCGAGCACCGCTAAGGTTTGCCCAGCGCTGTCGTGAAGTTCGCGGGCAATACGCCGCCGTTCTTCATCCTGGGTCTTCATCAGGCGCGTCATATCGTCGGCAATCCGAACCTTCTCTGCGGCCTCTTTCTGGTCATGGATGTCGAGGCAACCGCCCACATAGCCTTCAAACGTTCCATCCGGCGCGTAGCGTGGGACTCCTCGATCGAGTATCCAGCGGTATTGACCCGTGTGATGCCGCATCCGGTACTCCATCTCAAAGGAACGGCGAGCATCGAAGTTGGCAACGTAGACTTCGAGGCAACGCTCGAAATCCTCTGGATGCACGTTCTCAGTCCAGCCATTGCCGGACTCTTGTTCGAGGGTGCGCCCCACGAAATCCAGCCATCCTTTGTTGAAGTAGTAGCAGAGCTTATCCACCCCCGCCATCCAGACCAGAATGGGCGCAGCGTCCGTGATCACGCGAAAGCGTTGTTCGCTTTCCCGCAACGCCTGCTCCGCCTGTTTTTGCGCTGTAATGTCGCGCGCCACTTTCGAGGCTCCAATGACTCGCCCCGATGGATCTCTCACGGGGGAGATGGTCAGTGAGACATCGAGGAGACGGCCATCCTTCGCGCGGCGCACGGTTTGAAAATGGTCGACGCGCTCCCCGCGCCTGACTCGGTTCAAAATCTCGGATTCTTCGGCGTGGCGTTCTGGCGGGATGACGAGGGTGATGTGTTGACCGATGGCTTCTTCAGCGTCGTAGCCAAAGATTCGTTCCGCACTTTTATTCCAGCTCGTGATGACACCATCGAGGTTCTTGCTGATGATGGCGTCGTCGGAGGAGGCTACGATGGCAGCCAACAGACCCGTGATTTCTTCTGCTTGCTTCGGCTCGCTCATATCCTGTGGAGAACGATCCAACAAGCCTGGTCTTGTGGAAAGCGGGCACAGAGCCCGATCAAAGTGCTTGTTATAGTAGCTACCCTGCCCAGAAATGCCAAATACAGCAAACCCTGTAGGCGGCGTCAGGGTCGGTGGTCCGATTGGCGATCCGATCGTGATTACCCGGGCTGGCCCCGCGCACCTGCAGAAGTCGAATTCTCAGGCGACGGTCTACAATCCCATCCACGAAAATTTCATTGAAAGCCACCGACAAATCCCCGGCCTCGAAGCAGTCCGCCCTGCGCAAAGCTTCGCTCTTTTATCTCGTCTTCGTCATGTTCTCCTACACGACCGGCGGGCCGTTCGGCCTCGAAGACATGGTTACGACCTCCGGCCCCGGGATCACGCTGATCTATCTTCTCGTTCTTCCGTTTTTCTGGTGCATTCCGGTGTCGCTGGTTTCGGCCGAACTGACCACCGCCATGCCCGTCGAGGGCGGCTTCTATCGCTGGACGCGCGCTGCCTTCGGTGACTTCTGGGGATTTCTCTCTGGGTGGTGGAACTGGACAGCCTCATTCCTGCTTGGTGGCGCTTATGCGGTGCTCTTCACCGACTACCTTGTCTATTACTTCCCCATGACGTGGTGGCAGCATTATCTGATCTCGCTGTTGCTCATTGCGCTGCTCACCTGGATCAATGTCCGCGGCATTCAGATGGTCGGCCAGGTTGCGACTGCGCTTGAGATTTTCATTTTCATTCCCATCGTGCTGATGGTCGCGATCGGATTCGCGCACTGGCGATTCAATCCATTCACGCCGTGGGTGGTGCCGCATCAGGCGCCGTTCAAAGTATTCGGCGTGGGGCTGGCGCTGGGCTTGTGGCTCTACTCCGGATACGAACAACTCTCCACCGTCGCCGAGGAAGTGGAGAACCCGCAGCGATCGTATCCGCGGGCCTTGGCGCTGGTCGTGCCGCTCTCGATGGCCGCATATTTTCTGCCGGCGCTGGCCGGCCTCGCCTCCGCCGGGCACTGGGAAAGTTGGCACACGGGATACTTCTCGAATGCCGCTGGCGCAATTGGAGGAACGATCCACGGCCACCTTTGGCTTGGAACGTGGATGACTCTGGCCGCCATGGTCGGCAATGTCGCGCTGCTGAACTCGACCATCCTCACCACAACGCGCATGCCCTTCGCCATGGCCGAAGATGGATATCTTCCGCAGACGCTCACGCGCAAACATTCACGCTATGGCACGCCATGGCTGGCGATCGTGGTGTCGGCGGCGATTTACGCGCTGCTGGCGTGGCAGAGTCTGGCGCAATTGATCTCGGTTTACATCTGGCTGCGCTCGGCGACGACCGTGCTGACCGTGCTCTCGGCGTGGAAGTTACGCCGCACGCAGCCGGCGCTGACGCGCTCGTTCAAAATTCCCGGCGGCCGCTGGGGACTTCTCTACGTAGTCGGCGCGCCCGTAGTGATGGCTCTCGTCGCTCTGCTCGGCAGCGACCGCTTCGGCCTGATCGGCGGAGTGATCGCGATTGTTGTGGGGCCGCTTATATATGGGATTACGCGATTCGGCGGACGCTAAGATGCGAGCGCCAAGAGTAGATCGACAATGTTCGACTCTGGATATACAATTGAAATGTATATCCAAGGAGAGCGCATGAAGGTGGCGAAGTGGGGAAACAGCCTGGCGATCCGGTTACCGGCGGCGATTGTCGAGGCACTCGCGTTGAAAGATGGGGACGATATTGAGATTACAGTCGCGGGCAGCCACAAATTTGCGGTGAAGAAAGACCGGACCCGCGAGCAGGCGATTGAACGCCTTCGAAAACTGAGGCGCCCGCTTCCTCCCGGATTTGTTTTTGACCGCGAAGAGGCAAATGCCCGATAAGGCATTTTTTGACACGAATGTGTTGATCTACGCGGCGTTGGGCGAAGATCCGCGTAGCACAAGCGCTGAGGAAGTTCTGTACGCGGGTGGAACAATAAGCGTTCAAATCCTGAACGAGTTTGTGTCAGTGGCGCGGCGTAAATTCCAAACACCATGGACAGACGTCAAGGCGGCCTTGCAAGGGATTCGCATTTTGTGTCCCGACGCGATTTCGCTCACAATCGGGATTCACGAAGACGCTGTGAGAATCGCGGAGCAGTACCGATATCAGATTTATGACGCACTCATTCTTGCCTCGGCGCTGAAAGCGAATTGCAACGTGATTTTCTCGGAAGACTTGCGGGACGGACAACTGATTGACGGGAAGTTAAAGATTGAGAATCCCTTTCGGTGATTCGCTGTCGGGAAGTGGCATGCCAACTGCCGTTCCCTCGTAGCACCGGCCGCGTGAGGAAATGCCCGGCGCGGCGATTATGTGGGGCGCTGGTGGACGAAGGGGGACCCATCCGGGTTGGAGGTCAGGCGAGATTTCGCGCGCTCTGCGGGCAAGTTAAAACGGTTTAACCGCCGGATTTATCTCGATTGTTTTCTATGAGTTACGAGGGTATTTTTCCACAGGATGTGCCCAGTGTAAGTGGCTATAAAATGAATCATTTGTGGCATGGTTGCACCGTTCCCAATGCAATGACTAGATCGTAATCGAAAGGACTTAGCCTAACTTATCCAATCCAGCAACTTGTACCAGGCGCCCGCAAATGGCAGAAACCAGGGTTTGCCGTTGTACAAACCCAGCGGCGCGCCGGCGAACGGGATGCCTACAAATGGATTCTCAGGCTGGCTGCCTCCTGCATTTTTCGACACCATGAGTTCGGCGATCTTCTGTCCCTGGTAAGTTGCCATTGCGACGCCATGGCCGGCGTAGCCGACAGCGTAGTAGATGCCCTCGAGTTGGCCTGCGTGCGGCATCATGTCGAAGGCGAAGTCGAGCGTGCCTCCCCAAACATATTCAACGCGCGCGTCGGAGAGTTGCGGATAAACATCGATCATGCCGCGCCGCAAAATTTCCGCGCTGCGGCGGATGGTTTGATTGGTCTCGGGAAAAAACGCGGCGCGCCCGCCGAAGAGCATGCGCCGGTCAGGCGTGAGCCGGTAGTAGTACAGATAGTTTTTCGAGTCGTAGATCATGCGGTTGCGCGGGCTGAGTTCGTGCGCCAGCTTTTCAGGCAGAACTTCCGTGGCGATGATGAACGATCCGATGGGGATAATTTTCTTCTGCAGCTTCGGTGTCGCCGATCCGGTATAGCCGCTGGTGCCGACGAAAACTTCGTGCGCCCAGAGCGGGCCGCGTGAGGTGGTGAGCTTCCAGCCGGATTCTCCTTGCCGCGAGTCGCGCTCGATCGTCTGCACTCGGGCGTCTTCGAAAATTTCCGCGCCGGCTTTCATCGCGGCCCGCGCGAGGCCGGCAACGTAGCGCGCCGGATTGCATCCGGCGCTGACCTCATCGACCATGCCGCCGAAGTAAATGCTGGAGCCGATTTCCGCGCTCAACTGATCCCTCTGCACCACCCGCAGCGTGTGCCCGAACTCGCGGGCGATCACCTCCGCCTGACGCGCATAGTCATCGAAGTGTTTTTGCTTGCAGGCGACTTCGAGATGTCCGCAGCGGGAGAAGTCGCAGTCGATCTTTTCCTCGGTAACGATTTTTTCCACGCAATCGATCGTTTCCAGCGACGCCGCGTACATACGCTGCGTAAGTTCGCGCCCGTACAGCGAAATCAGCTGGTTCACGCCCAACTTCAGTCCGGTGAGAACCATGCCTCCATTGCGCGAGCTGGCGCCCCAGCCAATGGTTTCGGCCTCAAGCACCGCGACTCTGGCGCCGTGCTTCGCGAGCGTGCGCGCCGCAGAAAGCCCGGTGAAGCCGGAGCCGATGACGGCTACGTCGACGGCCTCAGGCAACGGACGGGCGGCGTCGACTCCCGGAAATTCGGCGGTGGTAAGCCAGTAGTTGTGTTGCAGTGGCATGGCGACCGGAGATTCTAGCAGGCACGCCCAGTAGTACATGTACTCGCGGTCAGCAGATTAGCCTGAACTTTCCACCGAGGTAATCTTGCCGCGGTTACTGGCCTGCTCATAGTCTGAAGAGGCATGTCTCTGCGCTGCCTCTTGTTCGTTGCCGACGAAGCAACGGCCGATCCCATTGGTCAGGTTCTGGCCGACCTGGGTGTCGAGGTAGAGCACTGCCCCGCGGCACCCGATGCAATCGCGAAGGTGACGCAGGAAACGTTTCAAATTGTCATCGTCGATTGGGACACGCACCAGGAAGCCATCCTAGTGCTGAAAACCACGCGCGAGCGCAAAGCGAGCCAGCGTCCGCTCACGTTAGCCGTCGTGAGTGAAGATTCCAGTGTGCCGCAGGCCATGCAGGCCGGGGCGAACTCGATTCTGCGCAAACCGGTTCTCGTCAATCAAGCCAAAGATACGCTGAAGACGGCGCTCAATCTTCTACGCGCCAAGCAAACCGCCGCCCACGCCGCGGTAGCGGGAGCCTCGGCTGCGTCATCGCTCGTGCCATCAGTCGTGCCCGCAAGCGCACCCCATAACGTTTCTTCTTCTGCAAGCGTTGCGCCAGCCAGCATTTCTGGAAACGAGACGACACTGCATGCCGGGGAGTTCCTCGTATCCGCGCCATCCCCCAGCGGACACTTTGAAACTGAATCGGAGATTCCACTCTCCGGCGGTCAGGAATTGGTGGAACCGGTGGACGCGCTCGCTGAACTCGAGACGATTTCCGCTGCCGTTCCAAAGCAAAAGCGGCCCGAGCCCCAACCTTCCGAAGAAAAGTTTTCCTCTGCGCCTCTTCAACCCTCCGCGTCGTCACCCGAATCGGACGAGCCGAAGGGGCTGCAGTGGTATATGAAGAACCGCGGAGTCGCGGCGCCCGCACCTGCATCCATGTCCGCATCTTCTGCACCTGCACCGGCGTTAGCTGCATCGGCGCCAGCGCAGCCGGAAGTTATCGGCTTCGATGACATGGCGTCGGATGCGCCCACATCGTCGTACAGCGAAGCATCTGCAGAGCCTGCTCCGGCTAAGCCTTCTTATGCTCCCACGGCCAAACGCGAGCAGGCAAAAGACGACGCGGAACTCTTCGCCTACGTCACGGGTGTAGGCGGAGACGCGAAAGAAAAATCCGAAGAGGAATCCGAAAAAGCGCCCCGTGCCCCGATCCGGTTGAACGGAGGAATGGTCCTGGTCGCGGCGGTGCTGGCGATCTGCGCGATCATCGCCGCGCCACAAGCCCCGTGGCACGCCAAAGTTCGTGTCCTCTGGGGACGCGGGCATCAGGCCTTGCACGCTTGGCTCAATCCGCAGGCCGTGACCACGGTCGCGCAGGCTCCGGCGGCCCATGAGGATTTTGCCCGCGCCGGCGATGAGTACAAGCTGCCGGTCGCGGAAAGCATTCCCGACGCGACCACCGATCCGTCGCAGATTAAAGTGACGCCAGTCGTCGATCCCACGGCGAAGAAAACTAATGACGGCACGGCAGCAACTACCGATCCCACGGCCGCGCCAACCGATGCAGCGCCCGCTTCAAGCGATCAAACGCCAGCGACAGGCGCTCCAGCGCAGCCCACCGCGAATGATGGTCAACCCGCGAACCCAAATTCAAGTGCTACAACCCCTGCGCCGGCTTCCACGACAACTTCGACGCCCGCGACAGCGGTAGTGGCTCAGCCCGAACCACCAAATCCGCAGCCGACGCCCGTACAGAAGCCGCAGGTCCGCCCCGTTTCGTCGAGCGGCAATCCACCAATTCCTTCGAGCCTCAGTTCGCAGATGGCGTCAATGACTCCGGAAGCCAGCGGCAATAAAGCTCCGGAAACGGCACTGCCTTCGATTGAGCCGGTTTCCGTGCCCGAAGCGACCGAGCGCGGACTGCTCACCGATCAGCCTGCGATTGCCTATCCGGCTAACGCGAAGGGCCAGCAGGGAACCGTCATCCTGCAGGTGCTGGTCGGCCGCGACGGCACCGTCGAGGACGCAAAGTTTGTGCAAGGCTCGCTGGCCTTTGCCCACACCGCCATCGACGGCGTAAAGCTGTGGAAGTTTAAGCCATATGTAATGAACGGCCGGCCGGTGTCCGTCGCAACCCAGATGACGATGAGCTTTAAGCCCTGAGAATCCCGCCGCAGCGAAAAACCAATCCTTACAAGTCATTTGTTTTGTTAAGAATTAATTCTCAAGCTCTCGCGTGTGGTTGACCCAACATGGTTTCATCCGTCTGTTAAGTGGTGCGCAAGCCGGTGTTGCGGTGCAGAGTGGCTCACGCGCTGGGCTCATTTAGGCGGAGATCCGTCGCTACGCCTGAAAAGCGGCTTCGCTCAGGATGACGCCCAAATTGAAATTTTGAGGCTGGGGCTCACTGCACCAAAATGAACCGCCCGCACATTACCGACGGTGCTCCAGGGGCAGCCGAGCCGTCGAAATTCGCATCTAGAGAGATATAATAGGAACAGTTCCTACGGAAGTACTCCTTCCAGAAGACGGCCAAACGGATGTCCATGAAAATCAAAGCAGCGATTCTTGTCAGCTCCTTTGCTGTATTACTTTTCTTCGTCGTGGGTGCGATGGGCGGCGTGCACGCCTCGTCGGACAACGGCTCCTACCGCCAGCTCCAGGTTTACAGTGAGGTGCTGTCGCGGGTGCAGAGCGAGTACGTCGAAGAGCCCAACATCCCCAAGGTGACCGACGGCGCGCTGCATGGCCTGTTGGAGTCGCTCGACTCGAACTCCAGCTACATGTCAGCCGAGGCCTACAAGACCTACAAGGCTCACAAAGCCGAAGGCAAGGCCGGAATCGGAGCGGTCATCTCGAAGCGCTTCGGTTATGCCGACGTGGTTGCCGTGCTGCCGGGTTCGCCGGCTGAGAAGGCCGGCATTGAGCAGACCGATATCTTCGAGTCGATCGAAGGCCAGAGCACGCACGACATGTCGCTGCCGGAAATTCGCGCCATGCTTACCGGTACTCAGGGTTCGACGCTCAATGTCGCCGTGGTGCGCGCGCGCCGCGCCGAACCGCAGAAGGTCGTGATCACGCGTGACTTCGTGACCATCCCCCCTGTGACCGACAAGATGATGGACGACGGCATCGGCTATGTGAAGGCCGAGGCTTTGACGAAGGGTAAAGCGCAGGAAATCGCGTCGAAGGTGAAGGCGCTGGAACACTCGGGCGCGAAGAAAATCCTGCTCGATCTGCGCAACGACGCCGAGGGCGAGGAAAGCGAAGGCGTCGCTGTCGCCAATCTCTTCCTGAATCATGGCACGATCACCTACTTGCAAGGTCAGAAATATCCGCGCGAGGCGTTCAACGCCGATCCGGCGAAAGCCATTACGTCGCTGCCGGTTGCGGTGCTGGTAAATAAAGGCACATCCGGTCCGGCGGAAATCGTTGCCGCCGCGATTCTTGAGAACGCCCGCGGCGACGTTGTCGGCGACAAGACTTTCGGCGACGGCTCGGTGCAGAAGACGCTCGATCTTCCCGATGGCGCGGCCCTGATTCTTTCCGTGGCGAAATATTATTCGCCGAGCGGCAAGGCGATTCAGGATGCCTCCGTAACTCCCAACGTGCTGGTTGCCGACGCCGATGACGGCGCAGTCGATGGCGACGGAGGCGATGACGGCAATGCGGCCTCCGCCAACGACCAGGAAACAAAGCCGGCCAAAGCTCCGGTCGATGATCAGCTGAACAAAGCGGTCGAAGTATTGAAGAGCCGCAGCAGCTAGCTCGCTTAACCGTTGTCATTCCGAGCGCAGCCGGAGCGAAAGCGACGGTAACCGAGGAATCTAGGTTTAGAATCGCGCGCCCCACCGGCGCGCGATTTATTTTGCGGGCACCACCCCTCAAGCTCCCGTCGCTCAAAATGCTATCCTGACCTCAACCCAGCGATGCGTTCTCTTTACGAAGATCTTCCGGCAGTCGAAGTCGGCGGACGCCAGGTTGTCGGCCGTGTGCTCTTCGGATTGCTGGTGCTCGTGGCCGCTCTGGTCGGAGCGACGGCCGGTCTCCTTCTCGTCTACACCACCGACCTGCCGCAGGTGAACGCGCTCGAAACTTATCGTCCGAGTTCCATCACCGAGTTATACGACGACCATGACCGCGTGATCGGCTCTTTCGCACTGCAGCGGCGCGTGGTTGCAGGCTACGAAGATTTTCCTCCGGTGCTGCGAGATGCGCTGGTTTCCATCGAAGATAAAGATTTCTATGCGCACTCCGGCATTAACTTCTGGCGGATCATCGGCGCGGCTTATCGCGACATCGAGTCGGGCGGCAAAGTACAGGGAGCGTCCACGCTCACCATGCAGCTCGCCCGCAATCTTTTTCTTTCGCCCGACCGCTCCTTCCACCGCAAGGTGCAGGAGGCGATGCTGGCCATTCAGATTGAGCGCCACTTCACCAAGCCGCAGATTCTCACCCTCTACGCCAACCAGATTTTTCTTGGCCACGGCGTTTACGGATTCGAGGCCGCATCGGAGTTTTACTTCAGCAAGCCGGCGAAGAATCTGACGCTCACCGAAGCTGCACTCCTCGCGGGACTGCCGAAGAGCGCGGTGGTCTACTCGCCGATCAACCATCCCGACCGCGCGCAGAAGCGGAGAAATCTCGTCATCAATGCGTTACTCGAAGACGGCAAGATCACGGCCACGCAGGCCGCCGATGCCCGCAACGCGCCGCTGGTGCTGCGTCTGGCCCACGATCCCAATTCGCTCGCCCCATATTTTGTCGAAGAAATCCGCCGCTATCTCGAAGGCAAATATGGAACCGATCAGGTCCACGAGGGCGGATTAAAAGTCTATACATCGATCGACGTCGATCTGCAAAAAGCCGCGAACCAGGCCGTGCTTGACGGCGTGGCCGCTTACGAGCGCCGCCATGGATGGAAGGGCCGCCTGGAAAATGTGGTCGCGGAAGGGGATGTGCTCGAAAAATATTTCCATCCCGATTGGGACGACGAACCGGAAGCCGGCGGCTACATTCACGCGCTCGTGACTTCGGCCGGCACCGGAATCGCGACGCTGAAATTCGGCCGCTACACGGCGGCGCTTAGTCAGGCTGATGCTGCCTGGACGCAGCAAAAACTGGCGGACATCCTGAAGCCCGGAGATATTTGCTACGTCAAAATTCTTTCGCTCGGAGCCAACGGCGCCGCGCGCGTCAGCCTGGAGCAGGATTCCGGCGCGCAAGGTTCGCTGCTCGCCATCGACAACGCGACCGGCGGAATCAAGGCGATGGTCGGAGGGCGCGATTTCAACGAATCGAAATTTGACCGCGCCACGCAGGCGCTGCGCCAGGTCGGATCGTCGTTCAAGCCTTATGTGTACACGGCTGCGATCGACGAAGGCGCCAATCCCGACGACACGATTCTCGACGAAGCGGTGAGCTTTGAAACTCCGTCCGGAGCCTACACGCCGCACAACTACGACGATAAATTTGAAGGTCTGATCACGCTGCGGCGTGCTCTGGCGCAGTCCCGCAATATTCCCGCGTTGAAGCTGGCGAGTAAAATCGGCATTAAAAATGTCATTGACTACGCGGAGCGCTTCGGCATCACGTCGAAAATTCCGCCTTATCTTCCCGTGGCCCTGGGATCGGCCGAGATCAGCCTGCTGGAGCAGACGGCCGCGTACAGCGTCTTCCCCAATGATGGCGTGCGCGTAACCCCGCGCTACATCACCCGCGTGACCGATTATGAAGGGCGCGTGATGGAAGAAGATTTCCCCGAAGTGAAAGACGTGGTCAGCCAGCGCACGGCGCGCATCATGACCTCAATGCTGCAGGGCGTGGTGCAGCACGGCACTGCGATTGCCGCGTCGAAGCTGCCGTTTCCCACCGCCGGCAAGACGGGGACAACCAACGATTTTACCGACGCCTGGTTCGTGGGATTTTCTCCGACCATGACCTGCGGCGTGTGGGTCGGCTATGACGAGAAGAGATCGCTAGGCGCAAAAGAAACCGGAGCGCATGCCGCATTGCCGATCTGGATGAATTTCATGACAGTCGCAATGGCAGGAAAAGATCCCGGCGATTTTCAGCCGCCTCCAGCCAGCGCCCACGCCGCACAAAAAGTCGATACACCAGATAATGCGCCGGAGACGGAAGAGTCACATTGAATTTTGTTTGCCGCGGATTTTCACGGATCGTTCTTTGGGAGAAAACCATGAATCGCATTTTTGGACTGATGGCGTTGTTTGCGGTTGCATTGCTGAGCGTCCAGTTGAAAGCCGCGGATAATTCGAAATCTGCCGTCGAGCAGGTTCTGCACACGCAGCAGGATGCGTGGAACCATCACGATCTGGATGCATTCATGTCGGGCTACTGGCATTCTCCCGAGCTGACATTTTTCTCCGGGGCAAAAGAGAGTCACGGCTGGCAGGCTGCGATGGATCGCTACAAGGCCACCTACGACAGTCCCGGCCACGAAATGGGTAAGCTGGATTTTTCAGACTTGCGGGTCGAGATGCTTGGACCGAAGTCCGCCTTCGTCCGCGGTGCATGGCACTTGACCATGTCCGACGGCAAGACGCCGCACGGAATCTTCACCCTGGTATTCCGCAAATTTCCCGACGGATGGAAAATAATCCACGACCACACGTCGCTGGCAGAGTAGCTCTCGGAATGCCGTGAGCATGTAGATAACTCTTGTCATCCCGACCGGAGCATCTCATTTCCGCAGGAAATGAAATGCGGAGTGGAGGGACCTGCTGTTTGGTTTTAGTGGCCAGCGTTACTTCTTCACCCGCAACTGCACCCGCGTCCCATCGGGCAAACTTCCGTTCAGCAACTCAACTTTCCCGTCCCGCACAATCCCTTCAAACTCCTGCTGCTGTAAAGGAGCCAGTGCGGGCGAAGCCGCCCGTCTCCCCATCCCTTTATCCATGGCCTCATTCGCGAGCCGGTCCGCTTCCTGATTGTGTTCGCGAAGTGCGTGGCCAATGGAAAACCATTCGAGCTGCGCGATCAATTCCTGTGCCCGCCCGTGCAAATCCTTGAGCGTCGGGTTCTTCACCTTATAAATACCCTTGATCTGCCGCACCAGCAGTTCGGAATCGCTGATCAACTTCAGCGCTTTCGGGCCATGCTCAATCGCATATTCGAGCGCGGCAATCAATCCTTGATACTCCGCGAAATTATTCGTCTGGTGGCCAAGGTATTCGCTGAGCGCGGCGACCTTGCGTCCCGACTCATCTTTAATGACCACGCCATAACCCGCAGGGCCGGGATTGCCGCGCGCGCCGCCATCGCTATGCGCGACAAGATAGTTCGCGGGCGGATTATCTCTGGATTCGAAAAGATGTTTAGTCGCGGTGTGGGGCGGCATGTGTCGAGTGTACTTGCAACTAACGCCCGGAGGCGAGACGCGTCGCGAGGCGCGCCGGAAGATTCGCGGCGAAGATGCGGTCTTGCGCCGACTTCAAGTTATACGGCGTGCGGTGGAAGTGAATGACCTGCGCGTCGGTATCGAACAGCGCGAAGGCCGCGCGCCAGTCGCCGTCGCGAGGCTGACCGACCGATCCGGGATTGATCAGGTAGCGCGTCGATGGTTTCAATTGCATGGCGACTGTTTCCTGCTGGCCGACAGTGCGATATTCCGGACGAAATCCGTCGGCGGAGGAGCCGTTGGCGAAAAATCCCCCCTGGAGATGCGTATGCCCGAAAAATGTCAGCGGAGTATTCAGCGCGATCAGCGGAGCCAGCGCGTCGCCCAGTGAGACGACATATTCATCCTCGTCATGGGGCGACCCATGCACCAGTTGCACCTGGGGAAACTCCGGCACGGAAACAGGGCCATGCGGCAACGCGCGAAGCCATTCCAGATTGTCCAGGCTCAACTCTTCGCGAGTCCAGAGTGCGGCCGCCGCGGCCATGGGATTGAAGTCGTTGAGCTCCATAACGCCGGTAGCGGCTTTGTCGTGATTGCCGCGGACAAAAGTTTTCCCCAATTCGCGCGAACGTTCGGTCACCTCGTTGGGGCTCGCGCCATAGCCGACGATGTCGCCGAGGTTCACAACCATGTCGAACGATGGAGCCGAGGCCAGGCAGGCGTCGAGGGCCTCGAGGTTGGCGTGAATGTCGCTAAGAACCAGTATGCGCACGGATCACCGGACGAACTCTTCGAACAAGTTGCCGATTATAGACTAACGATTGACGCTAAGATGCTGGCGAAGCAAGAATTGGCAAAGAGATTGGAAAACATCGCGTGAGTTTGCGATTCAAGAGAAAGACGCCGCTGTGGTTCCCTCTGGTTGCAGGGTTGCTCGTCGCCGATGCAGCGGTTCATATCGTTCTCTTGTCAACCATTTCCTCGTGGGCGTCTCTGGTACGTGATGCGGCGCATCCGCGCCTGCTGCCGTTTCGTGACGGCGTCGTCTATTTTGTCGCGCCCGAAGTTGGATGGTACTTGGGCGCATGGTGGATCGCCGTCGGACTGTTCTTATTGCTGGCAGTCTTGCTGATTGTGAATCGCGATCAGCTGGAGCGCAGCGCTTGAGTTACCGGGAATTGATGACCGGACAACGGGCCAAGTGTCCATTACTAACTTCGACCAGCGCGGGCATGGCGCATGCGCACTCCTCGATGCGGAATTCGCAGCGCGGTTCGAAGGCGCAGCCTGGAGGCATCATTTGCAGGCCGGGAACCGTGCCTTCAATCGTCGCCAGCGGTTGGGCGCGATCGGTTTTGAGATCGGGAACGGCGTGCAGCAATCCGCGCGTGTAGGGATGCGCGGGAGCCTGGAAGATGTCGGGTTTCGCTCCGAGTTCGACGAGGTTGCCGGCGTACATGACGGCTACGCGGTCCGCGACCTTCGAAACCACCGCGAGATCGTGCGAAATGAAAAGCATGGCCAATCCAAACTTCGCACGAAGTTCGGCCAGCAGATCGAGAATCTGCGCCTGAATGGTGACGTCGAGCGCAGTGGTCGGTTCGTCGGCGATGAGCAGTTGCGGCCGGTTGACGATTGCCATCGCGATCATGATGCGCTGGCGCATCCCGCCGGAAAGCTGGTGCGGATAGTCGCGGGCGCGTCGCGCGGCGTCGGGAATGGCAACGTCGTTCATGGCCTCGACCGCGCGTTGCCACGCGGCGTTTTTTGAAATGTTGTTGTGCGCCTGCACGGCTTCGGCGATCTGATCTCCGACGCGCATGACTGGATTGAGTGCCGTCATGGGCTCCTGAAAAATCATGGCGATGCGCGAGCCGCGCAGCTGGCGCATGGAATCGTCGGGAAGTTCCGCGAGATTGCGGGAGGCGCCATTTTCCGTGAAGAAGATTTCTCCGGTGACGTGCGCCTGAACGGGAAGCAGGCGCATGATCGCGAGCGATGTGATGGATTTGCCTGATCCTGATTCGCCGACCAAGCCGAGGACTTCGCCGGCGGCGATGGAAAAGCTGAGATCGCGGACGGCGAGCAGCGCGGGCGAGTCGCCCGCGCCCCCACGGTTCTGGGCGGGAAATGCGATGTTCAGGTTGCGGACGTCGAGCAGTGAAGCCACGGGATTATGTTAGCAGCGGCGGTTACAACGAACAGCAGGTTCCTCCACTGCGCCATCCCTTGCGCTCCGGCTTCGGTCGGAATGACAACCTAATCTTGATTACTGTCCGAGAATCAGCGGCAAGCCATTTTTCGGATTGCCAATCACAACAACTTTAGTATTGGCACTTTTCGCCAGCGTTTCGGTGGCTTCAATGCCTTTCCATTCGAGCAGCGAGGGCGTGATGCCCTGCGCGACGATCTGCTGGAAGTCGCGCACACCGGCGGCTTCGATGCGCTTGCGCTGCGCTTCCTGCGTTTCTTTTTGCAGGCGGAAGTTCATGGCCAGCGACTCCTGCTCGGCCTGCTGCTTGGCTTCGATGGCGGCTTTGAGCGTGGTGGGCAACTGGATGTCGCGCAGCAGAACGTTTTCCACGGTGAGTCCGCGCTTGCTGAGTTCGGTGGTGATCTGATCGAGAATTTGTTTCGCCACCATTTCGCGCTCACCGGTATAGAGCGCGTTGGCGGTGTGCGACGCCGTCGATTCGCGGATGGCGGAGCGCAGCGTGGGTTCGACGACGATATTTTCGTAGTCGGCGCCGATTTTCTGGAAGACCTCGGCGGCGCGGTCGGGGTTGAGGTGATAGATAAGCGAAGTATCGAGGCTCATCATCAGGCCTTCGCTCGAAGGGACGCTGGCCGATTCTTTGATCGTCTGAGTCTGAATTGAGAGCTCGTTGCTCGTCTTCAGCGGATTGATGAGATGTATGCCTTCGCCCAGCGTCTCGCCCGTGACCCTGCCGAACAGGGTGAGTACGCCGACGTGTCCGGTGCCGACGCGAGTGACGGAACTGAAGATGAGGATCACCAGCAGGAATGCGACGATGGCAAGGCCGATCAGGCGAAGGAATGCGCCACGGTTGCCCTGGTTATCAATGATTCTGCCGCTTGAGGCGTCAAAGATCGTCATCACAGTTCTCCCCGTAGGATTCTAGGGTGTTGCAGTGCGAGAGGATAAGTGGCTTGGCTGGCTCGGCGGAGTTGTTGTCGTAATCTCCACGGCATCGGGCCCAGCGTTCCTGAATCTTGCCCTACTGCTGCCGCATCTCTTACAGTAAGTCTATGAGCAAGATTCATATTCCTACGCCATTGCGGCAGTATGTGGGCAAGCAGTCTTCGGTGGACGTCGCGGGATCGACCGTCGGCGAGGCGATGAATGCGCTGGTGGCGCAGCATCCCGACCTGAAGAAGCACCTTTATACCGATGAGGGCAAACTGCGGGCTTTCGTGAATCTGTACGTCAACGACGAAGACATCCGCTACCTGCAGAAGGAAGCGACCGCGCTGAAAGACGGCGACAGCATTTCGATTGTGCCGTCGATCGCCGGAGGACGATAGCAATGCCTCGTTCTCGCGTAGCTGTTGTCATCCCGAGCGAAGCGAGGGATCTAGGTTTGGGCCTGCATCAGCAGATCGGTCACCGCAGGCAAGAACCCAGGTCCCTCGCTGCGCTCGGGATTACATTCCTTTCTTATCGTTCTTGTTGTTGATGCCTTAAGTTTGTCCTGCAAGGTTTATTCCGCAAGGCCAGCAGCCGAAATTCATCGAGGAAATTATGGCCACTACGACTACTGAAATTCCGGTGACACTCAATAAAGACGAAATCCTGCGCTACTCGCGGCATTTGATCATGCCCGAGGTTGGCATGGAAGGTCAGCAGAAGATTAAGGCGGCGAAGGTGCTGTGCATCGGCACGGGCGGCTTGGGATCACCGATGGCGTTATATCTGGCGGCAGCTGGAGTGGGCACGCTGGGTCTGGTCGACTTCGACGTGGTCGATTACACGAATTTGCAACGGCAGATTATTCACTCGACCGCCGACGTGGGGCGCAAGAAGCTGGATTCGGCGGCGGACAAGCTCAAGGCGATCAATCCGTTTATTAATCTGCGCCTGTTCGACACCATGCTGAACAGTTCGAACGCGCTCGAACTGTTTCGCGAATTCGACATCATCGCCGACGGGACGGATAACTTCCCCACGCGCTATCTGGTGAACGATGCGTGCGTGCTGACCGGCAAGCCGAACGTCTACGGATCGATCTTCCGCTTCGAAGGGCAGGCCAGCGTGTTCGCGACCGAGGATGGGCCGTGCTACCGCTGCCTGTATCCCGAGCCGCCACCGCCGGGATTGGTGCCGTCATGCGCGGAGGGCGGAGTGCTGGGAATTCTTCCCGGACTCGTGGGCGTGATGCAGGCGACCGAGGTCATCAAGCTGATTCTTGGGATCGGCGATCCGCTGATCGGGCGCTTGCTGCTGATCGACGCGCTGGGCATGAAATTTCGCGAACTCAAGCTGCGCAAGAATCCGGATTGCCCGGTGTGCGGCACGCATCCGACGGTGACGAAGCTGATAGACTACAACGAGTTTTGCGGCATACCTGGTCATGGAACAGGGGAGGAAAAAAAGGTGGAGAGCGGAGTTCCGGAAATTCCGGTGGAAGAGTTGAAGCGGCGGCTGGATGCGAAGGAAGATTTATTCGTGCTCGATGTGCGCGAGCCGCACGAATATCAGATCTGCAACATCGGCGGATATCTGATCCCACTGAACGACCTGCCGAAGCGGGTGAACGAACTCGATTCGAGCAAAGAGATTGTGGTTCATTGCAAGATGGGTGGACGCAGCGCGAAGGCGGTCGCGTTCTTGCAGCAGGCGGGATTTAGGAAAGTCCACAACCTGACCGGAGGGATTACGGCCTGGTCGGATCGTGTGGACCCGAAGGTGCCGAAGTATTAAAGGCAGTAGCGAGTACTTAGTACCGAGTACCGAGTCTGGGAGCGCTAACGCGCTCCCTTTTCTTATGGTCCAAAAGGGCCATTGTCCGACAGCCTTCTAAAACAGATAATCCGTGATCCTTGGGCCTCGCAATTTAAAGATTCAATTCTGGAGGCGTCTAGATGGCACGCAATATCGTTTTCCCAGTAAGCTTTTTAGTCCTTGTGTTATGCCTAGGCCGAACGATGGCGCAAGTCTATTCATATCCACAGGACAACAGCAATTCACAAGATAAAGCCAATTCCCAAGGCAAATCCAAAAACCTTTCGCAAAATTGGGGAACTTCGATTCCACCGCGGGTTTTCATCACCGACAGCGAATCGTGGGAGATGGCTGGAGGGAGTGGCGGTTCGTCATCGGGGTTTGGTGGCGGTTTCGCGGGAGGTGCGCGACCGCAAACGGCTGAAATCATCAAGACGTTTGGTGAACGATGCCCAGAAATCAGGGTCAACAATATCAAGGACAAGGTTGATTACATTGTCGTGCTCGACCACGAAGGTGGAAAGGGTTATTTGCGGCATCGCAACAAAGTTGCCGTCTTCGCTCGAATTAGCGGCGATTCTGTTTTCAGCAAGTCGACACTCTCACTAGGCGGCTCCGTCCAAGATGCCTGCGAAGCTATCAACTCAGATTGGATACGGAATGGTGTCAAATTGAGAAATGCTGCGGCTGCGGAGGATGCAGTAAAAAATCGTGCGACTCAACCCACGACCATCGCGTCTAGCGTTCCGTCACCACCGAGTTCCGTTCCAGTCGCAAGAATTTCGATCGTTTCTACGCCAGATGGCTGCGATATTGAGTTGGACGGCAATTTTGTCGGCAACACTCCGTCCGATTTACAACTGGCCGAAGGCGATCACACTATTGCAGTGAAGAAATCAGGATTCAAAGACTGGCAGCGTACGATCAAGGTGAGCGCGGGAAGCAATGTGCGGCTGAATGCGGAATTGGAGAAAACGACGGCGCAGTGAATACCGGGGCTGAAACCCGCTACATTTTCGATCTTTACGCGGCCCTTAAGGGCCGCTCTTCCACTATCAGCTTACATTCCGCCCATGCCGCTTTTGCGGGCGGCGTCGTCCTGGTAGTCGATCTTTTTGCCGGTCTTGGTTTCGAGGGAGACGATGGTCGAGCGCACGATGGATCGGCCTAACTCGAAGACGGCGGCGTGTTGGGTGTCCTGCTCATCCTTCCAGCCAATGGTGAGGAAGTGGCGG
>Ga0209006_10001551_pt1 | contig 20829 bp, 10 predicted proteins | sample JacPin_JW_Ref_O2_FD_188567 | JGI IMG/M metagenome (GOLD analysis project Ga0209006, IMG submission 188567) | Forest soil microbial communities from Algoma, Ontario, Canada - Jack Pine, Ontario site 1_JW_Ref_O2 (SPAdes) (version 2) | ecosystem: Environmental > Terrestrial > Soil > Boreal...
GTAAATCGTCTCGTGGGACACGCGCATCCTCTCGTCCTGGGGATACTCGGTCTTCAGCCACCCGGAAATCTGCTCGGGCGACCATTCCAAAATCAGTTTGCTCGCAACGACCTCTCGCAACCCCCGCTGCAGGGCAAGAAGGCACCGCTTGGGACGCAAGGCCGACTCCCAGGCTTGGTCATCCGCCTCATGCGCTCGATAGGCGGGACGGCCAGCGTGGCGTGTGACCTCCCGGCCCACCGTCGAGGCTGCTCGATCCAGATGTCTAGCTATCTCACGAAGCGATGAACCGGATGCGATCCCTCGCGAGATGTCTTCTCGCTCAGACCGCGTGAGGGCGAGACGGGAGCGACGGCGCACTGCGGGAGGAATCCCTCCGCGAGGCAACAACAAACAGCGAATGGAGGTATGTGGCTTGTCAAAGGCGCGCCCGATCTCGTGCAGCGTCTCTCCCGCCTTCCATCGCCTCCAGATGTCGCTCTTCTCAATTGCAGACAGCCCAAACCGTTTCCCTTGCCTCATATAACACCACCTCTAGAGAGAAGATCTATATCAGATGGTGTTGCATCGACCTATTGAGACCGCCCGATTAATCGTCCACTGACCTGGCCCCGAGAGCGTAAAGTGGTTACGGCGGCATCGCATGACCTTTGATCGCATGGCGTCATTGAACAGGAGCGGAGCGATTACGGAATCTTTGCTGATCATTACGGGTGGGATGGGAACGGGACGGATCTTGGATCGGATGAGGAAAGGGCCTTGGAACCAGGAGGTTCCTGGCCGAACCAAGTCGCCTTCGCTATTCAGAAGAAGGATCGCTGGGACATTGGAGCTTTTCGGCACACGCCTTAGACGTCGAGAGAACCACGCGATCCTGAGCGATCGTTGTCGATTGTTTCCGCTGATTTGGCGAAAACGAGGAAGGCCCACGGATTCAAAGGAAGTTTTACTTCGCCGTGTGACTCGATAACCGCAGGTGCCTCGCACCCTTTGTCACCCCATCGCTCCTCGGCTGAATCGAGCGTCCTGTGCCAGGGGCCGGGGAGAATGGGTAGCAGCAGTTCAGTTGGCGCCTCACAAAAGTGACACACAATTAGAACCTCGTTGGAGGCCTTCCACCTTCTGACGAGCAGTAGTTTCTCGTCGGCGAAAGATGTGACTTCCATGGCATTCTTGTCCAGCTCTGCCAGCGGCGACACCGTACGTCGGATGCGGAGCAGTTCCTGATAGAAATGCCAAAGGATGCGGTGGTTCCCTGCGGTTTGCAAATTCCAGTGCAGCTTCGAATCTAGGAATGTTGTTTCATTCTGAGGGTCGGGAATATCTGCAGTCCAACCAAATCTTGCAAATTCGTCCTTCCGCCCTCGGCGTACCGCTTCAACCAGTGATTGATCTCCGTGACTGACAAAGTAATTAAAGGGCGCCCGTTCGCTATACTCTTCACCCATAAACAATAGAGGAATATACGGCGAAAGGAGAACAATCCCTGCGGCCAGCTTCAGTTGGGCAAGGGACAACGATTGTGAAAGCCGGTCACCACGACGGCGATTCCCAACCTGATCGTGGTTCTGTGCGTAGACGACGAAGCGTTTCGCCGGGATCTGCTTCGACGAACTTCCATAGCGCTTTTGCCGAAACTTGGAGTACTGCCCCGCGTGCAAAAACCCTTCTCGATAGCTGCCTGCTAGATCTTCAATTCCGCAAAAGTCCTGATAATAACCGTCCTGCTCGCCTGTTAAGAGAACGTGCAGAGAATGGTGAAAATCGTCATTCCACACCGCGTCGAATCCCCATCCGCCTGCCTCAGGTGCGCTGACCACCCGAGCATCGTTCCGATTGCTCTCCGGGATCAGATAAACGTCCCGGCCGAGCGCCTTAGCCCTGGTGTGAACGGCTGCGCGAAGTTCTTCGAGGAACGTTCGCGCGGAGTTATCCACAATCGCGTGGATGGCGTCGAGGCGAAGTGAATCGATGTGGAAGTCCGTGACCCATTCCAGCGCATTCTCGATGAAATATCGGCGGACCTCCTCGTTCTCTGCGTCATCGAAATTGATGGCCTGTCCCCAAGGCGTTTTGTAGCGGTTCGTGAAATAAGGACCGAAATCAGCCAGGTAATTACCCTCTGGACCAAGATGGTTGTAGACAACATCGAGGGCTACCGCGATTTCGAGTTCATGGCAGGCGTTGACCAACGCTTTTAGTCCCAGCGGCCCTCCGTAAGACGCTTGGACCGCGTAGGGGTAAACTCCGTCGTAACCCCAGTTGCGCTCCCCGGGAAATTGCGCTACCGGCATCAGTTCGATTGCCGTAACGCCCAGATCTTTGAGCTTGGGCAGGCGAGGAATGATGGCGTCAAAGGTTCCTTGCGGCGTGAATGTGCCCACATGGAGCTCGTATAAAACGTACTTTTCAATTGGCAGCCCGTTCCATCCGGAATCGTTCCAGCGAAACTGATTGTCCACGACTTGAGATGGCCCGTGGACCCCTCTTGGTTGATATCGGGACGCCGGATCGGGTCGTTCCTTCTCATTGTTAAGGCGATAGCGATAGAAAGCCCCAGAGGAGACGCCGGTAGCAATCGTGTGAAAATACCCCCAGCCGACAGCGTTCATAGGAATCGCGCGCTCTTGCAGTTCACCAGTGCAGACGTCAACCCGGTTCGCCCGCGGAGCCCAGACGAGAAAACTGCATGCATCCTCACCTAGAAGTTGGGCGCCAAGATTTTCCTTACGCGGGGAGGTCACAGTTTCTGCATTCCTCATATATCTCGATGCCCGGGGACGTTTTCAGTATACACAGAGGAACCCGTCATTCCGCGCACCACGGACTCCCTCTAGCGGAGTTCGATATTTGCTGATCGACAACAGGACAATTCGTACGGACCTGACCTATAATGACTTACCAGCCCAAATGGGGTTCGCATGGGGTTCGCTCGGTTCGCCATCAGTGCGCTCGATCAGGATTGTTCATCGAACGATATGTACCGTGTCTGCGATCACGGCAGCCCCTACCAACTGCCAGGGCGAAACTCGCCGCTAGAAGTTGCTCGACTTCAGAATTCCGCACGCCGGTATTGCGACTGGAACCAATACATTCGAGAGGAGTGGTATTTACGGAGTGCCGCATTCCGCGTGCATGTCGCACGGGAATGCGGCAGCGTGCTCACTGCCGCGAGTGAGAAATTCGGATCGAAGCTCGCGTAGAAACGCTATGGCGCCCTCTCGGATTCCCCTCGCCTGCTACAGGCTTCAATTCAACGGAGACTTTAACTTTCGCCGCGCGTCGGCCGCACTGGACTATCTCTCCCGGCTCGGAATCACGGATATCTATGCGTCTCCCCTGTTGCGGAGCCGGTCCGGAAGCAAGCACGGATACGACGTCACTGATCCCTTGCGGATTGACAGCGAGCTCGGCAACGAAGAGCAGTTTGAAGCCTTCCAATCGGCGTTGCAAAAAAAGGGCATGGGCCTGCTACTGGACATTGTTCCGAATCACATGGCTGCAAGTCCGGAAAATCCATGGTGGATGGACGTGCTTGAGAACGGTCCCGCATCTGCTTATGCAGCCTATTTCGATATCGATTGGCATCCGCCGTCTCTCACGCTGGAGAGCAGAATCCTACTGCCCGTGCTCGGCAGTTTCTACGGCCGGGCTCTTAACAACCGCGAGCTCCAACTCGTCTTTCGGCACGGAACTTTCTTGGTCGAATATTACGACATGTCTTTTCCCCTGGCTCCGAAGACCTACCGCCGGATTTTGAAGCATCGAGAACACGTACTCGAAAAGAAGCTCGGTGCGGATTCGAGCGCCTTTCAAGAGTATCTGGGAATCGTCGCTGCGTTGGCCTCGTTGCCGGAGCGGGAATCTTTGACTATCGATGCAGGCGGCGAGCGGCGCCTGCAGGTTGCCGGGATCAAAGAGCGGCTGCGCCAGTTGCACGAATCAAACCGCGAGGTGCAACGATTTGTACGGGACAATCTGAGAATTTTCAATGGCAGGCGGCGGCATGCTGGCAGTCTTCGCAACCTGGATCGCTTGCTGTCAGAACAGAATTATGTGCTGGCGTATTGGCAAAACGTCAACGAAGGAATCAACTATCGACGCTTTTTCAACATCACGGATCTGGTGGGTGTGCGCGTTGAGGATCCCATGGTGTTTGAAGCTATCCATGCAGTGGTCCTGCAGTTGATTGAGAGAAGGGTCGTCACCGGGCTGCGCATCGACCACATCGACGGACTTCGGGACCCGCTGGGTTATCTGCGGCGCCTGCAAGAACGCGCCGGCGGCTCGCAGGAACAGGGACACAGCTTCTACGTGATTGTGGAAAAAATACTCTCCGGAACTGAAAAACTTCCCCGAGAATGGCCCGTCGCGGGGACGACGGGCTATGAATATCTGAACGCCGTCAACCGGCTGTTTGTTAATCCACAAGGAGCGCGAGAGATCGAGGAGATTTATCGTCGATTTCTGGGACGCGAGCTCAGCTACGAAGACGTGTTGTATCAAAAGAAAAAACTGGTCATGTCCACTTTGCTCTCGGCCGAGATGAGATACCTGGGCCGCCAGCTCAGCGTCTTGGCTCAAGGGGATCGCTATGCGCGGGACCTTTCGCGAATGGAGCTTGCACAAGCTCTCATCGAAACGACCGCATGTCTGTCCGTTTATCGAACCTATATTCGCAGCATGGAAGTGCCCGCCGACGCAAAACGTGATATTGGCAGCGCCGTCGAAGCCGCGCGCAGTCGAACCCCCCACCTCGATGCATCTTGCTTGGATTTTGTGCGCGATGTGCTGCTGCTCAAGGATGCAGGGCACCTGTTTGCAGAGCAGCGGGAAGCGCGCCTGTCATTCATCATGCGCTGGCAACAGTTCACGGGTCCGATTGTCGCCAAGGGCCTGGAAGACACCGTTCTCTATGTGTATTGCCCCCTTCTTTCGCTCAACGAAGTAGGCGGAAACCCAAGCCCTTCTGCCGTCGTCGGCTCCGACTTCAACCAAATTGTGACCGAACGCGAACACCGCTGGCGATATAGCCTGAATTGCACTTCCACGCACGACACCAAGCGTGGCGAAGACGTGCGTGCCCGAATCAACATTCTCTCGGAAATTCCTCGCGAATGGCAGAACCACCTCAATCGATGGGCGCGGTGGAACAAGAAAAGGAAACGAGTCGTCGAGACTCATGAAGTTCCCGACCGCAACGAAGAAAACTTTTTGTACCAAACTCTGCTTGGCGCGTGGCCCTTGGAACAAGGAGCGATGCCGCACTTCCGTTCGCGCCTGGAAGCCTACGTCATCAAGGCAATTCGCGAAGCGATGGTGCACACGCGCTGGACCCGACCCAACACCGCTCATGAGCGAGCCGTAGTAGGTTTTCTCAAGACCCTCATTGAGCCCGCTCGCGGCAATTTGTTTCTGAATGATTTCCTGAAATTTCAGCGAAAAGTCGCTGCTTACGGGATGCTAAATGGTTTGGCGCAAGCCCTGGTGAAGATGACCAGCCCTGGCGTGCCGGACATCTACCAAGGATGCGACCTCTGGGACTTGCGTCTTGTGGATCCCGATAACCGTGGACCCGTCGATTTCAGAATTCGCGCTGCCTTGCTTGACGAAATCGAAAAGCGCAGCAAGCAGGATCCGTTGCGTCTCGCCCGCGAGCTCGTGCAAAAATGGCACGACGGGCGCATCAAGCTCTATCTCATTTGGAGGATCCTGAATCTTCGGCGCAGGTACCCTCGAGTCTTCCTCGACGGTCAATTCCTGCCGATGAAAACGACCGGCGGGAGGGAGGCTAACCTGATTGCCTACGCGCGCCGTAGGGGCAATACTTGGATCATGACCATCGTACCGAGATGGCTGGCGCGCTCGAAGGCGCCGCCCGCTTCAACTCGCCTGCGCAGGTTTTGGCGCGGTTCACACATAGCACTTCCAGCGAATGCGCCGCAATCCTGGCTGAACGTGCTAACCGGCGAGACTGTGGAGACAAGCCGCCGGCAACGAGCGCCGACCTTGTCCTTGCCGGATGTCTTCAAGAATCTCCCGGTCGCCGTCCTGAGCGGGGTGGGCCGCTCATCGCGAACAACTCGCGCCCAGACCTGACACCTTGAAATCAGTAGTTGCATCAATCAGCTTAGCGAGAGAGTCGATCGGTTGCGCTGTGTGCCGTACAAGCTGGATCCTTGGGGCGGTCCCAGTCCTGCACCCCGACCAGGAGCTTAGGACGAATGGCGGAACAACAAGTGGTCGGACGAAACCGGGTCGTAATCGAGCGGGTTTCACCGGAAATCGATTGCGGGCGATTTCCGATCAAGCGCGTCGTAGGCGAAAGGGTGGTTGTCGAAGCTGATGTGTTCGCCGACGGTCACGACCAAATCGCCTGTCAGATCCTGTACTGGCAGGATGGGAAGAAACTCAAGACAACTTCGATGAAGCCGCTTGGCAACGATCGCTGGCGTGGCGAGTTTTCCGTCGATGAGCTTGGTCGCTATCAGTACACCGTGGAAGGCTGGATCGATCGTTTCGAAACTTGGCGCGTGGATCTCGTGAAACGAGTCGCTGCCTCACAGGACGTCCATGTTGAGTTGCTCTTGGGAACTGACTTGATTGCAGAAGCGGCTGCGCAAGCAAAGGGCGAGGACGCGCGGCTCCTCCGCCAGTGGGCAATCCGGTTGCGCGAAGCCAAGGATAAGCCGGAAGGCGCAGCTATTGCTCTCGAAGAAGGACTGCTCGAACTGATTCGACGCTATCCTGTGAAGCAATTCGCCAGCCGCTTCGAGAAACAGTTGGTGGTGATGGTGGACCGCGAAAAGGCGCGTTTCTCCACCTGGTACGAGGTATTCCCGCGATCCTGCGCTCCCGAGGCCGGGCGTCACGGAACATTCCGCGATTGCGAGCTATGGCTTCCCTACGTCGCATCCATGGGCTTCGATGTAGTTTATCTTCCGCCCATCCATCCAATCGGGCGTGAATTTCGCAAAGGTAAGAACAATTCGCCAAACCCGCAGCCGACGGATATTGGCAGTCCTTGGGCGATCGGATCCGCCGAGGGTGGCCACAAGTCCATTCTCCCGAATCTCGGCACGCTCGCGGATTTCAAGCGCTTCGTGTCCGCAGCAGAAAAGCAAGGACTTGAGGTCGCAATCGACATCGCCTTTCAGTGTGCGCCGGATCATCCTTACGTACGCGAGCACCCGGAATGGTTTCGCAAGCGTCCGGACGGCACCATACAATATGCGGAGAACCCGCCGAAGAAGTATCAGGATATCTATCCGCTGGACTTTGAGAGCGCGGAGTGGCGCGCCTTGTGGGAAGAATTGAAGAGCATTTTCGATTACTGGATCGATCAGGGCGTGCGGATCTTTCGCGTTGACAATCCGCATACCAAGCCATTCAGCTTCTGGGAATGGGCGATCAGTGAGATCAAGGAACGTCATCCCGAGGTGCTCTTCCTTGCGGAGGCATTCACCAAACCTGCGGTAATGTATCGGCTTTCGAAGCTGGGATTTTCCCAGTCCTATACTTATTTCACCTGGCGCAACACGAAGCAGGAAATCACCGAGTACTTCAGCGAGTTGGTCGAGACCGAAGTGCGAGAGTACTTCTGTCCGAGCCTGTGGCCAAACACACCGGATATCCTTCCGGGATTTCTTCAGGAAGGCAAGCGCCCCGCATTCATGGTCCGGCTCATACTGGCGGCAACGCTGGGGGCGAGCTACGGCATCTATGGTCCGGCATTCGAGCTATGCGAAAACACGCCGTTTCAGCCTGGCAGCGAGGAGTACTTGAATTCCGAGAAATATGAACTCAAACACCGCGATCTGCATTCTGCGGGAAGCTTGAGGGAGTTCATTACTCGGATCAACCAGATCCGCAAAGAGAATCCGGCACTGCAAGCTAATCGCAGCCTCCGCTTTCATGAAACGGATAATCCAGAGCTAATCTGTTACAGCAAAACGACCGACGATCTTTCAGACGTGATCGTCGTCATCGTCAACCTTGATTGCGTCCGGACCCAAACCGGATGGATTGATCTCGATCTCGGTTCCCTTGGGTTGGACGCAGATCAGACGTTTGGGATTCATGACCTGCTCGGTGACGGTGAGTATTCGTGGCACGGTTCCCGGAACTATGTGGCGCTTACGCCGGAAAGCCTTCCGGCGCACATTCTGCGTGTGCGCCGTTAGGTTCCGGCGGAGCGGGATTTCGAATACGGCCTCGAGGCCCGGCAATCGCGGCTTTCGAGCCGGGACCTTGCAATATGCACTAAGGGAGCGCGCATGGTGCAATCGACCCTCAGCGAATTCGACCTGTACCTGCTTGGGGAAGGCACTCATTACCGCGCCTACGAAAAGCTTGGCGCTCACCTCACGGAGAGAGAGCGGCGTCGCGGCGTGCACTTTGCCGTCTGGGCGCCGAATGCGAAGTTGGTTTCTGTGATCGGAGACTTCAATAATTGGAATTCTCAAGCAAACAGCATGAGTGCGACCTCGGCGGGCATTTGGGAGGGCTTCGTACCCGATATCGGTCAAGGAGCCATCTACAAATACCACATTGAATCGCGCTATAGCCATTATAAGGTCGACAAAGCGGATCCATACGGGTTCGCGGCAGAGATTCGTCCGCAGACAGCTTCTCGTGTGTGGAATCTCGAGGATTATTCCTGGCACGACGATCCGTGGATGGCGAGCCGGGCGAAAAAGAATGCCCTGGGTTCTCCGATTTCCATTTACGAAGTGCATTTGGGCTCCTGGAGGCGCGTGCCGGAGGAAGGCAACCGCTGGCTGAGCTACCGTGAGCTAGCGCCACTTTTGACTGCTTACGTCCACGACGCCGGTTTCACGCATGTCGAGTTCCTTCCGATTATGGAGCATCCCTTCGACGGTTCGTGGGGATACCAGACGACCGGATACTTCGCTCCCACGAGCAGGTTCGGAACGCCCGCCGATTTCATGTACCTCGTGGACTATCTTCATCAGTACGGAATCGGCGTAATCCTGGATTGGGTTCCGGCGCATTTTCCGAAGGATGAAGCCGGGCTCGGTTACTTCGACGGATCTCATCTTTATGAGCACTCCGATCCGCGGCAAGGGGAGCAACCGGACTGGCATACCTTCGTCTTCAACTACGGCCGCAACGAGGTGCAGAACTTTCTGACCGCCAACGCGCTATTCTGGCTGGACAAGTATCACGTTGACGGTCTTCGCGTCGATGCCGTGGCTGCAATGTTGTATCTCGACTACGGGCGGAGCGAAGGCCAGTGGATCCCGAACCGTTATGGCGGAAAGGAAAACATCGACGCCATTCATTTTTTGAGGGCGCTCAACGAGCACGTCTATGCCGCCTTCCCGGACGTAACGATGATTGCTGAGGAATCGACTTCCTGGCCGCAGGTGTCCCGGCCCACCTACGTCGGGGGGCTTGGCTTCGGCCTCAAGTGGAATATGGGCTGGATGCACGACACGTTGAATTACATGTCACTGGATCCCGTGTTTCGCAACTTCCATCAGAACGAGATCACCTTCAGCCTGGTGTACGCATTCGCTGAAAATTTTGTCCTGCCCTTCTCGCACGATGAAGTGGTTTACGGGAAGGGTTCGATGTTGCGCAAAATGCCGGGCGACGATTGGCAGAAGTTTGCGAATTTGCGACTTCTGTACGGTTATATGTTCGGCCATCCCGGGAAGAAGCTGCTGTTTATGGGCAACGAATTCGGGCAGTGGTCGGAGTGGAACCACGACGCAAGCCTCGAATGGCATCTGCTGAAGGAACCGTTTCACGCCGGACTAAAGCAGTGGGTTCGCGATCTAAACACTCTGTACCGCGGCCAGCCTTTGCTGCACGAGCTGGATTTCAATCCCGCCTGTTTCGAGTGGGTGGACTGCAAAGATTTTCAAAGGAGCATCATTAGCTTCCTTCGCCGCGGACGAAATCCGAATGACCAGCTGCTTTTCGTATGTAATTTCACGCCGGTCGTCCGGCAGAATTATCGCGTAGGCGTTCCCTGGGAAGGTTACTGGAAGGAAATCTTAAATAGCGACGCGTCTTTGTATGGCGGCTCCGGCCAGGGGAACTTCGGCGGCTTGCAGGCAGCTCCGCTCCCGATTCATGGCCGGCCTTTCTCCTTGAATATGACACTTCCTCCACTGGGAATTGTTGTTTTCCAACCGAAATCTAATAACGCGGCGTGAGCCGCGAGGAAATTCGACATGGCAAAAAAGCCGGGTAGCGCAGCGGATCCGCTCTGGTACAAAGACGCAATCATCTATGAGCTGCACGTCCGCGCATTCAAAGACAGCAACGGCGATGGTATCGGCGATTTTCCCGGCCTGATTCAGAAAATGGATTATCTGCAGAGTCTGGGCGTCACGTGCCTGTGGCTGTTGCCCTTCTTTCCATCTCCACTCAAAGATGACGGCTACGATATCTCCGACTATATGAGCGTCCATCCGATGTATGGCACGATCGAGGATTTCCAAGCCGTCCTTGCCGCAGCCCACGAGCGTGACCTGCAGGTGATGATCGAGTTGGTCGTGAATCACACTTCCGATCAGCATCCCTGGTTTCAAGCGGCCCGCCAGGCGCCGCCAGGGTCCCCCGAACGCGACTTTTACGTGTGGAGTGACACGGAAGATAAATACAAGGACGCTCGAATCATTTTTTCAGACACCGAGAGGTCCAACTGGACCTGGGATCCGGTAGCCAAGCAATATTTCTGGCACCGCTTCTTCTCACACCAGCCGGATCTGAACTATGACAACCCTAGAGTTGTGGCGGAAGTTCTCAAGGTGATGTGTTACTGGCTGGACATGGGGGTTGACGCGCTGCGCGTGGATGCCATTCCGTACTTGGTCGAGCGCGACGGCACCAGTTGCGAGAATCTTCCGGAAACTCACGAGGTGATCAAGACGCTGCGGCGCGAGATCGACGCCGACTATTCAAGCCGTGTGCTCCTAGCCGAAGCCAACCAGTGGCCCACCGACGTTCGCCCTTACTTCGGCAGCGGTGACGAATGCCACATGGCGTTCCATTTTCCCCTCATGCCGCGCATCTACATGGCATTGCGCCAGGAAGACCGGCTGCCGATCACCGATATCATCCAGCAAACTCCCGACATCCCGGACACCTGTCAATGGGGACTTTTCCTGCGAAACCATGATGAGTTGACGCTCGAGATGGTCACCAAGGACGAGCGCGATTACATGTACATCGCCTATAGCGCAGACCCCCGCATGCGCATCAACCTCGGCATCCGCCGACGCCTGGCTCCCTTGGTTGACAATAATCGCAGGCGGATCGAGCTGCTCAATAGCCTGCTGCTTTCCTTTCCCGGCACGCCCATCCTCTACTACGGCGACGAAATCGGAATGGGAGACAACATTTACCTTGGCGATCGCAATGGCGTTCGCACTCCAATGCAGTGGAACGCGGACCGCAATGCCGGGTTTTCCACGGCCACGCCGGCCCGTTTGTACAGCCCAGTGATTATGGATCCGGTTTTGGGATATGAAGCCGTCAACGTCGAAGCTCAGCAGGGCGATCCGTCTTCGCTCCTGAGCTGGATGCGAAACATGATCGCTCTGCGAAAGCTATTCAGCGTGTTCGGGCGCGGCAATATCGAGTTCCTGAACCCGTCGAACCGCAAAGTGCTGGCCTATCTTAGGACGTATGGCGAGGAACAGGTTCTTTGCGTCGCCAATCTTTCCCGTTTCGCGCAGCCCGTGGATCTGGACTTGTCAAAGCTGGAGGGCACGCTCCCGGTCGAGATGCTCGGATATGTGGAGTTTCCCACCATCGAGCGCCAGCCTTATCGCCTGACTTTGGCTCCCTACAGTTTCCTGTGGCTGGAACTGCAGCGGAAGTCCGATCCCGCCGAGACTACTGTGGATCTGGCTGAACAGGCGCCGCTTGACGTGACCGCGGGATGGGCAAGCGTATTTGACGGTATGGGCCGCAAACGTCTGGAGACCATGAACCTCCTCGAGTATCTTCCGCAGCAACGCTGGTTCGCAGGAAAGGCCCGCGTGATTAAGTCGACGCGAATCATCAACTGGGCGCCGATCAGGGCGCCGCATTCGGCCCTGGCCCTGGTCGAGGTCCAGTTCGAAACCGGGGAGCCCGAGGTGTACCAAGTGCCGCTGGCAATCACCTTGGGAGCAGCTGCAAACGAATTGCGGCGCGTCGCGCCCAGCGCAATCATCGCCTCAGTCTTATCGGCGACGATGGACGGCCTGTTGCACGACGGGGTGTACGACGACAACGTATGCATGGAGTTGCTCTCACTGATTGAAAACGGCGGCGAGTTACGCGCGAGCGACGGGCGCGTCATTCGGGGTGTGCCGGGAAAGATCTTTCAGGAGATCCGTGGTTCAGCCGAGGCGCCGTTGCCTGTGCGGCGCAGCACAGCAGAACAAAGCAATACTTCGATTATTTACGGTGACCGCTTCATATTGAAGCTGTTCCGCCGCCTGGAGCCGGGGCTGAATCCGGATGCCGAGATCGGGCGACATCTCACCGAGAAAACAAGCTTCGATCGGATTCCTCCCTTCGCCGGATCTATTGAACTCCAGCCGGCCGCGGACGATGCCGAGGCTACGATCCTGACAATGCTGCAGGGCCTGGTCACCAATGAAGGCGACGGCTGGAAATGGACCATCGAAGAGCTTGACCGCTACTTCGAGGCCTCTGCACAACTTCCATTTCCAGAGAACGCGAGCGCTGAGCTGGGGGATCCGCTCGAGCTCTCCGAGCATTCGGTCTCGCAAGTGGCCCGAGACCATCTGGGCATCTATCTCGATGCTGCCTCGACCCTCGGGCGGCGAACCGCCGAGCTCCATTTAGCGCTGGCTGCGCCGTCGAACGAGCCGGCATTCGCACCGGAACCATTGACGTCCGACAATTTACAAACCGTACTGTTCGATTTTCACCAGCATGCGTCCCGCGTCCTGGACATGCTCAAAGAGCGCGTTCCGTTCTTGCCGGACGAAGTCATCGAAATTGCAGCCACCGTGCTCAGTCGGCGCCGTCGTATTCTGGATTACTTCGGGGCGCTAAAATCAGCCAGCTTTCGAACCCAGCGAATTCGAATTCATGGAGATTACCATTTGGGCCAGGTGCTGCGGGTTAAGACGGATTTCGTGATCCTGGATTTTGAAGGCGAACCGGCACGGTCGCTCGAGTATCGCCGCTCGAAACAGTGCCCTCTTAAGGATGTGGCTGGCATGCTGCGATCTTTCAGTTATGCTGCGTACGCGAGCCTTAACAATTATTCCGCACGCCATTCTGAGGATATCACGCGCCTGGAGCCGTGGGCCCAGCTCTGGGAACGGTCGGCAGCCGCAGACTTTTTGCGTGCCTATCGCGAAAACGCCCAAGGCGCGGAGTTTCTGCCGGCTGATACTTCTGATTTTCATAAGCTCCTGGATGTGTTTCTCCTGGACAAGGCGCTCTATGAAGTGCGCTATGAACTGAACGCCCGTCCAGCATGGGTCCGCATCCCGCTGATGGGAATTATGTCGCTTTCACTATGAATCATTTTTGCTGAACGGCTGCCGCAATTCGCTTCAGCGGCCTGACAAAGGATCAAGGACAGGCACCCGATCTTCGCTGGTGAAAATCGCGTCCAGAGGGCTGAACAGTGGAAGTCGAACACATTCCCGAGCAAACACAGGAAAAAGTCGAGCAAGTCGATAGCGCAGACCTGGTGGTTGGCGTTATTGCAGAACTCGATCAAGAAGGTCTGGCGGCGGTATGTGACGCCCTGCGAACGCTTCCTGGTACTCCGCGTGTTGTGGTGCTGCGGGATGAGCGAGCCGCCAGTCCGGGTCAAAGCAATCCAGAGGCGGTCGAACCGAGTGCTTCTCCATGTCACGTAGTTGGCTGGCCGCTATCGGGATCGGGCACTCCAGATACGCCGGTCATCGGCATGGCAGCAGCCTATCAATCGGTATTTGCAGCAAGTGAAAAATTAGGCGCCCGAGCTTGTTGCGTCATCGTCTCCAAGCTCGAGGCTGCTACGGCGGGATGGGTTCGCGAGCTGGCGCGGCCGCTCGTCGAAAGAGATCTCGATCTGGTCGTGCCGAATTACGCTCGCCGCAAATTCGAGGGCTTGCTAAACAGCAGCATCATCTCTCCGCTCATGCGCTGTCTGTATGGGAAGCGAATCCACAATCCGATGGGGCCGGACTTGGGGATTTCGCGACGGCTGTTCCAGAAGATGCTCGCAACAGACCGGACAGCCGGGGCCGGAGGGAACCGAGTGCATTCGTTCGCGTCCGTTACACCTGCGGCTCTCTGCGAGAATCTGCAGGTTTGTGAGGTCCATCTTGCGGCGCGCATCTACCCGGCAACAGATTGGATGAACGTCAGTTCCCTGCTGGCCCAGATCCTGAGCCCCATTTTTCTGGACATGGAACGAAACGCAGCATGCTGGCAAAGAATGCGTCCTTCGGTCTCTGTACCCGCGATCGGTGAGCCTCTTCTGATATCCCAAGACGCCGGAACTGTGGATATCAGCCGCATGATGGAATCGTTCCAGCTGGGAGTTCGCGACCTTCAGGAGATTTGGGGATTGGTGCTTCCGCCCTCCACGCTGCTCGAACTCAGGAAGCTCGCGCGCCTGCCGTCCGAACAATTTCGCATGCCCGACGAATTGTGGGTTCGCATTATCTATGACTTTGCGCTCGCGCATCGCCTTCGAACCATCAATCGCGATCACCTGCTCAAGTCGATGACGCCGTTATATCTAGCTTGGGTCTCGTCTTACGCACATGATTTGGAAACTGCCGGAAGGACAGCAATGGAAGAGAGGCTGGAACGCTTATCCGTCGCCTACGAATCCGGCAAAACTTACCTTGTGTCCCGATGGCGCTGGCCGGACCGGTTCAACCCTTAGTTCTCTGGGCGCTGCAACGGAGGTATTTATGTGGAGTCAAGTCAAGCAACAACTAGCCGAGTCCACCGCGCGATTCCTGACCAGGTTCGCAAGCATGGTGCCGGGACTGGCGGCGCTGGTCGTGGCGTTGCTGATCTCAAGCGTGGTGGGTTGTATTCTTGCGGCTGTCATGCGGCCGTTGCTCTCGAGCATGCAGTTTGACGAGCGCCTGGCCCGCTGGGGCTTTCCTTCTGTGGCTGAGTGGTCGCCAAAGAAGAGCCCAACTCTACTGGTATCGAGAGCAATCGCCGCTTTGGTTGTACTTACTGGATTTCTCATCGGCATTGCATCTGTCGATGCTGAGTGGACTTCGCAGCTCGCACGAAGCGTCGTCGCCTATGTTCCCAACCTGCTCGGCGCTGCGCTGGTCCTGCTAGTCGGCAGTGTTGTCGCGCGCTTTCTTGCACGGAGCGTGCTGATCGGCGCGGTTAACCTGAACCTGCACTATGCGCGTCTCCTGAGCCTGGGCGTGAAATGGCTAGTGGTTGTGCTGGCCGTGGCGATGGCTCTCGAGCACCTGAGAATCGCCCCTGGAATTGTTGAGCTTGCTTTCGGCATTCTGTTTGGAGGGATTGTGTTCACCCTGGCGCTCGCGGTTGGCCTGGGCTCGAAGGACTTGGTCACCAAGTCGCTCGAGCGAGACACCCAAAAAGCTTCCGGCGATAAGTTGGAAGAACCGTTCCGTCACATATAGCTCGGGGACCAAGCTGCAAATTTGAGCCGCTTCATTACGGTGGGTTTCCTCAAGTTTTCGGATACCGCACTCGCCCGCGAGCCCGATCGCGCGTCCAGGTGGGCGGAAAATAGCTGCGGCTCACTGTGCGCCATTTGTAATGGGCTTGGTTCCCCACCCCGAGAGATGTGCTCGCGAGCGCGGCGACTTCTCTGATTTATTTTTTTGGGAGGCGCGGCTGACCACGAACGAACATACCATGCACGAGCTACCCGATTGTTCCCGAATCCTCACGCGACGGCGGCTACGCTAGCGCGCGGGATGGCCAATCACCCAAATCACCGAGTACACAACGAATTCCGGACATTGTAGTGACTCGGCAGTATTTGGGTCCCGGTCCGTTCGGCTTGTTCAGCGCTTAGGTCTTTTTTCCTTTTTACGCGCCGGCGCGCATTTCCTGGTCTTTGCTGCTCACCGCGATTAGAACCAGTTCCGCGAGCAGCCCGCGCACGGCGGCAGGCAGTTGCGTCGAAAAACAGTTCGCGCTCACGTACTCCATAAAGTTTCGCCAAACCTCTTTGCTGACTGAGAGTAACACTCGCTCGTTGTCACCCATTTTCTTTCCTCCCTTTTTGTTCTCACGTTTCGTTCGACATCGTTGTTGACACGGTCACCCTCAACTGCAACCTACTCTTGTTTTCGGCGAAGTCAAGGCTCTGGCGGGAACTGCAGCACGCTCCTGACGGGGGCTTTCCTCTTGGCGCTCACGTTTGCTTTGGGTGTTGCTCTAATGTTGATGGCACCGCTACTACGTCTGTACCGCAAGGCTTCATCGGTGCTTATGGCGGGCGCGTTCATCATACTCGCGCTCACCGTCTTTCGGCTTATGCATCCAGACACGAGGACGCGGTGGAGGTGATCTGGCTCGCGGCATTGATTCTGGGCTCGGGGTTCGCCACTGTTTCACGACGGCGCGCGACGTGGACAGTCCTCAACGCGCTCAGTATCTTGGTGTCCACGGCAAGATCGTGGACTGAGCCGAGCACGTTTCTGAGGAAGGGATGATGTACGTGCGGGTGCGTTTCACGGACAAGACCGAACTGTGCTGAGTGATGCAGACGGCTCACGCAATCAGGGAAGCCGACCTGAGCGACTGGAAAACGAGAGACTGCAAACAACTGGCGGTGTACGCGGAGAACGAAACCGGTTGGCCGGAGTGAACGGGAATCGGCTCTCGTCAAGCGGTCTAAACCGCTGAGCAACCCGGAGCGGCTTACATCTGAGGTTCGCTAGTGTTGCCCTCGGTCAAGGCTGACCATGCAGCCAGTTGTCTCGATGGGCCTTATGGGAGCAATCTTGCGCGCCGGGTTTGCTTGTTCCCTCTGGGCCACCGTGCGTCTGGTCGACGGTCGGTTTTGTCTTAGCTCTCTGTAGGATCTAAGGAATTCCGGCCAAGCGATTCCTTCTTGCTTCGCGGCTGTCCCTCTTATTCGACACGTGCTGGTACTAGGTTAAATAATATTTGATAGTACCCGGTCTGTTTTCATTTTCGTTGGCTGATTAGTATGGTAGGGGGGTTTTCGCCGGAAATTCCCGCGGGCGGAGCGCGCCCATCCGGTTCTTTGGGCGTTTGCTCTGTTCCGCGTTTGGCCCGCGGCAAGGGGACGGACGCGATTGTGAGCGAACGCGGTCCCTGGTGTTTTAAGGGGACTACCCACCGGCGCATAGCCTATCCTCGCAGTCGTCCTCCGTTTTTCTTCTGCTCTGGCAGTTCAGCACTGACAAGGTCCGGGAACTCTTCGAGAACGAACCCGGTGTGTTGAAAGTCAAGAACCCGCCGAAGAAAGGCAAGCGCGCCTACACAACGCTTCGAATCCCTGAACCGGTCGCCGAGCGGGTACGGCGGAGGCTGTCGTGAATATTTACCGGCGGCACAACGCGAAACTTTGCTCCGCGACTGAACCGAACGCGCCTTGCTCGGACCGACGAAGGCCATGCCCGGTTTGGGTTCGAGGAATCAAGCCGGACGGCAATTACACCGAACAGAGTTTGAAAACCCGCAGTTGGTCCGAAGCTGAACGAAAGATCAGAGAGTGGGAGAACACTGGCGCGGAACCCCGACCGGCGGCGGGGCGCACCACCATCGAGCAATGGAAGACAGACTTCACGGCACTCGCGACGGCGAACAAGCTCAGCTCGGAGACGTTGCGGAAGTACAAACACCTGTTTAAGCAGCTTGACGCATTCGCTACCGAGAAGGGCATTCGTTTCGTTGACGAATTTGATGTGGCAACCACCACAGCGTTTAGACTCTCGTGGACAGACGGCGCACTGTCAACTTCGAAGAAACTTGAAAGATTACGTTCAATTATGAAGTTCGCCGTGGAACGGGATTGGCTGGTCAAGAACCCGGCGCTAACTCTGAAAGCTCCGAAGGTGAAACAATCCCCGACGTTGCCGTTCACAACTGATGAAATGAAGAAAATCGTGAAAGCCGCGCGGGAGAATCAGCGCGTCTACGCCTTCATTCTGGCGATGCGTTCTTCGGGTCTGCGAATCTCGGACGTGACCAAGCTTGCGGTTTCCAATCTGGACAAACAGAACCGGCTGAAACTCTACCAAGCTAAGACCGGCGAGTACGTTTCGATCTTACTCGATCAGACCGTGGCTGATGCGTTGCGCGCGGTAATTCCGCTGAATCGGAATAAGCGATACTTCTTTTGGACCGGTGAATCGAAAATGCCTGCCGCAGTATCGAACTGGCGCAAGCGTATTGCCGATGTTTTCACGGATGCGGGCATTGTGAACGGCCACACCCACCGGTTCCGGGATACTTTCGCTGTAGCTCTGTTGGAGAAAGGCGCAACCATCGAGAACGTCTCCCGGCTGCTAGGCCATACGTCGATCAAGATCACCGAGCGGCATTACAGCCCGTGGGTTAAATCCCGGCAGGACGCGCTAGACGCTGCATTGGACGGCGCTAACGGCTGGTTGAGCGAGATTGAGGCCCCGGAAGGTGGGAAAGTAGTCCAACTTCGCAGTAAACGTTGATCGCGAACACTGCAATCACACGACAAAAAGTTTAAGACCTGTAAAAACCTTCGATTGGCGTAGGAAACTTTTGGAGGCGCGGGTGGGAATCGAACCCACGTATAAAGGTTTTGCAGACCTCTCCCTTACCACTTGGGTACCGCGCCTCAGTTCTACAGTATATCGAAACCCTGCCGCACTTTCAGCCCGGAACAGCGCGGGCGTGAGTGTAAGCCTCACCGATGCTGACATCCAATTACGACCGAAACCCGCGACTAACGGATATGCAGTTCGTAAGGCATGCGAGCTTGCACCGGCTCCATGCGGCTGACGATGTGCTGGAGCATGGATTCGAGCGATTGCGATTCGCTCATGTTGTTGTCTTTTTCGCGCTCGAGAAACTGCTGGAAGAATGATTTCTCCTCGGGATAGCGGACGATGTGCACGCTCTCACTGGCGGGGATATTCGAAAGCTGTTTGGCTACTTCGATGGCGCGGTCGAGTCCGCCGAGCTCGTCCACTAATCCGAGTTCCTTCGCCTGCATGCCGGTCCACACCCGGCCCTTGCCGATCTTGTCCACAGCTTCGACGGTCATCTTGCGGCCGTGCGCGACGCCCTTGGTGAAATCTGCGTAAGTGTCGTTGAGCGATTTCTGAATGTAAGCGCGCTGCGCGGGAGAAAAGTTCTGTTGCGCGGAAAAAAGCGTGGCGTTGTCGCTGGTGGCGACGTAATCCGTGCTGATACCCAGCAGGGTGAATAGCCCGGAAACATTGAATTTGCCGATCAGCACGCCGATGGAGCCGGTGATGGTGCCGGGATCAGCCACGATTTTGCGAGCGGGCGCTGCGATCCAGTAACCGCCGGAAGCCGCGACGTCCGACATCGAAACGACGACTGGCTTCACTTGATTGGCCAGCTCCACTTCGCGGCGAATCACTTCGCTGCCCACCACCGAGCCGCCGCCGGAGTCCACGCGCAGCACAATGGCCTTGATGCTGTAATCGTTGCGCGCCGTGCGAAGGTCGGCGGCCACGGAATCGCCGCCCATCACCGAGCCGCCTCCGGGCGTGTTGCCGGAGTCCCCGGAAACGATCAGGCCGGTGGCATGCACGACGGCAATTCTGGTGCTTCCTTCATTCGAGATCGAAGCGCGGTAGCGATTCAGCGAGATGGGATTCCATCCGTGGGCGTGATTCTTGAAATAATCCTGCAGCTGATCCCAGTAGCCGAGACGATCCACGATTTTGTTGGTCACCGCATCGCTGGACGAAAACGGGCCACGGTTCACCAGCGCTTCGAATTGAGCGCGGTCCATGCCGCGCGCTTTCGAAGCATCGTTCAGGTATTGATCGTAGATGCTGTGCAGCAGGCCTTCGACTTCTTCCTTGTGCGCGGGAGTAAATTGTTTTTCGGTGAACGTGTTGCCGGCGGTCTTGAATTCGGCGATGTGATAGAACTCCGGGACGACTTTCAATTTGTCGAGCGTGCCGCGGAAGAAAACCGCTTCGGCCATCATGCCGCGAATGCTTACAGGCGCGGTGGGAACCAGCCAAATTTGCTGGCAGGCGCTGGCCAGATAATATTCGGGGTTGCCGATGCCGTCGTAGCCGAGGTAGCAGATGCTGGGCTTGCCGCTCTTGCGAAAGGCGAGCAGGTGGCTGCGAATTTCCTCGAGCTTGCCCCAGCCGGTTTCCATGGGCGCGATGCGCACGACGAGGCCGGTGATGTGCGAGTCTTTGGCGGCGGCGTCAATCGCGTCCACGTAATCGTGCAACACCGGAACCGTGAAGCCGTTGAAGGCGCTGAAAAAATCGGGGGCGCGTTGCTCTTCAATCTGACCGGCGGCGTCGATTACGAGGACGGCGTTCGAAGGTAAACGCAGGCTGTGGGTGGGCTTCATCGCCACGATACACAGAATGACCAGAAAGACCGCTAGAACTATGATGATGATTGCACGACGCTGGCCCCAGGTCATTTTCATTCACCTCGTCGAGGATTATTGCGCGGGGAACCGAGAATAGACAAGGTAGCACCGTGCGGCGGAAAACTCCACTTGGGGCTGGAGTGGGTGGTGGGTTGGTTTCCGATAAGCGTTATTCAGATGGGATGAGAAGGCCGGTCTCCAGCGGGATGCGATACGCTCCCAATGAACGACGCGCTCTAGGCGCAAAAAGGAGACCGGCGATGCAGAAGATT
>Ga0209006_10001552_pt1 | contig 20822 bp, 31 predicted proteins | sample JacPin_JW_Ref_O2_FD_188567 | JGI IMG/M metagenome (GOLD analysis project Ga0209006, IMG submission 188567) | Forest soil microbial communities from Algoma, Ontario, Canada - Jack Pine, Ontario site 1_JW_Ref_O2 (SPAdes) (version 2) | ecosystem: Environmental > Terrestrial > Soil > Boreal...
TTCAAATCAAAAGTCGGCCTTTTCGTGACTCTGCTGCCGGTTGCAACTAGCAGGAAACTTGCGTAACATTCTGCTTACAAGCAGTGGTGAGCGTAGCTCAGCTGGTAGAGCATCGGTCTGTGGCTCTGAATCCCCGCTAATCGTAAACTCTTCTAAATCTGTAAGTCCCTGATTCTAAAATCGACATCGCTCGACATCGGTCAACTGTGGTTGGCAAAAATCGGCTGTCCTCAACTCGAACAGGGACAATTGCGGGGACAATTTGCACTATTTTGGTGCACTATTTTTTTTCCGGACACGCGGGCCGGATGCTTGACCTGGCTACCAAAGCGAGTTACATCAGAGCGCGTTGTTAAAACCTAGGAGGCTAGCATGGCCGAAACTTCACGCACCGACCCTATGGAAAATACACGACAGAATGCCGCGGCGACCGCCGAGGAATTCTTGACAGTCCGCGAAAGTGCAGCACTGCTGAAACTATCGGAGGCTTCGATCAGGAGGTATTTGACAATCAAGAGACTGCGACGGTTTAAGGTTGGAAGCCGCACGCTTCTTAAGCGTGGCGATGTTCTTGGGCTTGTTCACGAGCAGTAGATAAATCACCAGCGACAATTAGAGCTATTTTAGCGCGGCGCGTTCGTGATTAAGTGCGAGCAATCGTTCTAAGATTTCAGCATCTGTTAAGGTCGTCGGCCATCCATAGGAGGCAAACACTGCCGTGTCCAGCCTATGGTGCAGATCTGCCAGCCATGTGGGCCGCGCGTTGTATAGATTTGTGAGCGTTCGCTTCTTGAGTTCAGCTTCGGTCGCGTCCGATGGATTGAGCCATGAATCTCGCTTGGCAACCAGTTCCCGCGCGATCTCTGCGATGGCCTGCACCACCGGAGATTCCTTCGGCTCTTGGCCAGGCGGCCAAGGAAAGGGAAAGGTTTCAAATGTACGCGCTGAAGAATAGCGCGGATCATTGCCCGCTCCCATCCAGGCGCCCTGCGATAATGACCACAGTTCATGTGACCTGCTTTGTACAACCCCAAAAGTATAATCATCCGCCCGGGCGATCACGTGACAGGTGTGGTCTGGAACAACGTCCGTGCTCATCCATACAAAGATGCGGTGTTTGGCCACTTCGGGCGTGACGATACACCGGCTCAATCCTGCGATTCGCTCCCTCAGCGCCGGGCGGGACCTGCCGTGTAGCCACCAGTTTTGCTTCATTAGAGGATCTCGATTTCGATCGCGGAACGGTTTGACCGTCCGTCTTACATACTCGAATGGCAATTCATACAGTGAAGCTTCTTGCTGCGAACGATCAACAAAATCAATCAGCCATCCGTCTTGACTTCCCCGAACCACGTCGCGCCCAATCAGTCTGTGCTTCACAACATCAGAGTTCGGCCGCCCATTAGGGTTGAGCGGTGCTTCCAACATCGTGCGTGCTTGCTCTGTCGTGAGATCGAACGGCCCGCCCTTCATTACTCCAAGGAAGCACAGGCCCGCATTCTCGGGCAGAGGCAGCGCGCTCGGGAGGTCGGCGCTTGAGGTTAAGTCGGCGTGAATGGTGGAAACGGGTTTCCCGTCCAGCACGTGTTCTTTCTGAGAGCCATCATCGAAGCCCACCATTGAAACGCGGACCGCCGCGCCGTCCAGAATCCAAGGTCGGTCACTCCATGCCATGAATATGCCGCCTGAATCCAGGATGCGCTCCAATACTGGGCGATTGCCTACCATGCGAATGGAGTTTGTAGCCAGCAAACCCGCGCGCTTCGCTTGGCCAGCCTCAATTTGTGCGCGTGCGCGCTCAAACCAAAACGTCACGAGATCCGCGCCACCCGGCACGCGGCCAGCGTAGAGCGAACGCAAGCTGTCCACGTACTCATCGCCAAGTTCGCCGCGCATTTTTTTGTCGCCAAGAAAAGGCGGATTTCCGATGATGCAATCCACTTCGGGCCATTCGGGTTCCATTAGTGCGCCGTCCTCACCGCGGGCGAGAATTGCATCGCGGTTCTGAATATTGTCGAGCTTGCGCAGAATCGGCTCTGTGGGCCAACCGATACCGTTCTGGTTGAGCCACTGCAGATAGCCAATCCAAACAACCACTGACGCTAGTTCTTGCGCGTACACGTTGGTCTCAAGGCCGTAGAGCTGCGACGGGTGCACCTGCTTTTCTAAGAATGTTGGAAGGCCATGCTCCGCGGAAAAGATGCGGACTTCGTGCCATAAATCGAGCAACCGCCGCAAAGCCAAATAAAGAAAGTTTCCGCTGCCGCAAGCCGGATCAAGTATGCGAACAGCCGACAATTCTTCAACCCAATTGAAAATAGTGTCCTGCAATTGATCGCGGAGTTTTTGGTAGGCGGTGCCTTTTTTTTTCGCGGCGGCTTCCGCAAGCCTTTCCTTCTCCACTAACTCCGCCAACGCCAGAGCTTCTTTCTTCACGGCCGCCCACCGCCGTTGCAGCGGTTCGATTACCACAGGTTCAACTATAAGCAGGATATCTTCCGGGCTAGTGTGGTGCGCGCCCAGTTGTGAACGTTTGCCAGGATCCAGACCGCGCTCAAAGAGTGTGCCGAAGATTGCGGGTTCCACTTGTGACCAATCTAAGGCAGCAGCGGCCTTTAAGGTTGCTAAGTCAGCGCGAGTAAGATCGAATACTTCATCGTCCGCAAACAGCCCGCCGTTGAAATAGTGAATGTCGTGGGGCCCAAACGTGCTGCCTTTCGATGCCATCGCTGCAAAAAGTTGCTGGAGTTTACGTGTAAAATTTTCTGGTTTGGCGATCATTTGTCGGAACAGATGTTCTGGCAATAAGGCGGTGCTATCCGCAAACAGGCAGAAAAGTAAGCGCATTAAAAAGTGCGCCGCGTGCTCGGGATTGATGCCGCGTCGTTCCAGACTGTCCGCAAGTTTTGCAAATTCCTCAGCCACATGTTCTGTAACGCGAATTTGGGCGGCCTCGGGGCGCAGCAGTTCAGGATCTGTGAATACCGCCCGCAGAACCTCCAAGGGCGGCAGCGCGCAATTTGCTGTTGGCGTGGCATTCAGCAGATCAGATAGCGTGAAGCTGTAAACGAGTGGGCGGGTGCCCGTGAAGTTGGTGTGAACCTCGAAACGCTCCTGATCACACGTTACCAACAACGGCGGATTCTCCAAGTCTCCCTGATACCGCACGAGCTGTACATATGCGTCCCTGAGGCTCTTGTCCTTTCCCTTGTACTCCCATGCGAAGTACCCCTTCTTCCAAACATCGGCAAAACCCTTGCCGTCGTCCAACGTTGAAACATGCTTTTCAAACGTGAATGTATCGCCCTGTTGGTCGGCCGCTGCCGGGTGTGGCTGTCCTAGAACTTGGCAAAGATCAATGAAATGAGATTGAGCTGCAGCGCGCTCAGTGAGCGTGCTTGCTTTCCAGCGTTCAACGAACTCCGGTAAAGAAAGAGACGGCATATTTTTGGAACTTGAGTACGGTTTACCTTTCTGGCGGGTAAGTATAACGCACGTTGTTTTGCGGAAAGATGCTACATGATTGCTCAGTTTACAAGTTGACAATTCAGAACACGAACTCAATCAATGCGAAAAACACGATCAATGATTTGCGGAAGCACGTCGAGAACTGCTCATGCAAATTCTCACTGAACCACCCTATGCTGGATTCTTTGAATCTCTAATATCGGTGGATGTTCTGAGTGGTCAAACGTAGCTTTAAAGCAGTCAAAAAAACCGACCCTGCCTAAGATTCCAGCAACTGCCAGTTCTTCACAAAATCCGGCTCGCACACCAATAACCCAATCAATACCGATGAGAACCTGAATATCATGATAGAACACTGGTAACGTCAGTGGTTTTCCGATGCCACCAATTGAGTCCTCGATTCCGTCCTTCAGCCTCAGGCCGAGTGGCTGGAGAAGATTAGCGTGAAAAAGGCAAGGGCCGGAGCCAGAATCAACCACACACTTGAAAGGCTTCGTTCTGTTGTGTTTGGCAATTAGCCGAGCCGACATCATCGGCCACCACTGAATTTTATCAGGAAAGGCTACTGATGGCTTATCGACGGGGTAGGATTGGTAGGGGACGCGCAAGGAACCTTTCTATTACAGGACTTTGTGTCCCCATTCTTTCGGGCTCACGAGTAGTACGGGTTCGTCCACTCCCTTAGCAGCGGCCGCAGAAACAGCCGCCTCCATCGTCGGGCCAAATCCCACAACACGCGATTCATCTTCCGAGAGCGCGATCCAACCGTCGCGAGGAGCCTCAGCGAGCATGCGCGCGTACTCTTCAGGGTTTGTCATGGTTTGCCTCTTCACCATCTTAGACGCTGCGCTTGGCATATTGGGTGCAAAAAATAGCCTCTCCTGCTGGATCTGTCAATACGAAAATACTACTTTACTTCCATTTGTATCATATGATACAAAGCTGGCATGGATACAAAAACAATCAATCTCCGGAACGTACCTGATGATCTGGTTCGTCGAGCTAAGGCGTATGCGGCATTGCGCGGACAGAGTTTGAAAGGCTTCATTATTGATTCGATGCGACAAGCCCTTGAAGAGGGTGAGGTCGGGATGCCTCCAATGGCTCTGTTCACTCAAATACACGGTACGCCAAAAGCGAAGTCGAGAAACCGGAAACATCGCAAATAGAAAAAAGGCCCGCTCGGTCAGGAGCGGGCCTTTTTTCTTTCCAATGGTGAGGATAGCTCAATGGTTAGAGCAGCTGGTTGGTACCCGGCTCACGTGGGTTCGATTCCCATTCCTCACCCTCCAAACTTAGGTCTTCTCGCGTGGATCTGTCAAGGGGGATGCAGTTCGCCTGTGCCGCCGAAGCGAAATTTCGAAGCTGAGCGATACGCTTGGCAGAAAATGCGGCGACTCGTAACGCAGCCTCGCCAGCTCAAAGTATGTTTGGGTTCTTCGAAAACCAGTCACGAAGTTGTTCGGCTCTTTGCAGCACATATGGAAAAGCGAGATACGAAAGCCGAACAGTGTCGTCTGAAATCTTCTCATTCATCGGGTGTACGGCATTATTCCGTTGAACTTGGACTGCTTTAATCAACGACACGAGATGATTCTGGCCTCCATCAAATATTTCAAACGGACGGGCTGGTAACTTGTCCGCCTGCTCAAGCACTTTCTTCATTTGATCGAATAACTCCGCGAGATCACGCCTCTTGAGCGCATTACTAAACTTTCCCTTCCAGGGAGGCGTGGAAATGGCATCGAGCATCTTCTCTGCCAGCATATACAGCGCCTTCTCAGAAGCCGCGCCGATCATAACCGCTGCCGCTCGGAATCCGTCGTGCTCGAACGAGCCCAATCCCTCCACCACGTATTCCCGAACAACTTCATCTAGATTCGGAACCATTTTCTGCAACGTGGCGAGATATTCGGCCCGCAACTCCGGAATAGGTTCCTTCCCATCGACCCATTCCCGGCCACGGTTGGTAATTTCCAAGTGCAAATTATCCAGAGAGGGGAAATTTCTAGTACCCAGAGTAATGAAACCGCGACGTTGAAGATATAGCCACGCTTCAACCGCGGATTGTTTCAAACTTGCGGGATCTTGAGTGTGGTTGAACTCGGGATTGTCAGGATTACCCGATGAGTAAGGGCGCGAGCGTCGCACTGATGATGCATCTGATTTTTCCAGCTCTGTCCACGTCGCGCTAACGAATTCGGTGAGGCTAAAGCCATCGGCTCGAACCCGGCGCAGCCCCGCCCGCACGAACGGCAGGATTGACGATAACGTGTACTCTGGCATTGAATCAGATCATACCGGATAGCGGTGCAGTCGAGCAAAGTGCAGAAAGCTGCCGTCTGGTGGCCTTTTAGGGCCCAAATTTCCGCCGGCTACGCGGACAAAAAGTATTTCTTGAAGGCCCTCGTTCGATCTGAAACGATTTAGGTGAAGGAGGAAATCGGTTCCATGGCACACCCGAGAAACCCTGAAACATCATATTGCGAAGTTCGGAAGTCGCAGCGCGACCAGAAAGGAATTTCATACACCCTTGAGGTTATAGCTCGTGTTCAGGGTGTCGCCCGCGCGCAGGCAATTATTGAAACGTGCGAGCGTCACATGACCGAGGAAGAAAAGAAAGCGGGAATAACGTACTACTGGGAGTACACGTCACGCAGGCTCGGCCGCGGCGTGCAAACCAAACGGCGTCGGTCTACTCCAGATGGAAGGCCGAATCGACGTAAAGGCCGGTAGGCTCATCGCGGCGCAGCAAGTTGCGAGCGCGCGAGGTCCCGCAATTTGGCAAACGACAAATGTGGATTCGATTTCAAAAGTTCTCGCATCTTCGCGGCGACTGCCGAAGTCGGGCTCGGATTTCGATAGTCGGATTCGAAATAGGCTTCCAACTGGGCTGTGGTCGTTAGCGGTTTCATGGACTGGAACTGACCGCCTTCGCATCAAGATTTTCTGGATCTTCATGTTTGCTGCGGACAAATTCCCACTGCGCCGCCTTTTTTTTTTCGCGCTCGGACTTCAGCGCCAGCCGAACGTTTTCCTCTGTGCAAGCAGACGGATACAGCGAGACAATTTCCTCATCCGACCCGCCGCGGAAAAGAATCGAGCCATTTCGGACGCCAATCAGTTCGCCGCCAGCACGCTCGATCATGGCGCGGAATGGTTCAGCCCATCCAACTAATTGCTCAGCGGTCATCGTTTCACCTTTTTCGCGCGGTGTTCGCGTCGTGCTGCTTTCTGCCCCGCAGGCGAAAAACATTCCAGCTCAGTGATTGCAAAAAGCTTGTTGCAATAGCGGCCGCGCGGAAATTTTCTTGAATTTAACCAAGATGAAAATGTTTCGAGATCCACGCTGATTAAAGCAGCCAAGTCCGCCTGGCGAGTAAACCTACCCTGCGAGTTCCACCAACGACGCAAGGCCGCTGCGTACGAGGCGTCCGTGAAATATCGCGACCTGCGCTTCGCACGCGCGGCCGCTTTAGTTGATGGAGCGCGTTTTCGCACGTCCTTTCGTGTCACACATGGCGCGAACACCTCATCGGCAGCGGCTCGCGCGGCCAGCAACTTCTCTTCGCGTACCTTGCGCCGAATTTTCAAAAGGTCCTCGGCGAACCTTTCTTTCCAGGTCTTGTCTGTGCTCTTCATTGCACCTGGCTGAGATTGTCCCGGGTGGTGTCGCCCAGGATTTTTTGCCACTTGTCCCACGCCGCATTTTCTTCGTGGTCGACGGCTTCGAGCGCTTCGGCGATCGCCTGGTCGACAGTGGGTAAAATCGCTTCGCGGACTGCCTTGATCGCACCTTCGCGAAAAAGCTGAAGTTGCTGTTCGACAAGGATGGCTGCTAGATTATTCGCGATCGTCTCGCGCAACTCGTGCCGGGGTTTGTCGGGAAACGATCCAACAATCTCGCTTGTAACTTCTTTGAGAAGATCCATAGTTCCTCCAGTTCAGCGCGAACCGCGTAGAATCCGCGCTGGTTTTCCGTGACGGCCGAGCCTTCTGCGTTGGGTTTGTTCCTGATGCTTCCGCGCGAGTCGCAAAAATTCAAAACGGACTTTGCGACGGAAGTGAAGATGTTGTTCCAGCGGCCCGGCGTGCTCGCCTACATCCTTGCGCAAAACTTTCTCGTGGTCTTGGTCAACTTGGATGAGATCCAGCATTCGCTCAAGCGAGACGCCGCCACGAAGAAAACATTTCAAAAGCGTCTTGGCTTCACCCTTGGGGGTTTCTCTGCTGTCCATCTCTGACTCCTATGCTTCGCATTGTGCGTAGCACTAATTTGCTACAAAGGAGGCGGGGCGCACCTGGCGGAAAAAGTGCGCCCCTTTTGCTTTGGTCTCCCGGGATCGGTCCCTCGCGTTTTGCGCGCGCCAGGATGCGCCCAAGAGACTTGGCAAATTTCTGCGGCGGAAGGAGGTCAGCGATGAAGGCGCCGATGTGCCATTGGCACGGACCGCCGCGAATCCGTCCGCTAAGCGGACGTCAAGAGTTAACCGCGCGCTTGCCGCGGGTCCACGATGTCGCGCAACTCTTCCGGCATCGCTGCCCTTGCAACTTCACGCTCCGAGTCCTGCGCTGGCGCCCCAGGGCGTGGAATCAGCGTCGGGGTATTGTTTCTCGGAATGACGGAGACGCCGCTTGGAACTGCCATTTTGGACAACGTGTCCAGGATGGTTTTTAATTCCGAGCTGCCGTTCGCGCCGCCTTCGTTCGTGGCCATTGCGTCAACGGCCTTGTAACAATCGAGGTGACGTTGCCCATCGGCTACGTGTTGCGCGCAGGCATTTTTGTAACACTCGGCCATATCGCGGTGATGCTGGGCGCCGCTGGGATTCTCAGCGTCCATATCCGAAGCGGCAGCGTTGTGGCTGCTCGCTAGCTTCGAAAAACATTCAGCGAGCTTCGCGTGCGACGCGGCTTCGCCTTCGTGAAAAGACTTGAAGTGATTTTTTTCGTTCTGGTTCATATGTTGCCTCCTCGAAATTTATTTCGTCCCCAAACTTAATTTGGTGATTTGTCGTCTGGCTTCAATAACAGCTCAGCCGCGGAATGCCCGCCCGCCTTAAAATGGGCCTCGATTTCAGGGCGGTTTACTTTCACAAACTTTCGAATGGCGCCGCGCATTCCTTCCTCGTCCCCCTTGCAATACGAAGTCAACCATCCACGAAGTGGATTCGATTCTTCCAAGTCTTCTTCGACTTCTTTAGCGAGTTTTTTGAAGCCTGGCCGGCCCAAAGTTTTTGAAAGAGCTGCAAGCGATTCCGCGATTTCAGCCCCCGTCAAAGGTGGCGCCTGCACTACTTTTTTGGTAGCAGGAGCGTTGGCGTCACGGGGCGGATCGATTCCATATTGCTGGTGGTGGAGAAAATCGCCGATGACATCGGGCGCGACCGGAGTAGGGCCGTCCCGCAAGTCGCCGATAACGTCTTTTAGAACGCCTTCGACCGAGTCGCGCACTTTGCTTTTTTTGTTCACGCTAGTAGCTCCGAGATACGTTTAATTTCCATTCGGCCGCGGTATAGGCGCCCGGGTCTTGCACAAAGTAGCCGCGGGTCACGAATTCCTCGTCCGAAAGCAGCCGCGCCGCCTCGCAAAGAGCCTTAAGCGCCTCGAGGAATTCCGCCGGCGAGATCTTTTCTTCAGACGGTATGTTGTACAGATTTCCGTGTTCGTGTTTCTTTTTCATGTGCGCTCCTGGTTTACTAAAAATCTCTACTGCTAAACATTCCTGCGGTCCTGCGTCGGTTCCAATCCGCTACGTGCTTTGCGCGACAATCGAAAATCTTTTCCCTTCCATACCGAATGAAAGCAGTTGAGGTGAATCACTCAAGCCCCGCAAGTCGCCGTTGCTCCTTGGCCCACCAAGCTGCTTTCGCATCAGACATCTGCGGCGGTGCAGGTTTCTCGGGCGTAAGCGCGCCCTGCATACCCAAGGCGTCCGCTCTGTACAGCTCGACCGCGCGTTCCGATTTTAAGAAGTCGAGTAGTCCAAAATCGTTCGCGTGAGAGAGCACCAAGGTCAAAACGCCCGCAGCGCTGTTTGAGCAATCATCATGCTGGTTGGGGCCGTGATCGATTACGTCGGCCCCGCGGCCGATTTTTCTTTCCAAACCAAGCAACTGCGATTTCAGTCGTGGTTGGTCCAAGAGTCGAACCTTTCCGCTCATCAACCCCGAGAGAAAATTCAAATAGATTTCGCTTCGGGAGAGCTCGCTCGTGTCGTACTCGATGCCAGCTTTGCGCCACAGCTCCACGTTAAATTCCGAAGCGTATTTGTCACCGACCACCGAATAAATACCGTAGGACTTCAACAGCGCGGCATATTCCGTGACGACCTGTTCAGGGCTGAACGGTGGACGAATTTCTCGCAACACATCTAAGACACCAATGCCGTTGTCGTCGTGCGCAATTGCTACCGTGAAAGAATCATTTCTGCCCGCGCTCGGATCTGTGAAGGCGGAATACGAGATTCCGGCAATACGTGAGAGCTCGTGACGGCCGGACACAGTGCAGCCTTCGATCGCTTCGATGGATAAGAATCCTTCGATGTCGTTTCGAAACTCGCCACCGTATTCTGACTGAGCCGCGGAGAAATCCCGCTTATATGCCGATGAAACTACGGCATCGCTGATGGTCGGATTCATTTCGCGCGTGCCGGCTTTCCAAACCAAAGTGTCTGCGCCCGCTTGCGCGAAGTATTTCTTGTAGGCATCGAACATGACACCACGCTTGGAATATGGAGAACTGACACAGAGCAGAAGTCCGTTAGTGGTCGCCAAACTCGGTCGAACGGCGTTCAATATTTCCGAGTCGGGCGATGCGCCGTTCGTATCTGAGGCCCAGAAATTTGTCTCGTCGCAGATTATTCCGACGCAGGAAAATCCCCTTACTGAACGATAGTCTGCGCAGTGGATCTCAACGACGATGCCGTTCGTAAGCTCGACGCTTTCTTTCAGTACGTTCTTGACGAGACGCTTCAACATCGGGATTCCATTCAGGAACGCGACCACGTATCCCAAAATGATTCTGGCTTGCCGCTTATCCGAGGCGATGATCATACAAACCGCACTTTCACCTGGGATCAGCACCGCGCTATGATCAATGAAGCACGATACGTAAACTGCGATTAGGGCAGCGATTAGACTTTTTCCGCCGCGTCTTCCGCAAATTACATACAACTCGCGAAATCCACCCGGAAGTACGTCGTCACGGCCAGTGAATCGTTTGTAAATCGCGCGCTGCTCGTCTGTGAGTGCTAGGCCGAACAGCGCAGCCAAAAAAGTTTTCCAGTTCGCCCACGAATCGCGCGTCTTGCCAAACCATCGCTTTCGAGGAGCGAACCACTTTCCGAAAAGCGTCGGATCTTCCATGCAAGCGATAATCGTTGGCGGTGTTTTCACTGTTCGGTTTCTCCCTGGGGATGCACTTCCGGAGCAGTTTCCGGCGTGGGCGTCTCTTCCGCTTCCATATGCTCAGCTTCGGTGTCCGGATCGTCCTGGCCACTGCCATACGTGTCCTGAAGGTATTTCGCAAGCGAAGGCGGTTCCGGAAGTCGGCGCTTGAGCCCGAGCGACGCTAAACGCCGCGCCAAGGCATCAGCAATTGCCATGCGTTGGCTAACGATCGCGTACGCTTGTCGCTTCTTTTTATTGATCGGGGAAGCTAGTTGCATGATGAAGATGTCGAAACTGTCCAACAGCATCCGGTCGCGAACGCACATTTCGACGAGCATCAATTCCTGGCACGACAAGTTGGACTCAGCACCAAGGCTCGTTAGCAATTCACGTTTCCACTGCATTGCCGCGCGATAGCCAGCAGATCGCCGGTCAATCGAGGACCAACCTTGGACCTTTATGCGGGCCATCGTGGCCTTTGGTGTTCGTTTTAGCGCCTGTTTCAGCGTCATTACGAGCCTTCGGACATCGGTTTGAGACTCCGATGCTCCAATTTAATTCCCACAAAATGAATATCTTGCAACTGACTGTGCCCGTTCTGTCCCTTAACTATGCTCAAGATGTAACTGTTGCGCGGGCGCGCGCGTACATGGGCGATTTTTGAGAACCGTTCCGAGCTAACAGCACACCGAGGAGGTTCGGGGCTAGGAATCACCGAAAGGTGTTCCGCCCCACCGGAGGTGTTACGCCAATATATTTTAGTAAGGGGTTCGGAACGTTCGGAACGGCGCTGTTCCGAGGGGTTCGGAACGGTTCGGAACGGTCCCCGATAAGTTGAGCGTTGCGCGAGGCTTAAAGTGTTCCGAGGGGTTCGGAACGGTAGAGCGTTCCGCCAATGCTGAAAAAAAAGCGAATTACGCGCACTGGTTCGGAACGGTAAAAAATACGCGAGTAGTTTCATCGGCGGTCCTTTCTGCTAATTTCAGTCCGGTATTTTCGAACAGTAATTTCGCTAACTTCGATTCCAACTTGGCGAAAACGCTTGGCGAGTTCTGGCGCTGTAGCATCGGGAGTTTGTTCGAGCCATTCGCGCAGTAGAGCGAGATTAGCTGCGCGTGCTTCGCGTGCCTGGGTTGGTGCTCCGCCTTTATCGCGCGCGGGCGTTATCTCATCTTGAAGTGAGCCGCACTCATTCGGTCTTTTGTACATTCTGAAATCACCTTCGTCGCTGATGAAGGGACGGCCGACGAGTTGAAATGGACGAGGCGGCAGGAAATCGCGGGGTTTAACATTTTCGATATGAATAATATTTTGCTCAGGGTTGACTTGCTTGATCCCCCAGGCCGTGCTCAACATCGCGCCAATGTCGCCGCTGCCTCTCAAAACGTTTTCCAACGTCATGACCGTTTCTTTGGCGAAAGGCTTCGGACTATGGTGGGCGCCGGTCACTGTTCGTGCTCCCGCGCCGAGCAATGAAAAGATATCGGTGGCTAATCCGCGTTGATTGTCCGAAGCTGATTTTTCGTCACCATCTCCACCGAAACGGACGGCGGTGTCGAGGATGACGTGAGCACCTTTGGCGGCGGAAAGAATGCGAGGATCCGAAAGGCATGGCGTTGGGCCTTTACTCAACGTGCGAACTAGGAGTCGCTCGCTCCTCACGAATGGCATCATTCGGAAAAGTTCGATACGGTGTTTGAAGGTTTCAATTGCGCATTCTGGAACGAGGTAGATGACGCATTCTGCGGTCTCTAACACTTCGAAGTAATCCCACAGCATCGTCCCTTTACCGCGGAGTAATGCATTTGTGAGGCTCAGCAGAATCAGAGTTTTTCCGTGGCCGCTCAAACCGCCAACCATCGTGGCGCCGTTATTTTGCAAAATGTTTTTGATGGCAAAGGTCAACGGTGCGGCATTCTCAAACTCATCGACACTGTGAAACATCCCGCTCCAGCTCGAAGTGCCGGCATCGACCTGCGAGAAAATTGCAGTTGCGCGATCCTTGACGGCCACAGCGGACTCATCGCTGAGTGCTTCCTGTTTAATTGCTTCCGCCGAATACGCGAGCGTGCGCAACGCCGACTTGTTCTTGACGATGTCGCAATAGAATTCGACGTTTGTTACTTCGGGTAAGCCGTCTGCCAATCCTGATAGATAATCCACGCCGCCAACGGATTGCAGTTCACCACTGTTTTGAAGCGAATCCATTAGCGTGACCACGTCTATGGGTTTTGCTTCAGACGCCAGGTAGATCATTCGTTCAAAAATCTGCCGATGTTGAGAGACGAAGAAATCTTCGGAGCGGATCTTGGCGATGGCCGCCTGGAGCGCATTATTGTTAAGAAGAATTGCGCCGAGGATTGCTCTTTCGGCCTCGATGTTCTGCGGAAGCGGACGTTCGAGAGTTTGATCGATCAACGTGGCGTCCTCCGCTCATGCCTGATTAGCCATTCATCAATCGAATTCTTGGTGACGTAATATTTCCGAGACAGCTTCAGGTGCGGAATACCGCCGCTCGCAATCAGTTCGCGGACAAAATTCCGAGTGACCCCAGCGGCGCCGATCTCGCGAAAGTACTTAACCGCATCGTCGATGTCGAATAGTCGCGGGTCGCTCATTGCACCGTCCCCGCGGTCTCGATGCGTAGGGCTCGACGCTGACGGTCGGTGAGTGTTAGCTCGTCCAACGCATCGCGCCTGAAGAGAACTCGGCGTCCGATATAGACCGGCTCGATTTTTCCCTGACGAACCAACTTGTCGAGCATCCCCACGCTGATTCCCAGCATGGTCGCAGCTACTTTTTTGCTTAGAAGGATTGGTGAGGGCGTCATACAGCGACACCTTGTCATACGGAGAAAAACGAATCACGGAAACTAACTAGGTACTAGGACGAACGACTTAAGCCGAAGAGTTAGCGAGGTTTAACGGGTGTTTCAATTATTTCCACGCAATGCGTTCCGCTGGGCGGTGTGTGTCTTTTCTCGTAATTTTTCAGATTTCGACGTAACAAATCGTGGTCGGTCGCGCGATAAAAAGGCGCCTTGCCCGAGGCGGCAAGACCGGCTGTAACAAGTGCCGAAAGTTCCCGGGCAGTTGGTTCGAGTCCAGATTTAGAACGGAGGTACTGTCGAACTATCGAAAACCCAAAGCAGTATTCCGCCAAGCCACGTCGCCGCGTATCAAAAGACCGTTCCGCTTTCTGGAGGAATGCTTTAGCGCGTTGCCTTCCACCAGGCGCGAGGTTGCGAGCTGCGGCACGCACGCCAGTCTTGAGCTTCCGGCCGCGTTCTTCTGTCATTTGTAACAGCGCGTCCTCGATATTGGTGCCGACGATTAAGACGATAAATTGCGCCAGTACAGGGACCGGACATTTCGTCAAAATGTCGCGATTCAACCGCTGCGCATCGCGGTTCTGCTGGAGGCTACTCTCGAATGCGTCAAGCCATCCTGGGGCTAACTGAAAACCGATGTCTTTGGCTGACAACTTCGCGATTGTCGCCTGTTGCTCGTCCAGCCAGGCTCCGATATTTCCATCCTTGTGGATCATTGAAGGGCGCCTCTTTTAATGGCCAATCGTATCAAATACTTGACAGGCTGTCTAGCTTCATGTAGGATCCGCCAGAAAGGTAAGACATGACAGAAGCAAAACCTAAACTGAGTACACTATCGAGTATCGGCCTCCAAGTGAATTGGGTAATCGCTAGCGGACATAGTAATGCTGTTTCGTTCCGTGAAATCTATGACAACCTCGAGGCGGGAACACTTTTGGAATGGCTTGACCGTAAAATCCCCGACGAGTTTGATTTTGGTTTATGGCCCGCCGGCAGCGAGCAGAGAGTTGCCTTTAACCACGTTGTCAATGAAGTCGCCGGCGGACTGTACGGACAGGAAGACCGCAAGCTAGGTATCAAGACTTCCGGGCTTCACTTGCTGCTAGCGTTTATTCTCGAAGCTATCCAACGGCGATATTGGGTTTAGCTTTTCCACTGGAGCGATGCGTGGGCACAAAGTTCTACAGTACGTTGGAGGCAGCCGCGAGGATTGGGGTTAGTCGTCAGACGCTTTACACTTGGATTGAGTTGGGCTTGATCGATGCGCCCAAGCCAATGCGCGAAGGCGTTCGACTGTGGACTGCCTCTCAGATTGCATCTGCCTCAAAAGCCAAAGGCAAGCTGAAACGTGGACCTGTTCCGAAGCGAAACAAAAAGGATGGTGGACGATGACGACCGCAACGAAGCGCGCGCGTGGCGAGGGCCGACTCTTTCTGCGTGGACAAACATGGTGGTGTCAGTATTACGTTCATGGCGTCCAGCGCCGCGAGTCCACCGGCGAGACGGACGAAAAGAAAGCCGGGAAGTTTTTGCGCAAATGCATTGGCGAAGTCGCGGCGGGGATTGTTCACGATTCGCGCGGCGTTAAGTATGAAGATCTGCGCGACAGCTTTCTTGAAGACTGCGCAATGGCTGAATTGAAATCGTTACGCCGCAATTCTAAAGGCGAGCCCTATCTGGAAGCCGTTCGTCGCATGGATAAATTCTTCGCCGGATGCCGGGCGGTCGAGATCGATGTAGACCTGATGAGAAAATTCCAACGCGAACTGAAAACAAACGGATATTCGAACGCGAGCATAAATCGCAGTATCGCATCGCTTCGAAAGATGTTTACGCTCGCGGCTCGGGATGGAAAGCTGAGGCATTTACCATTCTTTCCCATGCTGAAGGAAAGCAAACCGCGACAAGGCACGCTAACGCGCGACAAGTATCAACTGCTTGTGGACGCTCTACCGAGCTATCTTAAGTTACCGGTAATCGTCGGCTACAATTCCGGAATGCGTCGTGCCGAGATCCTCAACCTGACATGGAAAAATATTAAGTGGATGGACCGTGTGATTGAAATCCCGGACTCCAAGAACGGGGAAAGTCGCGCCGTTCCTTTCACCAGCGAAATGGAAGTGGCGCTCAAGGATCAATTCGCCAAGCGCCAGGTTGGATGCGATCGTGTGTGTTATCGCGTGAATCGCCGCGGACACGCTGGGCCGGTCGGAAATTTTCGCAAGCCTTGGTACCGGGTTTGTGCGAGACTAGGGTTGGGCGCGATGGAGCCGGTCATCGATACCGTAACGGGTAAACCGGTGTTAGAGCGACCGCGGTACGCGCATTCGAAGCCGAAACAGAAGACGGAATATTCCGGCTTAATTTTTCACGACCTGCGCAGAAGTTTTATTACCGACGCAGAGCACGCGGGCGCGGCACGACACGAAGTCATGGCCATGAGCGGACACAAAACGGAAAGCGTCTACAAGCGGTATGCTATCGGGAATCGCGAGCGGCGACGTGCGGCGCTGGCTCAGATCGAAGATTATCGCGCGAAAAAGTTTGGGGACAATTCAGGGACAATTGAAGGGTCTCCAATGCAGGATAACCCCGTAGTGAATTGATTCTAAACAGTGGTGAGCGTAGCTCAGCTGGTAGAGCATCGGTCTGTGGCACCGAGGGTCGCGGGTTCAAACCCCGTCGCTCACCCCATTATTTTCAATAATATATAAATTTTTTAGGCCTACTTCTTTGCACAGTCTTTGCACAGTAGCCTGACCGAGCATCCCATCCAGCCCCAACGCGGCTGACTACTCATGCGTTCAGGCCCCAATTTAACTTGTCCGGTTAGCGCGTTAATCAGGCGCTATGCAATTCCAGACGGCGTTTATGGGTGGAGGGTGTAGTGGTACCCTTTGTTTGGGGTGCGGCGAATGGCCACAGGCGGCGGTGACTTCAAAGATGCATCAGCGATAGCGGATGAGCATGCCCCGCTCGATTGGCTTAATTTACCACCAGTGGCGAGTGCCGTATCACTCTGGGATAGCCTGCACGATTCTCAGGTTGTTTCTATCCGCTCAAGTCTTCTGGAGCGCACTATGGATTTATTTTGTGAAGTCGAGCACCTGAGCGAGTTCCACAAACTTGATGAACGTTTCCAATTCATTCTTCACCTTGAGGGCGTGCGGTCAGCGCGAGTACTTCGCTACGCAGTCTGGCCGGGCGGGTGTTCGATTCCGGATGGACTCTCATTTGAAGACCAGCGAAAGATAGTCGCGGAATACCAGGCCAAGTGGCGGGAGGAATCTGCGTCATGGAACGAGTTCGAGTCTCTAATCACCCGCGCGAATGAACAAGTGTTTGGCATTTCTGATGCGACACTCGCAATGTCAGCTAGAGGCCCAGTTGCCTTCAAAATCTGTGGACACCTCAACGACACTACATACCATGAACTCTACTTTCGCTTTGAGACTCTGACAATCTCGGGAAGCAATGGAAAACAATTTGAACTTGAAGAGTTTCAACGGATGGGTGAAAAATACTGGGAAGCATTCAGTAATCGCGCGAAGTCCAAGAATTGACCGCTCCTGAAAACTCAATTCTTGCCTTGTTTTGAGCTAACTCCTGATTAGTCGGATTACCGGTAAAGTTCGACCAAGTACCACCGTCCGGGTAGTCCGTGGGTCGGGCAAGGTTCACATCACCGGGTACGTATAGAACGTCCCATAAATAATGGCGTTTGGATTGACTCTAGTCCTCTCCAATTGGTCGGCTACCTCTTCGTTGTAGTCGTAGTCCTCTGGGGCCGGGTTTGCTCGGTCGATGCCCAGCAACTGCCAGCCATAGCTCTCAAGCATTAGCTCGCATTTCCGACGGAACTCTTCGGCTCCGCTGGCCCACGTCGTGACCACGGTGAATGCGTTCTTCCGCTTGTTGGAGTCTTCGTGGTCGAGATAGCTGACTTCAATTGTGCCGACCCAAATTACCTTGGCCATTTGTGGAGATTATGCCATCGAAGGTCGTCAAGTCCTGGTAAGTCGCGTAACCGGAAACTTGAATCACCATTGATGGCGCCTCGACCTGAGCCACGCAATATTCTAATTTCGACGTATAAGTTAGAATCAGCCATGCCTTCTCCACGCATCATGTACATCGAGAATAAGTCCGCGCAGCCCCAGGGCTCGCACGGGGTGGTGGGTCCAGCTCGCATTGGACGCGTCACCTTCTCCAAAACAGGAAAGAGTCTCCATTACAAAGGGAGAACATTTCAGAGCCTCAAGGGCTCCGGCTTCAAGGCTAATTACTACGATTTGGAGACTGGCGACCACTACTGGATTTCTGGGCCAAAGAAGAATGGCGCCGACGGTCTTTACGGGCCACGCCCAACTCCGATAGACGAGGAAGTACGCGAAGAATATTGGACGCTCATCCGCAAGCAACCGAACAAGAAACATCTGAAAACCACGTAGTTTTCCTGCCCTGCGCTGTCCTCTGTGTCAACGATTAGCGACTAGTGCCCGATAAGTCGGATAACCGGACATTTGAACTAACACTTAACTTGGACGGCAAGCGCATTAATCAGCGTATTGGACGCGGCGGTAAGAATCCGACCGTTCTGCCCGTCAGATTTGACATAATCAAATCCGCTTGAATTGCATAGAAGAGTGCGACATCGACGTTTTTGTTTGGGGAAAATATATTGAGTTCCATCTCCATCACCTTAGTCACATTCGCGTTTGTGTTTGGAGGAGCGGCGCTTGGGATGGTGCTCCGCTCTGTTTTGCCCAGCGATCACTTGAGTGACGATACGAAAGATGTTGTAAAGCTGGGAACGGGGCTGGTGGCGACCATGGCCGCTCTCGTTCTGGGTTTGCTGATTGCGTCTGCCAAGGGATCGTTTGATACACAGAACAACGAGCTGACGGATATGTCGAGCCGGATCGTTTTGTTGGATCGTGTGCTGGCCCACTATGGGCCAGAGGCGAAGGACGCCCGCGATGCTCTTCGAGACTCAGTTGAACATGCTGTGGAATGGGCCTCCGTCAAGCAGGCGATTGACTCGCCCCAATTTGGAGCAAATAACAACGGCGAAATTCTCTATGACAAAATCCAGGCACTTTCGCCGAAGGACGATACGCAACGCTCGATCCAAGGCCAAGCGTTGAATCTGGTGATGGGCCTCGGCCAGACACGCTGGTTGATGGCAGAGCAGAGAACCAATTCGATTTCCGTCTCGATGTTGGTTGTGCTGATTTTTTGGCTCACCATTATTTTCATCAGCTTTGGGCTCTACGCACCTCGCAATGCGACCGTGGTGGTGAGCTTGTTTGTATCCGCGGTTTCAGTATCCGGCGCGATCTTCTTGATCCTGGAGATGTACTCGCCTTACGAGGGGCTGATTCACGTGTCTACGGCTCCGGTTCGCGCCGCCCTCGCTCACCTCGGCCAATAGTCATAGCGGGCTCGCAGGCACGTTCGAATCGCGACGGGCGCATAACTCTCAGAAATTCGGATTACCGTACAAGTGGTTTTGCCCCGATTTCACTTCTCCGGTAAGTGCGTTACTCAGGCATGTAGGCACAACTTGCGAATCCGCCGTCATTCGGCCCGTTGTCTCAGCAATCCTGCGTTGATTCACTGCACCCAGTGAAAGCCGCTACTGACGAGCTCGAACTTGTTACGGTCCAAGAGATGCAGTTGCATGTGGAGCTTGTGTTTGTTCAAGTCGCCATCCAGAACCAACTGATCCGCCGACGGGCGTTCGAAAGTGAAGTGAGCGTTCCAGTCTTTGCGGCTGCGACCGGTGTCCGTAAGCGTTATAGTCTTGTCGCGAACGTCAATCGAGGTACGGTAATAGGCAAACGAGTCATCCGGGCGCTGAAAGGCCACGGCACCCCCATCGGCATTGACGTTGAGCTCCCAGATTATGCCTGAATCAAAAATCACCCGGCGAAAGCGGTCATAGTCCGTCAGAAGCGGGGGCCGGACTTGTCCGTCCAGCGAGAATTGCTCCACATCCCAGATGCCGTAGAGCGCGGGCTTCGAAGCCATAGCTCTGTGTACGAGCCATTCATTTTCCCAGGCGTCGTACACAGTTCCCACCAAAAGGTAGATCGCTACCAAGACCTGCACGGCCATCGCCAAGCGGTTGGCGCGGCGCGTGCGGAAGAGCTGAGGCTCCGGGGAAGGCAGAGCGCCGCGATTCAACAGAAAAACGTTCGACAGGCGGGGAAGCTCGGGGGCAAGCAAAAACACAGCGAGAAGAATGAAGTTAAAAACCTCTAGCTTGTTCGCTACGTTATAGCTCATGTCAATCACGAAGACATTCGTCAAGTCGGCAAGGCAAATCAGCGCACCCAGCGTTGCTGTGCGAGGTACGAGCAGCAGGATGCCGCCCAGCACTTCCGCGCATCCCGCGAAAATCTCATACGCAGGCGCAGCACCCATATAGGTCCAGAGAGCTTGCATCTGCAAGAAGTGGCCGAAAGGCCGAACCAGTTCAAACAGATTCGGGTAGGGCATTTGCGCCGGGATGACTTTGAAGACTCCGTAGGCAAACATCAGCCCGGCCAGAACAAAACGAATGACGAGCCGGAACCATTTTTGTAGCGTGAGGTAATTTGCGCGCCGACGATCCACAAACGACCAGATTCCTGTAGCAAGTACGGCGATGACCAGGCAGCAAAATGCCTCTATCCAGAAGAAACTCCCATCGAAGCCCACGCCGGGATCTGGTGTAACAGTCATTTGAAAAATATGCGCACCAGCCCAGAAGACGATCTGGCGCATCGGCCACACTCCTCCCAGGACGAGGCGAGAGTGGCGTTTAATAAACAGCAGATACTGAAGCCATACTGGACAGAAATAAACCACGAACAATCCCAGATAGACGAAGCACAAGCGGAAGGCGACGCGTTTGGGTAGATTCCAGCGGGGAGCTTGCGATGGTTGATCCATGTCCACAACTTGGGTCTGAGTACTCATCTGCAAAGCCCTCAGCTCGACCTGAACGGCCCGTGAGTAGCAGAATTTATCACAGTTTGGTGGTAGTGCCTGATAAGTCGTGCGGGTTCAAAGGGTCGGCGCAACACTTGCGCGCAGTTTACTCGCAGGAGTCTGAAAGCCCAAAGTTTTTCGCGGACGTTGATTTA
>Ga0209006_10001553_pt1 | contig 20822 bp, 26 predicted proteins | sample JacPin_JW_Ref_O2_FD_188567 | JGI IMG/M metagenome (GOLD analysis project Ga0209006, IMG submission 188567) | Forest soil microbial communities from Algoma, Ontario, Canada - Jack Pine, Ontario site 1_JW_Ref_O2 (SPAdes) (version 2) | ecosystem: Environmental > Terrestrial > Soil > Boreal...
AGTTTCTTGATGTGCACTTGTTACAATTCTATGTAGACCATAAACTGCACAAATTCCACCTGAATTGACGACAAAGGGCTTCTTTTCTGAGATGAATCTGGGCCTGTATGGGAGAGGTTGGAAGAAAATCGAGGCAAACCGATCATTGGGACTGTTGGACGTCAAGCTTTCATTTCCCAGTGAAAAATTATGAACCCCGGTCGACTTCAAGGCTGTGGGAAGGGATGACGCAGCTGCCTTGCCACTTGAACTGCCCACGACCCTGAAGCCATGGTGCTTGATGATCCAGTCAGTGCACAATCATCGTTACCTTTCCCAATATTAATACTTCAATATTAATCCATGCAGAAGGGAAAGAAGAAAGCCCCTAATGACCTGCCTGCCGATGTCCAGATGGCTCCTGCTCCAAACGTCAGCCTCTGGTGCGTTCTCGAAGGCGATCCCCCACCCTTCCAAATCTCTGTGCCCTCGGGCACGGACGTAGATGGTTTGAAGGATGCAATCAAGGACGAGAACACACCTGAACTAGACCACCTACCCTCCCGCCGACTCAGGCTTTTTCAGGTGTGCACTGTCAGGCTAGCATACAGCACACAACTGATGCATTCTTGGAAGCCCAACACAAATGTACCACTCAGCCCTAGAAACACTCTCCTCAGCCGGCTCCCAGCTGTCGAATCCTGGAAAGAATTGGAGGAGCATCACGAAGTGTCGTCGGTATTGGAACCACTTACTCCAAATCACCTCCACATCATTGTGCGTCGTCCATCCGAGGGTGAGTGTAAGTGTCTTGTCATCACCGTTATTCTGACCATGTCATTTCATGATCTACCATTACTCTCCTCGTTCACTGGCCATCTCATTTCAATCTACAAATGCATATCTCTATTGAAATTCTTTTCGTTCCAGCTATCCGAAAGCGTTCCCGTTCACCATCAACAGAAGCTGGTGATCATGCAGCCAAGAGGAGGGAGATTAGTGAGTACTACCGTCACGCGTCGACTGCGTTTTGCTGACATGGTGATTGTTTACCTCATTTCCGTATTATAGTGGAGATTCCGCCAATTAGTGAGTCGTCATCTTCTGCTGTACCTTGTCCATAGCTCATCGTGTCGACAACTCATCCGCCACCAGTTAATCAGCCAAATTTCAATCTCAACTGTGTTGTGTTCGGCGATGACTCAAGCGGCATCTTTCGTATCAAAATCGCCAGAACAGAAATTATCGACACCCTCAGAGATGAGATCAAGAATAAGATCAAGCCTCTTTTCGACCGCGTTCCCATCACTAAACTCGACCTCTGGAAGGTGAGTGACCTCGTTCAAATTCAATGTGTCGACAACTAAGTTGTGCAAGGTCTCTATTCCTGCTGGTACGAATCTCAGGGAGGACGTGAATAATCTTTCGCTGCCAGATAAGGATCCGTTGCAGCCAGTGTGGAAACTGTCAGATGTGTTCTCGGACCAACCTGACGGGAAATATCTCCACATTGTCGTGCGTTCATCCCTTGGTGAGTATAAGTTACATTTTGAACGCAGGCTGAACAACGCTCTTGTAGACCGTAGTGTTCATTCAGTTTGTGGTGTGACAAAGGCTCGAGAGGAATGGACTAAGAATTTTCCGAGCCGAGCACCCTCTGAAATGGGGAAAACAAAGCAATTTGCTAGTCACCAGAGAAAGGTGATCCCACCATTTTATTTCAATCGCCCCCCGTCGACCGCAGCAACAATCCCGATCACGTTGTATGAGCCCATTTTTGCTCAATTCCAGGATGATTGCGAAACGTACATGCCAACACAGGAAGACCATGCCTTCGTATTGAAGCATACACTTTCCATGTCAAATTTCTACGACACCGAGAAAGCGCGTGCGGAGCAATCACGGGCAGACATGGCGACGTATGGCCTGGACTTTTTAGCCACCGAGATTCGGAATTACTGTACTAATGGGGATCTGCGGTGCGGGGAGTTTTGTTATTCGCTCCTGGAATATAAAGGGGAGATTGGTTTGACTGGTGCCGAGCCTCTTTTTCAAGCAGGCGGGTACTACGCGGCCTTCACCAGAGATTATTGTAAAGCCAATTGGTTTTCTCATCTTCCTTGTTTTATCCTTTATGCATTTGGTGAGTTCCTTGGTATGCAGGCTGTGGTGGTAGTGCTTATCATAATTCACAGGTGCCCACATTGGCTTTGCAGGCGCTATTTGGACCGATCGCCCACATCTGCAAGTACTTTCTCCTACCTTGCCACTCTTCTACCATGCAACCGACACAGGAATGCGGGAAAGGGCCGCACGTTATTTTGGCGCCGCCAAAAAGGCCATTCTTGCCCTCAGGGACTATTACGAAAATGTCCTTCCCATTATACGTCGTTCAGAGCCCACCAACATACCAAACCCGATGTTCCCAAATCAGACACAATACACCTCACTTGAGGATCCAAGCATTCAAACGAAGTTCATGTATGTTACGCCACTTGAAGAAGACAAATTGGTCTTTCGTTGCGTAACGATCGACCATACCGACCACACCATCTGCGTCAAGTTCGTCCGTCGATATTCCAAAGAAGCACATATCAAATGTGCATCCCTGGGGTTCGCACCGGCTTTACGAGGCTTTCAAAGTATTGGTGGCGGATGGTCGATGATTGTTATGGACTTTGTCGATGACTCATATCAACTTTTAGAGGATTCAAACGACAAAGCTTCGTTTTCGTCCGAATTCAAGGAGAAGCTTGTATCGTTCCACCAGGCTGGATATGTGCACGGCGATATTCGGACAACGAATATAATGGTGAAGAAAACTGGAGAACCAGGAATCATTCTGCTCGACTTTGATTGGGCTGGTAAAGTTGGTGAAGTACGATACCCAATGAATGTGAACAACCGGGACATCAAACGACCGGACGGGGCAGTTGATGGGAGGCTCATTTTGGCCGAGCACGACATAGAGATGATGGACTTTATGTTTCTGTGGTGATATCCTTGTTGCAATCTCGTCTTTAGTGCAATCTTTTGGCAATGTAACTGAGCAAGTTTTAGCAATTTCCTGCACATTTTCATTCACCGCGTTAAGCAACCCCGTTAGGACTTTGTAAGCCTATATCGAGGTATCATGCTTTGTTGTACACCAAGTATCTGATTTATCGGGTGCACGACTAGCTCACCTTAGTTCACATCACCTTCCGTAGAATTCAGATAGTTACAATTCAAACAATTCCTATCAACATCTTCATTCGCATACACTGAATCTCAACCTGGCGTGGTGCATTGGGAATAATCAGTGCAAGGGCTGACTTCAACCTTGAGATGAAATTTGGTACGATTCCTCGATCCCTTGGATAGTAAGGTCGAGTCGCAACTTTTTCCAAAACAGCCTTTCCTTCCTCACTCCGTAGTAAGAAAGAATGATCGGCACGTGAACTTACTGTGGTTACAAACGATCGAGATCATGGATATAAAAACCATCAGAGGAAGTGGTCGTTGAGCAGGCTCTATTCGTACTCAAACCTTTACCATCAACATGGGGAGTTTCGTCGCATTGTTTTCACTCACCACCCTCGTTTTTGCACAGGCCACTTTCGACGTTCTTGTCGGTGCTAATGATACAATCGCCTTCTCACCCCCCGTTGTATTCGCCAACCCCAATGATATTATTACATTCACTTTTCTCGCGATGAACCATTCGGTCACTCAATCGAGCTTTGCCACCCCATGTACAACCTTCGATGCAGGAATCGATTCTGATTTCTTTCCCGTCCCCCCTAACACGACCTCCTTCCCACAGATAAATGTACACTCGCAGGATAGAACGTCGTTCGGGATGTATAAAAAGCCTGCCTCGCATGCGGCTTAGGGGCCTCCGTGATGATGGAGAGAGAGATGGTGGTGATGATGCGTGTTGTGGTTCTTGTCGATGTAGTGGCAGTGTTGTCTCGTGTGCGTTGCTCCACCCGAGACCACAGGTCCTAGTAAATTCATATAGCTTCGGCGTATGAGCGAGATGGTCGTTAAATGTGTTCTTAGCACTGAGTAGCATAAGTGATTTTGTCTTGTTATGGTGGCCGCGTACTCGTTTTACAAAATGGCAATTGTGAGCCATTACGCAATTCCAGCTTGCCACCTGGCAGGAACGATGATCATATACAGGGGAGCACATCGGACTTTCCTAGAAAACGACTGTGATGAGCGCCAGATACGGTAAATGTCAAAAGAAAACCTGCACCTGCTAGTAGCCGTACGGGTTTGGAACGGTGATAAACTCAACTTCACCAACCTCCAGGAGGTTTTTGATCTCGCGTGCCCTTGCGCTCTCCTGGAATGGCTCGAAGTTGTCGGACGTCCCATTTCCGTCGACTTTTCTGTCGGTAACTATCAAAAAAATGGGATTTTTGTGGTAATCGCAGGCCAGCAGGCGGGTGTGAGTGACGTAATTGCTACGCAGCCAACGATTAACGAAAACTGTGGTGTTTCCAACTGGGGGGTTAAGATCGCGCGGACGGCACCACTCCAGGACTTGCTCGCGTGTGAGTTTATAACCGCCAACAAGATAGACCATCCTTGGGTGAAAGATTGTGAACATGTTCATTCTAAACAACGTAGTAGCACATACCTTCAGAGTCAGGCAAAGTTGAGAAGGAAGTTCGAGGGTCGTTTGTACGCCAGAGGAGATGGTGCACCCTTTGGCATTAATGTAACTCCTAGTTAGGGTCCAACTTTGTAAGCGTTAGCTGATAGTAGATACCAAATCTGAGTCTTACATACATCAGGAAATCTAAGAAGAAATGATAATCCTTTATAAACCCTTAGCTGGTAGATAATTTACAAAATAAGTCTAACTATTGTATATGGTCTGGTAATCGTAGATCTGAGACAGTAGACTTTGCAGATACCACAAAGTGCTCCAGAATGAGTTCACTGGTCATGAGACAGAAAAATTGCCAAAAACTACCAGGAACGTCAGGACTGCGTAAGGATGGTGGTGCTGATCAGGATGAGATGATGACTGCCAGTGCTTACCCCAATCTAACAGAAGGGTGCAAGTTGCAAATAGACATCACAGTGGTGGTAATTTATTGATATTATCAGACCAATAGCTGTCAGTGCTCAGCAGTTCTCAGGCAGATATCATAGGATCAAGATGCGCAAGGCTCATTCATATGATCTGTATGGCCAAGAGCACGCAAGGGTTGTGAATATAGACAACGATACCTAATATATATAATCTAGCCTTTTGGTAGCTACTCGCTCCCCGCACGCGTCGTGCACAGGGCAGAAGCCGCCGCTGCCTTTTTCTGAGCCCTTTTCTCCTTGATCCTTGCTAGGGCGCTGTTCTTAGCGACGGGTCGCTCAGCAGACGAATAATTGGGGAATATGTGGCTGAGAAGGTAGTCAGGCATCGATAACGGGCTGGAGAGTTACACGCACCGATTCCACCAGACCATGAGGTCGTCAACCTCCTGTTTCTCATCAGGATCCTCCAAAAGTCCTACTACGCTGTTATAAAAACGCTCGGAGTCCGTCACCGTGTCTGTTCTAGAAAATACGGCCGACGAGCTGAGGGCAAATCGAGCCTGTAAAAGGGATTATGAATGAGCGATCGATTAGCCAGTATGGAGATACCTGAGTAGCGATGTAAGCAACGGAGGCGGGGGTGACGCGGGTCATGCCATGGATTCGCGCGTTGCCGGATCGAGTCGCCTTGACCTCCTCGACGGAGCTGGGTGAAGTGAATACATGTTTATATGCCTGTAAAATTGACGTGAAATGTGTCAACAACGATCAAGAATTGCTCACCGAGACAAGAATCTGGCTTCGAAAGAGGCCTTTCCATGGATCTTCCGGATCGTATTCTTGATTCGCGTACAAGAACACCGGCCACTGATCACCAGGGATGACCATCTCACCACTTCGTAGTTTCTCTTTAGTCCTTCAGGAGATCAGTATCCAGCCACTCCAGGAGATGGAATGAAACCACGGACTCGATGTTGGACCAGTCCATCCCTGCAGGACAGAGCAGCGCTCCGGTACGTTCGTGATGGAAGCCACGGTCCATCTTTACGTTTCGTGCAAGAGGTGGATCAAGTGATTGACCGCGGGGCGTTATCCAGTCCAAAATGACACCTTTAAGACTCTTCGTGTCATCGGATCTGGCTGTCGATACTCCTTTCTGTATCTTTCAAGGAAGAGTAGTGTACAAGCAGGAAGATATATTATGCACAGCGTACCAATTCAGCGATATGTAAGACATTCTCATCGGATCCATCGATGATGCGTTGCTCGAGACCGGGCACCATCTGCAATAGTGCTTGGAAGACTCGGTGTTCCCGGCGTTGTCTACGAGATGAAACGGTGAACTCCGGTTATACAATGGAATGATATACGCACTCGTAGTTGAAAGATTCTTCTGGCTCCTCTGCCATCTCACCTAAGCGTAAAAGACCGTGCGTGAGGAGCGCTGGAACATTGCATAAGGAGTGGACGGTCCGGCCAAAATGTCGGCCATGATGGACGAGAGGATCGGTGAGACATCTGCTAAGATAGATAAAACTGACCCGACTTTGAGTTTGTAAAAGTCGAACAACGTACGGCTTTTTCTTCGGACCTAGTTCAAGGGCGCTGGCCCTTTTAGGGGTAGTGCCATTGCTATCAGACATCTGACCGCGAGTGATGTTGGCCCGGCCAGGGGTGAGTCGGAGGTTTGGGGTGGTGCTTGAGCTGGTGAAACAGTGCGATTACGAGGCCAGAAGATGGCGAAACGGAGTTCTATGATTTTATATCCCGTAAATATCGTTACGTTAAGTTGTTATGACTCACATATATCAACGTAGCGTATGCAGGGCAAGGTACGCGACGCGACGCGTTTTCTGACTCCCAATGAGTCATTTGGTGATATATAGCGCCTCTGAATTTAAATCGTCAGTCTCAGGTTCGTGGTAGAAATTAGTAGACTCAACGTCAATATTACAATCACCACAGCACCATCATGTCTACCCAGCAGAAGCTCACAATATTCCTCAGTCGGATTCGCACCTCGTCCCATGCCGTCCTTCAATACGATTCCGACATCGATGCGCTCTCCGTGTGGAAATGGTGTGCACTGCTGTCACTTCCTGAATGTAACGTTTACTGATCACGATAATCACAGGCCACTTACGGCTCAGGGAGAGCGAGTAACTCCTTCCGACTTGCGTGATCACCGTCTCTCGAATAGATTCCTTGGCCCTTGTTGCGTATGCCCTATTATAGCCGAGGGTCAGCCTGCCTTCACAGAGGCAGCTATCTTCGTCGTGTTGTCTGGCCGTTTTGCCGGCGAATATGTTACAGAATGCGCACAAAATAGATGCGGGTATTTCGGTACGTGATTGCTGAGACCAATGTCACTCGAACAGTCGCTGACTTTCAGTGGAAGTCCTCCTAGAGCGTATCCATAGCAAGGTGGGTGTGCCCGTGAAGGTATATCCATCTCGAGGTAGGTTGTCCTGTCTTGTACTGTAGTTGCAGTAACAGGGACTTTGCGAAGATCCGGGAGAACCTCGTCCTCCGCCCGTGTTGCACATCTCGGAAAGATTGGCAGCGGCGACTCGTCCTAGACCGCTCAAAAGGACATATGCACAGATTAGTCAGTCATCCCCTACCGAGTTCGGATCAGCGCTTACAATGGGACTAGCTGTCGATGACGCTTCGTTTCCAGCAACCCCAAGCCCTGCAAGACCCATCGTTTGGCTCGACAGGTTCCTGCAACTAAACGCGTCGATACGTCCAGGATTGACGGAAGCTGATTTCCAAGCTTTGTTTATAAAATGCACTTGCGGACTGATCATGACACGAAGTGCGGCAAAGGCACACTATTGTGTGAGGGAACAAACGGCAAGTGAAGTGATAGATCTCACCGATATTGTTGAATAGGGAGAGAGATAGAGGAAGTGCACATGTAGATACGGCTGTACAAAGAGCCATGAATAAAACAATAGTGAAGCGATGGCATTGGAGGCACCTTGGGCATTGGCTAGGCTTGGGCATCTGACCTGGATTCAGAATGGAAGTGGAGCAAGTCGGAGGGGTTGCGTCCAATAGGTGTAGAACACCTGTTGGGCTTCGGAAAGAAACCGTGACTATTCAATAGGCATAGAACACCTATTGGATGGGAAGGTTGATCTCAGATTGGCATCCAAGACCTATTGAGAGCGGATGAGTTGAGAAGTTGCAAAGTGAAAGTGGAGGAAGAAGGGTTGTGTCCGATAGGTGTAGAACACCTATTGAGCTTTCGGAAAGGAAGGTTGGACCGTGATTATCCATCCAATAGGCGTAAAACGTCTACTGGGTAGAAAAGTTGATCTCAGATTGGCGTCAAAGACCCATTGAGAGCAGATGTCGAGAAGGCGCAAAGTGGAAGTGGAGGGTTGTGTCCAGTAGGTGTAGAACACCTATTGGGTTTTCAGTAAGACAAGTTGAATCCTTCCAATAGGCGTAAAATGCCCATTGAGAAAGATTGATCTCAGGTTGTCGAACACCCATTGAGAGTGTATGGAAGTCGCAAAGTGGAAGTGGAGGAAGTTGGAAGGGTTGTCCCAATAGGCGTAGAACACCTATTGGAAGTTCGAGAAGTCGAACCGTGACCATCACGTGTGATGATAGAGTCTTAAAGGAATAATATAACAGAAATTGATTAGTCCTTCCTTACTCGCTAGTACTATCATACATACATATAACACAGACATATGTATACACGGGGCACCCAACTATATACTTAGAAAGACTTGGAATAAACTAAACAAATACAGACCATCGCGGCTGGATCAGGGCGCGGCCGAGCGCTTTTGAAACTGATTGACGAAATCCTCCCTCGCGGCTCGGGCCGCATCTTCATCCAACGAGCCTTCTCGGTAGCTTTCGAATACTTCACCTGCGTCCGATTCACTAGTGGGCAGGGAGATGGGCAACGTGTTCGCAGACAAACTCCTCTGGTGTGATTTGACCACGGATTGGGCGTACGTCTTGCGAAGGACGGTTATTAGACGAGTGGCGAAGACTGAGACCATTTCGTCAACGGTCTCATCAGGGAGCCATGGTGGTAGTGTACATGGGGACATCTGCTCATGTGAGCCCAATATATGTATTGGCCCCGGTTCCAGAATGCGGAGCAGATGGGTACAAACGGGGCAGCATCGCTTGGAGACCCCTACAAATTTTTTGTTGACGGTCTAAGCCATGATATGATAAGAATATGCAACACTGAGAGCAATGGAATACATACCGTCAGTTCAGCTCGGATATCTTCGGGGATTAAAGGGCAACGCAAGGCTGTTGCTAAACCTATTTCGCTGTGCAAGGTCCCCAAGAACCCGGCTCCCCGCGACAGCCCGCCGTTTGGGCCCAACGCATGATTCATGGTATCGTTCTCCAGCATCAATTTCTCAAGGGTCGCGATAGCTTGGGAAGCAGTGAAAGTGTTGGGGTTCATGGGGTTAGCGTCAGGAAGGATGGAATTGATGACGTCACGCCATTTGTGCATCTGGCGCCCCTGGTGACCGACGGCAACGACCTTAAGGCTAAGAGGTGTGGCTATGTCGTTCGTAGACATTCTCTGAGCGACTCGACAGATAACCTTGATGGCATCGAAGTACACCATCTGAAGACGTAACCAGCGCATGTATGACGCCGCAACGGAGAGCTGCGCTCCATCGTCCATGGTGGATGGCTGGACACTGACCAACTCTGTGTCTTCTTCTTCGGCATCTCCCCCAAACGCTGCCATAGAAGAGGGATTCTCGGCACGAGAGTGTGCCAAGATGTGTTCGATATGAACGAGATGTGCCTCGAGAGCAGAGGAGTTGAGCAATGATCGGAGAACCGTGATGGCCATCATCAAGCGACTTGCTGTTCGCGATAATCTCCTCACGAAGTCGGCTTTACGTTCCACGGTGAGACTGGTTTGTTTGATCGCATTCTTGATGTCTTTGCGAACGTCTCGGACAAGGAATAGTGTTCCACCGTAGTCGCAGAGCAGAGCATACAGCAAGTTGTGAAAATCACTGCAAGTCTCTGCGTCGTGAAACGTGGCGAGTTGTGAGACATTCGTTGTCTCGCTTGCATACAAGTGCTTCCTTTGAACCAGGACTTCGATGTTGACATTTGGGAGTGCTTCGAGAAACTGCCGCACATGACTATTCGAGACAAGGGACACGAACTCTCGGTCGAGTTGGTACTGTTTGTCGGACAAGGGTGAAGGTTGTGGAAAGAGAGTGGAAAGGTGTTCGCCAGCCATTTGCAGTCCCTGCATAAAAGGGATCGAATATGAAGGATGAGAAAATCGACTACACATCTTCGGAGACGCGACCGCAATGATGTAATGTTCGATGTCCCTCGAGACAGGGCGCATCGTCACCCTGTTCCCAGTCGCACAAGCCTCCATGTATCGATTGACAAGGGTGATTACGGTGCTGGCGTGCTCCTGAAAGGTCTGATTGACACTATTTGCTATAAAATAAGACGATCGCGAACTGAATAATCAATTAAGTCCTCACCAATTGTCCAGATAATAGTGTAGAGTACGGCCTTTCTCTATGGGGCTGGCTTCCGGCACGATGATCTTCGGTTCTAGTGTCGGTAGCTCCATGTGAGTTAGGATATCATCGGAGCGGGGTCCGTCGGATCGCCGAGGGTTGGGAAAGGCTGTAAAACTACGACCTTCAGCCATATATGCTATGGCCGCTTCTCCATCGTCCGTATCAACTCGGTGGGCTGATCCAGTCGCAGTTGGACATGCGACGAAATCGATGGCCTCGCTACTCTTCGTGCGGCCCTCCCTGCAGCGCCGAATCGAATCTTCATTGGCACTTGTCGCCACCGCCACGATTTCGTATTCCCTGACGAGAAGGGTGGCAAGCGAACCCAGTATACGAAGGTTGTCGCGTTCCTCACCAGGATTATCGGAGATAGCCATACGAGGTTCAGCGTCTTGTGATGCCTTTTGAAGCAAACTGAGCAAGGAAGTAATCGTGCGGAAGCGAAGAATGCCGTCATATACATGGTCTGTGTTAGTGACGTCCTTGGGCGACATGATGACGGTTACGTGTGAAGTTGGAAGGCGGGTGTTTCCGGGGGGTTGTGGCGCTGTATAAAATTTTGGCTCGAGACGGTATCGTAAATGGTGATCCATGAAAGGTGCTTAAGCCATGAAAAAGGTACAATGAATGGTGAGGGAGTGTGACGTCGAAGGCCCGGGGGGTGAGGATCAGAGAAAAAATCATTTGAGACAAGCCCAACGGGTTGGTCTGTCGTGATATCTTCGGTTTCTCACACCGAGGTTGGGGACGGAAAGGATGGTGAGGGCAATATAGTGGTCGATAGCTGTACAACTCCGTAGAAGTGCTGCGCGAAGTAGAACAACTTGCAGATCACCGATACGTTGACACCATGCCGTGACTTCCATTATGTTCTACTAAGTTACAGGTCTGCAAAGCGTTGAACACTGTGCAGCTCACGATTGGGTCTCCATTGGGTCTTCACAACGTAGAACGTTGTGAAGGGTCTCCATTGGGTCTTCATAACATAGAACGTTGTGAAGACCTAGAATTTGAGTCAGACGACAATCATAGTATTAAATATAATAGCAGACTTGTCGGAGTTTTCAAGTTTGAATGGCGACTTGTCAGAAGTAAGCACGAAGACAAACAGATACAATATGTACAATACATACGAATAAATCACAACCTATGGAATCAAAATCGGTTGACTTGAGTATGCGGCCTAAGAGACTTCAAGCCAGTTAGAGGTGGGTGGGTGGTTAAAATTATCGGAGGGAACGAGTGAGGAGCTTCCAATATCATTGTCGGCGACCTCTGAGTCGTACTATTATACTATCACGCTATTATTTAATATAAGCATGAAGCCATAAATTCTAAGGCTAATTACAATGGGTACTAAGACCATACATTTCATCCATGGCAGCAAACGCATCATCGTCACTCAAGTCCTCTGGGTCAACTTGAGAATTGTCATCTCCCAACGGGCGGTCTTCCCAGTCATCATCCTCCTGATCGCCGAACTCCAGCTCCGCTTGTTCGACGTCAGAGGCACTCTCATTCAAATCCGGGCTACCTGCCCTTGCTCCCCCAGTTGTGTTTTCGGCGAAGTCCTGGGTGTGCTCCGTAGTTGTTTCCAAGTCCATAGCGTGTTCTGTACCGATGGCCAGGGCATGCGTATACACATGACCAGCTGCTAGGCCCCAGTGATAACGCATGAGCATATCACGGTCGGCGAATCTATCCATAGTTATCAGCTTCCTGTATGGAAAAAAATTGAGCACGAAAGGGACCGCACCTATTAACATAGTAGCATTGCCAGTCTTGAGTGTCACCTGCACAGCGTGAAAGTCCAATGCCATCGGAATGGACCTTTCCCTTCGCAAAGCGCGGAATGATGTGGCAACCCCGCAGCACATCCCTTGGGTCAACAAAGCCGAATGCGCCGTTACTCGCCATCGGTGGAAAGCGGATCGAATCGAGACGACAATCCTTCCAAGCGACCGACCTGCATTCAGAATATCCGAACCATCTTACCCAGATGAAGTCTAACCTCCTTGGCGTGTAGTCTAGCATTCCCATTCCAACGTAGACAACGTTGACATGGTAGATCCCGAGGACGCGAGCGTATAGGAATGGGTGGTTTGAGTTGGCTTCCATGTCATCGGGGTTAGCCAACAGCATGATGTCACAGTGGGTGGTTTCAGGATTGACAACGTCTTGCGATCGTCGAATGTCGTAGGTTGTATAGTTCAACCTCAGTAGATTATGGCGGTACATTCTGTCGCTTTTAAAGAGTACGGAGTTGCCTTCAAGCCGACTGTTGTTGTCTTCAGTGAGAGATGTATCGCTTAGTCCGAGATTTGGTGATTGAGGACCACCGCGTGACGCAGACATTGTTTCCTGTTCCAATATTGCTTTGATACGCGGAAGCAAGTGATCTTTGAGACGAGGAACGAAGTCCTTAAGTCGATTGAGCATGTTTCCCCCAGAGCACAAATGAGGACAAATACCTTGATAGCAGGATCTCCAGCGTGTTTATGCAGAAAATTGGGAATACTCTCGGGGAAATTCTGTGATTTTGCAATTCCGTGATGGACATCGGGTGTACAAGGGACTTCCTCGTTTGGACTTTTCCCAGCTTCCTCGTGTCGCTTTCGGATGCGATGGATACGAACTTGACGTCGCTCGATCTGCGTCATCTGCCGAGTAAAGTGCTTGCGACTGGTCCGGCTATATCTGGCCTTCGGTAAGCGATGCTCCAGTTCACCCTTAGCACAAAAAATTAAACACTGATGGATCTGAAATGATGTTCACGCACCAGCTCAGTCGAGTATGAGTCTGTCGTGCCATATCTTCTTATTGTATTCGTGTAGTCACCGAGCGAGTGAATTTTGTATGTGTTGAGATTAAGTGTCTTGAGGTGTCGAGCGTTGCCATTTGACTCAGTTGTAGGGGACTCCTCGGATTCAATAGGTGTGATCGACGACTCTTGTTGGTTGCTTCTTGTTAAGTTGGCGTGGTGAGAGTCTGAATGATGTTGGAGGACAACTGGGCGGCTAGCGCTGCTAGGGGGGCAGTTTTTTGGTGTTGTTTTCTTACTTTCGCGGCGAATACGAGCATTGAATTCACGTTCAAGCTCACGAGTTACAAAAGCCGAACATGTCTTCTGGTTGAATTCTCTGAGTTTATCGCCGAGAGAGGTTGTGACCTTGTCCATGAGACCGAGGGTCAAGTCGTTGTGCATCCGTAATTTGGCCAAGCCATGCCAGTGGGCTGCAATGAAAAGGAGCTCCAGTATTCGCTGGTTGTGTGGCTCCGGGAGGAGTCCGTCAAAGACGGGGATAGCACACTATTGCGTGCATTGCGTCATACATGGGATTCCGAGAGTAATGTATGATTCCCTACCTGTAAAATATTCTCGAAGTCTCGCGCGGCCATCTTTTTCATTTCAGAACAATTTGCTGAGAATCGACGAATCGAATCCCTTCCGAACGATGGCACTTGTCTATAACTTGACAAGTCTTGGATCAGATTTTTGCAGATCGTTAGGAGAGAATACCTTACCGGCGATCCAATTCAGAAGCAAGATTTCCTGCGTCGTGTGATTCCAGAATTCGAAGGAGGTGAATGAAGAGGGCTTTCCACACGCCCAGCTCGAACTCATGCATCAAGTCTACGACCAACATCCGGAATAGACAGAAGCCGAGAGGGGCCAATCTGTGTGAAAATGCATTCTAATGCCAGTCAACAACCGATCAGTGCCTAAGTTGTGATATGCTTCCGTACCATGGTTGGGACCAAGGAGGATTTTTGGAGCAAATTCTCCACAGCTGAACAGGTGACGCCCATATTTTTTTCGTGGATAATCCTCCTTGCGGCAGCAACCAAGCTCTGTCTATGATTGTCGTCAATGCGAGCGCAAGTCACTCGCTGTGCCATGTCCCTAGCCATTCCAAGGTTATGGACTCGGGCGAGCGGAACGAGACAACGTGGGCAAGGGCAGAGCCCTAGATTCCGAATGCCAGCAAGGAGAATCCTTTGAGAATTTATTAATCCAAAATTATGTACAATTCAATATGATGACCTACTTTTCAGGGTAATCTGCCGAGTAAGTGAATATTCGGGGATAGAACCTCCGTGTTACACCATCAGAACAGGTAATCACGATTCCATGCTTCCATGCCTCTAGAAACTCGTCGTCGAGAAGAATGCTCCATTGCGCATGCATGAGCTCACGAGCACAGTGAGTCATGAATGCAGCGCTAGGAGCCTTCCCATCCGCCGTCTGCTCCGCAGCGAAATCCTTGAAGGCGTCGGGGAGCTGTGGTAGGAACAGATCAGAATGAGCATCTTCTAATGTATCCATCTGAGACTCACCTTTTGGAAGTAGGCGATATGATGGCACAGATGGCATGAAGGCTTACACCTACGATATTTTGATTCGTTGCCAAAAAATAGATAAAGAGGCCATAGCTTGGCGTTGCCGAACGAAGCGAGGTGTGTAACATCGGACCAGAACATTAGGGCGACAACGACTTGTGGAAGATCACATCCAGGTACGGCTGGGGAGTTCTGCAATTCGCGATGGGCTTCAATAAATGCAGGCGAGGTGTAGAGTTCACCATATGTTCTTGCAGTACGTTGAGAGTCGCCAGGTTGCCAGTTCAACTCATAAGGTTCGTAGTGAAAATGAAGATTGTCGGTTGGGCTGGATAGCTTCTCCCGGATGACTGACACCAAACTTCGGTGGTAGAAATCGGCCACGGTGTAGTTTCGAGGACCACTGTTGGGTGGGGGTCGCACACCACGACGGGGGGAATAGGGGACTGAAATCGTCACTGGGGTATTCCTCCAGCCCGCATCTTCATCCAACCATTCTTCCTGATCGTCGCTGGCTAACGTACGATTGATAACATCCCACTTGACATCTCGGATGTCTGCAGGGCGGAAGTCGGGATCGCCTACAATGTCCATGAGCTCTTTGAAGCTCGACTGTGATTTCTGTATCCCGCCATTCCAATACCAGTCACCTAAGCGGAATGAACTGAGGTTGGGATAGGGGTAAAAGGTGGGGGGAATGGAATTCACAGGAGGAGAGGGAGACGGTATATCGGATAGATCGTGCAAGACATCACGCTCCTCTGGATCATGCGACGGAGGCGCGATCGCATAATACGATCTGAACAGTCCGAATATGTTCCGTTTTGTAGTGAATACGCGGCGAAGGGGATGGAGTAGCGAACCGAAGCCTGTAGCATTTGTCTCGGCCCCGACGGGTGGAGGTATTGCACTGTGAATATTAGACTGGGTAGACACAGGCGGTGGCGACTGCGGTAGCGAATCCCTGAATCGCAACGGAAGTCGGCGATTGAGTCTTTGCGTCCATGGTCTACGCTCCATCATGGGCAAGTGGGAATCATCGGCATGAGTATCACCGGCATCCTCCAACATGACCTGCAAGTAAACGTTGTCGTTAATTCATCAATGGATGGCTGCAAGAGAGCGAACCTCAGGATCTACTATTGTATCTAAGCTAGACTCAGGCATCAAGCCCGGTGGAGGGTGTTGATTGACCTCTGGTGCATCGATATGGAGACGACGTCTCTTGTTGCCAGTCAAAAATCGTTGTGCATTTTCCAAGGCACCAGAGAGACGCTTTTTGGATGACTTGCAAGAGCGCTCATGCTTGCTCAAAGCGGTCGGTAGCGAGAATGACCGACCGCATACGCAGACTAAAGAACCGTCACTCAGTCCAGAGCGTAGCATAGGGTGGTGGATGGTCGAGTGAGAGTGCAGGTGAAATGGGATGGTTGAGTCAGAGCGGGAAGCAGCGGGCCGTGTTTTCGGTAGCGTCTGAGGTTCCAACTGGTGTAGAACACCTGATGGAAAGCGACGAGTAGTGGCGTCCGAGGTTCCAACTGGTGTAGAACACCTGATGGATGGTGACGAGCGATAGCGACTGCGTCCAAGGTTCCAACAGGCGTGGAACACCTGTTGGAGGGGCGAGTGTATGGTAGAAAGTCCAACTAGCGTAGAACGCCAGTTGGACTTGGTGGTAATGACGAGAGAGGAGTTGAAGTCACGTGGATTATACTTGGTGGTAATGACTAATGATATTATTATGTAATAATATTAATAATGACGAGAGAGGAGTTGAAGTCACGTGAATTACTCAACTTGAACTCAGTCACGGTCACGGGGTCACTCAACATCCCTTCACGAACTCCATCCACCCCACAACATCCCTTCACGAACTCCATCCACCCCGTCACAACTTCCCTTCACTCACAGCTCACACAACTCTATTCAATACCACCACCCCATCCAACAGGTGTTCTACGCCTGTTGGACTCATCTCGAACTTAAAAGGCCCCAACAGGTGTTCTACGCCTGTTGGACTCATCTCGAACTTGAAGACTCCAACAGGTGTTTCTACGCCTGTTGGAACATTGGACCATACCGCTCGTTACTCAACCAGGTGTTCTACGCCGGTTTGAATCTTACGGCTACTTATTAGTACCCTAATAACACGACCTCGTTCCGCCGACTTTCCGATCCTTCATTCTCATCGCGACATTGATCGCATCTCTTACGTCCTGTGAGTTTCTCAGGTACCCACTTTATACTCACTCTCGTCTGACGCGTCTCATTAGATGAATCCAACAAAAATCACTCGCAATGGCAAGTTTGCCCTCGTCGGAGATCATGTATTCACCATCGTTCAAGGCGACCTCGAGGTCTTTAAAGTCATGCCACGTCCCATAGACATGCCTAAGCCTGCGAAAGACTGGTCTGTTGACGGCATCTGGACTATCGGTTGGCCATGGGATGAACTTCCCTTCATGCCGTTAGTCCCTGTGCATCGGTCCTTCTCGGGCCCCCTCTTCCGTCGCCTATCTTATGATGACCGAACCATTCCCCTCCAACGCTATGCCCGCAACGAATGGAGTCTGGACCAACAAGTCATGAGGGAATGGATGACTTTGGAGCGAAACCTACGAGCCGTGATTCACGCTATGATTACATTAACACCCGGGCCGTTGCATCGAAATTTTCGACTCTGGGTTTGGCCAACGCAATACGGCTACGAGTTCCATTACTCCAAACGCTACCACGCTCGCATTGTTGCACTGCGGTCGAGGGACGCGTTTATCCCGATGATGGCAGCTGCGTCATTCGGTCTAATGCTCATGCATGAAGCGCAAGCACGAAATCCCGCCTTCAACTGGCGTGAAGCCGTATTGAACTTGACTAGTATCCATCATCAGTGGCTTGCCGATTTAGAGGCGTCAACAGTGGGAGATTTCTCCATCCCCAGAGTTGGAGGGATGTATGACATGCACCAGTTCAAATTTGGCTGGCTGTTGCCGTCGTTCGCTCGGATGAATATGCCCTTATATCTTTACTGGGGTACCATCAACAATCTCCCTTTAATCGTGGTCGAAGATGTCACTAAGCTACACGTCGTACCTAGTCGCCAAGATGTCATTGATCTGCAGGCACTCGCATTCCCTTCCCTCCCTCCCAGCGAAGTTCATTCGCCTTCTCCCACCATTTTTTCCCATCCTGCCGACGATCTCACTGTTTGTACAACGCCCCCCCGCAGTCCTACGCCCCCCCGTCCATTCCCTCCTGTTGAAAACAATAGTGGTCAGCGTCCAGAGGAAACCTGGCAAGCCTTCTTCGCTCGACGAAACGCCAATGATCTTGTGCGTGCTCAAAACGAAAGTGATCAAGATAAGAAACGGCGTATACAACGGGAGGAACATGCACGTAAAGGGTGTGTTCCAGGAAGGAAAGGTGCTAGAGTATATTTCTGGGAGGATGTCGATGGTTATTTCATTCGTCGAGCAGCGGGTCGTGGTAACTACGAATCCTATTGGGAGGAATACGGCTCAAATCAACGCAGATACGACTCGTTCCGCGACGAGTGGGATCTCTGTACAGCGTTCGCCCCCCTCGATGAACCTGATATCGACGATGATGGCAGTGACAACGACGACTACTTCCAATCTGGCCCTCTGCCTCCCGATCCTGGTACTTCCCACTCCTCGCCTCCCCTTCCCGACATTCCATCTGTGCTCCCCGATCCCCAGAACATCCCTGATCACAGGGAGGGTGCCTATTCTTCCACCGCTGATTTACGCCGCATTTATGCTACACAAGATTCGGATGACCATCCCTTTCACTTCGATGACCACCTCGATGATCTAGCATACTACCGTTTCGGTTTCGTCCCCCCTGTGGGTCGCGTGGAGGCCCCGCAAAATCTACCACAATGGCACGTGGTCATCAAGATACTTGGCCATGGCTGGATTGAGGGCCCTGCAGAACCATCACGGAATGTGCGGGATGCCATGGCTCCTTTCTTTGGCTATCTCCTACGTGCACAATCCCTCACCGATGTCCCTAGTGATATGTACGATCTCAGACAAGCAGAAGCGGAAGTCAATCAGTCCTGGAAGATTCCTGTTCGCCGCGAGATATTCGGTGATAAATCGTACTACTTCATTTCGTCCACATTCACTGGATCGGCAGCAGACACTCAAATAGAACTGGCCCTGACCAGTGCCGCATCAGTCTTGGAAATCGTGCGTCGTCGTTGGGGCCCTAACGTCATTGACATAATGCAGCAGCTGTTGAACAGAGGCATCCCGTTCAATAGTTGCATTCGTAATCCCACTCTCGCGTCCCTACCCCCAACGCGTCCACCCCGATACAATGGTCTGGGATATCGCCCGCAAGGTTACAAGCCAGACCCCGTTGACTATGCAGCTTACGAATCTCTCCGCGATCAATTCCTCAGTTCTCCGCGAGGACGTGCTGCAATGTTAATGGGTGGTATCATTGCCCGCCTTGCCAGGGGAGTAGTCCCTTATGGTCGTGTTTATGACGGGCCATCCGACGATGTCTTCGAGGAGGGACTTTGTCTCCGGAATGGGATGCAGGTCTTGGCGTATTGGGACGATCAGTTGACCGAAGACGAGATCAATTTGATATGTGGTGTTTACAAAGTGGATACAGGTAAGATTATTTCAGTTATGTGTGTAAAATCGTCTAACCTACAGTTTACAGGTCAGCGTGATGGAGCACGAGGTGGGCAACAAACTACAGATGTCTCCTGGTGGCCGAAACCTTCCGCGTGGCTAGTTTCTGCTCTCAATGTGGGGTATTGGTCGAAAGATTGTGAATCCTGGTTTTTAAAGCGTTTAGTGGCTATCAAGAATGGAGAGGCGGATTTGAAGTCCCCATCGCAATGGAAACATTCGATCAAGTTTACAAAGACTAGCCTTCTTGCCGCCCAAGCTAATGATAGGCTAGCAAGTAGCGCTTTACATCGATTTTGATTTGGATGGGGCCCTGAGCAAGATCAGGAACTCGACAAGCACGATGCGCTGGACAGGTGGAAAGTGGATATGGAAAAGGGTAGGGATACGGCACGGTAGCTGCTGGGTTTTTTTTAACGTACCTTGGATGATGTTTAGTTGAATCGTATTATAATCGTTGTCTCCATTCAATGAAATTTCACACTTGTATCAGTTGCGAGGATTCTATATATGCCCTATTGGCAAACAGACTGATCAGTGATTTATAATGTTAGATAATCCCATGCAAATCAGGTCGAACACTTTTATATCTAGCTAATGGTTGACCAGACCTCCGCCTGTATTATATTAATGACAGTCTCTACACAGACCGATAGCCAGTTTATATAGGATTATAGTCTCATATAATTGTTGACCTACTTAGGAAATTCGTAGATGCATTTATCAACTCCGACTGGCCATGCCAGCGCCTCCCCAATTTTCAGATGTAAGCTCACCTCATCCGAGTCGTTTTCCGGGCGACATTATGCTCCCATACTTCAAATAATTGGAACAACCAAAGAGTTCACATCTTTCCCATACCGATGGTTTGTTTGGTGTATCGATCAAGCCCCTACTTTGTGAAGACCGCACTCTTGGGAATCATCTTGATTCCCACGTCCATCATATTCAAGGAGATCACTGACGAATGTGGTGCCGAACTACTGAACCCTATTTCTTAATAGCGTAGCATTAATGCAGCGAGCTCCACTATGGTGATTGCCGGACGCTGGGATTGTTCCCTAGTCCACGTCCTTGACATCGAAGTTACGATTCGCAGCCTTACTTTTGGTCGTCATGATCTTCGCATTTGGTCCAGGAGACGATAGCTTCTACATGAACAATGGCTCTGTTGCGGTCTGGTGTGTTTCATCAAATCCTTCCTGCCTTATCACTATCTAACTATCTATCTCACTATCCAGGGGCAACA
>Ga0209006_10001554_pt1 | contig 20819 bp, 17 predicted proteins | sample JacPin_JW_Ref_O2_FD_188567 | JGI IMG/M metagenome (GOLD analysis project Ga0209006, IMG submission 188567) | Forest soil microbial communities from Algoma, Ontario, Canada - Jack Pine, Ontario site 1_JW_Ref_O2 (SPAdes) (version 2) | ecosystem: Environmental > Terrestrial > Soil > Boreal...
CGGCCACGGTCGACGACGGCGAATGGGTCATCACGAGCTACCTCGCCGCCAATGCGATCATCCTGCCCATTACCGGCTGGCTGTCGGCTCGCCTCGGCCGCCGCAATTACTTCCTGCTGTCGATCGCCGTCTTCACCCTTGCGTCCGGTGCATGTGGAATGGCCACCAGCCTCGGTCAGCTTATTGTATTTCGCGTCATACAGGGCCTGGCGGGCGGTGGTCTTCAGCCTTCCAGTCAGGGCGTGCTGCTGGATGCCTTCCCGGTCGAGAAGCAAGGCACTGCGATGACGCTGTTTGGTCTGGCCGCGCTTTTAGCGCCGGTCGTTGGTCCGACCCTCGGCGGCTACATAACTGACAGTTATTCGTGGCGGTGGGTTTTCTTCATCAACCTCCCGGTCGGTCTTATAGCGTTTGGTGCGTGTTATGCGCTGCTCCACGATCCGGATTATCTCGTCAAGGAGCGCATGGAGCTGAAGAAGAAGCCGTTGCATTTTGACGGGCTCGGCCTGTCACTCCTGGTGATCGTCATGGTCTCCTGGGAGGTGGTGCTCAGCAAGGGACAGGAGTGGGACTGGCTCGGCGATCCCTTCTGGCGTGTGCAGACACTGGTGATTCTTTTTGTTGTGGGCCTGATCTCGCTGATCGTTTGGGAGTCACGCCACCCCAGCCCCGTGGTCAATTTCCGCCCCTTGAGGGAACGAAATTTCGCCGCATGCTGCATTATCATCTTTGGCGCTTTCGCAGTTCTCTACGCCGCCAGCACGTCGTTGCCCGCGCTGCTTCAATCTTTGTTCGGCTATGATGCTCTCAGCGCGGGACTGGTGATGTCGCCAGCCGGGTTCGGCGCGCTTGTGGCGATGCCGTTTGTCGGCCGCGCGCTCGGCAAGGGGGCCGATGCCCGGTGGTTGCTCGCCGCTGGCTTGCTGATCATGGCGATCGCAAACTATTGGATGTCGCAAATGAACCTGGACATCAGCCCCGGCCAGGTCGTCTGGCCTCGGGTGATGCTGGTGTTCGGACTCTCGATGTGCTTCGCGCCTGCGAATGTCGCGGCCTACCTCTATATCCCACCGGTGCTGCGCGGAGCAGCCGTCGGTTTGCTTAGTTTGCTGCGCAACGAGGGGGGCAGTGTCGGCACCTCGATGGCACAGACCTTCCAGGAGCGCCGCGAGCAGTTTCACGTCCTGCGGCTGGGCGAGTTCCTCGATTCCTTCAACGCCAATGTCGCTTCCTTCCTCGATCAGGCGCGGGCGCTTTTCCTGCAGCAGAGCGGCGATTCTTCCGCGGCGCAGCAGGCGGCCTTGCAGTCGCTCGAGAACTTGCGGCAGCAGCAGGCATCGTCGCTCGCTTATTTCGATGTTTTTCTATTGCTGGCTCTGGCCACGCTGGCGCCGCTAGCCGCGGTGCTGCTGATGAAGCGCTCGGTCGCCGAGAAGGGAGCTCGCATCGGTGGTGAATGAGACGTGCCGGCTCGCGCATTTTCAGTTTCTGAGATCCTGAAACCTGGCCAGAACCAGCCGCTGTACAGCGGCAAAGACCACCGCCGCTGAAACGCCGAACATGAGGACTCCGTTCGTTGCTTCCAGCGGCCCCAGCAAACGCCACACCGGGCTGAGAAGAATATCCCCATAGCCCAATGTCGTGTAATTGACCGCCGAGTGGTAGTAGGCGGTCCCGAGGTCTTGAAACTCGCCACACCAGACGAGCAAGACAGCCCACAAACCGATCTCAGCCAGATGTGCGACGAACGCGACTGATATCACCGATATGATGATTGCAGGGTCGTTCAAGGCATTTGCGCCCAGGCGTTCGCGTCTTTTCTCGTAACGGAAGAGATTCACAGTGGTGGCGAAAGCGAGCACATGGACGACAATCGTGCACTCGACGGCGATGACGCCAATGACCAGCGGAAGCAGGATTGCGAATTGATGATCTTGTATCATCTGCTCTCATCCTGACCTATCGCTACCCGGCTGGTGAACGTGACGGGATCGGCCGCTTCGCGTCGTGGAATAGAACAACTCCGCTTCGGGTCACACCGAAGCGGGGTCGTCGCCAGTTATCTGTTTGTCAGACGCCGCCAGCCTTCAGTCGTAGAACGCCGGCAGCAGTTTCAGCATGTCTTCTTGGGCTTTGTCATGATTGATGAACATCTTGGCGTTATAGGTTCCGAGTATTCCCCTGACCTTCTCCATCGAGGCGATAGATGCTGCCTTGTCTGTATTCAGGGAAGGCACGATGTCCTTCTCGAAATTTCTTTCGGAATGAGCGACGTCACCAGACAAAACGATAAAGCCCGAATTCTTCAGATGAACCAGCAGGGATTGGCTGCCCGGAGTGTGTCCGGGTGTCGAAATCAACGTGATACTGCCGTCGCCAAACAGGTCGGTATCGCCGTCGATGAGTTGCAGGTGTTTTGGTGTGCCCATAAGTTTGCGGGCAAGCGCCTTCAATTGATTCACGTTATCGTTCGTCCCATCCGGAGAGTAGATCCAGCTGTGCTCGGCTCGCTGCATCACTATTTTTGAATCCGGGAACAAGGCGACGTTGCCGATGTGATCGCCATGGGTGTGGGACACGACGACATAGTTGATATCGGCAATCTTAAGCCCGACGTCTGCGAGTTGGCTCGTTATCGTCTTGTCCAGATGGTAGACGATCAGTTTAGGCAGCGTCGACCACCCCTTGGGGTCGTTCAGGGCGGATTGGGGAACACCGGTATCCCAGAGCACCCAATTTTTCCCAGCCTTTATCAGCCAGCAAGTTGATGAGAATTCGATGCTCTTTCCGACGTTTTCGCCCGGGGTCCACACCGACTCGTCGTTGGCAAGGGAGTGGCCGCAATCCACCCGATAGAGTTTTTCGGCGAAACCGGCCGTCGCCGGGTCTGGCAGCTTTGACTCAGCAGTCGCGGCCCGCGCGCCAACTGTCGAGAGCGAACATGCGACCAGAATCGATAAGATTACGGTTCTCGAATGCTTGATCATCACCCACCCTCTGTTCAGAAGTTCAAACTACTCGTGGTGCAATCCCGCGATGGCACCAAAGTCTTTGAAGCCTTCTAACAAAGGGAAGCAGCAAAGATATCAGACCTGAGGGTCTGTTCTCTAATACCTCTAGATTAGTAGCGGGACGCGCCCGATCCGGCGCCGCTCATACGCAGATATGACAACTCGATCCCTAGGTTCGATGGCAGGCCGCGCGACAGACTGGCACAACCACCGGCGTGGGACAGCCGCCGGCGCCATTCATGTCGTTCCAGCGGATTCAAAGGGAGTTGAAGTGATGGTGATACGGAAGACGGCAGTCCTCTTTATGATTGTTGCATCGGCTGTTGGGCTGGCCGCTGCGGCCGAAGAGGCTCAACAAGGTTCACTCAAGCGGGCGACGCTACAGACCGGCGCGTTCCCGCCCGGCTACGAGACGGTGATGATCATTGCTCAAATGGAGCCGGGTAAGTGCTCCGGCTGGCACACTCATCCAGGGCTTGAGAGTTCATATTTCCTGGAAGGAGAGGTTCTCATACATTTCGCCGGTAAGCCGGACCTGGTTGTCAAAGCTGGGCAACCCGTTCTGATCGAAGCCGGACTTCCGCATAACGATTGCAATGTTAGCGGCAAGCCGTTCAAGGCTCTGGCTCACTACATTGTTGAAAAGGGTAAGCCGCTGGCGTCACCCGTTCCAGCCCCGGAGAGCCACTAGGCCGCGGTCTGCGGCCAGGATCCGAAAGAAGTTCGCGGGTGACTTCAGCGAAAAGTGCTGGGAAGGGGTGCTGGCCGCTGTTAGCGGCGCGCCCCTCAATCGTCTGTGACCAACCGTCAGCCCGAAATTGTCAAGCGCGTGCTCGTGCCGTCAAAGTCGTTATATCGCTCTTACCTTGGCGGTTGGAGGCCACGGGAGTTTACCCAGAGGTCAAGATGCGACGCTGCTTCGGCGGTCCTGACTTTCTTCAACAGGGCTTCCTTTTGGTGGCCAGCAGGCAGGAGGGCCGCCTGATCGCGAACTTTCTCCGCCCATAATTCGATCCGTTCGCGCATTGAGACAGTCTGTTTGAAACGTCGTCGTTTTTTCATGTGATGCTCCGATCTGTTTCACCTAACCTCCTGAACGAATAATCTGGTGGCACGACTGAAGATCACTGTGGCGAAGCGCCGACCAGTTCAACAAGATGCGCTCGCGAAGGGCCGGGGCTAAACCGATCGGCGAAATATTGAGTTTCGTTGGTAACCAGTCCTTCCCGGAACTCCATGATGCTCACGACGTAAGATGGTGTGCCGTCGTAACTGAGGATAAATTCCGAGACCCAGAGATCTCCGCTGCCGATGATTCGCTGAACCGTAAAACGCTTCTTGTTTGGCTGCACGAACCGGCTCTCTTGAATGTTTTTCCGGCCGCGGATCCGCTCGCCCGATTGCGGATAATTAAGCACCGCATCCTCGCGGTAGATTTCATGCTCGACGTCGAAATCGTTCGCGTCCGAAGCAGCCCAATGGCGCTCCAGCGCCGCCCGCACGATTCGCTCATCCATCTCACCCTCCTGGTCAGGCTGCCGGCCAACATCTTCAGGACCACTGAATACTTGGTGGCCATCCACCAGCCAGTCTAGGGCGTTGATGCCGATCGCTCCAGTCGCTCCTGGGTGGTGTCTCCTCATACCTTGATATGATCGCCTTCTGCCGACGGTTGTATGGCCCATCACACCAGCGAGCCGCACGATGCGTTCGATCGAGGAACGAAGGCGTCGAAGCGTCGGGCTTTAGTTCATTTTTTTCACGTGCCGCGCGTAGCCAAATTGCAAGTTCGACAGAAGTGAGGGCTTTCGATGCGGCTGCACCTTTCGCCATTTGACGGCTGGATGCGGAGCGGATTTCGCGAAAGTGCGGCGGCGACGGAGCTGGTAATGGTGGGGGCGACGGGAAGGGTCGACAGGGATTCTCCCGGGATCCGTCCGCTGGGTGCCGGGGATAGTGCCGCGCCGCAGGATGTTACCCGCGCGGATCAATCGCGTGCTCTGAAGCAGGATCCGGCGTTTGTAGACGAGGCGTCCGCGGGAATGACGGGGTCTACGATGGAGACGCAGCTCGAGAGGGTTGCCGACATCCCCGCAGTCGAGGACGTCAAAGCCCCGCCGCCGCGAAGAACAATGAGGGAGCGGCTGCGGCGCCCCTTGCTTCTGGCGGTGCCGATCGCGCTGGCTGTGTTCGGCATCGCCGGGTATCTCGCGGAGGAGCCGTACGTTTCGACCAACGACGCGTTTGTCCGCGCGGCGAAAGTCACCCTCAATGCCCGGGTTTCCGGTCAGGCGGTTGAAGTCGCCGTCCGCGATAACGAGCGGGTCCGGCAGGGCCAGGTGCTGTTCCGAATCGACCCGGAGCCTTACCAGATTGCAGTTGATCAGGCAGAGGCGCGGCTCCTGAGTGCACGCCTTCAAATTGACGGGCTCAAAGCAACCTACCGCCAACAACAGGCCGAATTGCAGTCGGCCAAGGATTCGGGTGCCTTTGACGAGCGCGAGTATGAGCGCAAGAAAGCGCTGATCGCTTCGGATTTCACGCCACGTGAGGTCTATGACCAGACCGAGACAAATCTCAAGGTCGCCCGCCAACGCATTGCATCGATTGAACAGCAGATCAGCAACACGATAGTGGCGTTGAACGGCGACCCCGATATCGACATCAATCGTCATCCGACGGTTCGCGCTGCCAAGGCGCAGCTCGACCGTGCCCGGCTCGATCTTTCTTATGCGACGGTGACGGCGCCTGACGATGGCGTCGTGGCAAAGGTCGACGACCTGCAGGTTGGCAACTTCGTCAATCCTGGGGCCGCCGTGTTCTCGCTGCTATCGAGCCGGCGTATCTGGGTCGAGGCGAACTTCCGCGAAACCGGGCTGACCCACATGCGTCCAGGTCAGGAGGCGACGATCAGCGTCGATGCCTATCCGGATCGCCCGTTCAGGGCGCACATCGTCAGCATGAGTCCCGGCACCGGATCGGATTTCTCGGTTCTGCCGCCGGAGAATGCGACCGGGAATTGGGTCAAGGTCGTCCAGCGTCTGCCGGTGCGTCTTGAGTTCGATGATATCGATCCGGATCGGCCGCTATTTTCCGGCATCAGCGTGACTGCGCGGGTCGACACCGGCTATCACCGCACCTGGCGCGATCTGTTCCGGCCCGCGCCCGCGACGGTTGCCAAATGAGGGCGGCTATCCCATTGGCTGCTGTTGGCAGCAATCATGGTGTGATCTTGGCGGCGGCCCTGATGACAACCTATATGCAGGCCGTCAACATCTCGATCCCGAATGCAGCCCTGCCGCATATCCAGGGCACATTGTCGATGGCCGACGATGAGGCCGGATGGGTGTTTTCCTCTTATATCGCGGCGAGCGCCGCGGTCGCGCCGATGTCGAACTGGCTCGCGGGGCGATATGGCCGGAAAACAATTTATCAGGTTTCTCTCGCTGTCTTCGCGCTCGGGCTCATACTGAACACGCTCGCGACCACTTCGATCCAGTTCGTACTCGCCCGGGTCGTTCAAGGAGCTGCCGGTGGCCCGCTTGGCCCTCTATCGCTGGCGATCCTGCTTGATGTGTCGCCGCCCGCGCGCCATGCGCGGATCAGCCTGGCATGGACGGTGTGCTTCCTGCTCGGCATCAGCAGCGGGCCGAGCATCGGCGGTTGGTTCAGCGAGTATCACGGCTGGCCCTCGATCTTCTATTTCAGCCTGCCGATGGCGGGCTTCGCCTTCCTGGCGATAGAGCTTCTGCTTTGCGAGAAGAGGGGAGAACGGAATCAGCCCTTCGACTTTTTCGGGCTGGCGACGTTCTCTCTCGGCATGATCGGTCTGCAAATGCTACTCGATCGCGGCGAGCGCCTGGAATGGTTTGCCTCAAGGGAAATCTGGGTCGACGCGATCGTCTCGGCGCTGGGATTCTATCTTTTCATCGTGCACGTCCTGACGGCCAAAGTGCATTTTCTTCGCTCCGCACTGTTTAAGGATCGCAACCTCGTGCTGTCGACGATGGTGTCTTTCGTCGTCGGCTTCGTCCTGCTGCCGACCTTGGCTTTGACTTCGCCGATGTTGGAGGGGTTGCTCAATTATCCAGTGGATACCACCGGCTACATGACCATCCCGCGTGGTGCAGCGCTCGTCGGCTCCGTAGTGCTGATGAGCTTCGTTCCGGCACAGGTCGACTACCGGCCGTTCCTGATCGGCGGAATGGCGATGGTCGTCTATGCCAATTGGCTGATGCTCGGCTATTCACCGCTGATGGATTGGCAGACGGTGGCCGAGGCCGGTCTGCTTCAGGGGGTGGGTCTCGGCATGTTGATTCCAGCGGCCGCCAGAGCTGCGTTCGGGACGCTCGATCCGAAGCTCCGATCGGATGGCAGCACGCTCCTGAATTTGGCGCGCCTCTATGGCAGCACGATCGGCATCGCGGTGGTCCAGATCTTCTTCTACAACAATACGCAGGCCATGCACCTCGCGCTTGCCAAGGACCTTACGCCCTACCGCGCCGCCGCCCATGTCGCGGGTTCAATCGCTAAACCGGGCCTTGCCGCGCTCAACGGCATGGTCACGCAGCAGGCGGCTATCGTAGCGGTCATCGACCAGTTCAAGATATTGATGTTCGCCATGCTGATGGTGAGTCCGGTTGTGCTTTTTCTCCGCAGGCCCCGGCCGGCTAATTAATGCAGGTAGAGCCACGACCTTGAGGGCGTGTCAGCGTGGCGGACCGGATGTTGTGGAGCCAGCAAAGTCAAACAAAGGAAGTATGAGCATGACGACATCCGATACGCTTCGCCATACGAGGATTCATCTTTCCCACGGATCTGGTGAGCTCCCCGCTGCCGGATTTGGCACGCTCATTCCCGATCCTCTCGCAACCAGGCAGGCGACCCAGAAAGCACTGGAGGTGGGATTTCGGCATCTCGACTGTGCGGAACGTTATCGCAACGAAGAAGCGGTGGGGGAGGCGATTCAAAACGCGTTCAAGGCGGGTACGCTTCGGCGGGAGGATTTGTTCGTCACCACGAAGCTATGGAACTCCAATCATCGTCCGGAGCGGGTCAAACCCGCTTTCGACGCGAGCCGCCGGCGACTGCAACTCGACGATATCGATTGCTACTTGATCCATACTCCCTTTGCCTTTCAACCCGGCGACGAGCAGGACCCGAGGGACGAGCACGGCCGGGTGATCTATGACAGCGGGGTTACGTTGGTCGACACATGGCGGGCGCTGGAGCGCCTGGTAGATGACGGTCACTGCAAGTCGATCGGCTTGTCGGACATTACGCTGGAGAAATTGCGAGAAGTCGTTGCGGCAGCGCGAATCAAGCCTGCCGTTGTGCAGGTCGAATCGCATCCGTATCTCCCTGAATGGGAGCTGCTCGAGTTTTGTCGCAAGCATGGGATTGTCGTGCAGGCGTTTGCGGCATTGGGACATGCCATGGAGCCAAGTGTATTGAAAGATCCCGTGATCACCGCGATCGCAGAGCGCGTGCACAAGACACCGGCTCAAGTTGCGCTCGCCTGGGCTGTACAGCGCGGCACGGCTTTCCTGACCACTTCGATCAAGCCTCAGCGCATTCAGGAGAGCTTTGATATTTCGACCCTGCCGGAAGACGCGATGCAGGAGATTCGGGAGCGCATCAAGACAAACATCAGGTTCAATTCAGTAGTGGAAACGGGCGTGCCTGGATTTATTCCCCGGGCTTCCTGAACGGAATTTGGTGGCGCGGCGGTCTTATCGGCCTCCGCGCCCGCTCCTAATCCTGTTCGCCGAGAGTTTGAAGATAGGTTTTTCCGTACGGATAAAAGGATTCCTTGCGGCCCTGTTGCCAGGCGGCCTTGAGTTCGGGCGTTGTGATGTCCCAGTCCGGTCGGCATTTCCTGCTGACGGCACGCAGATCCTGACGGAGTTCTTCCATCGTGGGTCGCCCGAAGAACCAGTAACCGTCGTAGATCTTATGAATGACAAGACCGGGCTCCAGCACAATCACGTGCGGGATCATGGGATTGTTGACGGGATCGGTGTATTCCGCGATGTCGAGGTCTTTCTGAACGATGCGCCGAGGATCGCAGAGAAACGGCCAGTGCGCGCCTATTCCACTGCGATTTTCGTTGGTCTGGGTGATGTTGTCGGTGCTGATCGTGACCAGCCGGCAATAGCCAACCTCCATCTCACGATGGAGTTGCAGCAACCCCTCGGCTTGACGGCGATCCTTTGGACAAAACGCGCCACGGCTAAGCACGAGCACCATCGGCTGCTGTGCTTGCAGCTCGGAGAGTTTTCGATGCTTTGCGGTATGGTCGCTAAGTTCATAGTCCGGGAAAACAGCTCCAGGCACGATGTCGGATCGCATCAGAACTCCTCCATGGTTAGGCGGCCTTGCGGCCGTCACAAGTCAATCACGATGTCCCCTTCGGGGTGTGCGCAGCAAATCAGCACATTACCGTCCGCGGGTGCTTCCAACGGATCGGGTCGATAGCCGGTCGTCCCCGCCACGAGTCCGGTCTCGCAGGTATGACAGACGCCGGTTCGGCATGACCAGCGCACCGGCACGTCACACGCCTCGGCAAGTTCGAGCAAGCTCTGGAATGATGGCGACCACTGGACGTTGAGGCCGGTGCGCGCAAAAGAAACCATTGGCCCCGAGCCGGGAGGTCCTGCCGGCAAATGCGGCGACGGGTGCGGTGAAGCGGCGATGCCTGGCGTTCGGGATGGACCGGCGCCGAACATCTCGGTGTGGATGCGATCCGGTGTGATACCAGACGCAGCAAGGCCGTCCGTCAAATCGCTCATGAAAGCGGATGGTCCGCAGATATAAAAATCAGCGTCGCGGGGTAAATCAAGTTCCTGGAGGACCCGCATGTTCAGGTGTCCGGCCGCGTTGAAATCTATGTTAGGCTGGTCCTGCGGATCGGGCGAGCTGTAGCAGACGTAGCTGTGGTGGTTGGCCAAGTTTTCGAGCAGCTCGCGCGCTTCGCCTGCAAAGGGATGTTCGCGGCCGTTGCGGGCGCCATATAGCCACCAGATTTCCCGCCTCGAGGCTGCGGCTTTCAAAGCATGAAGCATGGCAAGCACCGGCGTCACTCCGATTCCGGCACTCAGCAAAACAACAGGAGTGTCGCCCGGCCGCAGCGTGAAGCTGCCGCGTGCCGCGCTGACGTCGATGATATCACCAATCTGCAATTCGTCGTTGAGGTAAGTGCTGGCCGTGCCATGGTCCTCCCGCTTGATGCTCACCCGATAATAATCGGTGCCAGTCTCCCCCGACAGTGAGTAGCTGCGCATCAGCGCCGGCGCCGATGGCGCTGCGAACCGCAGCACGACAAACTGTCCGGGGAGAGCGGTGGCGATGGATTGTCCGTCCGCGGGATCGAGCAGAAGGGAAGTCACGTTGCCGCTCTCGCGGACTTTACGCGATACCCGAAATGGACGGAATCCGCGCCAGGCCGGGGGCGGGCTGTCCGTTCCGGTGAGCCCGACGTTTCCCGCGGTGACGCCGTCCTTGCGCTCCTCTGTGAGTAGCGCTTCAAAGGAGTGACGCCAGCCAACGCCCAGCGCCGGGATACGTAGCGCACGCTCCAGCCGATCCCGAGGATGACCCGGCAAATAGAGGAGCGCATTGATCTCGAAGACACTCATGCGCTCGGGCCCACATGCGACCCGTGTGATTTCGTCGCCTGCTTCGACTTCCCCTTCGTCCAGCACACGGAAATAGAAGCCGGGCCTTCCGTGCTTCACCAGCAGCGCGGGCATATCCGGCTCGTTCATGCGGATGCCCACCCGGTAACAGGTGACACGCGGCTGCGTTACCTCGAACAAGGCACCGCCGATCCGGTAACGGTCTCCGATGCAGACCTCCGCATCTGGCAGGCCATCGACGGTGAAATTCTCTCCAAACTGGCCATAGGCGAAGTCGTTTCGTCCCAACTGGTTCTGCCAATACCGGTAGGAATCCATCTGATAGACAAATACCGCACGGCGTTCGCCGCCATGACCTGCCAGGTCGCCTTGTCCGTCGCCTTCTATGTTGAGTCGGCGCACCATGCGCCGGCCCTCGACCGGTGTCTTCCAAATTGCGGTATGGACCGTCCTGCCTTGCCAAGTCACATCGCGCGGCAGGCCGACATTCACCGAAAGCAAGCGTCCCATTGCAATTCCCATCGGCTCACGGTCGTTACCGTGCTGACGTCACACACACCTTTCCATTCGACCTTCGGAAGAGGCAGCTAACATCAATGTATGAGTCGTCCGCTCGTTATTCCACGTTTAGGCCCGCGTCGATTTTGATGCGGTTTTCGCAGATTTGCTCTCATATCTTTGAAGCCGATAATCGTGTACATAGGACGGTGTAGGGTGATCGAGCCGTGCCGCTCACGAGGGCGATGCTCTCCGGCCATAAGCCGCGCGGATTTGGCTGCCGAGGGAATGGAATGAGCCATCGAATTCTCATTTTTTACGGCTCCTATCGTTCCGACCGGATGGGCATTCGTCTCGCTGAATTCGTGGTCGAGCGATTCCGGCGCCGCGGCGAGGCCGTCGAATTGATCGACGCCAAGGCGGTCAATCTTCCGATGCTTGACCGGATGTATAAAGAATATCCGCCGGGAGAAGCTCCCGAGCCACTTGAGCGGTTGGCGCGCAAAATTCGCGATGCGGATGGCTTCGTATTCGTCACTGGCGAATATAATTGGGGTGTCCAGCCCGGACTCAAAAACCTGACGGATCATTTCCTGGAGGAATGGTTCTGGCGCCCGGCCGCGATCGCAAGCTATTCGGGAGGACGTTTGTCCGGAGCACGGGCCTCGACCGCTTGGCACGGTACACTCTCCGAGATGGGAATGGTGGTGGTTTCAAGCACGATTGCCGTTGGTCCCATTGGACAGACGCTCGCGGCTGACGGCGCGCCGATAGGCGAAGGCGGCAAAGCCCTCGAGGGGGCTTTCCCGCGCTTCGCCGACGATCTGATATGGTGGATAGAGGCTGCAAAGATGCAACGGCAACGCAAGCCGCCGCCGTATTGATCGCGTGCCGTCGCGAAGAGCCCCATCCGCCTTCTTCCGTGATTTGCGTGCGCTCATTGCCGGCAGGTGAAAGGAAAAGCGGGCCCCGCCGAGCTTCGAGTTGTTTTCCGCCCGAATCTGGCCGCCATGCGCTTCGATGATCGAACGCGAGATCGGCAGGCCCATTCCCATTCCGGCCTCTCTCGTTGTGAAGAAGCTGTCGAAAAGCCTTGGAAGAGTTGCGGGATCAACTCCCGGGCCGCTGTCTTCGACGGCACAGCATACCGTCTCAGGGTCCGACAGCATGGTTCGAACCAGGATGCTGCGGTCACTGGATTCAGCCATCGCCTGCATCGCGTTGTTGGCCAGATTAACGATGACCTGCTGAAGCTGGGTACGGTCACCGACAATTTGCGGAAGGTCCGCCGCCAGGTCGAGAGAAACCGAGATACCTCTCGATTGAAAATCCTGTTTCAGGAAGACCATCGATTCTTCAATAATGTCTTCGAGCGATAGCTGAATCAGAAGGACCTTTCGCCCGGCAACTACTGCGCGTATTCGGTCGATGATTTCGGACGCTCGACGCGCGTCGGCGACCATGTGCTTCGTGAGTTCCTGAACCTTGTCGAAATCCGGCACCGGCCGTGCCAGCCAGCGCAAGCTGGTTTCGCCGCTCGTTACGATCGCCGCAAGCGGCTGATTGATTTCGTGAGCGATCGACGCTGCAAGTTCCCCCATCGTCATGACGCGTGTCAGATGAGCGAGCTCCGACTGCGTATTACGCAGATCTTCCTGCGCCTGCTTCCAGTCGTGCATGTCCACAACCGTGCCGTGCCACTTCAGAACGCGCCCCTGCTCATCGAGCAACGGGAGCGCGTTCGTCACGCACCAGCGATAGGTGCGGTCGGGAGCATGTATGGTGCGAACCTCAACCCGGTATGGCGCTCCGGTCGCGACACAGGATTGCCAGACCTTGGCTGCGTTACCGATATCGTCCGGGTGAAGAAGTTTGGTCCAACCGCCGCCTTTGATGTCGTTAGCCGAGACGCCGGTATAATGGAGCAGTCGGGCATTGCAGTAATCGATTGCCCCATCCGCAGTAGCGCTCCAAAGCATTTCCGGAATGGTTTCGGTCATCTGACGCAGGTCGAGTTCGCTGTCGCGGAGTTTCTGTTCTGCCTGCTTGCGGTCTTCGATGTCGGTGTTTGTCCCGTACCATGCTTCGACGGCTCCGGTTTTGGAATGAACGGGCTCTGCGCGTAACAGGAACCAGCGATATACACCGTCGAAGCGGCGCATGCGGGCCTCGGCTTCGCCCGGCTTCCCCGACGCGAGGACCTTTCCCCATGTATCGCGCAATCCGGGCAAGTCATCGGGATGAATCGTAACCAGCCATTGCCAGCCAAGCGCTTGGTCCAATGTCATGCCCATGTAGTCGAGCCAGCGTTTGTTGAGATATTCGGTAAAGCCGTCGGCGCGGCTCCGCCAGATCTGCAACGGAATCGAGTCGAGCGCTCGCAGTTCTCGGTTCGTATGGGGCACCGGCATTTGCCTTCCCTTTCACGTATTCTCGGAACTTTGACCCGTTAACGTGCACTCATTCACCCGCCTGGGTCCTTCCTCAATCCAGCGCGTCACAGAGAGCCTTGACGGCCTGCGCTATCGCTCCTCTCGCGGCTGGCGTGTCTGCGATCGCATTCAACATGACGAAGTCGTGGATAGTGCCGAGATAACGCGTACAGGTTACGCGCACATTTGCTTCACAGAGCTTTCGCGCATAGGCTTCGCCTTCGTCGCGAAGCACGTCGCTTTCTGCTGTGATGACGAGAGCGTCGGGCAAACCCCGCAATTGGTCGACTGATGCGTTAAGCGGTGCTGCGGTGATCACTTCGCGGTCTGCCTCGTTTGGTGCGTACTCGGCCCAATAGCGCTCCATGGCCTGTTTCGTCAGCCAGGGACCTGTTTCGAAAGCCCGGTAGGACGCCGTTTCGAAATTTGCGCTGGTCACGGGATAGAAAAGAACCTGAAAACGCAGTCTCGGGCCTCCGCGCTCCTTGCAGAGTAACGTTATAGCCGCGGCGATATTGGCGCCGCTGCCGTCGCCGACGACGGCGATACGAGATCCATCAACGCCGAGAGAATCGGAATTGTCGGCGACGTACTTCGTAGCGGCGTATGCCTCCTCGATAGCGATTGGAAAACGGCTCTCGGGGGTGCGGCTGAATTCGACGATGACCACCGTCGCGCGAACACCAACAGCAAGTTCGCGAGCCAGACGATCATGGGTAGTGGCGTCGCCCAAGGCCCACCCCCCACCATGGAGGAATATGACGGCGGGTAGGGGATTGTGATATTCCTTGGGCCGCACCAGATGCAGACGAACGAAGCCCTTCGGGCTGATCGGGGCCATAATCCGCTCGGCAAGTGTGATGGGTTTGCCTGTCGGCCTTGCTTGCATTGCGACCAGAGCGGCGCGCGCGGCAGTTATCGTGAGATCGCTTGTTTGCGAGCTCCATGCCGTCAGTCCGTCCACGAATTCCCGAGTGGCGGGCTCGAGCGGCGGATCAGATGCCTGCCAAGGGAAAGTCTCGGTCATCCGGCCTTCCAATTTTGTTCGGCGCAGGATTGATCATGCACGCCGCAGCAGCCGTCCGCCCGTCAATCGTTGTGAATTTTCATGGATTCGCGGGTGCTATGTGCCGGGGCAGACTGGCAATTTCCGCTCTCGGCCCTTCGCGGCACGTGCCCCAATTAGCAGGACAGGGAAATCGAGCCCTCAGCAGAGGGCCTGTTTCACGGGGGTCTTGGCCTTTCGACAGGAGACTGGAATCGCCTGAAAGGTCAGCGTTCTAGGCCGCAGCGACGCCGTATCGGGCCGTTTCCGCTTTGCGGACCGTTTCTCCTGCCCGCTCCAGGCAGCCTTCTTCCCGTAGAGACTCCAGCTCGATCTCCTTCGGAATCGGCCGGTATGCGGCGTCAATGGTCAGCTCGCCATATTTGAGTTTCCGCCACGTTGTCGTGTGGATCACCTCTCCTTCATGCGCATGGCACGAGCGGGGATTGGTGTCCCAACGCTCGGCAGCCGCCGCAATCAGCATCACTCGAGCCGTCGCACCGGCCTCACCCAGCAGCCTCAAGGCACCGCGGATCGCTTCCGAACTTCCGGTCGCCTGCACGTCCAACATCTCGTTGGCAACGAAGCCTTCTTTCGGCAGCGGATGTTCGACATAAACGTGGTTCACCGAGACCTTCAGCCGCTCGGCGATCAACATGAAAACCGAGGTGTAGATATCTTGCCGCGTTCTCAGGTGCGGCATGGTCAGAAAAACCTCGCCATCGCGATCGATGCGTATGGAAGCGTTCCTGGTGTAACTTTCGGCGAGACCGGTGTTACCCCTGCCCAACGGCAACCTCAGACTCAGCACCATATCGCCGCCGACAGCGACGCTACTGATCAAGCTGCTGCGTTGGAAGAGAGGGTGGTCTAGTCCCTGGGGACGATGGTGAATCATGACCGGCCGCCAATACAAACGTTACTGGCGTCACGGTGTCCGAATGTACTTTCTCGAACCATCCGACGTTAGGAAGGTTCCGGTCATATCAATGTATGAGGGGTCGCTGACCGCCGTTTCCGCGGTCCCTCACTTAAGATAAAGTGTCCATGAGAGTCTTCGCGGCCTTCAGATCGGCGGTCTGGAAGCCTTCCTTGAATCGGCTATAGACCGGTGCAAGCTCGCTCCGAGCCTCGATGATTTTTCCCTGAGCCTGGCGCAACCGCGCGAGGCTAATCGACGTCCGCAATTCCCACGAGAGAGCTTCCTGTTGTCGGGCACAGTCAAGCGAACGTCGAAACTGTTCTTCGGCTTCTTGCATTGCAGTCGGCGTGTCTTCAAGCCGGAGAAGCTCGCCCTTGATGCGTAGGAACTCGGCCGCGTACCAGCGTTCATCGTTGCGCTCTGACCGCAGGAGCGCATCGTCGATGGTTGCATGCGCACTCGATAGCGCTCCGACCTTGCCGAGCGCTTCCGCCAACGTCGCGCGGATTCCGGCGTAGTGAGTGAAGAACGCACCTCGAGGGAGCTGCTCAAGTACTTCGTGAAGTGTTTTTAGCCCCTCGTCGTTTCGGCCGCGCGCGATCACAAGCATGGCGCCAAAGCACGTGCCCCAGGCATGCCAAAGGCCCAGTGCATGCTCGACCGTATGTTCGAGCAGCAGATTGATGAAAATCTCTGCCGCAGTGAGATCGCCGGACAGGAGTGTGACGGGGCATGCGCCTTGAGCCAAAGCGAGGGCAAGCGACATCGCGTGACCGACAGTTGCGGCCTCTTCCACCACGCCATGAGCCTCATCGATCGCTTGATCGGGAAATCCCTGCGCCCACAGAAGCTTCGAACGCAATGTTCGAGACACAATGCGTGGATCGAATTGAAAGCGGATGATATGGGAGCGATCTCTCGGTCTGAAGTAATGACGAAGCATCGCTTCGGCATGATGACGTGCATTGGTGTGCTCGCCGAGATAAAACAGCGACATTCCGATTGTACGCTCGCCAACGAGCGCCGCCGTGATGTCGCCGTGGTTCACGGCCACATCGCGAAACTCTTTCGCGGTTTCAAGAGACGTCCGAATGCGGCCGCTGTTGAAATGGCTAGACCACAAACCCCAGAGAATGCGAATCTGGTAGTCGGCGTCTTCGAGTGCTTCAGCGATTTTCAGCGCGTTGGCAAAGGCCGTGTCTGCTTCCGGGCCAGGTCCTTTCGTCCAAACCAGCGCTGCACCTAGTGCGGCGAGTAGCTGCATCTCCCGACGGTCATTCCGCCCAAAAGCAGGTTTACCTGCGAGCAGGGCTTGTTCCACATGCCGACAGCATTCCCCGTTAAGAGACAGATGGGTCCACAGAGGAACGCTTGCGACGGTGAGTGCGATACCGGATTCAATGTCCCCGCCGGCCGAAAACGCCCAGTCCATTACCGCTCGCGCTTCATCGATGAGTTGCGATTCGGCGGATAACACCGCTTCCGCAGCTATCGATGATGATGACGCCGCGTCCGCGCTTGCCCTCTCCAGCATATACTGGATGTACTTGGCGTGCCGCCGGGCAGTCTGGTCAAATTCGTCACTTTCAGCGAGCTTTTTCAGGGCATACGCTCGTGTCGTGTCGAGCAGACGATAGTAGCCGATGGCTGTTGTGACATTGGCATTCAGCAGCGACTTCGAGACCAGGCTGGCCACGAGTTCGGCAATATCGGACGGGACGATCAAATCATCCGCCGCGACCGCCTGCGCTGCATCGAGCGTGAAGGCTCCGGCGAACACGGACAGCCGGCGGAGAACCCTTTGTTCGGGTTCCAGAAGAGCGTCGTAACTCCAATCGAGTGTAGCGGCGAGAGTTTGGTGCCGCGGAAGCGCGGTGCGCCTGCCATGAGTCAAAAGGCGGATCCGGTCCTCCAGCCGCGCGGCTACGCCCCGCAATCCGAATACGTCGACGCGCCCGGCCGCCAATTCGATCGCCAGTGCGATCCCGTCGAGTCTACGGCAGATGTCGGCGACAACAGGTGCATCGATATCGCTCAATTCGAATTGACCGAGGCTTGATGCGACACGTTCGACGAAAAGCTGAGCGGCGGGGAAAGTGAGCGCATCGTTCGCGGTCAAGTCGATCGATGCCGGAGGAATTTCGAGAGGGGGGAGACGATAAACGATCTCGCCTTCTGCCCGCAGGGGTTCACGGCTTGTCACCAGGATACCAACGCCCGCGGCGCCCTTGAGAATGTTCTCCACCAGGACAGCGGTATCCTCTACAACCCGCTCGCAACAATCCAGGACGATCAGCATTCGCCTGCCGCGCAGGAACGCAACCAATCCACGGGTCGGGTCTTCTACGGCGATCTCAAGTCCGAGCGTTGAGGCCAGTTTCCGTGCGACGAGTGACGTGCCCAGGAGAGATGCGCAGTCCACCACGCAGAGTCCGTCTTCATACGAAATCGCTTGTTCGGCTACAGCCAGGGCGACTGACGTCTTGCCGATCCCGCCCGGCCCGAGGATCGTGACGAGGCGGTGCTTGTCCAGTCGCCCGATGATGTCGCTGATAGCATCTGCGCGGCCGATCAATCGCGTCAGGCGGACAGGCAGACCAGACGCCGATTCGACAGGCGAAGCTCGTGGCTCGACAGATGTTAGTGTCTCCGTCGTCGAGAGGGGCGCGACAAAACGATAGCCGCGCCCGGGAACAGTCATCACATAGCGGGCACCGGATTGGCCATCCCGAAGGGCCTTTCTCACCAGGCCTACTTGAGTTCTGAGATTGCCCTCATCGACGGTAAGGTCTGGCCAGACCCGGGCGAACAATTCGTCCTTGGTGACGATATCGCCGGCGCGCCCGACCAAAACGATCAAGAGGTCGAGTGCACGATTACCAATGTGGACGGGCGTATCAGCCTCGAGCAGCAGATGTGCCGCCGGCCGCAGACAGAACGGCCCAAACCAGATCGCGCGGTCAACCGGCGTGGCAACTTCGGCTTCGATTTCCAACTGTCGCGCCTCAGGCGACGAACGGTTGAGAGAGCACACTCGTCAACCGGGCGGCTCCGGGAATCGGAGCCTCCAGGAATGCCGGTAAGCTTTCGCAACGCTCTACAAGGCGCGATAGCTGAGGAAATCGCTCCGTCAATTCCAGGTGGGGCCGGGCAAGTTTTGCAAAGGTGAAGGCAGCCGTGGTTGTCACGTCGGCCTGACTTATGTCCGGCGTACCAGCAATCCAGCCGCCGTCATCGGTCTTCGTCGCAGCCACATTCAGGGTTTCGAAGCCGCCAAGCACTTGTCTGTCGTTGTGCTCGATCCAGGGCTGGTGGACCTTCTCAGCCGGTCTTACACGATCCTCGTAGAATGCCCACTGAGCCTTGTCTGCGCACCCTAGTGCAATCGCCGCCATTTGCAGGACGCGCCGTCGCAGTCCGCTATCGCTTGGTGTCAGACGCCGCTCTGGACTAACCATGTGGTCGATCTCGTAAAGGATCGTGCCGCTATCGACCAGATTTGTGCCGTCGTCGAGGACGAGCGCGGGGATGCGTACAAGCGGATTGTAGCGTCGAACGATGTCGGGTTCACCGAAGACAAAAACGTCTTCGTGCTCGAATGGCTGCTTCAGGATGTTTAAGCTGATTGCCACCCGGCGAACGTAAGGAGAAAGGAAAATGCCAACCAATCTCATGGCCAACCTCCGGAGCATTAGCCATCACCCCTGGAACTTTCGGCTTAACGGAGAAGCCTGTCAAATCCGGGTTGAACTGTTGGATTTGCCTGACCGAGGGAGGTAATAAGGTAGTATCATCGTGACATCATCAAATCGTCAATGTTGAAAACATAGCGAGCTATTGAGCTAATTGCTCACCGTCGGCGACGCCCTTGCAGCTATGGAAGCCGAATATCGAAACGATCATCAATCGCGTTCATCCGGGCGACAGCGCGCAAGCGCCATAAGAGCGAACGGACGAAGCAGCGCACGGAAAATCCGGATTGCGATCAGCGCTCGATGATGCCCAACGACCGCCTTGCCGCCTGCCCTGTGCAAATCGGATGTCCGTGTCTACCTACACCAACGTATGGGAGTGCCAAAACTTTCATTTGGATGGAAAGGTGAGGGAGGCGCATTATGGTGTCGCATGTTGCTGCGGAGGTGTTACCGCAAACGCGATGGGTGCGGCTTGAAGCGTTGACTTGAAGGACAAGAGGGTGATCATGAGTTGCACCGCTTCGTTGCAGCCGTCTCGGCGCTTGTTGCTTGGCTCAGCTGCCGCATTTTTCTTTGTCGGAACAACCTTGGCGCGCGCGCGCACGCTTGCTGGCGGTCTGCCGTGGGAAGCGGGGACCGCGACGCCACCGGTTGTGGTTCGTCCGGGTCCGTGGATATTTTTCACTGCGGACGAGGCCGCAGTGATCGAAGCTGCGGTCGATCGGCTGATCCCTCCAGACAATCGCGGGCCGGGTGGCAAAGATGCCGGATGCGCCGTCTTTATCGACCGGCAACTTGCAGGCCCATATGGCCGGGCCGAAGGTCTTTACACGAGGCCGCCCTTCATGCCCGGCGCGGCGACGCAGGGCTATCAGCTTCCTGACTCTCCTGCGGCGCGCTATCGCACGGGCTTGAGAGCGCTGGCCGATTACATCAAGAGCACCTTCGCCGGAAAATCCTTTCGCGATCTCGCGCCCGGCGATCAGGACACCGTGCTCAAGGGGCTGGAGTCGGGTTCGATCGTCCTGAAGGACGTCAAGAGCGCAGATTTTTTCGCGCTGCTGCTTGCCAACACGCAGGAGGGTTTCTTTGCCGATCCGATCTACGGCGGCAATCGCGATATGGCGAGTTGGAGACTGATCGGCTTTCCGGGTGCGCGCTACGATTATCGCGACTGGGTTGAGCGTCACAACGAAACCTATCCGTTGCCCCCCGTCAGCATCATGGGTCGCTCCGACTGGACAGTGAAGGATTAACGATGGCCCGCAAACTCCCAGCCAAGGATGTCGTGATCATCGGCCTCGGATGGACCGGCGCCATCCTCGCCTATGAACTCGCAAAAAGCGGACTGAATGTCGTTGCGATCGAACGCGGCCCCTGGCGCGATACGGCGACGGATTTTCCGCCTGCCTATGCGCAGGACGAGCTTCGCTACGCGGTCCGGCTCGATCTGTTTTTGCGTCCCGAACAGCAGACGCTGACCTTTCGCAACAATGCGCGCCAGACGGCGATGCCAATCCGCAGCTTCTCCGGTTTCCTGCCGGGCAACGGCGTCGGCGGCGCCGGGATACACTGGAAC
>Ga0209006_10001555_pt1 | contig 20819 bp, 20 predicted proteins | sample JacPin_JW_Ref_O2_FD_188567 | JGI IMG/M metagenome (GOLD analysis project Ga0209006, IMG submission 188567) | Forest soil microbial communities from Algoma, Ontario, Canada - Jack Pine, Ontario site 1_JW_Ref_O2 (SPAdes) (version 2) | ecosystem: Environmental > Terrestrial > Soil > Boreal...
CACCTCGCCCATGCCGGGGGCCAGCGTGGCGAAAATGGGATCGAGGCGCTGCATCACTTCCGGTTCGCCGCCGATCATCATGCAATAGCCGCGCTCCAATCCCCACACGCCGCCGCTCGTGCCCACATCGACATAATGAATTCCTTTGACCGCCAATTCCTTGCCGCGGCGGATGTCATCCACATAATAGGAATTGCCGCCGTCGATCAGCGTGTCGCCCGCTTCCAGCAGAGGCAACAGATCAGCAATGGTTTGATCCACCACCGCAGCCGGCACCATGAGCCAGATGGCGCGCGGCTTGTCGAGTTTCTGCACCAAGTCGGACAGCGCCGTGGCGCCGATGGCTTTATCCTTGACCAGGGCTCTCACCGCGTCCTGTGAACGGTCGAAGACCACGCATGGATGTCCTTCTCTAATGAGCCTGCGCACCATGTTGGCGCCCATCCGACCGAGTCCAACCATTCCCAACTGTAACATTTTCGTCTTTGGCATAATTTATTTCTCCTTGACTGCAGCCTGCGCGCCGTCGTCTCCGGCTGAAATGGGCGTCCTTGGCGGCTGCTTTTCCGTTGACGCCGCAAAGATGCTCTGAATGGCTTCATCCAGCGCCGTGTCGAACTCGGCCTCGGATTGCGTGGCCGACAGTCCTTCGACCAAAGCCCGCGAAAAGCTCGCGACCAGGCCTTGATTTCGGCGCAAGCGCGCGTTGCCTTCGTCTCGCGAATAACCTCCTGAGAGCGCCAGCACTCTCACCACCTTTGGATGTCTGACACAGTCAGCGTAGAGATCATCCTGTTCCGGCGGCGTCAGCTTGAGGAAAACTAACTGCCCCGCTGGCAGACGATTGAGCTTGTCAAGTATGGCCGCTTTGAGCAACGCCTCGGCTTGGGCCTTCTCAGGGCAATGAATGTCCACTTCCGGCTCGACGATGGGGACCAGGCCGGCCGCCGTGATTTGCGCGGCCACTTCGAACTGCTGGTTTACGATCTCTTTGATCCCGGCCGGATCGGCCTGCTTGATCACCGAACGCATCTTGGTCCCGAAGATGCGCTTGGCCTTGGCCTTGGTCAGCAGAGTTCCAAGCTCAGGCATCGCTTTCATCAGGCGCACCCCGTTTTTCTCTTCCGCGAGTCCCTGGTCCACTTTCAGAAAGGGGACGACCCGTTTCACGTTCCAGAGATAGTCCGCCGTCGGCAGTCCCTCGATCTCCCGGTCCATGGTGTTCTCGAAGAGAATGGCCGCCAGAATCCGAGCTCCGGTGAAGCTGGGGCTGGTCATGATGCGCGCGCGCATCTGATGCACCATCTCGAACATCTCTTTGTCATTGGACCAGGACCCCTCCTTGATTCCATAGGCAGCTAGTGCGGTGGGCGTACTGCCCCCGCTTTGGTCGAGCGCGGCCACAAAGCCGGGCTGTGTCTTCATTTTTTGCAATTGCTGTTCATTCAAGCCAAGAGCGTTCATGCGGTCCTCCTCATTTTCCGGTAACGCCGGATCAGGGCATTGGTCGAGCTGTCGTGGTTCAGTTTGGGTTCGGTCGCGCTTTCCAGTTCGGGAATAATGCGCTGGGCGAGGGCCTTCCCAAGTTCGACCCCCCATTGATCGAACGAATTGATGTTCCACAGCACTCCTTGGGTAAACACGATATGTTCGTAGAGAGCCACTAGCGTCCCTAATATTTCGGGCGTGAGTCGTTCGGCCAGGATGACGTTCGACGGACGATTCCCCTCGAAGACCCGATGTGGCACCAGCCAATCCGGCGTGCCTTCGGCTTTCACCTGATCCGGCGTCTTGCCGAAAGCAAGGGCCTCGGCCTGAGCGAACACATTGGCCAGCAAAATATCATGGTGGCGCCCCAGTGGCGTCAACGGATGCCCGAATGCAATGAAGTCGCACGGAATTAAGCGCGTGCCTTGATGAATCAATTGGTAGAAAGAATGTTGACCGTTGGTGCCTGGTTCACCCCAATAGACCGGGCCGGTATTACACTTGACTGGCTTGCCATCCAGCATGACATGCTTGCCGTTGCTCTCCATGGTCAACTGCTGGAGGTAAGCCGGGAACCGTTTCAAGTATTGCTCATACGGCAGCACCGCCACCGTCTGGGCATCGAAGAAATCGTTATACCACAGGCCAAACAATCCCATCAGCACCGGCAGGTTCTGCTCAAAGGGCGCGGTCCGAAAATGCTCGTCCATCCGGTGAAAGCCATCCAGCATGGCCCGAAAATTCTCCGGGCCAATGGCCAGCATCGTGGATAAACCGATGGCCGACTCCATGGAATATCGCCCGCCCACCCAGTCCCAAAAGCCAAACATGTTCGCCGTGTCAATACCAAAGGCGGACACCTTTTCAGCATTGGTGGAAACGGCCACGAAATGTTTGGTCACGGCCGCCTTGTCGCCGCCCAGGCCCTTGAGAAGCCAGTCGCGCGCGGTTCCAGCGTTGGTCATGGTTTCAAGAGTCGTGAAGGTCTTGGAGGAAACAATGAAGAGAGTTTCCGCCGGATCGAGATCGCGCGTCGCCTCGACAAAATCAAGGCCGTCCACGTTCGACACGAAACGGAACCTCATGGCGCGCTCGCTATAATGTTTGAGCGCCTCGTAGGCCATCACCGGCCCAAGATCGGAACCGCCGATGCCGATGTTGACCACGTTCCGAATCGGTTTGCCGGTGAACCCTTTCCATTGGCCGCCGCGAATGCGCTCCGAGAACGCGGCCATTTTATCCAACACCGCATGGACTTCCGGCACCACGTTCTTGCCATCCGCCAGTATCGTCGCGCCCTTAGGCGCACGCAACGCCACGTGCAGGACAGCACGGCCCTCGGTGACATTTATTTTATCTCCACGGAACATGGCATCTATGCGCTCCCGCAACCCACACTCGTTTGCGAGGCGAATGAGCAAGGCAATCGTCTGGTCCGTAATGAGATTCTTGGAGTAATCAAGAAATAAACCAGCCGCCTCCGCCGTCAGGCGTTGCCCGCGCTTGGGGTCGGACTCGAACAGGCTTTTCAAAAGCTGGGCTTTGATGTCTTTAGCGTGCGATGAAAGTTTTTTCCAGGCCGGCTGGCCGTTTGCTGATTTGCTGAGTGTTTTCATGTTATGCTCTTTGTTTTCGGCTTCTGTCCCGCTTCGCAACGTGCTGGTCGCGGAGCGTGGATGCGCTTTTGTTTCAGTTAAATTGAGCGGCCTCCTCCCAGAGGCGAAACCCTCCGAGAAACGCGTTGGTATTATCGCCCGCGCGGCAGCCGGAAGGAAGGATTTTTAGCCTTTTGACATTTCCACCACCAAGCACCACCTCGTCTGGCTCGATGGCCGAGGTCAAACGTTCGACAACATCGGCGACGTAATGCCGCCATTTCGTTTCGCCGTACTTTTCCAGGCCCCGAATTCCGACGTAATCCTCAAAGGTGGCGTTCTTGTAAGGCAGGTGGCCCAGCTCCATTGGCTCCACCATGCAACGCACGACAAAGGCAGAACCGAGCCCCGTGCCAAGACCGAGAAACAGCATTTTGCCACCTCGATAACTGCCCAGCGCCTGCATGGCCGCGTCGTTCATGACTTTGACCGGACGTTTAAAGGCCGAGGCAAAATCGAATCCAGCCCATCCCGCGCCTAGATTCCACGGTTCTGAAACCGGCCGATCTTGCAGCACCGGTCCCGGGTAACCGATGGACACCACATCGTACTTCCAGTCGGCCACGAGTTTGCGAATCTTGGACACCATTCGCTGCGGCGAGAGGCTCGGCCCCGAAACGAACGCGCGCTGGTTTTCCTGGCCGGAGGCCAAGGCCTTGACGTGGGTTCCGCCGATATCGACTACCAATACATTCATAAAAATCCGGGTGTTTAAGCGGCCTGCTGGAGCCTGTCGCCTTTGGATTGAATGACCGCCAGGAGTTCGTTCCACGACTTCACAAATGACGCGGCTCCTTCTTGCTGGAGCCGGGCGCCGAGAGAATCCGTCCGTATGCCGGCCTGAGTGAATTGCTTCAGGACATCTTCGGAGTCACCTCCGTCTGCTCGCATGATCGGCCCCACTTGGCCGTGGTCGGCGAAGGCCTTCAAAGTTGGCTCGGGCATGGTGTTCACAGTATTCGGCGCCGCGAGTGACGTGACGTAGAGTGTGTCGGACGCCTTAGGATCTTTGGTGCCAGTGCTGGCCCAAAGCAGGCGTTGCGCGACCGCACCTTCGTTGAAAATGCGTTGCCACCGCGACGATGCAATCTGCCCCGCATAGGCTTGATAGGTTTGGCGTGCCATCGCCAGGCCCAATTGATTTTCCAGTGAACCCGACACTTTGCCCGCCACCGCTGTGTCCCAGCGGCTGATGAAGACAGAGGCCACCGAGGACACTTTGGGATTGAGTCCAGCCTCAATGCGTCGCTCGATTCCGCGTAGGAACGCTTCGGCAGCCGCCAAATAATGCTCCCTGGAAAACAACAGCGTCACATTGATTGGAATCCCCGCGAAAATGGCCTCTTCAATGGCAGGCAAGCCTTCCTTCGTCCCCGGTATTTTAATGAACAAGTTAGGGCGACCGGCGCGGGAAAAGAGTTCCTTCGCGGCGGTTAGCGTGCTGGCGGTGTCGTAGGCTAGAAGGGGCGATACTTCCAGCGAGACCCAACCATCAACGCCATTGGTCCGTTCGTAAATCGGACGAAACAGGTCAGCGGCCCGTGTAATATCATCAAGCGCCAAATCAAAGAAAAGCGCCTCGCTGGATTTTCCCGACTTCAGTCCTTGTGTGATGGCTTGATCGTACGCATTGCTGTTCTTAATCGCGTGATCAAAGATCGTTGGGTTCGAGGTCAGCCCTGTCACGGAAAGCTCGTCGATGTAGCGCCGAAGCGTGCCGGTATTCAGTAGGTCGCGAGTAATATTGTCAAGCCAGAGGCTCTGGCCAATGTTATGTAACAATCGTGTCGATTTCATAATTTAGGTTCCTAACTGGTTCAGTCTTCAAGTGAGCGGTGTCGTTCCACAATTGGATCACTGGTTTGGAAGGGCAATTTTCGTAGCCCAGGATGCTCACACTGGCGGTATTCAGCATGAGAAATCTTCCGAGAGCGGGTTCAAGGCCCAGCCAACGGACCGCCAACACACGGAGAAAATGTCCGCTGGAAAAGAGCAAAGTATTTCCACGCTCGGCGCAAATGCGCTTGAGGACGCCGTCTGCTCGCGCGCGCACTTCGTCAGGCGATTCGCCGCCAGGACAACCGTCTCGAAATAAATTCCAGCCGGGGCGTTTGCTGCGAATCTCGGTGGTCCGGAGTCCTTCGAATTCTCCGTAATTCCACTCAACCAAATCCGGATCAACTTCGGTCATGGCCGCGAAACCGGCCAATTGACAGGTGCGAGAGGCTCGTTGCAAAGGACTGGTCAGGACCTTGTCAAAGGAAAGCCCAATCAGCCGATGTCCGAGCGCGCGAGCGTTGCCTTCGCCGCGCTCCGTCAGTGGCAGATCTGTCAGCCCGGTATGTTGGCCCGTGAGGCTCCACGCCGTTTCGCCGTGTCGGGCCAAATAAAGCCTTGGCAGACTCATGCTCTCTGCATCTGTTTCCGTTGTTTTCATAGAATACTCACGTCCCAATTGCGCCCCTGCCAGCGTTCATCGCGCTTCCAATAGAGTGTAAACGAGAAAACCGTGCCGGACGGCCAATCTTTCGTCGGAAAATCGAGGAACCAAAGATTCAAGCCGTTCTCATGCTCGGTCTCTGCCTTATTGACACGCACCCAAGCGTCGATTGACCAAACAACCGTGGCCTCCGCGGCCAGGATGATGCGCAAGATTTTCCCGCGCTGCATGCGACGCATCGGGTGGCGCACGCTCCAAATCTCATGTCCGCTTTGCACGGGATTGGCCACATAGCGTTGGAAGGCCGGTTCGATTCGATCAAAGCAGACGCCGTCATGATGGCTGCGGACCAGAGCAACATATTCGGCGTGCGACCAGCAAAGCGGCATGGCGGCACCCGTGGGACAGCCACGCCGCATCCGGCCATCGGGCAAATCCTCGACATCCCAAAGCTGTTCGCTGATCATGCCGCCCGCGTTGGAAAATTCCTCCATCGCCTTGATGAATGGTCTGGCATCGCGGCCAGCCGCTAGTTCGTAATGTCCGCGCTCGCCTGTCAGAATCGGCCAACACCGGCCTACCCCCGAACCATCAAACGCGCTGCCATCGTCCTTCTGTCCATAACCATCGTGATTATACCGACGCCAGCCAGGGCCTTGCGGGAGCTCGTATTTGATGACCCGGTCAAGGACCTCGATCGAGTCAAGCACAACCGGATCCTGGGGGCTGCGTATGCCGAGGCGCACCAGATGAAGAAAATCGCCACCCACGACGTTGCGCGCAGGATGAAGTCCACCGCCATTGGCAATTTGAATCATCGTCGAATTCGGATCGGCGTGCGGATCAGGTGATTCGGGGTTGGTAGGATTGATGCGAATATAGTGCCTGGGCCTTTTCTCGACCAACTCGCCACGGGAAGTGACCGTCCACTCTTCCAGATGTGCGGCCATCCAATCTGCATAGACCAGAATGAAATCGGATAGGTCGCTGTTACCTCTCTCCCTGGCGCGATCGGCGGCGCAAACGAGGCCCGCAATGACGGTGGCCAGAGTAGAGGGCGAGTAACCGGCGTTTTCTTCCCAACGATCCTGGCCAGTCACGGGCCCTTGCAGAATGAGACAGGCCGCGGCCTGCAAGAGCATTTCCTTTGGATCAAAAAGGCCAGTGGTGTGGCCTCGTTTCCACAGCCGCCAAGCCAGCAAAATCGGAGCGGCAATTTCGTCCAACTGCAGACCGGACCAATAGGCCGTCCCGTCGAGCCAGCTATTCTGCGGGAAACTGCCGTCTGGCCTCTGAATGGCCGCCAGCCAGATCAAGGCGCGCAAGGGCGTGCTGACCTGGCCGGTCGCAAGAAGTGCGGTGGCGCTCTGCACCAAATCCCGCGTCCAGACGAGATGATAACCACCACGGTCGCCATCGCTCTTGGTTTCACCCCAAGGGATGCTCATGGAGGCGACCAACGCGCCCTGAAAATCCTTGTCTTCATGGGCCAGCAACACGCAACGACTCAATCGATAGATGCCACCTCGATCGGAAGTCTCCTCGCGGAAGTCGAATTTTGGATTGACCACGGCGCGCTGCCATTGGCGAACATAGGCTTGGCGGTGCGACTCAAATGGTTCGGCCAGCGATTGAAGCGCTTGCGTGGCTGTGCTCTGACGGGTCTCCCCACACGCAATGGCGACGGTAAATTCATTGCCGTCCGCAAGTGTGATTTCTCCGGTTAAGGCGATGTTTCCCTTCTCAGCCGCACAAAATTCCCAGTCCATTTTGAAATTGTCCATCAAATCCTGCCAGCCATCACTCGCGCCGACATAGCCAACCGAGCGTCGTGAAAAGCCGGAGCTGCAAGCCATGACCAGGTAAACATCTTCCCGTTGCGCGCGAATGGCTTTGACATCGCCGATTTCAAAACACTGGCCGGAATTGCCGGCTCCATACGGCGCCAGCAACGCATACAAGCGCAGCTTTTCGCGCAAGGACTCGTCCACAATTTCCAACTTGGTGTGGATGAGCAGGACGGACCGATGGGGATCGGTTAGGACATGCTTAACCAGGCGGTAACGACCGTTCGGTTCTGAATTCGTTAACCGGTAAAGAAGACAATCTCGCTCCGGGTATTCGACCACGTGATTTAAATCACGCTTTTCTTCGTGGCAGAAAGTTTCGCCATCCGTGATTAGAAATTGAAAGTCCCTCGTATTGGGTTGATCCACCCTTGGATAGTAAATCTCGTTGACGATACCGTGGCTGAGCGTGAACCAAAGCCGGCAACTGGTGTGATAGGCCGTCCCAACCCCTTCTTTTGCGCTCGAGGTCCAGCGTGGCTCAATACCCGGGGCACCAAAGGCCAATGATTGCGGTTTTTGCGAGTTCATTTTCCGGGGTTAATTCGTTTCGGCCCAAGCCAAGTGCTTTGATGCTGGGAACCTGGATTGTACGGGGGCATGGAAGAAAATAATGCAGATATCACAGGACCGATAAGAACTGCCATCCTCAGTGTAAAACCCAGCGCGTAGCCCAAAAGCCTCATACCGAGTGGCAGATGTTCGTCAAAAACGGCCATGTCGCGTGTTAGTTTCATGTGATTCAATTGGTTGGTGGGTCGATTTCAAAAATGGTGTCAACAATCACCGGCGCGCCAATGGGCAAGCTATAAACCCCATACACAAGCCGGGTATGACCAGTCTCCGGCCCGAAGACCTGGGCAAATAAATCGGAGGCTCCATCCGCAACGGCTGCGTGCTCGAAAAAGCGTTCGGTCGTTGTTATCAGCACGGTGAGTTTGATTAGCTTTTTAAGTCGATCTAGATTTCCGAGGTGTTCACGCGCGATTGCGAGCGCGTTGAGTGAAGCAATGCGGGCGGCTTCCTGGCCTTGCTTAACCGAAAGATTTTCACCAACGCGACCTGAAATGGCCAGCTTTCCGTTCACCACCGGCAGCGTTCCACTTAGGAAGAGGAAACGCCCGGCCTCCGAAGACTCGACATAAGCACCCAACGGTGTCGGCGGCGCTGGCAACTTAATGCCCAGCTTGGCAAGATGCGAACTCGGCCCGCCCACAACATTCGTATTACCACTTGGCGCCGGCATGTGCTCCTCCATCATCTCGAATGTTTTCCCCGTTCACCATGGACGCCGATTGCAAGTAGAACAACGCGTCCACAATTTCAGAGACTTGAACCAGCCGCGGTATTGGCGAAAGTTTCTTCAGCACCTCGTGGTCGTCGTTGGCGTGCATCGGAGTGTCAACAACACCCACGGAGATCGTGTTGGCTCGAATACCGTAGGCCACGTATTCCATCGCCAAGGCGCGGCTGAACGCCGGAATGGTGGACTTGGTGATGACCGGCAGAGAAACGTGCGCGCCGGCCAGCGGCTGATCGGTCAACACCGAGGAAATACTTACGATATGCCCGGACTTTTGTTTGCACATTTGCGCAACCACTTGCTGCGTGATGAAAAAGTATCCGGCCACGTTCGTAGCGATCATCAATTCAAAATCCTCGGGTGAATATTCGGTGAACGGCTTCGGGATGAAGATGCCCGCGCAGTTGACGAGTAAATCGATGCGTTTGAAGCGCTGGATGGCGGCATCCGCCACCTTGATCGCCGTTTCCTTTTTGCCAATGTCGCCGTCCACCAGCACCAGATTTTCCGAGGCTTTCAAGTTCGTTGATTTGCTGATGGTGCGCGCATTGCCCACGACACCGTACCCGCGTTCGAGAAGCGCCTCGGTTATGCCCAACCCTATGCCGCTCGACGCACCCGTAACAATGGCGACTCGTGTTTCTTCGGTTTCCGAATTCATGGAGTTTCTCACTTTGTTTTGTTATGAGCGCTTGTTCTTGTCTCGCGCCGTAACTTGATTGGCTTACCCCCAAACAGCCCGGATGGCATTTAGACCAGATTAAATGCTACGTCGATGTTGCCTCGTGTGGCTTTTGAATAAGGGCACGTCTGATGCGCGGCCTCCAAAAGAGACTGCGCGACGTCGCGCTCCAGACCTGGCAGGCTGACGTTGAAGCGCGCTTGCAGGAAGTAACCGTCGCTGCCTGAGCAAAGGTCCACCTCGACGTCGATGGCCAAGTCGGTCGGAAGCCTCACCCTCTTTTGGGCGGCCACAATCTTTATGGCGCTGGTGAAACAGCCAGACCAACCGACGGCGAACAGTTGCTCAGGATTAGTGCCGTTGCCTGGGCCGCCAGGAATCGAGAGCTTGACGTCCAGGCGGCCATCAGAGGTGCGCGAGGCGCCGCCGTCCCGGCCACCTATAGTCCGGGCTTTGGCGGTGTAGGCCACTTTTGCTTCGACAGGCGGCGATTTGACCTGTTCAGAATCTGCAGTTGCATTCATTAATTAATCTCCTTCGTGTGACGGTCTATGGGTGGAACAGATCAAAAATCCGCGTCCAACACGATGCGGTAGTGGGCCTTGCCTGATTCGAGGCGGGCGAAGGCTTCGTTGATATTGCTCATCGGGAAGTGTTCGGTCTGCGGCGCGATGTTGTGCCGCGCGGCAAAGTCGAGCATCGCCTCGATGGCCACGGGCGAGCCAGCCGGCGAACCTGAGACACTTCGCTGCTGAATGATGAGGGAGAAGACCGAGACCGGGATCGGTTCCAGCACGACACCGACGATATGCAGGCGGCCATTGGGCGCCAGTGTGCCAATCATCGCGTCCCAATCGAGCTTCACGTCAACCGTGCTGATCAGGAGATCGAAACTGCCGCCGAGCTTCTTGATTGCAGCCGAGTCTTTGCTGGAGACGACGTGGCTGGCGCCGAATCCTTTGGCTTCATCAAACTTTTTCTCACTTGATGTGAACGCAGTCACATCGCAACCGTATGCGGCGGCGAATTTGACTGCCATGTGCCCCAGCCCGCCGATGCCGATGATGCCGACACGAGAGGTTGGTTTAGCGTACATGGACAGCGGCGCGAAGACAGTGACGCCCCCGCACAACAGGGGGCCGGCGTCGGCGAAATTCAGCTTTTCCGGCAGCGGAAAGGCCCAAGCCCAATGCGTGCGGATGTGAGACGCAAACCCTCCGCGGTGGCCGACAATCGTCATCTCCACTTCCGGACATAAGTTATGCGTTCCCGACATGCACTGGTGACAGTGCATGCAACTGCCCGAGTTCCAGCCAACGCCCACGCGCTGACCGAGCTTGAGTCCCTTGGCATTCGGGCCCAGGGCCATGATCCGACCGACGGCTTCGTGGCCAAGGATCGCGGGGTACTTCGAAATGCCCCACTCATTGTTCAAGACCGAGAGATCGGAGTGGCACAAGCCACAGTGTTCGACAGCGATCTCAACCTCCTCGGCCCCGAGCGTTCCGAGATCAACATTTTCGAGCGTCAAGGGCTGTTTGGCCGCCTTTGCAACCCACGCCTGATAATTGAACGCGCTTCCTCCAATTTCGAATCTCGGATTCGATTTAGTGGCGGAAGCAAACGCCGAATGTTCCTCCTTCAGTTCACTGGCCGCCTCATTGCGGCTTTGGGTTGTTAATGTAGCACTCATGCGTGAATCTCCTAAGTTTGATGTTTAATTTCTTTGAATTTATTCTATTTCCAAGCCGGCGCCGCGCTGAACATTCGCGCGCGGTGGAGCCGGCTTGTCGCTCATTGATTTGCCACTGTGACCGCAGCGCCGCGAAGCGATTTGAAGGCGACCCGCAACTCCTCAGAGAAGAGCTGCGGCTGCTCCCACGCCGCAAAATGCCCCCCTTTGTCGAGCTTGTTGTAATAGATGAGTTTGGGATACGCTCCCTCCGCCCAACTCCGCGGGGCCGCATAGATCTCGTCTGGAAAGACGCTCACGGCGACTGGGATCGCGACGTTCCTGACGTCAAAGAATCCCCCTTTATATTCCCAATAGAGGCGGGCCGATGAAATCGCCGTGCCGGTCAGCCAATAGAGTGTGATGTTGTCAAGAATATCGTCACGCGAAAGACCTTCAGTCTTTCCGTCGAAGACGCGCGCGATTAGCTCATAGCTACGCGCGTCGTGATCGAGAATCCACGCGGCCAAACCGATCGGTGAATCTGCAATTCCGTAGAGCGTCTCCGGGTGGTTCGCCATCTCGATGGCGTAGCCCAGGCCGTGCTTATAGAAGAACTCCAGTTGGTCGTAAGCGTGGCGTTCGTCGGCTGACAGACCGGGCGGCGGCGGAGCACCGGCAAAGGCGGCCTTGTCGATGTCGGCTGGAACCGCGGCTGGCATGTTGACGTGGATGCCAAGCAATTCAGGAGGCGCCTGTAGAGCCATCAACTCCGAGACGGCATCGCCCCAGTCGCCGCCTTGCGCCACAAATTTCGCGTAACCAAGGCGTTTCATCAGCACGGTCCAAGCGCGCGCGATGTGCGCGGGGTCCCATCCGCCAGCGGTCGGCTTGCCTGAAAACCCATAGCCTGGCATGGAGGGAATCACGACGTCAAAGGCGTCCTCGCCCCGGCCGCCGTAGGCCGTGGGATCGGTAAGCGGGCCAACGACTTTCACGAACTCCAAAATTGAGCCAGGCCAGCCGTGAGTGAGGATCATCGGCAATGCATTCGCATTTTTCGAGCGGACCCAGATGAACTGAATGTCCAGCCCATCAATCGTGGTCACAAACATCGGCAGAGCATTTAGCTTCGCCTCGCATTTGCGCCAATCGTAGTCTGTTGCCCAATAGCGCGCGAGCGCCTGCATCGTCACGAGTTGCACGCCTTGCGATGCGTCCGTCACTGTTTCCTTATCCGGCCAACTGGTCGCGGCCACGCGCCGGCGAAGGTCCGCCAGGGCCTCGTCCAGAAAATTGATGTGAAAGGGACGGATGGCGTTGGCATCTTGCGCGGCGGCGGCTCCTGGGCTGTCGTCAGCCATCAACGACAAGACCGCCGCGCTAATGGCGAGAGTCGCAACGGCGACTCGCGCACAGAACGACGACCGCGCAACGATGATGTGGCTTGATTGGACTCGTGTTTTTGTTTTCATAAGTGACCTATTAAATTCTGTTTCGCGGGTTGCAGTCCGAGCCGTAGCTACGCGTGACTTCCGCCTTTCCATTTCCTATGCAGTCAGCGTGCCAAATGAATCATGAACCGACGCGGTTTAATGCAGGACGCTGCCGGACAAGACTTTAGATTATCGAAATTCACGAAGACGCTGTTAACGCTTAAATTGGAAGCCAAGGCGCGCACGTCGTCCAGCCGACGCACAGTCGCCGCAACGTCACTTAAGGCCGTGGAAGAGGGCATGGCGTTCGCCGAACCACTGGTTAGCGGTTGGAGTGTCGTGAATTGCGGTGCCATTCCAGCCGTCGTTTGCACCGCTTCTGAAACGGTGAGCGTCAGACGCACTAAAGAACAATTTCGTGAGGCCGAAGTGGCGATTCGCACAGGCGCTTTCTTTTATTGGAGCGAATTAACCACGTCAATTATCCAAGAAGATCGTCCAGCCGAAGATTAAGAAAGGTCGAAAAACTGCATCCCCACACCCGCCCAATTAAAAAATCAATGATCGCACCCTGCGAGCTATTCGTTTATCCCAAGGCCCCGAAACGAGTCTCCAGTCACCATGTTTGCTGAGTAAGATCGCTGGAGCGAGATCGGCGGCTCGGCTTCGCGCAATAACCGCACAAAGATTTGCGCCGCGTCATTGGCCGTAGCTCCATTATCGGTGATTAGATTCAACCCGTGCTTCTGCACCAGCAAGGTTAGTTCTGGGCTCACCGTATTGGTCATGTCAGTGTGATCGCCATCCTCGATGACCGCCACTGCGGCGTCCGGAATCTGCCGAACCGCGGCCCAGCGCTCAAGCCACTCAAGGAGCCAGAGCGGGGTGGAGTGAGCCCGTCGGCGAGGTATCACGATCAAGTGCGTGTCCGCAGATTCAACAAGAATCTTTTCCGCCATAGCGGCCTGATTCAAGGCATTGACTGGCCAACATTGGATTGTCCACTGAACCTTGGCGCCCGCGCAAAATCCAACGCGTCGAAGTGACGTGTTCGCTCTGGCAGCGAAAGCAAAGTCATCGCAAATAAGAACCGCCTTCATGATCAATTCTGTTGAAGGCTGAAGCTTTTCTGACTTTGACATTCGATCCTTTCAGTAGTTTGAGTTTGCTCGCCCAAAGCGGACCCCAGAAAGAAGGCCTTGTTCGATTTGTGCCGATTGACCCGCTGATTGGGAATCTTTTAAGAGTTCAAAATTAAAGCAAATCCCAATTGAGCGGCCAAAACGATGCAGAATCCAGCTTCGTCGCGGTGACTCGCGCACAGGTAGATCCCCACAAGACGGCAATGCGGTGGACTCAATTCGCATTCTTGTTTTCATAAGTAATTTTTCAGGCTTTTGTTTCACGATTCGACCTCGATCTCGATTTGATCGGGGCCTTTGCTATTGCACCTCTTACTGCAGACGGCGTGCCAAAGAGATCATGAGGTGGTCAAATTCGCGGTGAGGCGCTGGCGCACAACTATTTAGAACGCCTATCTTCCTGAAGCCAACTCCGGGTCGCAACTCAAGAACTGGGCCTTTAGTGTCGTCCGAAGGTCGCGTGCTCGCCCCAATGTCAACGGGATGACAGAAGCTTAATTCTGAGTGGACCTTCCGCGTTCTCAACGATTTCGACCGGCAAGCCTCAGTGGAATCCCTGCGGTGGAAGACGTTGAATTCTCGAACGCGGCCGATGGACTAGCCTTCAAAAGCATCGCCAGCCCAAGGATAAAATGCGCCCAAATTGAGGACAGCGATTCGACCGGAGTGGACACCAACACAGTGCCGACCCTCGCCCTCTACTTGCTGGCGGTCGATAAACGGTCATCCGTAAAATAATCATCGCGGCGGCGCTGACTGGGCTGCTGATTCTCCTTTTCATCGGAAGCTGGCGCAGCATGGTCATTGTTGCTATCTCTATCCCGCTCTCTGTCCTAAGTTCGGTCATCATCCTGAGTCTGTTGCACTAGACAATCAATATCATGACGTTGGGCGGTCTAGCCCTGGCCGTAGGCATCCTGGTCGACGATGCCACCTTCGAAATTGAAAATATCAACCGCATACTCGAAGAAGGTCATGAGATGGAGATCCGGACGGCCGTTCTGGACGGCGCGCATCGGCGCGCGTGTCAAGCAATGCGAACTCCTGCTGAGATTGATGCGCCAGAAGTTGATCAACAGCTTTTGCAGGCCCGAGCGGATCTCAAAAACGCGCAAGTGAATCTTGAGTTTGCACGCATTACGGCGGGTCGCTACGAAGTTTTGATCAAAACCGCCTCCGTCTCGCAACAAGAGACGGACCAAACTGTCAGTGATTTTCATTCAAGGCAGGCCTTGGTGAGCGCGAGTCAGGCCAACGTGCATCGTCTCGAAGAACTACAAGGCTTCAAACGCATCTACGCCCCGTTCGACGGCGTGATTACCGCTCGGAACACGGACATCGGGGCGCTCATCCAGGCCGGTGATAATACAAGGCCCAAAGAGTTGTTCCATCTTGCGGCTGTGGAGAAGCTTCGTGTCTATGTCTCCGTGCCGGCGGCGTACGTGGCCGCCGCGAAGTCCGGCTCAAAGGTGGCGCTCACCTTCGATTCGTTGTTCCCGGGCGAAACATTCTCCGGCACGGTGATTCGCAGTGCGAACGCCATCGATCCCAATTCGCGGACTTGGAATGTGGAAGCGGATATGGACAACCCTTCGGGCCGAGTGTTGCCGGGGGCTTACGCTTTCGCGCATCTGCCGACCACGAGCAGCGCTCAGGCGGTGACCATTCCTGCCAATGCTCTGCTTTTTCGTGCAGAAGGCTTGCGCGTGGGCGTCGTGCGCAATGACCGCGTCAACCTTGTTCCTGTTACCATCGGCCACGACTACGGAAGCAGTGTTCAGATTTTGTCCGGTCTCGTCGCGGCCGATGCCATCATTGTCGATCCATCCGACTCTCTGGAGAGTGGCGATGCGGTGCAGGTGATGCTTCCCACCAATGAGCACAAGGAGCGAAAATAACGGAGCTGAACATGAAAAAGGCAAGCGAAACTAAAAAAGCTGCTTCAAGTGGGATTCGATCTCATTTGGGACAGCAGCTATCAGCGCAAAATGAGTGAACGTTTTCAACAGATTATCCTTTGGCTTATGTTACTGGCGCTGGCCGTCCTCGCGGGTTGCGCGGTGGGGCCCGATTACAAGCGTCCTGTAGTTGATTCGCCTGGTCGCTTTCGCGATGACAACGCGGCCACGAATCGTTCCTTTGCCGATCTAAACTGGTGGAATGTTTATCGGGACGACACGTTGCAAACGCTCGTTCGCGAAGCCTTTACGAATAATTACGATCTGCGCATTGCCTTGACCCGGGTGGAGCAAGCCCGGCAAGTGGCCGCTCAAGCAAGGTCACAGTTCGTTCCCAATGTCGATTACAACGACGAGGTTATCCAATACTTTCAACGACAACTCTCCGGCTCGCAGTTTCGTATGGATTCCTTTCACGCGTATACAGGAAAGGCGTCACCAAACATCGGCTTCCCACTTTTGGATTGTTCCTTCGTCGCTTCGTCTTGAATGATATCCCAGTGCTCCACGAAAATGCCGTCTTCGATCCGCAGTATGTCCGCCGTAATCCAGTTCGCGGGCCTGCCATGACCTGAAAATCGCCCGTGAACAATCACGAAATCGCCATCGGCCGCAATCACTCCCGGCTCATACTTGAGCGTGACTGGAGCGCTCTTAACAAGGTTGAAGAGGCCGTCTCGACCAGGCTCAATGTGGGCACTGTGCTGAATATAATCTGGCGACCAGAAACGTTCAGCCGACACGTAATCCCGCTTGTTGAACAACATGTCGAAAGCCTCCAGGACGAGCGCCTTATTTTTTTCTTGTAGAATATTTTGCATTTTGTTCTCCGATTGAGTAAGGAGTTGAGCGTCGGATAGTCGTGTGCGTTCATCCGCGCTTGGTTAGCGGCGCGATCCGCACGGATCTGTGAAGCCGATACACCACGAAGAATTGGAGGACGGCGATAAAGAGCGGCCCAGCGCATTTCCCAAGATCATGCGCAAACAGACCGATTCCGGCATCCAGCAATTGCATGGCGCCGGCGAGGGCACCCAGAATCAGCAAGGCAGGCGTCGCCTGCTTGTAGATCGCCACCAATACCAACAAAGCCAGCGGAATTCTGGGCGCCGCCGCGTACATCGCCAATAGTAACGACGCCTCCGTTGGAACAGACTCGGCAGGGACCAGGTATTGCGGACGGATGATCGCCGCGATGGAAAAGCCGCTCGCGATCAGGACATTGATTGCCGTGACCAGCGAAGCCAGCCGCATCGTCTTTATCGTTGTCATTGACTCCTCTCTCGAACACCGCTTTTGCTGCACAGACATTTTCTTGAGCCGATTAAACCTTGGGCTTTGACGTTGCTTTTTGCCACTGACCAAATGGTCCGATCTTAAGCGTCCAAAAGGACTGATTCGATACAGTCCCTTTGCAGCATGGAAGCAGAACGAAATATGCCTGATAATGCTGTGAACGATTTGCGAGCTGTAGTGGCGAGCGAATAATTGCATATGAAAAATCAAAGGATTGGCAGGTTGCACGGAAAAGTGGCCGTCATCACTGGCGGCACGACGGGGATAGGTTTGGCCGCGGCCAAGCTCTTCGTCAAAGAGGGTGCGTATGTTTTCATCACGGGCCGTCGCCAGAAGGAACTCGACGAGGCCTTGAAGGCCATTGGAAGCAGTGTTGCGGGCGTGCAGGGAGATGTTAGCAAACTGGCCGACTTGGATCGTCTCTACGAGAGCGTCAAGGCGAAGGGGCGAATTGATGTGCTGTTCGCCAACGCTGGTGTGGGTGAATTTGCCCCGTTGGGAAGAATCACGGAGGAGCATTTCGACAAAATATTCGGCATCAATGTAAGGGGAACGCTCTTCACGGTGCAAAAGGCCTTGCCCCTCCTGAATGATTGCGCTTCCATTATTCTCACGGGTTCCGCCGCTGGTGTCAAAGGCACTCCGGCTTTTGGTGTTTACGGGGCGAGCAAGGCAGCCATTCGCTGTTTCGTGCGCGGCTGGACCGCCGAACTGAAGGATCGTCGAATTCGCTCTAACGTCCTTAGCCCGGGTCCGACCGACACGCCGATCATCGGCATGCAACCCGCCGACGCTATTGCAAGGATTGTATCCACCATCCCGATGGGGCGCATGGGCGAACCCGATGAAATCGCCAAAGCGGCGCTGTTTCTGGCCTCGGATGACTCCAGCTTCGTCACGGGCATCGAACTTTTCGTTGATGGCGGGAGGGCGCAAATATAATTGACGAATCGGAGTTGGCTCGACCTTGGTTGGTAAGAGTATGGTTATTACTGGTTCACGTTTCAAAATAGCAGTGCTGGACGATTATCAAGATATATCGTTGAAAATGGCAGATTGGTCGTCCATTCCCGGCGATCCTGAGATCAGCGTGTTCAACGATCATATTTCCGATGAGAATTCACTCGTTGAGCGCCTGCTTCCCTTCGATATTGTCTGCACCATGCGTGAACGAACGCTGATGTCGGCGACGCTTCTTGCCCGTCTGCCGAATCTTAAACTTATTGAATCCACAGGCACACGCAACGCCGCCGTCGACCTGGAGGCGGCCGAAAAAAGAGGTGTCGAGGTCCTGCATACCGGCAACAACTCGACACCCACAATCGAGTTCACCTGGGCCATGATTCTGGCCTTGGCGCGAAACATAGCGATTGAAAATGCTTCCTTGCACGGCGGAGGATGGCAAACAGCAGCGGGCGCCGACCTCCATGGCAAAACTCTTGGAGTTCTCGGTTTGGGCAACATCGGTTCACGCGTTACCGAGATCGGGAAATTTTTTGGAATGAACGTGATTGCGTGGAGTCAGAACTTGACACAGGAAAACTCCACCGCATTAGGCGCGCGCCTGGTTTCCAAGGACCAATTGTTCCGCGACGCGGATTTCCTAACTGTACATTTGGTCCTGAGCCCCAGAAGTCGAGGGACCGTGGGGAAAGAAGAACTCTCTTTAATGAAGCCCACGTCGTTTCTCATTAATACGGCTCGTGGTCCAATCGTCGATGAAGCCGCGCTTGTTGAAACGCTGACAGATCGAAAGATTGCCGGGGCCGCGATTGACGTGTTCGACGAGGAACCGTTGCCCGCCGAACACCCATTCCGCCGCCTTCCTAATGTCCTCGCCACGTCCCATATTGGCTACGGCTCGCGGTCTTTGTACGAAATTTTCTATGGGGACGCCGTGGCGAACATCACAGCGTAGGTTCTCAAAGAAACTAATTAAAGCTGAATAAGCCCACGGCGTATCGCAGTTGTGGTAGCTTCCGTCCGGCTTAAAACATTGAGCTTCGTGAAGATGTTGCGCAGATGACCTTTGACAGTGGTTTCACTGATGAAGAGAATTGCCGCCATCTCCTTATTGCTCTTGCCGCGAGCCAATAGGGTCAGCACCTCCAATTCGCGTCCAGTCAAGGCTTCGCCACTCATGCTTGCGGCCAGCTTTTCAACCAGCGCCGGCGGGATGCAGGTTTCCCCGCGATGAACCCTGCGAATGCACTCCAGCATGTCCTCACGTCGCGCGTCCTTGAGCAGATAACCTTTCGCTCCTGCTCTGATAGCGCGATAGATTTCGTTGTCAGCATCGTAGGTCGTCAAGATGACGAATCGAGCGGCGGATTCCTTCTGGCGAATCTCACTGATGACGCCTACGCCGTCAAGGATCGGCATCCGGAGATCGAGCAGGGTGATGTCGGGCCGATGTTTGAGCCACAATTCGACAGCTTTGCGCCCGTTTGCGGCCTCGGCCACGACAACCATATCCGGTTGCATGCCAATAATGGACGCCAATCCCGCGAGAACCGTGGTATGATCGTCGGCGATGAGAACGCGAATCTTTTGTTCCGTAGGTTTCATTTTGGCTGTGCCGGGGAAGTTGCTCCAATGGGTAGGACAATCGAAATTGAGGTCCCCTGTCCCTTGGCGCTAACAATCGTGAATTTTCCTCCCATGCTCTCCGTTCTTTCCCGAATTCCCTGCAAGCCGAAACCCTCGTGGCTTTCTGCCGGATCGAAGCCGCGGCCGTTGTCGCGCAAGTGCAGGCCGATCTCGTTTGCGTCGAATAAAAGTCGCGCATGAAACTCCGTCAGACGCGCATGGCGTAACGCATTGGTTAAGACCTCCTGGCCAATGCGGAGCAGATTGTTTTCCCATTCCGGCGGAAGTTCGCGTGCTTCGCCGTCCACCGTCAATTTCGCTTCAACGGCCGTCCCGGAAGTCATATTGGCGATCAACTCGGTCAATGCCGCCGCCAGCGGGTTTCCTTCCAGCGCGCGTGGGCGGAGCGCCTGCACAGACCGTCGCGCCTCGCGCAAGCTTTCGCGTGCCAGTCCGCCGGCGCGTTCGAGATGGGCGCAGATATTTGAAGTCCGGCCTCGGCAGATAGCTTCCTGGGCCGCTTCCAGTTGGACGATCACGCCGGTAAACCCTTGCGCGAGCGTATCGTGAATGTCGCGTGCCACGCGGTTGCGTTCGGCCATTATCGCCGTCTGGCGATTTTGCGCGGAGAGTCGCGTCAACTCCATCGCCAGCATCGCCTGATTGGCCAGAGACTTGGCTAACTCGACTTCCTCTGGACGAAAAGCTCGCTTATGCGAAAAACGAATGCCGGTTACCCCTTCAACCTGGCCTGCGATTAGCATCGGAACACAGAAAATGGTGATAACGCCCTGGGCCAGTAAATGGTCTCCCCAAGGGAAGGCCGGGAATTGACGAATGTCCTCCAGAATGGCGGGCTTACCTGTGTAGAAATCTTCTGGCAAAGGATAAAAGTACTGAATCGGCAAAAAAGGTTTCGCCGCGACGATGCTGGCGTCAGATTTGGTCACAAGTTTGCCTGCTTCGAGGGCGACTTCAAAGCTGACTTCGCCGCTCACATGGTCCTTCCGCCAAACGCTGCTGCTGTGTGCCTCGAATTCATCGGTGATGGTGCGCAACACATGCCCGACCAATCCGTCAGTGTCGGATTCCATCGCCAGTGCCTCCACGGTGCGAGTGAAGGCATTTACTTGGCCGCGTGCAAATCGTTCTGAGGCGCGTAACGCCTCCTGCGAACGCTGTCGCTCAATGGCGATAGCCGCCAGATGCGTAATCTGTTCGATAAGCTGAAAATGGACCGGCGAGGGGGTGCGAGTTTTGTTCCAATAAATTCCGAAGACTCCCAAAACACTGCGATCCGAAGAAAGAATT
>Ga0209006_10001556_pt1 | contig 20811 bp, 13 predicted proteins | sample JacPin_JW_Ref_O2_FD_188567 | JGI IMG/M metagenome (GOLD analysis project Ga0209006, IMG submission 188567) | Forest soil microbial communities from Algoma, Ontario, Canada - Jack Pine, Ontario site 1_JW_Ref_O2 (SPAdes) (version 2) | ecosystem: Environmental > Terrestrial > Soil > Boreal...
TGGCGCGATTGGAGGAGCGATCAAGAAAGACAAGCTGTTTTTCTTCGGCGATTACGAGGATACGCAGCAGGAACAATTCGAAGGGCTCAAGACTTACAACGTCCCCACGAGTCTCGAACGAACGGGCAATTTCTCGCAGATGGGATTTACGATCTATGATCCGACGCAGCCCGACAACGCTGACGGTACGCGGCAAGCCTTTCCTGGCAACATCATCCCGAATCCCAATCCCATCGCCTTGCTTTACTTGGCGAATATGCCCAAGTGCAACTACCCCACCCCGTCCACGTGCGATCAGGCCACCACGGACATCAATTCCGTTGGTTATAATTACGCCGCTCCCGGATTGGATCCGCTCCATGCGCACCGCTTCGACGTCCGCGTCGACTGGGCCAAAAGCGATAAGCAGCGCATCTTCACCAGATTTTCCTATGACAGATTGGCGTTCTCGACCGCCAACGTGTTCCCAGCCCCCGGGTGGGATCCCGACTATGCATTGAACGTCACGAACGGCCGCAGCGCCCTGGTGGCTGATGACCTGACCCTTAACGCTTCCACCGTTCTGAACTTGCGCTACTCGTTTACCCGCCGCTACGAAAAGCAAGGCGGCCCGCCGTCGTACTTGAGCACCAATATCACGGACCTGGGCTCTGTAAATGGCACTACGGTGGGTTTTCCCACCGCGCTGGCTGCGCAGCAGGTCGTCAAGCAGCTTCCGTTCATGCTTTTCGATGACTACGGTGGCGGAGTTGGCGGCACCGCCGATTACAACAACTTCGTCGATGCCAGCGAGAACAGCGATGCGAACGTTACCCTCACGAAAATTTACGGCAAGCACGAAATCTCTACCGGCTTCGAATGGATGAAACGTTATTTCAATGTGGGCCAGCCTTACGCTCCAGCCGGCACCTACAGTTTTGGTTATGGTGGTACCGATCAACAAACCTCGCCCGCCTCGGGCAATCTGGTCGGCGGCAGCGATTACGCTTCTATGCTCATCGGCATGGGAGACAGCGGTGAATTCGACAGGCCCGTGTACGGCGCCGAATCCAATCCGTACTACGCGGCCTTTATCGAAGACACGTACCACGCCACGCCGAAGTTGACGATTACAGCCGGTCTGCGCTGGGACATCTTTGGCGGGCGCAACGAGCGCTTCAACCGCCAGGAGTACTTCAATCCCAGCGTTAGCAACACCTACCTGGGAGTGCCGTACACGGGCGCGGAGCTCTATGTGAACGGCAGCAACCGCTCTCCCTTCAAAACTAATCTGCATGACTTCGGGCCTCGCCTGGCTTTTGCTTTCCAGCCCGTGAACCATTTTGTAGTCCGCGGCGGCGTAGGCTTCTACTATGGGCCCAGCACTGAGATGGCAGCCAGCGCAGCCATCAATACCGACGGCTTCTCTTCCACCACCGGGCAGAACTCCAACTGCCCGACCAGCCAGGATACTAGTGGCAATTGGGTCTTTTACGGTTCATCGGCGTGTAGCATCACATCCGGAGGCCCCGCAGTCCCCGTCGATAATTTCACCACTCAAGTGGCGTATTCGCTGAACAATCCCTTTCCCAGTGGGCTGATCCCCATTTTCACAACAGCCCCTGCCGGCGCGGCCAATAACCTGGGAATCACCATTAACACCGTGCAACATGCTCAGCGCACTCCCACCACCTACAACTACAACTTTGGTCTGGAATATGAACTCCCGCATCAGATAGTGGTAAGCGCTGGGTATGTGGGCAGCCGCGGACTTTTTATGCCTTTCAGCTCCGTGGATCAGAACATGCTTGATCTCGGCACAATTGCACAATATGGCAATTCGTTGTGTTTCATCTTTAATTCGAGCTGTGCGGTGCCCAACATCTGGGAACCCATCCTGCCCGCGACGAACGCCTTTTCCGGTCAATCTCAGGTGCCGCGGTGGATGGCGCTCGAAAAATATCCTCAGTTCGGCAGCGGCGGCTTCGGCAGCGGCGTCGTCACCTCCGGGTATCCTGCGGGAGACTCTGAATACAACTCCCTGCAGACGAAAGTGCAAAAGCGTCTGACGGGCCATTTCACCACCCTGGCTACTTTTACCTGGGCTAAGCTGATTACTGACGACGGCAATCCTCCCCTGGGTTTCGTGGGCAGCCACAATGGATCGGTGCAAGACTGGAGAAATCTGAGCTATGAACACGCCATCAGCCCGCAGGACCTCAAGTATTCATTCACCGGACAGGTATCTTACGACCTGCCCATTGGCAAGGGCCAGGCGATCAATCTTCATGGCGTCGCTAACGCGATTGCGGGCGGCTGGACCACAAACGGTATTCTCTATCTCAGCACCGGAGTCCCCATCCACGCACCCGGCTCGGGAAATCCGCTAACGCCCTTCAATCAGCGCTCCGACATGGTCTGCAATCCCGCCCAGGGAGCCCCGCACGCGGTCAATGACTGGTTCAACATCAATTGCTTCGTGCAACCCGGAAGTGAAAATGGGGGCATTCCGAATCCTTATATTCCGGGAAACGCCCCTGTCTACCTCGATAATGTTCGTACCCGGGGAGCTCGCAATCTGGATCTCTCTGTCTATAAGACGTTCAAGTTCACCGAAACGAAGGCGCTACGCTTCGATATCTCCGGCTACAACATGACCAACTTCGCTCAGTACGGATACCCGAGTGTGAACAGCGTAGTCGGCGTGGCTAGTGAAGGCGAATCGTTCGGGGTGATCAGCAACAACGTCAACACGCCGCGCCAGTTCCAGTTTGGAGCGCGGTTTAACTTCTAGACGGAATTACGGCGATGAGAAAGATGCCGGCCTCGCAGGAGGCCGGCATCGCCGCTTGCGCAACCGGCTAGGAAAACGCGCTTTTTCGGAATCCGGGGAGCCGATCGTCCTTATCCCACCCCTACCGTCTGCGGTGCCCTGACCGCTTCAAGCGCGTGGTCCAAATCGGCGATCAGATCGTTGACATCTTCGATTCCCACTGAAAGGCGGATCATCTGCTCGGTCACGCCCATCTGGACGCGATGCGCGGGTTCAATCATGGCGTGTGAAGTCAACACCGGGATCGACACTAGTGACTCCACGCCTCCCAGGCTCGGCGCCAGCGTAAACAGACGCATGGATTCGCTGGCCCGACGTGCGTCCTCGCCCGAGCCTTTGACCTCGAGCGTAACAATGCCGCCGCCTCCGCTCATCTGCGCTTTCGCAATTTCGTATTGCAGGTGGCTCTTCAAGAACGGATAATGCACGCGCCGCACCTTGGCGTGTTGCTCGAGGAACTGCGCTACCTGCAGGGCATTCTCGTTTTGCCGCGCGACCCGCACCGCCAGCGTCTTCAGTCCCCGCGCCAGCATCCAGGAAGCGTGGGGGTCCATGCAGTTTCCGAGCGTTGTGCGGGTGCCGTGAATCTTTTCGATCAGATTGCCGGGGCCAGCCACTACGCCGCAGATAAGGTCAGTATGTCCGCTCAGATACTTTGTTCCCGAATGCATGATCAGATCGATGCCGTAGTCGGCGGGATGCTGGTTAATGGGAGTGCCAAACGTCCCGTCAATCATGCTGATAAGCCCGTGATGCTTGGACAGGTTCGCCGCTGCTTTCAAGTCCACTACGCGCAAGGTCGGATTGGTCGGTGATTCCAGATATAACAGCTTTGTGTTCGGCTGGATCGCGCGCCCGTGCTCTTCATGAGATGTAGTTTCGACAAACGTAGTCTCGATGCCCAGCTTGGGCAGCCATTGTGTAAGAAACTTCGTCACCCCGCCGTAAATATCGCGCTGCGCCACGATGTGGTCTCCCGACTTCAGCAGGGCCAGAATCGTTGTGGTAATCGCACCCATCCCGGAGGCAAAGGTCAGCGCTGCATCCACGCCTTCCAGTTCCGCGACTCGCTTCTCCGCTACGGTGTTTGTAGGATTCCCGTAACGTGTGTAGAACTGGTCGGTGGGCGTCACGCGCAGTTGTTCTTCGTTGTCGGTGACCTCAAACGTGGACGTCTGGAAAATCGGCGTGGCCAGCGGACCATTCTTCTTCTCGAGATCAACCCCGCCGCGGACGGCTTTCGTGTCTGTGCGATGCGAGTTCGGCTTCATGGATTCCTCGTTCCATCCAGATTAATTGCGCGCGGGCACTCCCGCAAGCGAAGGAATGTGTGGGGCACCGTTTATAATTCCCCATTCACGTCTCTGGTTATGGATCTCTCTTCATGGATTTGGGTCTGAAAAACCGCGTTGCTGTGGTTGCGGCCTCCAGTCAGGGGATTGGCCGGGCCACTGCCGAGGCCTTCGCGGCCGAAGGATGCCGCGTGGCCATGTGTGCCCGCAGCCCGCAAACCTTGCAGGCGGCCGCGGATAAAATTCGAAAAGAACACGGCGTCGAGGTGCTGGCCGAAGCCTTCGACGTTACCGACGCGGCAGCCGTGGGCCGCTTCGTTGCCGCGGTCGCGAAGAAATTCGGCACCGTCGATATCTGCGTCACCAACGCCGGCGGCCCGCCGGCGAAAGGATTCCTCTCCGCCAGCCTCGAGGAGTGGCAGCGCGCCCTCGAATTGAACTTTCTGAGCACGGTATATTTCGCGCGTGAAGTTATCCCGCATATGCAGCGGCAGCGCTGGGGACGCATCATCACGCTTACCTCCATCACCACCAAGCAGCCCGTCGCCGATCTTGTGCTTTCGAACGCGGTTCGAGCCGCGGTGGTGGGACTGGTGAAGAGTCTGGCTAATGAATTCGGCAAAGATGGAATTTTGGTGAATAACGTCGGCCCTGGATTTACGGCGACGGACCGCCTGAAAGAGTTAGCCAAAACCCGCGCCGCGGCTACCGGAAAAACCGAGCAGGATTTGTTTGACGGCTGGGCTGCGGACGCGCCGCTGAAGCGCCTGGGACAGCCCCGCGAAGTCGCAGAGACCATCGTTTGGCTCGCCTCCGAGCGCGCTTCCTACATTACCGGCCAGACGCTGCTGGTGGACGGCGGCATTTACAAAGGGTTGTGAATTCCTCAGAAGCATCGGGATTGAAAATATTGGATTCGGAGACTCCATGAAGTCGATTGCTTCCCGCATGTCGGTGATGAGTGGGGAAGGCGCGCTGTCGGTGTTTGCTCGCGCCAAAGAATTGGAGAGGCAGGGCCGGTCCATCATTCATCTGGAGCTCGGGGAGCCTGACTTCCATCCCGGAGCATCCGTGATCGAGTCTGCCTCCAAGGCGCTGGCCGAGGGTAAAGACCGCTACTGCGCTGTGATCGGAGTCCCCGCGCTTCGCGAGGAAATTGCGGCCTATCTGCATCGCACGCGCAGCCTCACGGTTTCGCCAGAGAACATCGTGATGGCTCCCGGTTGCAAGATCGCGCTGTTTCTGGCGATGATGGCGCTGCTCGATCCCGGCGACGAAGTTCTCTATCCCGATCCCGGGTTCCCGGGCTATGCGTCGATCGCGCGCGGACTGGGTGCCGTTCCAGTGCCTTTCGAACTGGCGGCCCATAATCGCTTTCAGCCGGATCCGTCCGAGATCGCGTCCAAAATAACACCTCGCACTCGCATGCTGATCACCAACGCCCCCGGCAACCCCACTGGAACGGTCTACTCCGATGACGTGCAGCGCGCCCTTGCCGAAATCGCGGTGACGCACGACTTGTGGGTTCTCTCCGACGAAATTTACGCGCGCATTATTTATGGCGGCGAATATAAGTCCATGCTGCGCTATCCCGGCATGGAGGAACGAACGCTGATCATTGACGGATTCTCAAAGAGCTTTGCCATGACTGGCTGGCGTCTGGGATACGCGGTTGCGCCGGCCGCGGTCGTGCCGGCGATGGCGTTGCTGGCCGTCAATACCTACACCTGCGTGGCGGAGTTCACGCAATACGCTGCTATCGACGCTCTACGCGACCGGGAAGGTTCCACGCCCCGCATGGTTGCCGAGTTCACCCGCCGCCGCGAGCAATTTGTGCGCGACCTCAACGGCGTGCCCGGTTTCCGCTGCCCGCCGCCTGATGGCGCATTCTACGCCTGGGTCGACATCACTGCCACGGGCCTGACTGCCGAAGAGATTTGCCAGATTCTGCTCGAAGACGCCGGCGTCGCTGCGATTCCTGGAGCCGCTTTTGGCGCCGCGGGCAAGGATTTCATCCGCTTCTCGTTCGCGTCGTCGACATCGACTTTGCGCGAGGCCGTGGAACGCATCTTGAAAGTTTCCGTCGCCTGGCAGGGGACGCCGGCGGGCAGGTAGTCTATGAACCCTGAGGGACATCGATGAGATTTATCTTCGCATTGGTATGCCGTCTTTTTGTGCTGGTTGCCGGCTTCTCCGTTCTCGCGGCCGGACAGGCCCGTCCGTTTCCCGGACCTGATCTCCAGCAGATTTACCAGCGGCTGCTCCCGCAGATCGAAAAGATTCCTGCATTCGACCATCACGCGCATCCCGGCTTCGCCGACGACCCCGACGTCGACGCCATGGCCGCCCCGCCCAACGCCAGCGAGGCACTGCGCACGCGGGACGACAATCCGGAACTCGCCGCTGCCGCCAAGTCGATGTGGGGATATCCTTACAACGATCTTTCTCCCGAGCACACGAAATGGCTCATCGCCAAAAAGGCTGAACTCAAGAAGCAATATCCCGGCCAAGCCTATTTCAACCTGGTTCTCGACAAGATCAATGCTGAAAGCTCGGTTGCCAACCGCGCCATGATGGCCGATTACCTCGACCCTAAGCGCTTTCCCTGGGTCTTTTTCGGCGATGCTTTCATGTGGCCGTTCAACAACGAGCGTGAGACGGCCCGCAATGGCGACGAAGGCGTCTACATCCCCTTGCAAGAGAAAATGCTTCATCGCTGGATGCAGCAGGAAAAGGTCAGCAAGCTTCCTGCCAACTTGGACGACTACCTGAAGTTCATCGCGCGCGTGCTGGCGACTAACCAGGAAAAAGGCGGAATCGCCATGAAGTTTGAAGTCGCCTATTTCCGGACCACTACTTTCTCCGATCCGCCGCGGGCTCAAGCGGAAGACGTTTATCAACGTTACGTCGCGGGCGGAATTCCCACCGAAAACGAATACCGAGCTTTCCAGGATTACCTTTTCCGCTACCTGGTGACTGAATCCGGACGTCAGCATCTGCCGGTGCACATCCACACCGCCGTCGGTATCGGCGACTACTTCAACTTATCCACCAGCAACATCATGAATCTGGAGAGTGTGCTGCGCGATCCGCGCTACAGCGGAACCACGTTTGTGATGATTCATGGTGGCTATCCGCTGGAGCGCGAAGCCATCTGGCTCGCAGCGATGAAAAATGTTTACTTCGATTCCTCCTTCGGTGAACTGGCCCAGTATCCTTCTGCATTTAAGGAAACGCTTAAGATGTGGCTGGAAACTTTCCCCGACAAAGTAACCTTCGGCACTGACTGTTTCCCCTACAATGACATCATGGGCGCCGAGGAGAGCTACTGGTTGGGGGCGGAGTCGGCTCGCATGTCCTTGGCAGCGGCTCTAGCTGAGATGGTTTCCGAGGGAGAAATCAGCGAGCCCCGTGCTCTCGAACTCGCGCATGCATATTTGCATGATACGGCGGTGAAGCTTTACGAAGGCCGGGTGCACTAACAGCGGTAAATCGCGCGATTGGATCGGATTTCTCGCGGCCCTGAATCACTGGATACGAAGTGGCGAAGAAAATTATGGCAAGGAAAAAACTGAAACCCAGGACGTCTGCGCGTAAGAAATCAAAGGGTACTACGGCGCTGTCCGGCACGGTGAAGAAGACAACCGCGAAGGCCGGGCTCCAGCACATCCCGTGGCACACCGTCGGGCTCGAAGATCTCAACCCGCTTCTGCAGCGGCAATTCGTGGTGGGCCAGGAGGTGATGCTGGCGCGTGTTCTGCTGAAGAAAGGATGCATCGTTCCCGAACACAGCCACCACAATGAACAGATCACTTATATTCTGGAAGGCGCGCTGAAGTTCTCGATCGACGGGCGCGAGATTGTTGTCCACTCCGGTGAAGTACTCACCATTCCTCCGAACATGCCGCATAAGGCGGAAGCGGTCGAGGATACGGTTGATCTCGACATTTTTAATCCGCCCCGCGCCGACTGGATCAACAAAACCGACCAGTATCTCCGAAAGAAATAGGACGACGATTCCACCCGGAACCTAAATGCCACCTCCAACTCCCATCGAGCCCAAGGCCGTCGAAGCCATTACCGCGGACGCAACCACAGCCGAGGCGACGCCGGCTGGGCAACCCGCGCCGCGCGGCTTCCGCTTTCGCTGTATCGCCTGCGGCGACCTCACCGATTCGGCGGTTCAAAAGTTCCGCTGCTCGCGCTGCGGAGATTTGCTTGAGATCACGAATCCGAACTGGAGCCACGCTCAGGGATCGTCGGCTCCCACCCCGGCCGACTTGAAGGCCACATGGAAGCAACGGCGCGCGTCGCTTTCCCCCGTCGACCTGAGTGGCGTCTGGCGGTTCCGCGAGCTTCTCCCAACGCTCGAGAACCTGCATCACGTCATCACTCTGCGTGAGGGCAACACTCCGCTGTACGGATTGCCGCAGTGCGCTCGGATGGTTGGCTTGCCACATCTCTTTGCTAAGCATCAAGGCATGAATCCGACGGGGTCTTTCAAAGACACGGGCATGACCGTGGCGGCTTCCTTCGCCCGTCAGGCTGGATTCCGCTGGGTGGCCTGTGCCTCCACCGGCAACACTTCTGCGTCCATGGCTGCCTATGCCGCACGGGGTGGGTTGCGCAGCCTGGTGCTGGTACCAGAAGGGAAGATTTCCTGGAGCAAGCTTTCGCAGGCCCTCGATTACGGCGCTGTCACTTGTCAGTTGCGCACGGATTTTGACGGCTGTCTGCGCTTACTGCAGGAACTGGTTCTACGCGCTCCCGTTTACCAGCTGAACTCCATCAACCCGTTTCGTCTGGAGGGTCAAAAGACGCTTGCCTTTGAATTGCTCGAACAACTTGATTGGCAATCGCCCGATCACATCATCGTGCCCGGCGGTAATCTTGGAAACAGTTCCGCCATCGGCAAGGCTTTGCTGGAGATGCATGATCTGGGTTTGATTTCACGTCTGCCGAAACTGTCGATCATTCAGGCTGAAGGCGCGAATGCTCTGGTTCGAACGTTGCGCGAAGCTGATGGAAAGCGTCTGGTCACCGTGCAAGCTGAGACCGCGGCCACTGCCATTCGCATCGGGAATCCGGCTTCGTGGAAAAAAGCGATACGCGTGCTACAGGCCACGGGCGGCGCTTGCGAGCAGGTCACCGAAATCGACATCGCCCGGGCTAAAGCAGAAATCGGCGCCGAGGGCATTGGCTGCGAACCAGCTTCAGCAGTGACTCTGGCTGGTTTGAAAAAATTGCTGAAACAAGGTTTCGTCAAGCCAGGAGAGTCTGTGGTACTGGTGCTCACGGGACATCTGCTAAAGGATCCTGGGTTCACCATGGAATTTCATCGCGGTGAACCCCTTCCCGCGGCCGCCGAAAGCGATAGCGCATTCTCAGAGCTCCAGGCTTTGCGCCATCCGCCGATCGTCCTCGATGCCACGCTCGACGCCGTGATCCGGACTCTCGAACAACAGGAGAAATCCAATCTCCAGGCGTAAGGGAACAACGGAAAGAAAAATGCTCAGAAGACGCGCTAAGGAACATGCCTAAGAAGAAAAGCCTCCGACGCCAGGCCTCTCTCCAGTTGGTTCTGCCCGCGACCTCGGCCAACCTGGGGCCGGCGTTCGACGCGGCGGCAATTGCGATGGATCTCTACATCCAGCTCGACGCCCGCCCCGCCGACGAGTTTTCCATCTCTGCGACCGGCCGCGACCACGAGATTTGCGGCAAACTTGAGGACCATCTCATCTTCAACACCTACCGCCAGGTTCTCGAGGCCGAGAAAAAAGAAGTTATTCCGCTATCCTTGCGCGTCCGCAATGATATTCCCATCGGGAAAGGATGCGGATCTTCCGCAGCGGCGCGTGTGGCCGGAATCGCGCTCGCCGTTCATTTCGGACGCCTGGGCTGGACCGACGCGCGCATTGTCGGCGAAGCCTCGCATCGCGAGCACCATCCCGATAACGCCTCCGCCTGCTGGATGGGAGGACTCACCGTCGCCCGCATGTGGCGCGAATCCGAGCCTCAGATTATCTCCCTGCGCCCGAAAGGGAAGTGGCCGCTGTTGCTGGTCGTCCCCGACGCCAGCCTGCCGACCGAAGAGGCCCGCCGGGTGTTACCCGCTCAGTATTCGCGCGCCGACGCGGTGTTCAACATCCAAAATTCCATGCTGTTACTCGCCGCGCTCATGCAGGGAAATCCGCAGCTGCTCGCGACTGCGCTTGAAGATCGCATCCATCAGCCTTACCGCGCGCCCCTTTGCCCGCTGCTGCCGTGCCTGCAGCCATTGAAGGGAAAGAACGGTTTTCTCGGCGCCGTGCTCAGCGGCGCCGGCCCTTCGGTATTGGTTTTTCTTGATCCGCGCACCGACGCGAAGAAAGCACGCGAGGCCGTGGCTGCACGGCTTCTGCGTTACGGCCTGTCGGCTGAACTGTTTTCCACCTCGATTACACTGCGCGGCGCTCGCCGGTCGTTCTCCTCGTCCTCAAAATAAGTACGGCAATGTCGCACGTCGGGGAAAGAAGTGTCCCGCTTTGAGTTCCTCAGTTCCCCGGACGGCTGGCAGGGGGCACGATCCCATTCATGCGCAAGTACTCCACGACTTGGCCATAGTGGTCGAAACCGTGCCAGGCTACGGTCGTGGCCAGCCCCAGGCGCGTCACTTTGTATTCGCCAAACGGACTCTTCACTGTCCCGGTCAGGTTCTTTTCGTTGATGGTATCGATCGCCTTGTGAACATATAGGAACGAATCGTTCAGGTATTTCAGAATGTCGGCCTTGGATGTGATAGACGCCGGTCCTGATTCATCGCCAATGTCCACCGGCGGCTTCTCCGATAGAATCGCCGCTCCCAGTTCGTAGTTCACTGCGGCAATGTGCTTGATCTGCTCGGCAAATGTGCGGACGCCTTTGAACTCTCCGTTGCTCGGCGTGAAACTAAATTTATCTTCCGGCATGGCCTCGGCCGCGGGAACGAGGTCGTGCTCGAGATTCTTGACGGTGTTGCTCAAGACTTCCGTCACGGTTCGCGGTGTTTCCTTCTTGGCCTGGGCGGAAGCGCCAGCCGCCAGAACCAGCGTACAAATCACAAAACAGAAGATTGTCTTTATTATTTTTGTCTTTTTCATGATGCCCCCTTGATTACATGAATGATGTTGGAATAAATCCTCACGCAAGTGACTAATCTCTCATCATGGCCGGCGCCATGTTCAACTCACGCACCGTCAACCGGTGCCGCCGAAAGCTCGCCAGCCCCACAAGCATAGCCAGAGCCGACCACGCCAGCGCCGCCGGAACTCCAACGCGCACGGCCAACTCACCCCAGATCGCGCTGCCGACGGCCATCCCCCCCTGCAGCACCAGCAGATACATGGAGAGTGCCCGGGCTCTCATCCACGACGGGCACATAATCTGCGCCACAAAATTAAAGCACGCCAGGATGCCGATCCACCCTGCACCCGCCGTAAACAATACCAGACAGAGCAGCTCAAACACATGCACCTGTCCGGCTGCTGCCGTCATCGCGGCGAACAATACGGTCGATCCTGCTACCAACCCATCTACGGAATAGCGCTGTCGCAGACGAGGCAATAGCGCGGCTCCTGCCAGCGCACCCAGGCCAAAACACGTCAGCAGGAATCCGTATCCTTGGGCGCCGTGCGGCTGGCAGATTACCGGAAGCAGCGCCAGCAGGGAAGTGGCTCCCACGCTGAATGCAGCCGTGCGGATCAGCACGGACCGCACCTGCGGTGCTCCGCGCACATAACGAAACCCCTCCATAATTACATTGCGTACACGCCGTTTGGCCAACGGTTGATGCGGCGCCCGTTTCCAGCGCCACAAAAAGACGATCACGCCGAAAAAAGAAGCGGCGTTCAACAAGAACGACCATCCCGACCCCGCCGCCGCAACTACGATTCCGCCCAGCGCCGGACCCATCGCTCGCGCCACGTTGAATCCTGCCGAGTTCAGCGCCACCGCCGAAGCATGCCGCGGTGGCGAGACTACTTCCGATGTAATAGCCTGCCAGGCCGGATCATTCATCACCGCACCCAGCCCCAGAAAAAATGTGAACACCAGCAGCGTCCACGGGCTCACCACATGCCACAGCGTGAGCCCGCCCAGAGCCGCTGCGGCCACTACCATCCAGCCCTGCGTAAACAGCAGAAGCCGCCGCCGGTCGACCATGTCCGCCAGTGCTCCCGCAGGTAGCACTACTAGAAAGACAGGAATCGCTGACGCTCCCTGCACCAGGCTTACCATCAGCGGTGACGTGGTGAGCTGCGTCATCAGCCAGCCCGCGCCGACGTTCTGCATCCACGTGCCGGTGTAAGACACTACCGCTGCCATCCAAAGCGATCGAAACAGGGGCTCCCGCAGCGGCCCCCAAGCCGAGTCCACCCGCTGGAGCTCAACGGCGTCGCCTCCCGGAATTGCAACGTGATCAGCCACGGATCCTCTTATTTCTTAGTGTCCCCTATGATGAAGTTCTGGCCCTTGTGGGTGTTAGCCGTTAGAACTCACCACGCTGGAAGCCGCTCCAAACGGCCACTCCCGCCCTCTCCAAGCTCGAATCATGTAGATCGCCAAGCCTGTAAGCAGAATAACGGCTGCGTATCGTACTTCTTTCCAAGCATTTACCCGATTGAACAAAATGAAGAGAAAACCAGCAATGGCGGCCAGGGCCGGCAAAGGATACAGCCACATACGAAACGGGCGCGGCATGTCCGGTCGTGTGCTTCGCAGCACGATCAGCCCCACCGCCTGCACCAGAAACTGCACCAGGATCCGAATCACCACTAGCGCCGCAATCGCATCCTTCAGGCGCAGAAAACAAAACGCCGCGGCCACCACTCCCAGCGCCAGCAGCGAAATATAGGGAAAGCGGTACACCGGATGCACTCTGGCGAACGCCCGAAAGTAATTCCCGTCCTTCGCCGCCGCGTAAGGGACCCGCGAATACCCCAGCATCAGCGAGAACACTGACGCGAACGCCGTGAACATGACCAATCCTGTCACCAGCTTCGCCGCCCAAGCTCCATAGATCCGCTGCATGAACAGCGATACCACATACAGCCCGTTGTTGTTCTGTCCCGCCTGCGCCAGTTCCCGCCACGGCACTACGGCCAGAATGCACGCATTCATCACTATGTATAGACACGCGACCAGCAGAATAGAAAGCAGGAGAGCGCGTGGAATGTTCCGTCCTGGATCTTTCACTTCGTCTCCCAGAAAGCAGACGTTGTAATAACCCCAATAATCGTAAGTCGCCACCAGCATCGCCCCGCCCAACCCGGTAAAGAAAGCGCGAGACAGCGTAAACGCCCCCGGCGGAAAATCGAACACTCGCGTCACGTTGAAATGGGTGAGCCCGGCAAAGATGATCCAGCCCATCGTGCCCATCACCCCCAGCCACAGCAGCTTTGACAATTTTCCGATCACCGAAATCCCCCGGTAAAGCAGCAGCATGGTAAGGAAGCAAATCGCCACTGCCACCGAAGTTCCCGGCGTCACGATCCAACCCACCTGCAGAGATCCCGCCCAGGGAATATGCAGAGCCGCATTGTGCGCGAGGTAGACGGTATCGAGCGTTGGCCAGTAGTAGGCGGCATATCCGGCCAGCCCGATGCAGCCCGTGGCAATCGATAACGGCGCAGAAAATGAGAGTTGCCAGATGAACAGAAACGAAATCAGCCGTCCCATTTTCTGCGGCCCATAGATTTCACGCAGGTAGCGATACGATCCGCCCGATCCCGGCATAGCCGCGCCCAGTTCCGCCCACACCATCCCGTCGCACACCGCGAACAGCGCTCCCACGATCCAGCCGATCATGGCCTGCGGCCCGCCCATGTAGCTCAGCATGAGCGGCATGGTGATGAATGGCCCCACGCCAATCATGTCGATCATGTTGAGCGCAGTCGCACTCCCCAATCCCATCCCGCGGATGAGACCAGGCGAACTCGCGGACGATTCGGTTGGAGATCCCATGCGAAGGTCGGATCAGGCACGAAAGAACGACTGGAACGGAACCGGAAACCACCGACTGGCAACCGACAACTGGCTACTGCTTGGCACTCAGCAAATTCACATACAGCCGCACCGCTCCCGGCACTCCCGCCGGCAGCTGACGAAAGAACGCATATCCTGCATAGATAAAAATTCCCTTGCCATAGTTTGTCTTCAACAGCCCGCCCTTCTGCGCATCCTCACCCGGATCATGACAGCTGAGCAGCGCTTCGAAATGATCGTCCCAGCTGCTCATGAAATAAAGCCCGCGCTCCTGCACCCACCCGTCAAAATCACGAGCCGTAATCGTGTTCGGATAGTGAAACACCGAATCCTCCGGGGCCAGAATCTCCACCGGAGCCTCCTCCACCGAAACCCGCGCCCGGCTTAGTTTCGCGGGGTAAGGAGTGAAGTGTCCGCCATTAAAGTCGTCCACTCCGGTGTTGTACTGCATCACCAGCGTTCCCCCCGCGGAAACGAAATCGAGCAGCCTCTTATTATTCGCCGCAACATCTTTCTGTGTGTCGTACGCCCGAATTCCGAGTACGATCGTTTCGAATCTACTCAGGTCTTCGCCGCCCAGCTTATCTGCCGGAATCAGGGCTACATCCATGCCAACCTGGGCCAGGACTGTCGGAATGTCGTCCCCCGCGCCCATCACGTACCCGACCTTCAAATCGTGCGGCACGCGCACATCCACCATGCTCACCCGCTGCCGCGCCGGTTGGTAATAATAAAAGCTGCCCAGGTCTTCGCGTGTCACCAGCGTGTAACCTTCGCTGTACTTTTCTCCCGCAACATCGAGCAGGGCCCGCAGCGTCGCTCTCCCTTCGCGCAAATCGGCAGGGAACACCTTGAACTGCACTTCCTTCTTTTCGCCTCGATGCGACAACTCCAGAGCCTGTTCCGCCGGTTCGGACTTCCATCCTTGGGGCAGTTCCAGCCGCAACCCTCCGCGCTCGGATCGAGACAGATTGCTCGTCACTCCTACCGTGACCGTCGAACTGGCCCCATTATGTGTGGAAATCACCTGCGTCCCCGGTTCCAGCATCACCGAAAACGTTGGCACCACCGCCAGCGGACGCGAAAGCTCTTTTCCCGCATCGTCCAAAAAAGGCGTCACCACCACCGCCGAGATATTATTCTCCAACCCAGCGTCGCTCCCGCCGGTCCACACATACTTCACCCGCGCCCGTAGCGCCGGAGGCGGAAACGGCAGGGTCGCATATTTCTCGTTGTCGATGTGATTGATGCTCTCCGTCTCCGGATCATCCCGGTGCCAATATGGCCGCGTGTAGGCCGCTTCCTTCGGCACTTGCAGTCGAAACGTCACCCGCAGTTCGTTTCCCGGCTTCACCGCCTCTGGCCGGATTCTGTCGCTCATCGTATTCCAACCCGACGGAACCTCCAGCTTCAGAGCGTTAACGACCAACGGATCCTTTGAGCCGTTGTGAAATTTGACGGCGACCAAAAACTCCTGCCCCGGCGAGACGGTCGTAAGCGCGTTCGCTTCTTTCGGCACCACCGAGCCCTCATCGTTCCGCCCTCCCGACTCCACCACTGCCGCTAGGCTCACATTCAATGCCAGGCTCAAAGCCGTCTCAGCTTCTCCAATTTCTTCCTCAAGCCGTATCAGCAGGTCAGCCTTCGCCGAATTAGCCAAAGAGGCGTCGGCGACATCCCTGCGAGCCCGCCGCAGCTCGCTCGCCACGGTCGCCAGCCGAACCCCGGTTCCGTACAAATCGTTGCGATTTGCAGATTGCCTAGCTTGTGCTACAAAGTCCGCTATTGCGGACAATTCGCTGCGCAGCCGGGGAAGCTTCGCTTCCTCGGTCCCCAGCCTCGCCGCCAGCCCCGTCAGCGTCGTATCAATCCCGTCAAAGAAGTCCTTCTCGTGCCCATCCTTGTCCAGTTTCGGGGGCACCACCGAATCCACCAGCTTGTAAAACGTGAACCGGTCTCCGGGATCAATCGTCCAATTCGCCGCGCCCTGCGACATCTGATGCCGCAGCCCCTGCATCGCGAACTGCACGTAGCCCATGCCCAGGTCGGCGTCGCGCTCGCCCGTATTCAACTTCAAGGTCCAGTTTTCATCCGCACACGTCATCGCCCCAAACCCGCACACATTTCCGATGTAAAATTTCTTCGCCTGCCAGGGTTCAAGCCCCGCGGCAATCTGCTCGGGAAACCGCTTGGGATCAGCCGCCGCGCGGAACGCTTCTTTCGCCAGAATGCTCGATGCCTGATGGTGCCCGTGTCCATCCCGGTCCGTCCCGGAAAACCGCGCCACCAGCACATCCGGACGGAACGTCCGAATCACCCGCACCATATCCCCCAGCGCCACATCGTGCCCACCCCACTTCGCAAACGTCTCCTCGGGCGACTTTGAAAAGCCAAAATCCGCCACCCGCGAAAATCTCTCCTGCACCCCGTAGTACTGATCGGACGCCAGCAATTCCTCCGCTCGCAGCACGCCCAGCACGTCCGACAGATTGCTGCCAATCTTGTTCTGCCCGCCCTCGCCGCGATTCAGAGTCATCAGCAGCGTGCTCACGCCGCGCCCCCGCGCCTCGAGCGTTAACATGCCGCCATCTTCATCATCGGGATGCGCTACCACCTGCATCAGCCGCGCTGTCGTCCCCAGTCGCCGGAGCGCCAGCCGCAACCCCGCTGCGCCCTGATCCTGCGGCAATTCCGCCGGAACCCCCGAGTAGGCAAATCGCGGATCGACCGATTCCGCAGGAGCTCCCGTGCCTAGGCCTGAAGAGGAAGGTGTTGCCGAAGAACTTTTTGCGGCAGCCGGCTTTTCTGGGGCAGGCGTTGCAGGAGGTTGCGATTGGCCCGAATTTTGCGCCATCATCGCCGGCACCAGGCAAACCATCAGCGGAATGCGAACGGATGTTTGGGCAAGACGAGTGAACGACTGAATGACAGAAGCGGCGCGGCGCAGAACCCGCCGTACCAGGCTGAAGGGTCCGAGATGTCTCACGCTACAAGGATGGGGCCTACCCACGCTCCGACGCAAATTCTTTCGTGCAATTACTCCTGTTCAATTGGACGGCGGGGTCTGCGGAAAGTTACCGGGCCCGCTAAAAGCGCAGCCGAATCGAGTGCCGAGCGCCGGAAGCCCGCTTTTCAGACATCGCACAAATCCGCCGCCTCGCGCAATGAAACGAGCGGATCGCGGCTCGGCACAAATTCATGCGCCACATACCCTTTAAACCCGGAGTCGGCAATTCCCCTCATCACTCCATCCCACTGAACCTCCTGCGTCCCATCCAGTTCATGCCGCCCGGGTACGCCGCCGGTGTGGAAGTGGCCGATCCACTGGATGTTTTGCCGGATGGTATCGATCAGGTCGCCTTCCATGATCTGCATGTGGTAAATGTCATACAGCAACTTCACGTTCGGCGAATTCACTTCCTCGACCACGCGAACTCCCCAGGCCGTGTGGTCGCACATGTAGTCATGATGGTCCCGCTTGCTGTTGAGCAGTTCGATACAAATATTTACCCCGTGATCTTCCCCAATCTTCTTCACTCGATTCAGCCCGGCAATGGTGTTGCGTGCGCCTTCATCGTCGGGCATGCCGCCACGATTCCCGGAGAAGGTAATCACGTTGGGAACGCCGGATTTCGCGGCCAGCGGAATATTCACGCGAAACGCCTGCTCAATCGCGGCATGATTCTCGGTCCGATTCAGCGCCTTCCCAATATCGCCGCCGCCGGCGTAACCCATGGTGCAAATCAGCCCGTAGCGGCGCGGGATCTCATACTCCTCAACCTGCAGCAGATCCACTCCCTTCAGCCCAATCTTCGCCGCGTATTCGCACAACTGATCCAGCGGAATCTTCTCATAGCACCATCGGCTCACCGACTGGCGGATGCGTCCCTTCCGCGGAGTTGTCGCAGCGGCATCAAAACTTGCCGCATACGAAGGAACCGCGAGGGCTGCCACACCTGCAACCGAAGATTTCAGCAGCGTCCGCCGACTAAATTTAGGCATAATAAATGAAGAGGATTCATTCCGAGACCGGCAACTGACAACTCATCCCTGAGCCCTGCCCCCTGGCAAGTGCTTTATCGCCCTTCCTTCAGCGTCGCCTGGCACGCGCTGGCAGCGGTGAGCACTTCGCTGAAGGCTGTCTCCTTGCGTAGGTCCTTCAGCAGCGGATCGTCCAGCAGCGCCGAATACGCACAATAATTCTGTTGCACCGCCGCCTTGAGCAGGCGCAGAGCGGGTTCCTTCTGCCCGCAATACGCCATGAGCGCTCCAATGCGGTACCACGCCTCTGCATCGGGTTCGATCATGACCGACGACTCCGATTCCCGCACAATCTTGTCAAAATCCGGAGGCCGTTGTGCCGCCGTACACGCCAGCATCAAGTCGCGGTGATAGGAAGATGCTTTGCCCATATCCCGCGCAGCCTCCCGCGCCTCGGGTATTCTGCCCTCCGCTACATATATGTACGGAGCCACCCACGCCGCCCACTCCGAACCCGCATCCAAATGCACGAAGTCGTTGGCTCGGTCCGTTTTTCCTTCCCACAAAAATGCCCAGGCACAGGAGCGGAAGCTGAAATTGCCAGGATCAAGTTCCCGCGCTTTGTTGCACTCCCGCATCGCCTGATCCAGCATACCCGCATATCGAAAAACATAACTCAGCGCGAAGTGAGCATCCGCGCTCTGCGGACGCCTCCGCACCAGATCGGTAGCCGCGTCGTAAGCCCGCCCCAGTTCGCCTCGTTCCACGCGCGCCGTGATCAAATTGCTCGCTGCCATCACCCGGTTCGGGTCTAGCGACAGCGCCCGCTCGTAGGCCGCGTTCGATGCCTGAAATTTCGCCTCGCCTCCTCCGCCATAGTAAGAATCGTAATAATAACGCTGCCCCAGCGCCTCCCAGGCCGGCGCGTAGCTGGGGTCGATTCCCACCGCCCACTCCAGCATCTTGATCGCTTCCTTGTTCGGCGCCGGATCGTGTGGCACTGCCACGCTGCGCAAATAAAAGTCATACGCCTGCTGATTCTTCGGTTGGGACGCCGTCTCTACTTCGCCACCCGCTCCGCCCAGCGCCGGCAACAGTCCGCGCTGAACCAGGGTGCTTAGCTGTTGTCGCATTCCGATTAGATCATCCGTCTTGGCGGTGACGCTGTTCTCCCACAGCACGCGATCGTTGGGCACATCCACGCACTCCAGTGTCACCGTGAGCTGATCGCCCTGCTTCCTGAAATTTCCGGTCAGCAGACGCCCCACCCGTAATTCCTGCCCAACTTTGTGCGGATCGAGATCGAGCGCCACATATTTCCGGGTCACCGACGAAGGCCGAACCTCGAGCGTGCGCGCATACGTCAACACACTCGTCAGCTCGTCAGCCAGCGCGAAGCGCAGGTAATCGACGGAAAAGTCGCCGTTCATGTTCTGCAGGGGCAGCACGGCAATCGCGTTGCGCTGCTCCGCATTGGCCAACTCGCGATGCTTCAGCCACCAGGCTCCCACGGCCGCCAGCACCGTAAGCAGCACCGCCGTCAAGCCCAGAAGGATGTACAACTGCAGCCGGTTGCTCTGCCCGAACGTTTTGGTTCCCACGCGCAGCTTCGCGGAGTTGAGCCCGCTCTTCACCGCTCCAGATTCGGTCTCCCGCTTGAGCAGCGCCAGATCCGAGCGCATTTCCAGCGCGCCCTGGTAGCGGCGCGTGCGATCTTTCTCCATCGCCTTGCCGACGATGCCCTCAAGCTCCATCGGGAGCTTCGGATTCAGCTGCCGCGGAGGCACCGGTTTCTGATGCAGCACTGCGTCCAGCGTGACCAGCGAGTTATTTCCCGTAAACGGTTTCTTCCCGGTCGACATTTCATACATCACCACGCCAAACGAAAACAGGTCGCTGCGGCCATCGATGGTCTCGCCCCGCGCCTGCTCCGGCGACATGTAAACTGCCGTCCCCGGGATCACACCCACCGCCGTCAGCGAGTTGTCCGCGCCGGCTTCGTCGTCGGTTCCCAGGTTGTGCACCAGCTTGGCCAGCCCAAAGTCCAGCACTTTCACCTGTCCGCTTGGCGTCAGAAAGATGTTGGCTGGCTTAATGTCCCGGTGCACGATCCCCTTGGCATGTGACGCCGCCAGCGCCTCTGCCACCTGGATGCTGATATCCAGCACCGGCTCCAGATCCATCGCCTGCCCATTGATTCGCTGTTTCAGGCTCTGGCCTTCCAGCTTTTCCATCACGATGAAAGGATGGCCGTTGTTCTCTTCAATGCCGTGGATGGTGCAGATATTAGGATGGTTTAACTGCGAGGCCGCCCGCGCTTCCCGCTCGAACCGCTCCAGCGCTTTGGGGTCGCCAGTGAGATTATCGGGGATGAACTTGAGGGCAACGTGCCGCCCCAGCTTGAGGTCTTCCGCCTCATAAACCACACCCATACCGCCGCCCCCAAGTTTGCCCAGGATGCGATAGTGGGAGACGGTCTGGCCGATCATGAGCGCATGCGCTCCTGCTCCGAGCGGTAATGTTAGGCTGTAGCTGGCATCCGGTCAACTCCCTTTCGGGAGAAGGCCAGATGCACGGCGACCGTTGAAAACGCGCGAGTTATTACTTAGTCTCGAGCCTGCTGCGTACCGCTCCGCCATTCAAGTACAATTCGACGCTGCACGTAGCGAGGAGCTTGTATGAGGAAATTGTTGCTGTTACTGGTTTGTCTCATTTCACCAGCAATTG
>Ga0209006_10001557_pt1 | contig 20808 bp, 11 predicted proteins | sample JacPin_JW_Ref_O2_FD_188567 | JGI IMG/M metagenome (GOLD analysis project Ga0209006, IMG submission 188567) | Forest soil microbial communities from Algoma, Ontario, Canada - Jack Pine, Ontario site 1_JW_Ref_O2 (SPAdes) (version 2) | ecosystem: Environmental > Terrestrial > Soil > Boreal...
TCAAGAGCCGCGGTTATCGCATCGAGCTGGGAGAAATCGAGAGCGCTTTGCTGAGCCACCCTGGGGTGCGCGAGGCCGCCGCGATTGCCGTGCCCGACGAAGTTGTGGGAAACCGCATCAAAGCAGTGGTTGCGGCGCATGAGCCCGATTCCGTGGACGCCACGGCATTGCAGCAACATTGCGCCACGCGGATTCCGAAGTACATGATTCCTGAGTTGATTGAGTTTCGCAGCACCCTGCCTAAGACTTCCACGGGAAAAGTGGATCGCGTTGGATTATCCCGTGACAGCCAGCCGATCGCAGTCTAATTAGGAAGTTTCGTTTTCAGAGTTTGCAAGTGGTTTCAACAATCCCAAGTCCCAATAGGAGCAGCAGCAAATGACGACGAAAGAAACTACCGTTAAAGATCAAGTGCGGCAATTCGTGACCGAGGAACTGGCAGCCGCCAAGGGCGTCACAGTGGTGAGCGATGACGAATCGCTGATCGAAAACGGAGTGGTCGATTCTCTGGGTATTTTCCGCCTGGTAACCTTCCTGGAAGAAAACTTCGGAGTGAAAATCGGCGACGAAGAGATCAGCGCCGAAAATTTGCAGAGCGTGAATATGATCGAGCAACTGGTGCTGAGCAAGGGCAAGAGATAGCAGAGCTGCTGGAAAAAAACCATGAGCTGCCCACCGCAGTGCGGGCGACAATGCATTTTGGCGCAAGCCACGAGTGTGTCGAGGCGCGGTTGACGGGCGAAATGGATCCCCAAGCAATGTCCGTTGTCGAGATGGTTTCAGCGCAGGCTGCAAGGTGCCCGGCTGCGATCGCGCTGGCTGCCGGTCCGGCGGCGGTGTCTTACGCCGAACTGGAACGCCGTTCTAACCAGCTTGCGCGTTACCTGAAACCCTTCGGCGTGGACACGGATCAGCCGGTCGGCTTGTGCATGGAACGATCGCCAGCCATGGTGATCGCGGCGTTAGCCATCATGAAGGCCGGCGGAGCATATCTTCCGCTGGACGCGACGCTGCCGTCGGAGCGGTTGACCTTCATGTTGCGCGATGCAGGGGTGAAGGTGCTGGTCACGGAGGATGTTTGTGCCGCGAAAATTCCCAGCGGCGATTGGCGGTTGGTTCATGTCGATCAAGAGGCCGACAAGATCGGCGCATTGCTGCCCGATCATTTCTCCTGCCCGGTAACGCCGCAAAACCTGGCTTATGTGATCTATACATCAGGGTCGACGGGAGAGCCGAAGGGCGTCGAAGCCACGCATGGCGGTTTAGCGAATCTGATCTCGTGGCATTGCCGAGCTTTTCAGGTGACCTCTAAGGATCGTGCCAGTCATCAGGCTGCGGTGGCCTTTGATGCCGCGGTTTGGGAGATTTGGCCCTACCTTGCAGCCGGAGCGAGCGTGCATATTCCGCCGGAAACTTGTCGCACAAATCCAGAGGCTCTCCGGGACTGGCTCGTGGCCGAACTCATCAGCATTACATTTCTCGCCACGCCGCTGGCCGAGAGAATGATGCTGCTGCAGTGGCCGGAACAAACCACTCTGCGCATTCTTCTAACGGGAGCGGATACGCTGCATCGCAGGCCCGCGCCAGATCTTCCTTTCGCGCTGATCAATAACTACGGCCCTACGGAGTGCACGGTTGTGGCCACCTCTGGCAGGGTTGAATACCATGATGGGGTGACAAGAGATTCTGCGAAGATGGCTTTGCCGCCGATCGGAAGGCCAATCGACAACACGCAGATCTTTATCGTGGACGAGATGCTGCGAGAAGTTCCGGCGGGGACGACGGGAGAATTGTGCATCAGCGGCGCGGGGCTGGCGCGGGGTTATCGCAATCGCCCGGATTTGACTCAGAAGAAATTTATTACGAATCGCTTTCGTTCGGAAGAGAATTCGCACGGCGAGCGAATGTATCGCACCGGCGACCTGGCTCGCTTGATGCCGAATGGTGAGATCGAGTTTCTGGGCCGGATGGACGAGCAGATTAAGATTCGCGGATTCCGGATTGAACCGAATGAGATTGTGGCAGTTCTTGATGAACATCCTGCGGTCAGTGCCAGCGCAGTTGCACCCCGCGAAGGTCGAGATCACGAGAAAGCGCTGGTGGCTTACGTGGTGTTGAGTGCGGGGACCAAGGTGACAGGGGCGGAACTGCGCGAACACTTACGGAAGAGACTTCCGGACTACATGATTCCTGCTGCGTATGTACGAATGGACTCTCTGCCCTTGACGGCCAACGAAAAGGTTGATCGCGCCGTCCTTCCAGCGCCCAGCGAATCCAATCAGTTGGGCGGAGACGCGTTTGCCGCCCCCACTGGAGTTGTGCAGGAACGCCTCGCGGGAATTATCGGCTCGCTTCTGCATGCGGACCGGATCAGTGCTCATGACAACTTCTTTCTGCTGGGCGGGCATTCCCTGCTGGGCACGCAATTGATCGCGCGAGTTAATGAAGCGTTTGGAGTTGAACTTCCGCTCCTCCAGATTTTTGATCATCCGACGGTCGCGGAAATGTCGGAAGTGATCCAGACCCTCATTCTGGCCAAACTGGGGCAAGCGAACGCGAGTGAGTCTCGTCCGGATCACGCAGATAAAACGTTGGTCTAATCGCGGTTCCCGCCACTTTTCCACGTCGTCCTTCTCGCCGCATTCGTTGTATGCTCACTCAATGGCCGGATGAGCAGATCGTCCGCATACCGTTCTTCTCTCAACTGCAGAATTTCTTGAATGTCTACTGACGACAAACCGGTTTCGCGTGTAGAGAGTCCCGGCGCCGTGCTGAGCCTCTATCACCTGCTCGACCCCGAGGTTCTCGCTAATCCCTATCCGCTTTTCCATCGACTGCGGCGCGAGGCCCCCGTGCATTGGGATCCTTTTCTGCACGCTTGGATCGTGACGCGATACAGTGATGTGCTGGAAGTGTTGCAGAGTTTTTCGGCCGATCGGACGCCCACTCCCGAGCAACTGGCAGCGATGGGGCTTTCGCAGATCAGCCCCTTAGCGCAGTTGATGGTGAAGCAGATGCTGTTCATGGACGCGCCGGCGCATACGCGCCTGCGTTCATTGGCCTCGAAGGCATTCACTCCGGCTCGGATACAGGTTCTGAAGAAGCACATTCGCGAGATCGTCGATCGTCTGCTTGCCGGCGTTCAGGAGCAAGGGAGCATGGACGTAATTGCGGATTTGGCCGAGCCTCTGCCGGCCATTGTGACGGCAGAAATGCTGGGCGTGCCCGTCGACGATCATCGCAAACTGAAAATATGGTCGGCGAATTTTGCCGAGATGTTGGGAAATTTTCAGCATAATCCCGATCACGCCAAAGTGATGCTGCAGACGGTCGAGGAGATGACCGCGTACTTCCGTAAGGCAGTCGAGGAGCAAAAACACCATCCGCGAGAGGGATTGATCTATTCCTTGCTGACGGCGGAAATCGATGGGGACCGGCTGAGCGATGAAGAGATCGTCGCTAACACGATCATCACGATGGTGGGCGGGCAGGAAACAACCACCAATCTTATTGGCAATGGACTGCTGACCCTCCTGCGCTATCCGGAGCAGATGCGGAGACTGCGGAACGACCTATCGTTGATTCCATCCGCAGTCGAGGAGATGTTGCGCTTCGAAAGTCCCAGCCAGCACACCGCACGCCTCGCGCCCATGGACCGGGACCTGGGAGGAAAGCTCATCGGCAAGCGGCAAGCAGTCATTGCGGTCATGGCCGCGGCAAATCGTGATCCTGAAAGATTCGCAAATCCGGATGAGTTCGACATCGCAAGACAAGACAATCGGCATCTGGCATTCGGATATGCGGCGCACTTCTGTTTCGGCGCGCCGTTAGCTCGCATGGAAGGGCAGATCGCATTCGAAGGCCTGCTGCGTGCGTTTGATCATTTGGAGTTGGAGCCACAGACGTTGACTTGGCGAACGAACCTTGGCCTGCGCGGGTTGCAGTCTTTGAAAGTCAAGTTCGACAAACCTGGGCCGTCATCGTTTGGCACAGAGGATCAGCCGATCCAAGCATCTTCGGACCAGAGGCTTCTTAGCGAAGGTAGCAGCAGTTCGAACAACGCGACGAACTTGCAATCGCCTGCTCCTTATCCAGCAGAGAAGTGCGTTCACCAGATGTTTTCGGATCGCGCGGAACAATCGCCGAACTCAATTGCGGTAATTCATGGCCAGCGGCAACTGACGTTCAAAGAGTTAAACGAACGAGCAAATCAGTTGGCGGATTTCCTGCGCGAGAAGGGAGTTCGAAAAGACATTCCGGTGGGGATCTGCCTGAAGCGTTCTGTGGAATTGACTGTGGCGCTTTTGGGTGTGATGAAGGCTGGGGGCGCTTGTTTGCCTCTTGATCCGGATTACCCCGACGACCGACTGGGGTACATGCTCGAAGATTCTGGCGCTCCGGTTCTGCTGACACAACCAGGTTTGTTGCGCCGGTTAGGGAATGCGAAACCCGAAGTTGTGCACTTCAGCTCAGACTGGAAAATTCTGGAGGAGCGCAGGCGGGAAAATCCGGCGCATCCATGCGATCCGGGCAGCCTGGCGTATGTGATTTATACGTCCGGCTCGACGGGGAAGCCTCGCGGGGTGATGTTGGAGCATCGCGGCCTGGTGAACCATCACGTGGCGGCAATCCGACTCTATGGCATGCGGCCTGACGATCGCACTTTGCAATTTTCATCGCTCAGCTTTGATATCGCTATCGAAGAAATATTTCCAACCTGGCTGGCAGGCGGCACGGTCGTGATGCGCACCGAGGAGATGCCTCTGGCGGGCTCGGACTTCCTGCATTGGATTGCAAAGCGCGGGATCACTGTCCTCGACTTGCCTACCGCCTACTGGCACGAACTGGTGCGTGCTTTGACCGAGACGAACGCCGAGCTGCCGCCGAGCTTGCGCTTGTTGATCGTGGGCGGAGAAAAGGCCTCGGCGTCGGCGTTTGCGGCGTGGGTGAAGTGTGGAGGCGGTCGCGTGCGATGGGTGAATACCTACGGGCCAACCGAAGCGAGCATCATTGTAACTTCATTCGAGCCCGATCCAGCGCAGCCTGTCCCGGAAAACTTGCCAATCGGACGTGCCATCGCGAACACGCGTCTCTACATTTTGGACGAAAAGCAAAAGCCTGTGCCAGCGGGCGCTTCGGGAGAACTTTATATCAGCGGACCGGGCGTGGCTCGCGGCTACCTAGGGCGGCCAGAGCTGACGGCGGAGAAATTCATTGCTGATCCGTTTTGTGATTCGGTTGGCGGCGAGGTTCGTCGCGAAAAAAGCAGGATGTACAAGACCGGAGATCTAGTTCGCCTTCTGGAAGATGGAAATATCGAGTTCCTGGGGCGCGCCGATTTCCAGGTGAAAATTCGCGGCTTTCGCGTGGAACTCGGCGAAATTGAAGCCGTGCTCGAGAGGCATCTGGGAGTTTCGGCTGCGGTCGTCGTCGCACACGAAACGGATGGTGAAAAGCGATTAGTCGGGTACGTAATCGCGACGCAGGCGAAACCCACCGGAGCGGAGCTGAAGAAATATCTGAAAGAGCTGCTGCCCGAGTACATGGTGCCAACGGATTTCGTTTTCATGGAAGCGATGCCGCTGACGCCAAACGGAAAAGTGGATAGGCGCGCTCTGCCGTTGCCCGCGGCGAGCGCTGAACGGGGAGAAGACTTCGTTGCTCCGCGGAACGAGTTTGAATCCACCATGACACGGCAGTGGGAGCAAGTGCTGGGAAAGCGGCCGATTGGAGTACGCGATAATTTTTTTGAGATGGGCGGACACTCCCTGGCCGCGGCCCGCTTGATGGGGGCGGTGGAAAAAGAGTTCGGCAAGAAATTACTTTTAACCGATTTGCTGCAGGCTCCCACCATTGAAGAACTGGTCGCATTGGTCAGGCTGGAGACACCGTCCGCGGCGCGGTCCGCCGTGATTGCATTGCAGCCGCTGGGATCGAAACCTCCGTTTTATTTCGTCCATGGGTTGGGAGGAAGCGTGTTGCGGTTTCGCGATCTGGCGAGGCATATGGCGCCGGATCAGCCATTTTACGGTTTACAGGCGCAGGGACTGGACGGCACGCAGCCTTGTTTGGAGCGCCTGGAAGATATGGCCGATCTCTACCTGGAACATTTACGTTCTGCGCAACCGGAAGGGCCTTACTACCTGGGCGGATACTCGTTTGGGGGATACGTTGCGATGGAAATGGCGCGGCGCTTACTAGCCCAAGGCGAGGAAGTAAGGGCACTCATCTTTCTTGATACCTATGCCGGCGAATCAAAGTCAGTGATGCAACGTTTTCTCACACTCTCCACATCTCAAAAAATCGCGTATCTGCGGAGGCGCGCAGAGCGTTATCGAATAGGAATCAAGAGAAGAATCGATTTTATGTTCCTTCCTCCAGCGGTCAAGAAAGTACGCAGAACGCTTGCGACCGCAGAGGCGAATTACCGGGTGCAAAGTTATCCCGACCGAATCCTTTTGTTCCGCGCCAGCGAAAAAGGTTTGCGAGGCTTGGAGGATCCGACTGGAGGCTGGCATAAGTACGCCGCCGGCGGGGTTGAGGTGCACGAGATCGATGGCGATCATGGGAACATTCTCAATGAGCCGAACGTTCAAGTGCTGGCCCGGGAGCTACGGCGTTCTCTGGAGAGTTTACAGTCGGAAGCAAGTGGGCAAGGTCCCACCCCTGATTTGTTGCGGCAAGCTGATTTGCAATTGAACTGAGTCCGTACTTATTCCTGTTTTTATCTCACCCATGAACCCTACGAACGAATCAAGAGAAATCGCTGGCGTGGAAGAGATCACTTTGTCGTCGACCTCCGGCCAACCCTTAAGCGCACAGGCGGTGGCCGAAGCTGCTGTCGCCGAACCTCCCATCATCGGACCTGCGTCTGATGAGCAGAACGAGCACGCTCACAAGGAATCCGTATTTGGAATGTTTCGCAAATGGGCAGGCAAGGGGGGCCTTGCCATCATCGACTACGGGCTCATCTCGGGGTCGAACTTCCTGCTCGGAGTCTTGCTGGCTCGCTGGCTGACGCCGAAAGAGTATGGAGCCTACGCTCTATCGTTCAGCTTTTTCATATTGGCCGGCTTCCTTTACCAGTCGCTTCTGCTGGAACCGCTATCGGTTTTTTCCGGAACGCTGTTTCGCGACAATCTCCGCGGGTATTTGAAGACTACATTGTGGATTCATTGGGCGCTCTCAGCAGTGATGTGCCTGTTCCTGGGAGTCGCCGCGATCGTAACCAGCGTGGTCGGACACTCGCCTGTGCTCGCAGTGGCGCTTGCCGGAATGACGGTAGCCACACCTTTTATTCTCATGCATGGCCTGGCGAAGCGGAGTTTCTATCTCCGACTCTCGCCCGGACCCGCAGCCTTCGCCTCAACCTTTTATTGCGCGTTCGTGACTGGCGGAGTCTTTATTGTCTACCGCCTGGGACACCTGTCGTCGTTCAACGCTTTTTTGATCATGGGACTGGCTGCGCTGGTCAGTTGCATCATCATGGTGTTCCAACTCCACGCCACTCTCGCGCCGGAAACCGGGCGGCCGCACCTGCGCACAACCTGGGGAAAGCACTGGGAGTATGGCCGCTGGGCTTTGGCCACGTGCGTGGTGGGATGGATTCCGAATTACGTTTACATCCCTCTGGTCAGCAGTTTTTCAGGAATGGCGGCGGCCGGCGAACTGCGCGCTCTCATGAACCTGGCTGCTCCGGTGCTGCAGACTTACGCCGCACTTTCGATGTTGTTTCTGCCGTATGCGGCGAGGGTGCAAAATCAGAATGGACGAAAAGCGGCAACGTCGCTCAACCGGAGGCTGGCGTGTTTGTTTGTCGCGGGCTCAGTGGCCTATTGGGCCGTTCTGATTCCCCTCAAACAGCCGCTGTTTCATTTCTTATACAACGGGAAATACATGGAGTCCGCGTACTTGATTCCATTGTTTGCACTGGAAACCACGATATGGAGCGCGAGCCTGGGACCGGCGATTTTGTTGCGGGCCATGGAGTCGCCGCGGTCGCTCTTTGTGGCCAATGGAGCCGCAAGTGCGGTGGCCATCGTAATCGGAATTCCTGCGACTCGTTTCTTTGGGCTGCAAGGAGTGATTTGGAGCATGATCGGCGCAAATTTCCTGTACGTGATCGTGGCATTCATTCTGTTCGGCAAGAAGATTACGCAACTGAAGCCTCCCGATACCAACCTTCAGCAAACGCTTTACGCGCAGCAGGGGTAGAATCCCAGCCATGTCCAAGACTTTTGTGACCACTAGCTGGGATGACGACGACCGCAGTGGTCTGAAGGTGGCCGAGCTACTGAGCCGCTATCAGCTGCCGGGAACGTTTTACGTTCCAACGGGCCGGCTGGGAAGCGATTCGTTCTTGTCTTCCGCCGATCTGAAAGTTTTTGTCGCGGCCGGTTTCGAAATCGGTGCTCACAGCGTTTCGCACGCCATTCTTCCTACTCTCGATTCCACGGAGCTTGAGCGCGAAGTGAGGGAATGCAAGGTCGTATTGCAGGAAAACTTGGGAAGCGAAGTGATGATGTTTTGTTATCCCAAAGGCCGCTTCAACGACCAGGTTGTCAACGCGGTGCGGAACGCGGGATATAAAGGTGCGCGCAGCACGCAGATGCTGAGCTCAAGTGCCGACTTTGAACAGTTTGCAATGCCGACTACATTGCAGGCCTATCCCCACCGGCGGTCAAACTATGTTCGAAATCTGACTCGTTTAGGAGCGCCGCGCAAGCTCCTGAAGTCGCTTCCTGATTTAGTGCGATTTCAGGATTGGCTGCAACTGGGCAAATCGACTTTCGATCGGGTCTTGCGTGACGGTGGTGTGTGGCATCTATACGGGCATCCGTGGGAGATCGAGAAGCTCGGTCTGTGGGCTCAACTCTCCGAGATGTTCGCATATGTGAGCAATCATCAAGGCGTTGAGTACGTGACGAACGGTGGTTTGTTGGACTTGGTAGTAGGAGGGACTGTTTGTCAGAACAAGAAATTGGCGAAGAGCTCTCCAACTGTGGTGCATGAGTGATGGCAGAGGCCACCGAAATTTCGGAGCAAAAGCGCAAGTTGCTGGAGAAGTATTTGCAGCAGCGTTTGAGAGAGCCGCGCGCTGAAGACCAAATCCCGCGCCGCGAACCGAGCGCGGTGATCCCACTGACTTTAGCGCAACAACAGGTCTGGTTGCACGCCCAACTTGCTCCTGAAATGCCTGTTTACAACGAGCCCTTCACGGTGCACCGTACCGGTGCGCTCGATGTTGGCGCGCTGCAGCGAAGCTTGAATGAAATCATTCGCCGGCACGAAGCGTGGCGTACTACGTTCGCTGTCTCCAACGGGCAGCCAGTGCAGGTCGTCCATCCGCCCTTTGAAATCAGGCTGGAAGTTGACGATCTTAGAAACCTTCCGGAACCCGAACGGATTGCCGAGGCGTTGCGTCTCGCGACCGAGGATGCCTGCCGGTCTTTCAACCTGGCGAAGCTGCCGCTACTGCGCGCTCGGCTTGTGCGACTGGCCGCGGAGGAGTACCGCCTCTTCGTCAACTGCCATCACCTTATCTTTGACGGCATCTCGGGCTATCAGGTGTTTCTGCCGGAATTGGCGCGCCTGTACCAGGCGTTCTCCGATCCTGCCGCAGCATCTTCTTCTCATTGTTCTGTCTTGCCGGAGTTGTCATTTCAGTATGGCGATTTCGCTTTGTGGCAACGACAGCAGATGCATGGCGATGAAGCGCGGCGAAGAATTGAATACTGGTGTCGGCAACTCGGCGGTAATCTGCCGGTATTGCAGCTACCCACGGATCGGTCACGTACGGGAGCGGAAAGTTTTCGCGGAGCGATGCAGGCTTTTGTTCTTACAGGGGACCTGAGCGATGGTCTGCGTCTCTTGAGCCAGCGTCATGGCGTGACGCTGTTCATGACCCTACTCGCAGCGCTGGACACGCTGCTCTACCGATACTCCAGCCAGGAAGATATTCTTGTCGGAAGCATCACAGCCGGCCGCAATCGGAGCGGCACGGAAAAGTTGCTCGGCTTTTTTCTGAACACGGTGGTTCTGCGGACCAATCTTAGCGGGGATCCTACGTTTTCCGAATTGCTCGATCGGGTGCGCAAGGTAACAATCGATGCCTTATCGAATGACGATGTGCCACTCGACGAGATCCTAAAGGAGCTTCATCCCGATCGCCGTCTGGCGCGCAATCCGCTATTTCGTGTGCTGTTGTCTTTGGAACCGTCACTGTCTGAAGTCGATTCCGGATGGAACCTCACTCCCATCGATGTGGGAACCTCTACATCGAAATTCGATCTGTGTTTGGTATTGGACGACCGGAGTGATGGACTCTCGGGTCGGCTGATTTACAGCACCGATCTTTTTGATGCTTCAACAGTCGCAAATTTTGTGGAGTGCTGGCGAACCCTTTTGCAATCCGTAGTTGCGAACCCGGACGAACATATCAGTCGCGTCGCGATTCTTTCGGACCGCGAACGCCACAAGCTATTGGTCGAGTTTAATCAAACGGAAGCGGCAGATCCCGCAATGTTCGCGCACAAACAGTTCGAACTGCAGGCGAAGAAGACGCCGAATGTCGATGCAGTGAAATGTGGCGACCGGGTACTGACCTATCGCGAACTCGATGAGCGTGCGAACAAGTTGGCTCATCATCTGCGCGACTTGGGTGTGGGGCCAAATGCGCTCGTTGCACTTAGCGTTGAGCGTTCGCTGGAGATGGTTGTAGGAATTCTGGGGATTCTCAAGGCGGGCGGCGCGTATGTTCCGCTTGACCCCGCGTATCCAAAGGAGCGGTTGGAGTTCATGCTGGGCGACTGCGGCGCTGGGGTGCTTTTGACCCAATCGCATTTGGCTTCGATCGGATTGTCCTTTAAGGCGATGCGCGCGGTCTGCCTCGACACGGATTGGAAAGAGATCGAAGAGGAACCTGCCTCGGATGCCGCGGTAGAGTTGGTGCCAGAAGATCTTGCGTATGTGATCTACACGTCGGGCTCGACCGGTGGTCCTAAAGGAGTCCAGATCACTCATGCGAACCTCGCGCACTCCACCGCGGCTCGAGTGAACTATTACGGACGCGCCGGCGGCAGTTTCTTGTTGCTCTCGTCGTTTGCATTCGACAGCTCGGTAGCGGCAATTTTTCATCCCCTCTGCGTTGGCGCGAGTTTGACCATACCGAATGCGGAGTTCAATGCGGATGGTCGCCAGATCGCTGAACTTGTTTTTAAAAACAAGATCTCGAACATCCTGTGTATCCCCTCGCTCTATGGTCAGGTGTTGGAATCGGGTGACAACCGCCAACTGGCTTCTTTGCGGACCGCAATTGTGGCGGGCGAAAGTTGCTCGCAGCAGCTGGTTGCGATGCATTACCGTAAGTTGCCCGACGTGGAATTGTTTAACGAGTACGGGCCTACCGAAGCGACGGTGTGGAGCACGGTCTATCGCTGTAAAACCGAGCAGGAGTTCTCTTCGATTCCCATTGGAAGAACGATTGCGAATACGCAGCTTTATGTGCTCGATCGCAATCTGCAGCTTGTTCCGAATGGTGTTCCGGGCGAACTCTACATTGGGGGCGCAGGAGTCGCGCGTGGCTATCTGAATCGTCCAGAACTCACGCAGCAGAAATTTCTTCCTTTGCCCTTTGGGGTTGACCCGGACGCGAAAGTGTATCGAACCGGGGATCAAGTGCGCTGGCTTGGCAGCGGCGACCTTCAATTCTTGGGCCGGATTGATGAACAAGTGAAGATTCGCGGGATGCGAATTGAGTTGGGAGAGATCGAAGCGATTTTGTCGAAGCATCCGGACGTGAGGGAATCGGCCGTCGCTGTGGAACAGGATCAGCGCCTGGTGGCGCATGTAGTCATGAGTGAGCAGTTCGCAACTTCGGCGGCGGAGTTAGGCGCTTTTGTGAAATCGCAGGTGCCAAGCTATATGGTTCCTTCGGCATTTCGGTTTGTTTCGCAGCTGCCGCGCACGCCAAACGGAAAAGTCGACCGCCGAGCTTTGACGACGATGAATGACACGGAGAGTGTCGAGACCTCCATGGAATTGGCCGATCTCCACGTGGCGGCGCCGCGCGATTCGATCGAGAGCCGGTTGCTGGTCATCTGGAAAGAAGTCCTCGGGATCGATAGTGCCGACGTAACGCAGGACTTCTTCCAACTGGGTGGGCATTCGATGCTGGCGGCCAAACTCCTCTACCGCATCGAGCAAGAGTTCAATCAGCCTCTTTCGCTCGCTTTTGTGTTTCAAGCGCCCACCATCGAGTTGATGGCGGATTGGTTGCGTTCTCCGAATCAAAGCCTGCGGGCGCGAACCATCATTGAAATTCAAACCAAAGGATCGCAGCCACCTTTATTTTGGGTGCGCGCGGGCCCGCGATTTCGTTTGCTTGCCGAGAAGTTAGGGCTCGATCAGCCTTTCCTCGGCGTCGACATTCCCTACGCGGATGCGATCAAACTTCCCACGCCGTATCGAATTGAGGACATTGCCTCGTTTCTTGTCCGGGCTATGCGGGAGGTTCAGCCGGAGGGTCCGTACTTCCTCGCGGGGCTTTGTGTGAATGCCGTGATCGCTTATGAAATGGCTCGCCAGCTGGACCAACAGGGCGATCAGGTGGCCTTGCTTGCCATGTTCGATGCCCATAACCAGGCCTATTACAAAAATCCTCTGCAAGACGGCCGGTACACGGGCCGGATTAAGTATCACTTGGCCAACCTTATTCATTCCGACATCAAGGAAGGATCCTCCTATCTTCTGGCGAGGTTTGAGGAAGCTCGTCGGAAGATGGAGAGAACTCTGTGGCAGTTCACATCCGATCAGGGAGGCAGCTCAAGGGCGGGGAAGATGCACAATGCCGACGCCATCGTGCATCCGGCTTTTCATCGTTATAAGCCCGGTGCGTATTCCGGCAAGATGACTCTGTTCCAATCCAGCGACTGGCCGAAAGGAGCCTATTTCGACTTTGCACTTGGTTGGAAAGATCTGGTCGAAGGTGGAATTGATTTCCACAGGATTCCAGGAGACCATCCCTCCATGTTCACGGAGCCCAATGTCGGGTTGGTGGCGACGAGTTTGAATGAGGATTTGAAAAAGAGAAGGCGTTCCGGAGTTCTTACAGATCAGCGAGTTGCACACATTATTTGAACCTCATCGGTATGCCGGTAGAGCCTTTAGGCTCTATTGCTTAAGGGACTTTAGGCCTTGTCCAATTGCTTATCTAAACTTTTGTCATCAATGCCTTTGACCCCTTGCAAGAATCTGTAATCCCGTATACCTTCGACACAGTCATTTCGGCCACACACCAACGGTGTTGTGGTACCCCCCCAAGGCAATATTGCTACTTCTAAGGTTCTTAAATCTCTGGCACGCGGATCGACGCCGATTCGTTTGTCGGCCGTTTTGCCCGCTTTTCTGGGGGAATGTTGTGAGTCAAAGGGCGGAGCTGCATCGCGACGGAGCGTCCCGTGTGGGCGGTTTGAGGTAGGGCGCAGCGGAACGAACGAGCATTAACGAAACCTGCAGGTCGCAATCGGGCTGAGAAGAGGAATGCGCATCATGAGACGAATTTTGATCGGGCTAAATGTTTTGTTAGTGGCGGCAAGCCTAGTGAGCGCGGCGCAGAATACGGCGCAGCCGATGGTGGCAAACGCGAGTGCGGTGGCGGCCTCAGCCGATGTTAAGAGCGATACGCCCCAGCTTCAGACGCGAAATCCCCGCTACACCATTTGTGCGGGGGACACTTTTGACGTCAATTTCGAATTAAGCCCAGAGTTCAACCAAACCGTGACTGTGCAGCCCGATGGCTTCATCACCCTGAAGGGGGTTGGCGACGTTTATGTTGCCGGGCAGACGGTACCGCAACTTACCCAAACTTTGCGCAATTCCTACGATAAGACCCTGAATGACCCGCTCATCTCAGTCGTGCTGAAGGACTTTGAGAAGCCGTATTTCACCGCCAGCGGACAACTGGGTCGTCCCGGCAAGTACGATCTGCGGGGCACCGTGACGCTTACGGAGGCGATCGCGATGGCAGGCGGCTTCAACGAGAATGCGAAACACTCCCAGGTGCTGTTGTTCCGGCGCGTGAATGACCAATGGCTCGAAGCCAAGATCTTCAACGTCAAGCAAATGATGAAGCAAGGCAAGCTCGGAGAGGATCCGACTCTACGACCCGGAGATCAGCTGTTCGTGCCGAAGAATGCCTTGTCGAAGATCAAGCCTTTCATTCCGAACTCGGGTATTGGCGCGTACGGAAATCTTGCTCCGTAGTTGGTCCGACGATCTTGTCCGGCTCTTAGCTTCAGGAGATAACGATGACGAATCACGACTTCAGTGCGACCAGAGGTACCGGGCCTTTTGCCTTTACGCTACGGGACGCTTTTGCGATTGGCTTCCGGCACAAGCGCGTTCTCGTTCTATGTTTCGGTGGCGTGCTGCTGGGAACACTGGCCGCGGCCATCTTGATGCCGCCGAATTACCATGCGGAAACGCGAATTCTCGTCAAGCATGAGCGCGTCGATCCGGTGGTCTCGCCCGAACAGAGTTTGCCGACACAAGGCCGAGACGAAGTTACCGAAGAACAGTTGAACTCTGAAGCCGCGCTGATTACCAGTGACGATGTCTTGCGACAGGCCGTACTGGCCTGTGGCTTACAGAAGCGCAAGAGCTTTACCGGTTGGCTGCTTCACCGTTCTGAAGATGAGAAGGTTGCGCGTGCGGTGGAAACTCTGAAGGCGAACCTGAAGGTGGAACCCATCCGGAAGAGCAACCTGATCAGTGTCAGCTACGAATCGAGCGATCCGAAACAAGCGGCAGCCGTATTGTCGACGGTGGCCAAGGGCTACATCGACAAACATCTTGAAGTTCACCGTCCGCCGGGGCAGTTGAAATTCTTCGAGCAAGAAACCGAGCTCTACCGGCAGGATCTGGACAAAGCCGAGAACCAGTTAAGGGCGTTTGCCCAGGAGCAGGGCGGCGTTGCCCCACTGTTGGCGAGGGACATCACGCTGCAGAAGTTGAACGACTTCAATGCAAGCCTGCAGCAGACCAAGGCGGATCTCGCTTCCACGGAACAGCGAATCCACGATCTTGAGAAGCAATCTGGCAATACTCCCGCGCGTATGACCACACAAGTGAAGGAGTCGGATGACGCCAGTGTTCTGCAGCAATTGAAGAGCGCTCTCTTAACCCTCGAATTGAAGCGCACTGAATTGCTGACAAAATATCAGCCGACCTACCGGCTGGTTCAAGAAGTGGACAAGCAAATCGAAGACACGCGTGCTTCGATCGCCAGTGAACAAAGCAAGCCTCTGCGGGACGCAGTGACAGATCAGAATCCAACTTTTTCGTGGATTGGCACGGAACTCGCGAAAGCCCGTGCGGATTACAGCGGTCTGCAGGCGCGGGAAGCGGCAACCCAGGCGATCGTAGCGATGTATCAGGGAAACGCTCGGCAACTGGAAGAGAAGGATCTGGCTCAGCATGACCTGGCCAGAACTGCCAAGGCCGACGAAGACAATTATCTGCTCTATCTCCGCAAGCGTGAAGAAGCTCGCATGTCGGATGCTTTGGATGAGCAGCGCATTCTTAACGTCGCTATTGTGGATAACCCGTCCGTGCCATCCGTGCCGACGGGTGATCGATGGCGCTACGGCCTGATTGGTTTGCTCCTGGCAGCTACGCTGAGCGCGGGCGTTGTGTTCACGATCGAGTACCTCGATCCTTCGCTGCGAACTCCTTCGGAAGTGATGTCAGAACTAAACATTCCGGTGCTGGCGGCAGTTCCGCAGAGAACTGGCGACGCCGGTGTTGGCCGCAACGGAAACAGCAATGGAAACGGAAGTGGTCGCAATGGAAGTCACTCCCAGACTGCTGGCGGCGTGGTCGGCGTGATGAATCCGCTGGAAGACGAAGAAAATTAGTTTTCTTTGACCTTGGTTTCGGCACGAGCTTCTCGGCAAGAAAATCTTAACTGCGTTCCCCCGCTTCAAAACATAGCTTCAGAATTTGGAGGTTCTTCCAGTTGGGCGCCGATCACCGTAAGACTCTCTCGAATTTGGTGAAGATGTTCGACCTGATCGTGGTGCTGGTGTGTTTTGGCTTGGCCACGATGACGGTGTCGCACATATTCAGTAAGCGGGTATCCTTCGGCGAGTTTCTGGCCCTGAGGATCAAGATTCAAAATTTCATTATCTTTTCAGGGATCCTGCTTCTGTGGCATCAGGTATTTCGCGTTTTCGACATGTACGAATCGAGACGCCTTTCCCGCAAGAGGGACGAAGTTTCCGATATTGTCAAGGCAACCTCGGTGGGAACGTTGCTCATGTATTTCACCGCTCTTGCGTTTCACGTAGAGATGATCAACTACGTGTTCGCGGGAGTTTTCTGGTTTTCCCTGAGTTTTCTCACGATCGCCGATCGGTTGGGAGTGCGGCTGGTCCTCCGGTCGCTGCGCGTCAAAGGGAAGAACCTCCGCAACGTCTTGATTGTTGGCAGCAATGATGCCGCCCTCCAGTTTGCCCGCAAGATTGAGCAGAGTCCGTGGCTTGGTTATCGCATCCTCGGTTTCGTCGATCAAGAGTGGCCCGGGCTGGTGAAATTCAAGGAGCAGGGATATTCGGTGAGCTGCGATTTCGATCAGCTGCGAACCTTCCTGCGTACCAACGTGGTGGACGAAGTTGTGGTTACCCTGCCCATGCGCTCCCTCCACTCTTACGCCTCGGAGATCGCAGAATTGTGTGAAGAGCAGGGCATTCTGGTCCGTGTCGTTTCCAATATCTTTGACCTGAAACGCGCACGCTCGAAAGCGGAAGATTTCGAGGGCGATTCTCACATCACGCACACGACGGGAATGGCCGTGGCTGGATGGCCGGCGATCGTTAAGTGGACCCTGGACTTTACAGTCTCGCTGATCCTGATTGTTTTCCTGTCACCGCTCTTCCTGATTACAGCGCTGCTTATCAAATTGACTTCGCCAGGCCCCGTCTTCTTCCTGCAGGAACGGCTTGGCTTGAACAAGCGCCGGTTCAAAATCTGCAAGTTCCGGACGATGACGGCGGATGCCGAGAGCCGGATGAAAGAGATTGAACATCTCAACGAGCTTCGCGGCCCGGTGTTCAAGATCAAGAACGATCCTCGCATCACGGCCATCGGAAAATTTCTTCGTAGCACCAGCATCGATGAACTGCCCCAGCTGTTCAATGTTTTGAGAGGCGACATGAGCCTGGTCGGTCCCCGGCCCATGGCGGTGCGCGATTACGAGGGTTTCAACGAAGACTGGCAACGCCGTCGGTTTAGCGTGCGCCCTGGAATTACATGTCTCTGGCAAGTACTGGGACGGAATTGCATCCCCTTCGAACAGTGGATGGAACTGGATCTTCAATATATTGATGGCTGGTCGCTTTGGCTCGATCTGCAAATTCTGGCGAAGACGATTCCTGCAGTGCTGAAGGGATCGGGCGCCAGCTAGGAATTTCATCAGCGCAAGCGTTTCAGCTGAACTGAATAATGATGAACTCGGCACCTACACAACTCGAGGCTCCCGCGAAATCCGGCGTTCGTGCCGGTACCATCGCTTTGGTGGTTGCGCTTGCCTTGTGTACTGCGATCGTGTTCACAGTGGGGAAGGAATTCCTTGCTGACCCGAGCACAGCAACGGTCATTCTAGCCGCGCTGGTCTTTTTCGCCCTGTTGGTGTTTGCGGTGGGCTACGGCCGTGCTCACCACCAGCCCGCCAAATGGCTGATCTTTATTGTGTGGTGGGGGCTGTTGGTTTCCGAAGAAGTATTTTCCTATCGCAGCGATATTGCCTCGGTCAGCGGCGCCAACTTTGCCTCACAGGCTTATGACCAGGCCATTCTCTGGGTAGTGGCGCTGGTCGCGCTGCTGATTCTGGTTTTCAAATACCCGCAGTCGTTACGCGGATTATTCACGGGAGATTACAAGTGGGTGAGTTGGCTCACCCTGGTTAGCGTTCTCTCCTGCGCATATTCCCCGAACCCGGCATTTTCACTGGCCTGGGCTTTCAAGCTGACGTTGGTTGTGTTGGCAGTTCACATTTGCTCGCAACAGATCGCTGGAGTGGCCGACCTCAGGGCTTTCATCAACGTAACTATCTGGGCGTTCGTATTTCTCACCCTGGTTCCGACGTTACGTTCGATATTTGTTCCTGATCCTACGGGCGAGTACGGATCAGGTGCGCTTGAACAGCGGTTTCGCGAAGCTCCGACCGGGATCTCCGGAATCGCCGGACTGCTCGCAGTCCTCTGCCTCATGGTCTATTCCAAAGGCAAACCCAAGTGGGCGCTCTGGGTTGGCGGTGGCTCGCTCCTGATCATGGTGATAGCGGGTGGCAAGACTGGCATTGGCGCGGGCTTTATTTCAGGCGTGTTATTTTTTGGTCTGCAGAAACGGTTCAAAGCGGTTTTGGGATTTGTGGCTGCGACTGCCGTGATGCTGGCACTGGCGTTGAAATTCACCGCTCTGTCTGCCTATGCCGCCGGCTATCTTCAACTCGAACAGGCGTCCAGTTTCACGGGCCGAACCGATTTGTGGTCGTTCGTCATGCCCTTCATCCTGCAGCATCCGATCCTGGGACAGGGATTTATCGCTTCTCGATTCGTGGCGGTAATTCACCCCGACACGCCATTCAGCAGCAGCCACATGCATAACAGCTTTCTGGAAACGCTATACAACAACGGACTGATCGGCCTGGCACTGGTTCTCATGGTTAATTACGTGATCGTGCGAAACTTGTGGCGAACCGTCCGCATAGCAGCGACTCCTGAGATCCGTTACCTGGCGGTCGGAGCGATGGCAGCCTATATCAATCTTCTGATTAATGCCATGTGCAACGCCACCTTCGGTGGACGCCCTGACTGCTCTTATCTGATGTTGATTGCCATGGTTGTTATCAGCATTCAACTGCTGAAGATTTCGCAACCGCCCTCTCCAGTGCGACTGATACAGGAAGGAGAACGTACGACCCGTCGCGCGGCCACTTCGTTTTCAGCTTCAGTGCTGCGTAGAAACTGGATGCACTAAATCATGCCCATACTCCGCAAAGTCCGCCACAAGATCGGCAAGAGTGCTGCCCATAAGCCGTTGACCTGGATCCGCCATCGCAACCTTCGGCCGGCAGACGTCTTCGTTGCTTCCTATCCCAGGTCCGGCAACACCTGGTTGAGATTCATGCTCTACGAGATTCTGGTGGGACAGTCATCCACCTTCACCAACGTCCATCAACTGGTTCCAGATATCGGCAAGCAAGGGCGGGCATTGCCCGTTCTTTCGAATCAGGGGCGTTTGATCAAGACGCACGAGCCCTACCTCCCCATGTATCACAAGGCGATTTATCTGGTGCGGGATGCTCGCGATGTAGCACTTTCCGAGTTTGCGTTCCAGAAGGCGCTTGGTCTTGCCAAGGACGATTTCGAAGCTTATCTCCCAAGATTTCTTCGCGGGCAAGTCAATCCATTCGGTTCGTGGACTGCCCATGTGGATTCCTGGATGAACGCAAAAGAGAAGGGCCACGCCGAGGTTATGCTGGTGCGCTTTGATGAGATGCGTAGCGAGCCGGAAGAATCTTTGGCGAACATGATGAAGTTCCTCAACGTTCCGGTGGAGCGAGAAACCATTCGCCGCGCAGTCTTGAACAATTCGGTAGAGAAGATGCGGGATAAGGAAAAAATCAACCCGCAAAAAGCTTCGGCCAAAGGTCGTTTTATTCGCAGCGGCGCCGTTGGTGGCTGGCGTGAAAAGTTCACCGATACTCAAGCTCAACTCGTTGACAGATACGCCGGAAGCATCCTGAGTCGGTTAGGCTTCGCAGAAGTCGAGTCGGTAAGCTGATCGCGAAGAAGCGGAGATACGAAAAAGAACCGGAAGCACTCCCCCTGTCAGGCACGTGAAATCCAAAACGAAGATCGAAAATTGACGGAGGTAGTACGTGAACTTTGAAATTTTGAAATCTGCCCGCCACGCTCGCAGCTCTATGTTGCAAACTATCGGGCTGTCTTTGCTTTGCCTGACATTCGCGCCGGCTGCGTCGCTGGCCCAAAATACCATCAGCACCTATGCAGGAGGCGGGGCTCCGGCCGCCACTGCTACCGCATTGGATCTTCCTGGTCCGAGCGGAGTGATTCGCGATGGTTCGTTGAACACCTACATTGCGGCCCCGTACTCGACGTACGTGTTCGAGGTCAAAGGCGCCACTGTTAGTACGTTTGCTGGCGTGGGCTATGAAAACTATAGTGGCGATGGCAATCTGGCCAGCAAGGCCGGCCTCGACCTGCCGACTGCGCTCGCGATCGACAGCAAGGGGAACATTTACATTGCCGATCCCGGCGGTTCAAGAATCCGCAAGGTGGCCGCTACGACCGGAAAAATTGTGACCGTCGTGGGCAGCGGAAATAAGTGTGAGCCCTCGACTGCAACCTGCGGAGATGGCGGCAAGGCGTCGGCCGCTTTTATCAATCTTCCCAACGCGCTGACGGTGGACAGTTCTGGAACGATTTATTTCGCCGACTCCGCGGATCACCGTATTCGCGCGGTGAACACGGGCACCAAGGCGATTACGATCGCGGGTGTGGTGATCCAGCCCGGCAACATTGCAACCATCGCCGGAACGGGCAACATCTGTTCCACTCCGACCAGTGCTTGCGGCGACGGTGCTGCGGCGACGTCGGCCTCCCTAAATTTCCCTGAGGGAGTTGCAGTCGATGGTTCGGGAAACATCTATATTGCCGACACACGCGACAATCGCATTCGCGAGATTCCGAGCGGCAGTTCATCGATCATTGCTTTTGCCGGTTCCGG
>Ga0209006_10001558_pt1 | contig 20803 bp, 30 predicted proteins | sample JacPin_JW_Ref_O2_FD_188567 | JGI IMG/M metagenome (GOLD analysis project Ga0209006, IMG submission 188567) | Forest soil microbial communities from Algoma, Ontario, Canada - Jack Pine, Ontario site 1_JW_Ref_O2 (SPAdes) (version 2) | ecosystem: Environmental > Terrestrial > Soil > Boreal...
ATGGGATGTGATATGCATCGATATATCGAAGCGCACAACAAGCATCGCGACGCGGCACAAGCGGCTTACGATCTGTTTATAAAACATTGTGGGCGTCGCATGCCGCGTGTTCCAGGAATGGACACGGTGATTCGGTTGGCTTGGCGTATCGAGTGTGGGCGATCAATCGAGGAGGCAGCTGGGCGCGAATATCTTTATCGATGGCACATTGTGTTCAATAGTTCGTCGCAGAATGCAGATCGGGTGTTCGGAGTGCCGCATACATTAGGGATGTGATTTGCACTTGACGCGGTGGTATTGAAAGAGTAGAAAGGAATGCGCCTCGGATGGCGGGGCTTTAGGAGGACAACATGGCTGAGAATCGGTGGATTAGACACGTTGTGTGGAAGGATGGTGAATATCAGTATTGTCGTGATTTAGTTGGAGCGCGTGGCAATCCGAGTGTTGGAAACGATCCTAAATCCATTGCAACTTATTTGCGTTTGCAGTCATCGGCTGCATTTCGCGACGGCGAGTATGAAGTAAGTTCACGATTAGGCGTTGCGGCAACAGCCATTAACGAAGATGCGCGAAATAATCACGAGCCGTCATGGTCGCTCGCTGAATGGGTTCTGGATGGCGTCGAATAATTTAACTGGACGTGTGGCTGAAAAACAACGGGAGAAGGGAATGAGTGCTATGGAACAAGACAATTTCGATACGCCGGTCGTGTTTCGCAAAGATCGCAAGAAAGATGCGGAAGTCACCGCAGTTTTTCCGTGCGAGCCGCATGACATTGAAGGTCGTTATATGACTTGCTATGTTCACGTGGGTCAGCATGGCGGGTGTGGCTGGGAATGGTATCGTGGAACGCGCGCAGCGAAGCCAGAAGAATACGTCGATCTGTTTGCGGAATTGGTTGGCCTTGGTTACCGGCCGAAAGTCTATAGGCGGATCACGTCGCATCTCCGGGACGTGTTTATCGAGGAAGTGAAACGCTTGCATCGCGAGTTGTGCGACTAATTCCGCAATAACGCGGCGCATGCCTGGAAAGCCCGCCCTGGTTGGCGGGTTTTTCGCTTTACAGGTTAGTTGAAAGAGTGTATGAGTGGATTGTCGAAACGAGAGGAGTAGGACATGACGGCAAAGGAAGCTTTTCGCAAGGCGTACATGATCGAACTTGCGCGGCAACATGCGCTGAAACCGGAAATTTACGTTTGGCCGATTTCGGAATTGCCGACGGTTGTTGATAAAATGATTGCAGCGCTAGAGCGTGGCGGCGCTAATATCGATTCGCCGGCAATCAAGGCGGCTTGCAAAGTTTGCGGGTTCAAGCCGAGCATTCAGCGCATCCGCGATTATTTAGCGAAAGGCGTGCTTGTCTAAGCAACGTGGCGCGCGACATTAAGAGCCGTCCGAAAGGGCGGCTTTTTCTTTTTGCGCTCGCATCGTCGGAAGATTGTATTTGCCGACGACGGATCCTGGACCACTGGTTAGCTTTAGGATCGGTTCAGCTCTTTGCATCAGGCAATCTATTGCCCATTGCGGGACGTGCCGGCGACCTTTGCGCCAGTGTTGGATTGCGCTCCAGGTAACTCGATTGTGGAATAGCGCGAGCACCTCGCGGTGCGATCCTGACGGCGCAAATGCGCGAATCACTTTGTTCAACGCGGCGACGCTACCACTCGGCACGGGAGAGCGGTTAGGGTGCTTAGGAAGCCCGCACGCTGGCGATTCGTTCATGCCGGCTACCTAGCGCCTTGCGCCGCGTCGATCAATCCCAGGCGTCTGCGCGCCCGAGCTCCTAACTACCGCGTCAAACCGTCGCACCCATTGAGCCAAAAGCCCTTTACGAGCCACTTTCAGTCCTACAAGACTGCAAGCAATCGGTGTTTAGATACCTTTGTAGGGGTAACCGAGGCTTTCCAGCTCGACCTGGCGTGCCGGCCGGCGCGAGGCGCTATCGGTTCGCGCTCACGACGCCGCAAGTAAGTGACTGGTCAGTAGCATCGTTTTGGCGAGGCGAAGGACCGCGGCGAAAGGGAATCGGGTGCACCCCACCTAGTCCCAGGCCCAAAATTTCCAAAAAATTTTCGCGCTGCGTAGTTGCCGTGACTACAGCAACCGTGCTACATTCCAACAGTGCAGCCACTTGCCTACTACAATGAGATCGACCCATACTGCGCTCGGTGGCTGCGCAACCTCATCGCAAATTCCCACATCGCTCCAGGCCACGTCGACGAGCGTGACATCCGGGATGTCAAGCCTTATGAACTCGCCCCCTACACCCAATGCCATTTTTTTGCCGGCATCGGCGGCTGGTCTGTTGCGCTCCGACTCGCAAATATTTCCGATAATCAAAAAATTTGGACTGGCAGCTGTCCTTGCCAGCCTTTCTCCGCGGCAGGCTTTGCAGGCGGCTTTGATGATGAGCGGCATCTCTGGCCGGCATGGTTCCAACTCGTCGCGCAGTGCAAGCCTCCAATTATCTTTGGAGAGCAGGTTGCGAGCAAGCTTGGACTGCAATGGTTCGACCTTGTTCAATCTGATCTGGAAAACGCGCACTACTCCGTTGGGGCGATCGATCTGTGCGCTGCGAGCGTCGGCGCGCCGCATATCAGACAGCGATTATGGTTCGTGGGGCACGCCGAAGGTTGCGACGGGCGATTACCAGCGCGATCGATCCGGCAACAAGATTCTGAATTTGCAGGGGCAGGCAAAACTCGCGAGCTGGCCGACACCAACGAAGGACGATTCGAAGAACAGTGGGAAACCGGAAACGGCGAGAGTAGCAAACAACAGCGATCCGTTTTCGTCACTTCCGACAACAGTGCATCGCGTAATTGGAGTGCTGTTGACTGGCTCCCCTGCACCGATGGAAAAGCGCGGCCAGTTGAACCCGGCACATTCCCGCTGGCTCATGGGATACCCGCCCGAGTGGCTAAGCTGTGCGCCTTCGGCAACGCCATCGTCCCGCAAGTCGCGGCGGAATTCATCAAAGCGGCCCTAGCCCAATGACCAAACTCCCCCACCACGAAGCAAACTATAAACCGACAACCCCGTTCCCCGGCCGCAGCTGCTTGAACTGCACGATGTTTTCCTGCGTCGTCGTTTCATCCTCGCCGGAGCCTGCCGCAGGCAGATGCCGACTGGTCCAGGATCCAATATCCCGCGAAGGTTGGTGCAAATTCCATGAGAAGGTGCTGCCTTGGGTGTTGCCGTGATCAAACTCCTTCAAGGCGACGCGATTGCGTTGTGCAAAAACGCTTCGATCGTCGTGCATCGATCTCGTTGTTTCCGATCTACCTTACGGGCAGACTCAGAACGATTGGGATAAACCGCTGCCGTTTGAATCGATGTGGCAGGAGTTGCGTCGCGTTACGAAGCCTGCTGCAGCAATCTGCTTAATGGCCGCGCAACCATTCGCCGCTCGCCTTGTGTGCAGCAACGAGAAAGATTTCCGCTACGATCTTATTTGGTACAAAAACAAAGCTACTGGATTTCTCAACGCGAAGCGCATGCCACTGCGAGCGCACGAACACATTCTAATTTTTTATCGGCAAACACCTATTTATAATCCGCAAAAAACTAACGGGCACGAGCCGGGGCACAACGCGAAGCGCGCTACTAAAAGTTCTAATTACGGAGCTTACGAAAGCACAGAATACGGCGGCAGCACTGAACGCTATCCGACGAGTGTTTTGTCAATTCCGATTATCAATAATGATTCTCCCGACAAGGAGCATCCTACACAGAAGCCGGTTCCTTTGATGGAATGGCTGATCGCGTCGTACAGCGTGCCGGGAAACGTCGTGCTTGATATCACCGCCGGCAGTGGTACGATCGGCGTCGCGGCAAACAACCTGAATCGCCACGCTATCCTGTTCGAATTGAACCCGACGTACATAGAAATAGCTCAACGCAGATGCGGTCTTGACAAACCCTTCGTAGTCACCGAAACTACGCCATGGCATACCGATGGACGCCTGAAGCTTGGCGCGCGTGGCAGTTGAGCAACCAGCAGCTGCTGGCGCGAGGATTCAAGCTGGTGACCAATTATTTGCGCGACGGCACGATCGAGCACTGGGCGATTCGCGGCGAGCAAAAACTGCGCAACGATCCGTGCTGGCCGCTAATCCCGTTGGAATGCCTCGAACACCATAAGGAGTCTTGAGATGAAACACCTGATCATGGACGCAACGGGTCACAGCACGATCGAGTTCAACCCGCTTGACAGCGGGCAAGCCAGCGAGGCGATGGAGCGCTTCCGCGCCCTGACTGGCAACGGGCACGTCGCTGCCACGCGCAAGGCCGGCGAGACCGATTACCAGGTGATCAAGACCCCGGACCAGCAGCAGGACGAGACCCTGTTCGTCCCGCAGATGCGCGGTGGCTGACTTGCCTCCGGCGGCCCTGTGCACGCGCTTGAACTGTGGTTGGAACAGTTATCTGCGGCGCAGTTATTAGCTGTTGTAATTTGCGCCTTGATTGCCGGCGGTTTTGTTGGCGCTTTATTTTCCAGTTTTTTGGAACCGCGGTGCAACATGGCTGTTGACGGTGACATAGATAATTGGCGTCACGCTTGCCGAACTGCAACAATAGCATGCGTTGGTAGCGGCTACGCGAATACCGGCGAGATTACCAAAAAATCTTTCGACCTCCTGCGCAGTTGGCTTTCGAAATCCCAGCTTGAAGATTTCAATGTGCTGAGACATTTCGATGTCATCGGCAGCAGGACCGGAACGAGATATCGTATTTCCCAGCGTTCCAGTTTCAACGTCGAAGAACTTTCATCTGCCGGGTATCCTATTGCCATGCTTTGTTTCATCCCGCAAGGCGCCCACGCCATGGGTGATATCATGCTGGCTCAGAAGGTCATGCTGGAAACCGACGAGCCCTCGGCGCTGAAGATTGCAAATCGGAGCTCCCGTTTTAGAAGCGACGTGTATGCTGGTCTCGTGGCAGCCACGCAGCGTTCGATTTCGCTTAATTCCATTTGGCGAAGGCTCTTCGAGCAGGTTATCGACTAAACGTAAAATAATTTCGGCTCGTTCGCCGAAGGCGGGGTTGACTCTCTCCGGTAGTTATGGCAACTACACAAGTGCCGACGATCCTGGACCCATAGTCGCCCCCAGCCTCGTAAGTCCAGGCGCGGTGCCCGGCTCCTGCTTAACCCGCCGTAGGCGGGTTAAGCAGGAGCCGGGCTTTTTAACCCGCCGAAGGTGGGCAAGCCAGGGAATGCGTGTTGCCCGACAACCATCCGACTTCAATCCGGCTCGATCGCTCGCTCAAGGTCGAACTGGTCAAGTTTGCCAAGGCACAGGGCTGCTCGGTGACTTGGTTGATCGCCGACATCCTGAGGAAGTGGGCGGCCTGGAAGAAGGCGCAGGAGCAAAAGAAATGAGCAAAACGAAATGCTATTGTTCGTTTTGTGGAAAAAGCAACGAGGAAGTATTTCAGTTAATAGCTGGCGTGACTTGTTTTATTTGTAATGAGTGCGTTGGTTTGTGTGTAGAGATAATTGCGAAAAAGCGTGCGGAAGTCACAAAGTCTCTTTTGGAAGCGGGCTACTAAAATGAAAATCGCTCTCATCATCACGACGATCAACGTCCCGACTGTTTTGCAGCTCTACCGCAAGCTTGATTCCACTGTCCATTTCTTCGTTGCCGCCGACGAAAAGACACCGTTGGAAGCCTACCAGTTCTGCGCTGACATCCCCGATTGCGAGATTTATTCGCCCGATCGCCAGAATAAACTGGGGTACGAGTGTTCTTCCTTGCTGGGGTGGTCCACGGTGACGCGCAGAAATATTGCGCTGCTTGAGGCTTTGAAATGGGGCGCTGAAATCGTTGTTACGATCGATGATGACAATATGGCGATGGATGATCCATATTTCTGGTATTTTCAGAAATTGTTGGATAACCAGTGGCCGTGGGTCGGGCTCCAAATCGGCTCCAGCCTATGCTGGTTCGACCCCGGCTCGCTTCAATTCTCGCGCGACAATCGCACGGTGACACAGCGCGGTTTTCCCCAGCGCTATCCCATGCATCCTATCGTCAAGCCTATCATCGGCGCCAGGATCGGCGTAGCGCAAGGCATGATCCTTGGTGATCCCGATACCAGCGCGATCGACCGCATTTCACAGCAGCCGGAAGTGCATCAGGTCAGTGAACTGCTGCGCGCCGGCAGCGTTGTCAATTTGAATACCTGGACCGTGTTCAACACGCAGAACACGGCTTTCCTGCGCGAGTTGGCTCCGGCCATGTTTTGCAATCCGCATTTCGGGCGTTACGACGACATCTATGCCAGCCTCATGACCCAGCGCATCATGCGCGAGCGCGGACTGCATGTCCATCTGGGGCAACCGTTCGTGTGGCAGCAGCGCAATGATCACGACCTGCTGAAGGACTTGGCTGCGGAGCAATGGGGCGCCGAGCACATCCTGGAATTCGCCGATTACCTTAAACGTTCCCCCTTGCCCGCCAGCATCTCGGTTGTCGAGCAATGCATCATCCTGACCAACGGCTGCGCTCTGTTCTCCGACGATGCCAAGGAAGTGGCAGAAGCGTGGTATCGGGATTGCGAGCGCGTCCTATGAAAATATCCTGGTCAAAATTGGAATTGTTGCAGCACGAAGTAACTTTTAGTATTGCGGCTGATGTACGTTCCTCAACTGAAATGGAAGTTCTAATTCGCATTTTACAGATCGCTAAAGAAGCCATGGAAGAATATGAAAAGGATTTTCCTACGAAGGAAAAACCAAAATGAATCGTGTCGCCATAGCATTTTCCTCTTGCGATCGCGTCGAGCTGACCAAGCGCTCGATCGAGCCGCTGTTTCAGCCTGACAAGTTTGATCTTCATTGGGTTGATGGGAGCAAAACGGAGGAAGGTAAATTTTTTACATACAGGGTTTATGATTCGCCGATTTTGATTTCCACAAATAAGATACAGTTGCACCAAAACATTAATGGTGGTTCTGGGTCTGCAATTGTTTATGCGCTCACGAAACTGCTAAAGAAGTTATGGGAAAAGCCGGGCACTAAAGCGACTTCTCAAGGTTACGACTACATCGGCCTCGTCGAGAATGACGTGCTGCTTCACGACGGCTGGTTCGACGACATGATGGCTCTGTTCGAGCGTGGCGAGCAGGATGGCTTGAAGGTCGGCGCCGTCTCCGCGCGCTGCTACGAGGACCGAATTCTTATTCAGCGAGACGGCTACGCCGTCATGCACAACCTCGGCGCCGGGATGATCGTGTTCACCCGCGAAGCCGCTGAGATTGTCCTGCAGACCTACCGCACCGTCTGGACCACCGAGAACCGCCTGCTGTTTTCTCAACTCAGTGGAATCGACATCGGCCGTTACTGGGCCTTCCGCGGCGACCAGCATTTTCTTGTCGCAGACTGGCGGTTTGATATGATTTTAGCCGCTCACGGTTTTGTCAGTCTCGCCCTGACTCCCAACCGGGCAACCATGCTGGATCAGGACATCGCACCGCTTGGTTTGAAATATGCCGATGGCAACTTTGCGCTCGCCTGTAACTCCGCGGCGTTCGAGCGTTATCGCGACAACCTTGCCAGGATACGCGCGGGCGACCTCGCACCGGGCATCAATCATCCCTTCTACCATGATGGGCAGGCTCACATGATTTTTGCACACCAGGTTCCTCAGATCGGAGGTTCCTACGCCGGCAACTGGCGTGTCCGCGACTTCCAGGGGTTTGGTCCATTCTGCTGGGTTGCGGGCGGCCCAGCACTGGAGGACGAATCTTGCGGCACCCAGCGGGTCAGCGATCAGCTCCCGACCGCGACGCTGCCGATCGTCGGCCCGTGCGATCTGGTTGTGAGCGGCGGCAAGATCGGAGGCAAGGTGTGCGTCGTCGATGCACAGTCCGGTTTCAACGTCGACCTGGATTTGCCCGCCGAAGGCTCGCCTAGCGGGGTGCTGCAGATCGCGGTGCCGGGATCGGCGGTGTATCGCGACGTGGTACTGACGGCGTTGACGCCGGGCATATGCTTCTTTGGCGTGCGGACACGGGAGAAGCAGCCTTGGCTGCCCCAAGTTCGGTTCGACTATTCGACGTTGCCTCTTGCTTAACTGGGGAGGAGTGACATGTGCAACGCCTGCGGATTTCTGTGTTGCGCCTGGGATGGCTTTGCGTACTGCGGCTGCGACGGCTGCGAAGAACCACTTTGCTGGACCGAGGACGAGGAGGACTACGACGATGAAGGTGACTTTGGAGAGTACGACGAAGATCGTGACGTTGGTAGTGGACGGGAAATCCGTGCCGGCGAGGATATGGGAAGACGTCACCGAGCGCGGAATCCGCTGCCATGCCTATGTGACCCGGATCGCGGTGCACCAGGACGACGACGCCTCACAGTTCGAAGCGGAACTGAAAGAGCAGCGCCAGCCTTCCGCTGCGATTGAAGCTATCCCACTGCGCCTCGTTGTCTAGGACATAGCGACAAATGAAAATCCTGATTACAGGCGGCGCGGGATTCATAGGGCGAGCGTTTACGCGCCGGTTGGTTGATGATGGGCATGATGTCTTGATCGTGGATAACTTGTCTACGGGATTACACCCGGAGCGTTGGGCATTTAATTGGGCATTTAATTGGGCATTTAACTCGTGCAATAATTTTGAATTTCAATGTAGGGATTGCCGAGATTTTTTTGCGCACTGGTTCGATTTTTTTGATCATCACGACGGCAATCCGTTTGATCTTGTCATCCACTGCGCTGCGATTGTTGGCGGCCGGCTGAATATCGACGGCGATCCGCTCAGTGTTGCGACGAACCTCTCGATCGACAGCGAGTTTTTCAACTGGGCAGTCCGCGGCAAGAAGCTTCCCAAGGTCATATATTTTTCATCGTCGGCGGTCTATCCGCTGGAGTTGCAGACAAGGGAGCGCAATTGCGCCTTGTCCGAATCGCTGGTCACGTTTGATACCTCGCGCCTGAGTCGGCCCGATCAAACATACGGATGGGCCAAGCTCTCCGGCGAATATCTTGCCAAGATCGCTGCCGAGAAGTACGGACTTGATGTCAAGATTTACAGGCCCTTTGGCGGCTACGGCGAGGATCAATCTCTGTCCTACCCCTTCCCCTCGATCATTCGCCGCATTCTCCGCGGCGAGGATCCGATCACAGTCTGGGGTTCGGGCGACCAGGAACGTGACTTCATTCATATCGACGACATCGTGGACGCCGTGCTCCAAACCATGGATGACCTCAAGCCGGGCGAGGTTCTGAATCTCGGCACCGGCCGTGGCGTGTCGTTCAAGGAACTGGCGCGCATAGCGCTGCGCGTGCTCGACCTCCCGCAGACGACTTGCATCATCAACGATCCGACGAAGCCGGAGGGCGTCTTCCGCCGTGTCGCTGACACTTACAAACTCAACCAGTTCTACCAGCCAAAAGTATGGCTGGAGCAGGGTATCCTGCGGGTTGCCGAGCACCTTAAAAAGACGCTTGACGTGCCCGAAAATATCGTGTAGTTATGGTGACTACATGGAGGCGGTTATGCACGAATTGACTTATGTCAAGGGAACTGACGCGCGCAATTACATTGTGCGGTGTACTTGTGCTTGGGCAGCATCCGGCACGTTTCTGGAAACAGAAAATCGCGGCGCTTATCACTTATATCAGAACAATCCGTTGCGTTGGAACGACCCCAAGAGGTTTTATCAATCGGACAGGACTTATCCGCCCTTCAGCAATTTTAAGGGGAAACTGCCGTGATTCTCGGCTATACAAGGGTCTCGACTCAGGAACAAGCCGGCAAGAACACTACGTCTCTTGCCGCGCAGGAACAGGTCATTCGCGGCATCGCCATGACGCGCGGCGCCAGTTCGTTCGACGTGCAGATTTTTTCTGATCCCGGCGTGTCGGGCTCGATCCCGCTGGATCGGCGGCCGGCGGGCAAGGAGTTGCTGGAGACGGTACAGAAGGGCGACACCGTTTGTGCATCGAAGCTCGATCGCATGTTCCGATCGGCATCCGATGCGTTGGTGACCGCGGAGCATTTGAAGGACAAGGGTGTGCAGCTCATCCTGTTCGATATCGGGGTCGACCCAGTGACGGATAATGGGATGGCCAAGTGCTTCTTCACGATGGCGAGCGCCTTTGCCGAACTGGAGCGGCATCGCATCGGCGAGCGAATGGAATCCGGCCGCCAGCAGAAGCGCGAGCGGATGGGTCATCTTGGTGGCGTGGCGCCCTACGGTTACCGCGTCGTTGGCGCCAAGCGAGAGTCCAGGCTGGAGCCGATCCCCGATGAGCAGGTCATCCTGAAGCAGGCGCTGGACCTCGCGTCTACTGAAGGCTGGTCTTCCTGGAAAATCACCAAGCACCTGAATGGCCAAGGCCACAAGAACCGCGTCGGCCAGCCGTTCGAGTGCTTCCAGGTCAAGCGGATGTTGGAGCGGCAACAGATTGCTTAATGATTGATGAGTGACATCGTGCGCAAGCAGAAAGTCAAGCAACTCGGCCGCGCCTTCGAAAGATCGCGGCCAAAGTACCGAGCCGACCGGCAGCCGGCAGCGCAACCGCACAGGAGGACATCCGTGCATCTCTCCAAGAAAGTAATCTACTTCGGCATCATCGGCTTTTCGGTCGCGATGCTGATCTTCATGGACTATCCCTCGATGCTCGGCAGCACCGGCACCGTGTCGCTGATGTGGCTGGTCAAGATGGTGGTCGATATCATGTTCGCCGGCATGGCCTTGGTACGGCTCGCTGGCCCGGCGTTCTTCGCCAGCGACGAAGATGACGACGAAGTTTCCATCCATGAAGAAGATTTGCACTTTTCGGATACGGCACTGTTCGGCCTGTTCATGGTCGATCTAGTCGGAAATCTCTGCTGGCACGCCTATTTGACGGTGCAGACCACGGGCGGCGAGAGCTTCTACTACAGCCTGTGGACCCTCGGCGAAATCATCGCTCTATTCTTCGCCTACATCCTCTGGTCGCATGCCGTCAAAACTCAGCGGCGTATGGCCCGCAAGTCGCGCGAGACGGCAACCGGGGCCAGCGCGGCATCGCCTGACACACGCTTCCGCAAAGCATCCTGACCCGAGGCCGCGCCATGAAAATCCATCCGTTCCATTCCTATCCGTCAAGTTATCTTGCGCTGGTCATTTGGGGCGCGACGGGTTTCATGGCGCAGCCCACCATTGCCAGTTTTACCGTGCATTTCGCGTTGGTCCCGATCTTGTTGCTGGTCATCTTGTGGCTGGCACATTGGGAAGGCCGACGCGAGACGGTCAGTTCTTAACCGGGGGTTAAGTTGGAAATAAAAGCTGACTTCGGCGACCTCGTTCGCACCGTCTGCCCGCTTTGTGAGCGGGGAACCGAGGTGCGGTATCGCCCCGAGACGAATGAGTATGTGCACGACTTAAAATTAATGGTGCAGCCGCGGCAGGGAAGATCGTTCTCGCATACGCTCTGCTTGGCGAATGGGCTCTGGAAGAAGTATCAGGATTCAAAGTAATGACTAACAAATTTGTGGTTGGCCAGCGAGTTAAAAAATTGTACGGAGATTATAGATTCAAAGGTTATGTGGTTGCTGTGTTCCAAAAATTGTCGCAAGTTGAGCGTTGTGTAGTTGAGAATGAAGATGGTATTTTGCATATTTTTAACCTGGAGCAACTTGTGTTGTGGGAAAATATAGATGGGTAACCGCAAATTCGCCGTCGATTTTTTCAATCAGGCCGTCAGCGCCTGCAACGACACCAATAATCCGACGCGGCTCAACCATGCTTACCAGCTTTTCAGTTCCGCCTGTCTCACCGATCCGACGTGGGGCGAGGCGTGGTACTGGAACGGCAACAACAATAATGATCTGAATCTTCATCCCGCCGCCATTGCGTGTTGGCGCCAGGCGGTCGAGACTATTACCGACAAGACACTCAAGGCCAAGGCGATGTGCAATCTGTCGTGGCGCCTGCATGGCCTTGGGCACGTCAAGGAAGCCTACGACTTCGCCATGCGCTCGATCGACCTGGACGACAGTCTCGATGCGACGTGGATCAATCTCTCGACGATTCATACCACGATGGACCAGCCGGTGACGGCTCTGTCTTGCGCCCTGCGTGGGTTCAAGCTAGATCCCAAGAATCCGATTAACGAGTTCGCGCTGGCGATGGCGTACCTGTTTGACAGGCAATGGGCCAAGGGTTTCCAGCATCTGGAATCGCGCTTTGCTTACCGGCTGCGCAACTATCTGCAGTACCCCTATCCGAAATGGAAGGGTGAGCCCGACAAGCAGGTGTTCATCGCTGCGGATCAGGGGATCGGCGACACGTTGTCGTTTGCCCGGTTCCTCCCCGCTGCGTGCAAGCGCGCCAAGTACGTGCATGCCTATGTGCAGCCGGAATTGCTGCTGCTGTTCCAGCGTGCGTTTTTCAATATTGACAATTTGAACCTCGTTCCGAGTGGTAACCAGTTTCCACCGGCTGATGTCTGGACTACGTTCGTCAGCCTCCCCGGCACGCTGGGCTGCACGGATGAGGAGATCATCAACGTTCCTAACATCCACGTCGACCATTACGACTTCGCGGCGAACTGGCGCATTCCCGATCGCAAGCTTCATATCGGGATCGCGTGGACGGGTTCGCCGCTGAATGACATCGACAAGCATCGCAACATTCCGGTGACGCAGTTTCTCGATCTCTACAAAGTGCCGGGCATCCAGCTTTATTCGCTGCAGAAGTCGGATCGCAACAAGGAGCTGTACGATGCCGGCGCGATGTCGCTGATCTGGGATTTAACGCCGTACATTGCCACGATCGTCGACACGATGGCGCTGGTGCGCAAGCTTGATCTGATCATCTGTTGCGAATCGGCGCTGCTGCATATGTGCACCACGGTAGGTGTGGAGTGCTGGATTCCATATTCCTATCTCGGCAAAGATTATAGGATGGGAGTTGACGGCAAGAACGTGCTGTGGGGACCGAAGGTCAGGACGTTCCGGCAGGGACCGGATATGACTTGGCAGTCGGTGTTTGCCGAGATCATCGAGGCGTTGCGCGAGCGGATCGGATTAACGTCATGATAACAACCAAAAATCCAAGCTTGGAAAAGAAAAAGACTGATTATCTAGCTGCACTGCTAGAGGACTATGCTGATGGCTTAGAAGGTCATTGGATCGTATTTGAGAGTGATTACCCGGTGTTTGCAGAGGATTTACGAAACGCGGCTAAGACGATTCGCGCGCTTTCGCGTCGTTAAACAAATGACTCAAAGCATAATCAACATCGACTTGACTGCGGCGGATCGCACTGTCTCGTTCCAGCTCTCGATCGATTCCGATTGCCTGTCGGACCGCGAACTGATGAACGCGATCAAGTTGGGCGGCAGCGTTGAACCTGAGGTCTGTCACCTGATGATGCGCGTCATGCGTCCTGGCGATTACGCGATCGACGGCGGCGCCAATATCGGGTTCTTTACGGTGCTGTTGTCGAAGCTTGTCGGCAAGGATGGCTGTGTTCTGTCGGTAGAGCCAGGGCAAAACAATTTGTATAAGCTTGAAGAAAATATCCGACTCAATAAATTGTCTAACGTCGAGGTTGTTGATCAACCGTTGTGGGATAAGTATGAGATGGTCAAGCTGTACCTGTGCGAGGATGGCGGCAAGAATTCGCTGGCAGCGCATGAAGGTACGCGAGGGTCGTCTGATATTACTACTGTCGTGCTTGACGATTATTTAGATTTGCGCCGAAGATTACGTTTGTTGAAATTAGACATTGAAGGTGCCGAAGAAAAAGCGTTGCGAGGCGCGTTGAGTTTTTTGAATGAAACGCATCATTGCCCTTACATTGTTGCGGAATTGAACATTGAGGCGCTTCCTAAGTTTAATAGTTCGCCTGCCAGTATCTGTGATTTTATGCGCGAACGCGGTTATAACCTGTTCCTCTTGCATCCGAACGGCGCGCTTCCGACCTATGTTCCGCGCAGAACGAAGGTGCAGCCGACGAGGTTGAACTGGAATGTGTTGTTCTCGACGTTCGAGGCGGTGGGCGCGGCTTGGCCGGAGATCGTGATATGACAATCACCGACGACGAATATTCGGTCCTGCTGATCGCGGATCAAGGCGAGTACATGCTGGCGATCGGTCACTGGGAAAAGTCGATCAAAGCTTTGGCGGCTCGCGGACTGCTGAATATGGGCATATTTAATGGAGGTCCGCAGTATACTATTAGCAATGCTGGCCGACAGGCGCTTAAGGAACGCGAGCAGGCAGAAGACAAGCAGTGGGGCGCGTTGATCAAAGCCGGTTCCAAGCTTGGCGACGCCCAGAAAACGGCGAGAGATCACATCGAATCAGCGGCGCAATCCATCGCGGCTGCGGCCAAGGCTGGTTCCGTTCTTGGCGATACGCCGGAAACTGCGGCTCGCAAATGGATGCCTGCAATCCTGGAACGTGCTTTGGACATCATCAACAATGGCTGAAAGACCTGACTTGAACGAATTGGTGCGTAAAGCGCAAGAGCGTTTCAACGCTTTGAGCCCTCGTCAGAAGCGTGAGCATCGTGCAGCTCAGCGCAAGTCTTGGGTAGTCGGCGAGATGATGTTGGAGTATTCCGAGATGACTCGGGAATACGCTGAACGGTTGTTTGATGAGACTGTTAATGGATGAGGACGCGCAGTTCTTCACGCAGCATCCCGATCGCTACGCGCATATCCGCGAGCCGCGGCGCGTGCTGGTCAAGACGCCGCAACGGGGTGTGTTTTACGCGCCCGAATCCGAAGGCGAGTTCTGGAGCCTTGGACCGCATGACAAGAGCCGGCGCCGCATCCTGCTCTGGCGCGTGCCGGAGAGCCATCCAGCCTATGATCCGAAGGGTATCAAAATTCTGAAAGTGCCCTTCCTTTTATTCAGTGACGAAAATGTGGAAGACACTGACGCAGTGCTGCTTCCGATCATCCATCAGATTATGGTCGAGCAGGCGAAGAAGCAGAGAGTCAAGATTTGAGCTGGTCCCGCTCCGTCTACAGTTCCAACGTCTCCGAAGTTGGCTACGATGATGAGACGCAGGAACTCTTGATTACCTGGCTGAAAAGCGGCAAGGTGTCGGCCTACGCGGGTGTGCCGGAGGATGTTGCCGAAGCGTGCTCGCGGGCGCCAAGCGTTGGGCAGTTCGTGAATTCGGAAGTGAAGCCGTTTTATCAGCATAGGTATCGTTAGCGTCATGTCTAGCAAAATAATCGGCACCTGCATCATGGTAGCTTTTGGCGCTGCAATGTGTGGGGCTCTTTTCCCACCAGGAGATGTGAAACGTCAATTATTTGTCGTTTGCTTCTGGTTTAGCATCGGATTTGCTACAGCGGTGATTTGGCAATAACGTATTGTTAATCAAATGACTGGCGATTCTCAAATACCTTCCAACTCCGATTTTTTTCGCAAGATGGCAGATCGGATCGAGCGCAACAAGGACGACGGCTTCGGCGGTGCCTGCGTCATCGTCCCCCCGCACGGCGGCGGCAACCCGATCGAGCTTCTGATCGTGGTGCCCCATGGCGGCGTGATGGATCTGGCCCAGTTCTTTGCTACCATAAGCTCGCGTATCCAGACGACGGTCGAGGAAACCGCGGCACAGTCGGCTATTGCGCAGGGGTTCGGCAGGCGCTAGTCTCCCTGCCCCATGGCAGGATGGTCCCACGAGAAGCGCGAGAAGGCTGAGCGCGCTTTTTATCAGTTTCTCAAGCGTTCATTCGTGAATTCCAAGGATGCGGGGCGCATTTGCCTTGGCGATCATCTTTATGATGGCCAGATACGATTCATCACGACTGTTTTCGACGCGCTGGAACAAGACATCCATAAAATTTACATTCTAAAATCCCGCCAATTGGGCCTCTCCACGATTGCTCGTGCGCTGTCCATTTTCTGGCTTGGCATTCACGAAGGTATGAAAGGTGCCCTGGTGTTCGACACCGCGCCGCACAAAGAGTCGGCGCGTAAAGAACTCGTCACGATGATCACCAATTTACCCGCTAGTCTGAAATTTCCTAAAGTAAAAGGCACTGGATCAGGTAACCGCGATAGCATGGAATTGGTAAACGATTCGTCGATGATTTTTATGTCGGCGGGCGTTAAGAAATCTAAGTCTAGTGGCACGCTTGGTCGATCTGAAGGTCTGACTATGGCGCATCTTTCTGAACTTTGTTCTTATGACAACGAGGAGGGGTTGAAGTCGTTTGAGCAGTCTCTGTCGGAACTGCATCCAAACAGACTTTACATTTACGAATCTACGGCAAGAGGTTTTAACCAGTGGTACGTTCTATATAGGCGCGCTCGCAAGGACGAAGCGCATTGCAAGTGCCTGTTTCTTGGCTGGTGGTCCAAACCTTCGCAGAAAATAGATCGCGACGATCCCGATTTTCAGACTTACGGGCTGCTACCCCCAACCGATAAGGAGCGGGAAAAGATTCAAGCGGTCAAGACCGAGTACCAACACGAGATCACTCCCGAGCAGTTGGCGTGGGTACGCCGTAAGTTCGATCCCAATTATGCAGAGGACGAGGATGACGATTCGGAAGGTGAGGATGATTCGATCATGCTTGCCGAGCAGGCTTGGACCGAGGAGGAAGCTTTCCAGCAGAGCGGCGCGATCTTCTTCGGCTCCAAGCAACTCACCGACCAGAGCAACAATTATGTTCGCCAGAAGGCCAAGACTTACATGTACCTGGCTGGCGAGAACTTTGTGGACATGCGGGTTTATCCTGCTCAGAATATGCGCTCAGTGGAGCTTAAAGTTTGGGATGAACCGGAGATTGGCGCCCAGTATGTTATGGGTATCGACCCGGCATTTGGCGAGAATGAGAACAATGATCGGTCTTCGATCCACATATCCCGATGCTATGCTGACGGGCTGGATCAAGTTGCTGAGTATGCTTGGCCGCTGATCACGACCCGCCAGTTTGCATGGGTCATTGCCAGTCTTCTAGGGTGGTACGGCAGCAACGGCGCTGAGATCAGTTACATCCTGGAGATCAACGGCCCTGGCTCGGCGGTGTTCAACGAGCTGCGCTCGCTTAAATTTCAGATCGAGAACGATAAAACGCAGCGCAAGGATTTGGAGGATCGCGGGCTATTGAACGTTTTCAGGAATGTTAAGACCTACATCTATACGCGGGTCGACGCGATGGGCGTTGGATCGAATTTTCACTGGGAAACGAACGGCAAGCGCAAGGTTATGATCATGGAGCGCCTACGCGACTTTGTGTCGACCGGCAAGATGCGGATCAGGTCGGCGTCTTTGATCGAGGAAATGAAGACGATCGCCCGTGAGGGAGATTCGATCAGCGCACCCCAGGGCATGCGCGACGATCGGGTGCTGGCCGCGGCCTTCGCCGCTTATTACTGGGACACCAAGATCAAGAACACCATGATTTCCCGCCGTCAAACGCGGGAAGCTGAGGTTGCCAAGAAGCGGGCATCGCTGGTCGACCAGGTGGCCTTGTTCAATCGCAACCATCTTGATATGTTCTTTGCGCAGAAGCGCGCGGTACGGGCAGTTCAGCAGCGTGCCCAGATACGGAATGCTTGGAGATACCGATGAAATTGCGGTGCACGCATTGTCGCAAGGCGTTCTCGTGGGATCCTCAATTGCCGTGGCCTGACAACTGCCCATTTCTTGATTGCCAGGAAGACATCAGCATGCCGGATCGCGGCGAGGGCGTGGTGATGCCGTTCATCCGCAGCGCCAAGACTTCAAACAATGACAAGCTCTATCGGGACATGGAGCGTGGGTCGGAATTTCGCGCCGAGAAGGCGGCCGAGCTTACGGGGGCGTCGGTCGCGGATATGTCGTCGCTGAAGATTACCGACATGAATGACCAGATGCGGGCGGGTGACATGGCGGCCAAGGCGGAAGCTGACGCGGCAATGGCGCGTCTCAAGGCAACAACCAAGGCGCCGATCGGCTTCGCCGAGAATGGCGCGGAATTCAGTGCCGGCATTTCGTCTGGCGCCATCTCGGTTAACGGTCAGATCATGACGGGCATCGAGCCCAATGCCGGTGCTCGGGCGGCCCAGCGCGTCGCTCGCAAGATGCAGGGGTGGTAAGTGCTTACGGTTCCCACCGACAAGCGCGAACTCCTAGCTTTTGCCAATGAACATATCGAGATGTGTCGCATCAGCGTCGGGATGCGGGCTTCGTATTGCCGGTTGATGAACGCCATTGCGGAGACCGGACGTTACGACGGCACCAAGTCCCTGATCAATATGCTGACGACGCATCTCAACCGCACGTCATCGCACCTGTTCAGCCCGGTCGAACTCAGGTTCGCGTTGGATTTCGAGCGCGGTTATCCCAAGAATTATCTGCAACGCGCCGCGGTTGTCGCTAAGATTTTGACTCGTTCGTGGGAGCGCAGCAACACCGATAATGCATTTGGTCTTGGCGTGTTTCAGGCGTTGAAATATGGCGCTTGTCTGCTGAAGCAATGGGTGCAGACGGAAGGGCCGAGTCAGGTTCCTGTTTATTACAAGAAATTGGTGATGCCGTGGCAGTTCGGCGTCTACAACGAAGCGGAGAACGAGATTGACCGCCAGCCTGCGATGGTCGAGACGACGACAATGACCTTGCCGGAAGTGTGGCGGCGCATTTATCATTTGCCCGAGGCAAAAAAACTGTTTGATCGTATCCGCGGGCACGCCATGCGAGGCCAGGCGATGTCCGATCCGCAGTCCTATTTCCATCAAGTGCTGTCGACATCCCAATTGCAAACCGGAGTTCAGGGTGCGACTCGCCCGTTGCCTGGCGGCATCGTGCAGCTCAACAACGATCCGAACTATGCGATCATGGGGCCACAGGTTGGCGCTGATGTCGTCAACGTGCATGAGCTTTGGGTGCAGGATGATGAGGACTACACTACGATCATCATGGTGGAGCCGGATATCATCATTGCACCGTTTGGCAAGAAGATGAATCTGACCGGCGTTGACGGCTTGCAGCCATACACGCTGATCCAGCCGAATGAAGTTTCTAATTGGTTCTGGGGCAGGTCGGAACTGGTTGATCTCATCGAACCGCAGGCGCTGCTGTCGACGTGGTGCGATGATGCGAAGCGGCTGTTCGGTTTGCAGGTCGATAAGATATTGGCGTTCGTGGGCGAGAACGGTATTGACGACGAGAAGTACGGGCAGTTCCGCGGCGCCGGCTATATGAATTTATCGCCGGGGTCCGATGTGAAGGATTTAACCCCGAAGATACCTCCTGAAATGATGCCGATGATCAAGTTCGTCATCGAGCAGATCAATTGGCTGTCGGGCTTTCCGAATATCATGCAAGGCCAGGGTGAGCCTGGTGTGCGCGCGGGGTCACATGCCGATACGCTGATGAAAACGGCGTCGCCCTATCTTCGCGACCGCGCGCTTCTGGTGGAACGCCAGTGCGCCACGGCGGCCGACAAGACGCTTTCGCTGAAAGAGGCCAAGGATGGTTCTAAATATTGGACCGATGGCACGTCGATAGAGACGATGGAGAAGACTGGATTCATCCTCGGCGATTTGCCGGAGGATTGGCGCGTCACTGTTGATTCGCATTCGTCGAGCCCGATCTTCTCCGACGAGAATACGCAATTGATCATGGCTGGGCACAAGCTTGGCGTGGTGACTAAGGAATACGTGCTAGACAACTTGCCGTTCCCGAACAAGGAGGAAGGCAAGGCGCAGATCAAGGAGCAGGAAGAAAAGAAAGCTGCTCAGATGCAGCAATTGCTTCAAGATCATCCCGAGCTTGGCGAGGTGTTGGCGAAGAAACAGTTGAGTGGTGGGAAGCGTTAGCCCGTCGCAGGCGGGTTAGTTGCCACGCCCGTTGAATCCTGGAACTGGCGAAAGAATAGCAGGTCCACCGCGCATCGCGCCGCGTATGATTGGATCGCTCTCGGCCAATTTCTGGAATTCCGTCTGGGTACGTTGCTGGTGAAGTGCGCGTTCGATGTGGGCGCGCTTGGACAGATCGCAGTCTTCTACTGCCCAACAGGAAATATCTTTGGAAAAGAACACTCCAGTTTTTCCAAAGTCATCGGTGATTGTGAGTGAATCTGCCTTCGCATTAAAGTTACTACACGCTTTTTCGGCAGTTTCTTTGGTCTTGAAAACAAATTCCAAGGCGACGGGCGGGCAAGCGATTGTTATGATGTGCATGTTGGTGGTTCCTTTCCATCGCGCTTGGCAGCCCAAGCTTTGAATTCGTCAATCGGGAATCGTATGCAGTTGTTGCCGAAGCGTCGGTAGGGTGGCGGCTCTCCGATTATCCTGGCCGGACGTTTTTTAGAAGGCTTTACCCAACTGTAGACGGTCGTGAAGTGTACGCTGAGATAGCGCGCCGCGTCCTTTGCGGTCCAGTACGCTTTCTGGATTTCTTCCGGCGAACGGGTTTTCCGTTGCTGGTAGGTTTCAACCCATTTGCCCATGGAGCACAAACTTAGCACTCTCATGCACTAAAGGCAATACATAAATGCAGAGCCACTATTAGGCGGCTTTCTTCGCGTGCTTGATTATCCTCAAGCCGCTTCGAATGGTTCGGTGCGGTGTCTTAAACCCAACCACTCAGGAGAACAGCGATGTTCGTTCGCGAGAAGCGCAAGGGTCACCGCAAGGGTCGCCGGTAATGACTCGGTTCAAATGGAAGATGCATCGTAAGGGCCGTCGCTGACCCCACCGATGCCTGTTCCTCCAACAACTCCACCCGCAGCTGCTCCTCAAGGAGCGCAACCGCAACAGGCTCCGATGGGGTCGACCTCGGCGACGGGGCCTACCGCCAACAAGGGGTATGAGGCGGCGGCGATGCAGCGGGGGGGGGGGCTGGTCA
>Ga0209006_10001559_pt1 | contig 20786 bp, 21 predicted proteins | sample JacPin_JW_Ref_O2_FD_188567 | JGI IMG/M metagenome (GOLD analysis project Ga0209006, IMG submission 188567) | Forest soil microbial communities from Algoma, Ontario, Canada - Jack Pine, Ontario site 1_JW_Ref_O2 (SPAdes) (version 2) | ecosystem: Environmental > Terrestrial > Soil > Boreal...
AGTTTGCGGCCCGTCTTCATCATGAAAATAATCATGGTGACGACAAAGAACGCGGCCACCAGCATTACCCAGCCTTCAAACGCATCTTCATTCAGGTTGAGCCGGGAAATGACGACCGCCACTCCAATGCTTCCCACGAAGGCCGCAACCAGCGCCGCATACACCGTTTTGCGCAGATCGTTCCGGCCAATCTTCGCCAGGTACGCCAGCGTGATGCCGACGATCAGCGCCGCCTCCACCCCTTCGCGCAGCGTAACAATAAAAGCCTGTAACATGTCTCCTCTATTTTCTTATGATCAGCTGAACCGCTCTCGCGGCGTCATCCTGAGCGTAGCCATCTTTCCGGCGGAGCGAAGGATCTCCCGTCGTCTAAACCCTCATCCTCATAGCCCGTATGATCTTGAAAATGAATTTCAATTTCAACTTCAAGGATATTCTGTTCCCGCCGCATGCGTCAATGTGTGATCTCACAAACGCGTGTGATACGCATCACACGGGGAATCTGAGGATTGAATGGATGGGGCATTGCATTTCCTCACTTTTGAGCGGGCAGAAATCGCGACCTATCCGTCTACATCCTGGGCGCAGGCGAGGGCAGCTGCAATTGTTTGCTCCAGTTAATTTGGACGCAATGGGCCTGCGTTTGTCAGGTCCCCAGTGTTCGGGGCAACAACGCGCGTCTGCGGGAAAAGACAAATTCTTTACGAGTACTTCACAAATTTGACCGGCTTTCGGGCTAACGTCTGAGAACTGTTTGGTCGATTTACAGGTCTCATCTGTGATGGCAACGTGCAGAGCCCGCCCGTTCGAGCCCCACTTTAGGGATCCCAAACATTAGGAGAGGACAAAACTATTATGAAGCTATCGCGAACGCTCGGACTTGGACTTGCCGTCTTGCTTGCATTAGCCAGTGTCAGTTTTTCGCAAACATGGACCGCGCTGAAAAACCAACCCATTTTTTCTGCTAACGATGCCCTCCTGCTCACTGATGGCAGGGTTATCGTGCAGGCTACGAATTCCAGCGATTGGTGGACGTTGACTCCGGATGATACTGGCAGCTATGTCAAAGGTACATGGACGCAGGTGGCGTCTTTGCAGTCCGGGTATTCCCCGCTGTATCACGCCGCCGCCATCCTGCCTGACGGGCGACTCGTGATTGAGGGAGGAGAATTCAACGGTAATGACGTTCAGGTCTTAACCAACCAGGGGGCCATTTACGATCCGCTGAAGAACGAATGGACACCTTTAGCACCACCCGCAGGATGGACCCAAATCGGTGACGCACAGAGCGTCATTCTGAGGAACGGCACATTCATGCTCGCGGATCCGATCGACACCGATGTCGCTCTTCTAAACGCTAAAACATTAGAGTACGAAGTCCTGACCGGCCAAGGAAAGGCTGATCGGAACGACGAGGAAGGGTGGACTTTGCTGCCAGACGGAGAAGTCCTAACCGTTGATGCCATCGATGCGCCGAACTCAGAGCTGTTCAATCCCAAGACCCAGACTTGGAGCAGCGCGGGAAGCACGATTGTCAGCCTGGAAGACCCGAACTCCCAGGAGATCGGACCCATGGTATTGCAGCCTGATGGAATAGTATTTGCCACGGGAGCCGGAATCCATGTAGGGCACACCTCGAATTACAACACTGCGACGGGAGAATGGGCCGCGGGTCCGGACATCCCGGATGGGTTGGACATCTCTGATGGCCCTGCGTCCCTGCTAGTGAACGGCCATGTGCTGATCATGGCCTCTCCCGGCATAGATAATATCGGAGTCCGATTCTTCGAGTGGACCGGGACAGAATTCATCGACGCGCCAAATATTGCTGGCGCATCCGAAATGTCGTCCTTCGTGGGCGCCATGCTCATATTGCCGACTGGCCAGGTCCTGCTCACAACCCAAGGGCAAACGTTTCCGCAAGTGCTGGTCTACAACGCCAAGGGGACTTTTAACCCCGCATGGGCGCCGACCATCACCTCGGTGCCTGCCACCCTTACTCGTGGGACTTTGTATGTCGTCGAGGGAACGCAGTTCAACGGCCTGTCGCAAGGCGCAGCGTACGGGGATGATACGCAATCCGCCACCAACTACGCGCTGGTGCGGATCACCAACAATGCGACCAAGCACGTGTTCTACGCTCGGACCGTCAGCCCCAGCACCATGGCGGTGGCAACCGGTTCGCTGCCGGTGTCCACTCATTTCACTGTGTCGGACAGCACGGAGACAGGTGCCAGCACTCTGGTCGTCGTCACAAACGGTATCCCATCCAAAGCAGTTGCGGTGACCGTGCAGTAGTCGAGACGAAACAGTTGGTAAGACTTCAATCCATTCGTCTTGTCTCTAGCCCTGTGCCGGAGGGAAGGCGAGTGGATTTTGTTTGTTTCTCAGAATCTCCCAGGATGGGCACGACACTCTCACAACGATTTATCTGAAAAGGGTTTTTGAAACCAGCGAGTGTACGTCAGCCATGCAGGGATGCTGGCTCATTGAGACAGCGCAGCCGACAGCAAAATGTTCGCGACGGCCTCGGGACATTCGACATGACAGTCGTGGCCCGTATTCAGTTCCGCGACCTCCCAGCCCGAAGCCCTAGCTTTTGCTGCGAATGGAGCGAAGAACGGCCTCGCGGGATATCCTTCCGCGATACTGGCAACGAAGGTAGCTGGAATGCTGCCTTTCCGATTAGCGGGAAGATGGAGGCGCTCCTCAAAGCAACGCAAACTGAAATCGCACAACCTCGCACGCACAAACTCACGTGCCTCGCCCAGCTTAAGTCCCCAGAGGTCAAGTTGGCCCTCTCCGCCCGGTAACCGCCAGCCGTCTCCATGGTCTCGCGCCACGCCGCGAAAGTAAGCGCCAATCTCAGGGGGAAGCAAGTCCAGTGCGCTTTGCCCGTCTTCCGGAATGAACGCGTCCAGGAAAACCAATCGCCGTATTTGCGTTGGATTCGTCTCCGCCACACCGCTAATAATCATCCCGGCGTAACTATGGCCCACAAGGATTACTGGGTCCGGACATTTTGACACCGCAACCGAAACGTCCTCCACATGTTGTTTGAGCGTAGTGTCGCGAGATAGACGACTTTGGTCTGTGCCAAGGCCGGCGAGGACCGGCGCGATCACCCTATGGCCGCGCTTTTCCAGCAAAGGGGCCAACAAGTCCCACGTACCGCTTGACTGCCATGCGCCGTGAACGAGGACAAACGTTGACATGGGAAGAGAGTTTAGCAGGTCGAGACTCATCGTCTGGCTGTAACTGTCGAAATTAAGGCCTTAGCACTCATTAGGGGTTTTGAGAGTAATAGAGAGATGTTTATTTCTACTACCGCTCCAAAACACCGGCAGCGTTCGGTTTCATTGCTAATTATTTCCGAATTATTTCCGAAACTTGAGTTCTCCCGATTCTCGGCTTGGCGAGCCGCTCCTTCTTGGAAGTATCCAAGCCCTACCGCAAACGCCGTAGGCCATCAGGACCAACTGCCCCACCGACCGAGGCATCTCATGTTTCGCGATTTGATTTCCGCTTCTGGCAGTACGACCTTCCAGTAGTCAAAACGCCGACAGCACCGTCTGAATAATGTGCCTTATGCGCGCAGTCGCATACACCGTCGCCGACAGTTCGGGTTTCACTCGAAGTTCCGCTCTTACCAGTCTGCGCTTCGCCGACGATATTCCTTAACCAAACATTCATAACAGGAGAACATGAAGTGAAACACCTTGAGAAATTCACAACACTCCTCCTGGCCTCCGTAGGTACGGTGGCCTTTGCACAGGTATCTTCCACCGCTCCTATCACGTCACCCAAACCTGTCGCTTACGTTTATGTATCGAGCACTCCCAGCAGCGGTATCAATCAGATCAACGCTTACAGCGCAGCCTCAAGCGGAGCGCTGACGCCAGTGGCGGGTTCGCCTTTCAACCTTGGCAGTGAGGGCGTCTCCCAGATGGCGGTGAACGCCAAGTATCTTTTCGGCTCCGCCGACCCGAATATCTACACCTTCTCGATTGCCTCCGACGGCGCGTTGCAGCAGGTGTCGGTCATCAACGCTACCAAATACAATCCTTACGATTCGGGCGGTCCCGCTTCTCTGTTCCTCGATCACACGGGCGCTACGTTGTATGACGACGACTTCTACGCTTATGGAACCGGCGACAGCGCCTATCAGGATTTCTCGATCGACCAATCAACGGGCCAGTTGAACTTCCTGCAAGTGACTCCCGATGGCGGAGAGATTGCAGATGTTCCTCTAAGTTTTATTGCGAACAATCTTTACGCTTATGGTGCGAGTTGTTATCACGGGTCGGGAAATATCTTCGGGTACAAGCGAAACAGCGACGGATCGCTGACTGTCCTGAATATCAATCCCGCAGTCCCGGCAGCGCCCAAGGGTGAAGGCGCATATTGCCCTTATCTGACGGCGGCCGATCCCAACGGCAATCTGGCTGTTTCCATGGAACCGAATAACGATATAACGCCCAGTGGGCCGGTGCAGATTGCGGTCTATTCGGCGGACAGCGCGGGCAACCTCACCACCACCAGCACCGCGCAGAATATGCCAAAGACGCAGGCTGGCCCGACGTATGGCATCAACGATATCTGGATGTCACCTTCCGGCAAGCTGCTGGCGGTCGCCGGCACCTCCGGTTTGCAGGTGTTTCATTTCAACGGTGCGCATCCGGTCAGCACTTATACGGGCTTGCTGACGAAGGAAGAGATCGACCAGATGTTCTGGGATAACGACAACCACCTTTACGCGTTGAGCCGGACTGCGGGGAAGCTCTACGTATTCACGGTGACTCCGACGTCCCACAGCCAAGCCCCGGGATCGCCCTACACGATCACGGGAGCAGAGAACATTCAGGTTCTGCCGGAGTAACGCTTTTCGCGGAAGGCTGAAAAGTTCTTCTCGCGAGATGAGGCCGCGCAGGTCGGGGGATGGCCGAGCGCGGCCTCACTTTTTTTGCCCTCACGTCGGTGTCCTGCTGTTCTCCAATCGTTCCGCCGCGAAAACTACGAGAAAGCTTCTCCTCTTAGACGCGCGCCCAAGTGCGTGTTCAGCCCCGCACCGCGATCCGCCGTTACCTCTGTAATCTTCCTCGGACTTCACCGTTTCCCTTACTTTATCTCCTATGAAAGCCCTCCTTCGCCAAGGTAGCTGCGTGCCTCTTTTCCTTGCCGTCCTGATTTTCTCCGCAGTTTGCCCGGCTCAGGATTCTTCCGGCACCCGAAAACTTCTCGGTCACACGGCTCCGCCCTATCCTGAACTGGCTCGTCACCTGGGAATTACGGGAGTAGTAAAAATCGATGTGGTGGTCGGGCCGGATGGCAGCGTGAAATCCGCGGATCCCCGCGGCGGGCATCCTCTTCTCGTTCAGGCTGCCACAACGGCAGTCCGCGGCTGGAGATGGGAACCTGCCTCCCGTGAATCACACGAGTTGGTGCAAGTTAAGTTCTTTCCTGGCGACTAATCTCCCACGGATTTTCCCGGCTCCGCGCTATTACGTCGAGTTTTACTTCTTCAACCCAGCTGTAAGTTGGTCATCACTGTCACCGACGGCTGATCTGCTTCTTCACAACAGACGCTCCCGCGGAACAAGCTTCCAGATACGAGCACACAAAAAAGATGAGCTCCTGCTGTAAAGTCTCGAACTCCTTCTCGGGAGCAGCCGATTCGAGCAGGATTCGGGTGACTCCGGCCATGGCAGGTTGAATCATCGAGACGATCATTCTTGGATCCTTCGTCAACGGCTCGGGAGCGCTCGCTAACATTTCAACAACCGCCTTATTAATCCGCTCCGCAATCTGCTGCACGATCCTCGCTCCGTCTACGTCGGCGCTCACCGAGTAGAGTGCAGCGCTGGTTTTCACATCCTTCATCTTGGCTTCAAGGAACGAAGTGACCAGAGCCTTCCCCATTTGCTGGAGACTGTTGCCCTTTTGTTCCCTGCAGACCCGTTCCACCGTCTGTGTGACCCCTTCCAGATGACGTTTCAAAACAGCCTGCAGGAGTGACTTCTTATTCGGGAAGTATTGATACAGCGTTCCCACGGAGACGCCCGCCCGGTATGCCACTCTTGTTGTGGTCAGCCGCTCCTTTCCCACCCGGAGCAAAACCTGAATAGTCGCATGGAGAATGGCCTCCACGCTTGCCGTCGATCGTGCTTGCACTGGCGATTTACGGGGTTCTAACAGCACATCGGGAGAGGAAGGCAAATGCGAACTCCTAATCTGAAGCTTCCTTCATCTAAACACGGGAAGCTCAACAGGGACAAGCCCCGGACAAGAAATGTACGGATCAGGAGAATAATCATGCGTGTTTTCGTCACCGGCGCAACCGGATTTATCGGTTCCACTATTGTTCAGGAACTCCTCGGCGCAGGCCATCAGGTGCTCGGTCTCACTCGCTCCGATGCGGGCGCCAAGTCACTTGCCGCCGCTGGCGCTCAGGTTCATCGAGGCGATCTTGAAGACCTGGAAAGCTTGCGCAGCGGAGCTGCCAAGGCCGACGGCGTCATTCACACCGCCTTCAACCACGACTTCTCGAACTTCCTTGCGAATTGTGAGCAAGACCGAAAGGTCATCGAGGCCCTGGGCGACGTGCTTGCCGGCTCGGATCGTCCATTGGTCATCACCTCCGGGACTGGCATGGGGAACGTTGTTCCCGGTAAACCCGCCACCGAAGACATCTTCAATCCTGACCACCCGAATCCTCGTAAAGCTTCGGAACTGGCAGGTGTTTCGGTAGGGAAGCGTGGTGTGAACGTTTCGGTCGTGCGCCTTCCCCAGGTGCATGATCCGGTCAAACAAGGCTTGATCACCTACGCGGTCAAGCTTGCCCGCGAAAAGGGAATCTCCGCGTATCTCGGGGATGGACGGAACCGCTGGCCCGCGGTACACGTCCTCGATGCTGCCCGTCTCTACAGGCTGGCCCTCGAAAAGCAGAAACCGGGGAGCAGGTACCACGCGGTCGCTGAAGAGGGAGTGCCCGTGCGCGACATCGCTGAAGTCATTTCCCGAGGCTTGCAGGTGCCCGCAGTCAGCCTGTCTCCGGAAGAGGCGCCAGCTCATTTCGGATGGCTCGCGGCGTTCGTGGGTTTCGACATGCCGGCGTCAAGCGCGCAAACGCAGAAACAGCTCGGATGGCATCCAACCGGTCCTGGGCTCATCGCCGATCTCGAACAAATGAAATATTCCGAAAATTAAGACAGGCCAGCATTGCTCGCCTGCCTGCTGGCGGCCAGAACCTCCGCACCGACGCCGCGAACTACCGAAGGAACTACAATCCAAAGGAGAAACAAAATGACGACGCAGACAGAAATTAGACCGAATTTGGGGGGTACTTTCAATCTCCCGCACACCTCGATGACCTTAAACCGTATGGGCTACGGAGCCATGAAGCTTGCCGGCCCAGAAGTATGGGGACCGCCGGCTGACGTTGACGCCGCCATCGCTATTCTGCGAGAAGCGGTCGCCGCCGGCGTGAACCACATCGACACCAGCGATTATTATGGCCCTCATGTGACCAACCAGATCATCAAGCAGGCACTCCATCCCTATCCCGATGGCCTGGTGATCGTCACCAAGCTGGGCGCGCGCCGCGGCGCGGACAAGTCGTGGATCCACGCTCTTTCTCGCCAGGAACTGATCGATGGCGTTCACGACAATCTGCGCAATCTTGGCCTCGACCGGCTCGATGTCGTCAACCTGCGGGTCGGTGGAGTCATGGGGCCGGCGGATGGCTCCATCGAAGAACCATTGACCGTGCTCGCCGAACTCAAGCGCCAGGGTCTCATTCGTCATCTCGGACTCAGCAACATCAACCCTGCCCAGTTCGAGGAAGGCCGGAAGATTACCGAGATCGTTTGCGTTCAGAACCTCTACAACGTGGCGCACCGAACCGACGACGCCTTCATTGATAATCTGGCCAAGTTGGACGTCGCGTATGTGCCGTTCTTTCCGCTGGGCGGATTCACTCCGTTACAGTCGTCGGTGCTCAATGCGACCGCCGCATCTCTCGGCCACACGCCCATGCAGGTTGCGCTGGCGTGGCTGCTGCAGCGTTCCCCGAACATCCTGCTGATTCCCGGCACATCTTCACTTGATCATCTTCGTGAGAATCTCAAAGCCGCCACTCTAAAGCTCCCTCCGAAAGTGATCTCCGATCTCAACTCAATCGGCGGAGGCTCGGCACCCTCAAAGAAAGACGCTCATGAATAGAAAGGCCGAGACCCGCAAGAAAGAAGTCGCTCGGTGGGCATGGCTCGTCACTCGACGAAAGAAGAGACCTTCGGCGCTGCCTTGAAGTAGGAAGTTGGGGTGGTGCCCAGGGCTTTCCTGAACATGGAAATGAATGCACTCGGCGTGCTGTACCCGGATTCCAAAGCCGCATGCGTCACCTTTGCGCCTTCCGCAAGCAGGCGCATCGCTTGCATCAGCCGAAGCTGTTGCCGCCATTTTCCGAACGTCATTCCTACTTCTTCCTGGAACAGTCGTTCCACGCACCTCTTACTGGCGCCCGCGCCTTTGCAAAGGCGCGCCAGCGTTCGGCGATCGCTCGGGTCTTTGATCAACATGTCTGCCACCCGCACGGCTCTCGGATCCAACAAGTGAGGAAGCTGCAAAGGCACCGTCTGCACCGTCTGCAATTGATGAAGAATGACCGCGATGACGTGCCTTTGCCATTTCACCGTCTTCTTCAGAGCGCGCAAGGTGCAGGCATGGAGGATAAGTTCCTTCAGCAAGGCTGAGACATTGATTACACAACAATCGCGTAACAGTGGTTTCGCGAACCCAGATTTGAAATACAAAGTTCGCATCGCCACCTTGCCTGACATCGTGATGCTGTGCGAGATCCGTGCCGGTATCCAGACCGCGCGGTAAGGCGGCACAACCCAAGTGCCCTCGCGACCGCGAACTGTCATCACCCCGTGCGATGCGTAGACCAGTTGGTCTCGGTCATGAAAATGCAACGGGATCACGTGCCCCGCTGGATAGTCCCGCGCATGCGTCGTGACTGCTGACGTACGGTCTTCCGATCGATCGAAGATTCCATGTTGCCGCTTTTGCGACATTCATTGTCACAATATCGAAAGCGCTCCCTCCTGGCAACCGCTTAGCTTACTCACAAGTAAGTCTCGTGGGGTTGGAACGAAGACTTGTCACTGTGGGGGAATTTACATGTATACGCAACCGGGTATTCTCCGCCGGGGTATTGCACAATTCGTTTGCCTTGGCATTATCACTGTCCTCGCCTTCACCACAAACGGCTTCGCGGCCAATACCTCTCCTTGCGCAGAGAATCCGGAAAGCCGGCAACTCGATTACTGGCTCGGCGATTGGGCAATCGGGGCTGCCGGATCTTCCGGGAATGCCCACAGCAAGGTAAGCCTTACCCTCGACAAGTGTTTGGTTGTGGAGACCTGGGATGGCGGAAAGGGCCACTCCGGGCAGAATGTCTTCGGCTACAGTGCGGACGACAAGAACTGGTACGGAATGTTCGCCGACAATGAAGGCCGGGTCCACGTGTTCACCTCCGGCAAGGTCGCGTCCGGCTCGGCGGAATTTGAAGGTACAAGTCGCGGACCCAATGGCGAGACCGTGCTGAACCGGGTAAAGATCGTACAGCTGAGCCCGAAGAAGGTCGAGCAGTCCTGGGAAAAATCAATCGACAACGGAACGACATGGAATCTGGTGTTCCGCGGCGAATACTCGCGATCTAATCCTTAGCGGGGACCCTTCATATTGAGTAGTGCAGGACTATTTCCCACAGCTACCTCATTCTGCGCCCACCTGCCGCATAAAAGCCAATTCCGCACCATTACGCTCGAAGCGCGATCCCCCAAAAGATCGGCAACGGACGGCGCATTCGAGTAAAAATCTCCTTGACAATAAGTATGTACTTATATAAGGTACTACTAATGTCGTTGGCCTCAACCCTCGATGCCACCTTCTCCGCCCTGGCCGACCCCACGCGCCGCGCCATTCTCTCGCGCCTCGCCAAAAGTGAGGCCACGGTGATGGAGTTGGCTAAGCCGTTCGAGATGACTCAACCCGCAATCTCTCAACACCTGAAAGTCCTCGAAGATGCCGGATTGATCGTTCGTCGCGTGGATGGAACCCGGCGTCCCCGCAGGTTGGCCAAGGCCGGCATCGAGGCAACAGACCAGTGGCTTGCCATGCTGCGAAAAGCTCTCGAGAAAAACTATGACCGCCTCGACGACGTCCTGGCGGGGATGGAGCAACACAAAAGAGGAGAAAAACGATGACCACTAAAACGATGCCCAGCAAAACCACCTCCAAAATGACTCTCAAAACCGAAGGCGACATACACATCGTCGTGACCAGGCGATTCGCTGCGCCTCCCGAGGCGGTGTACCGTGCCCACACAGATCCGAAACTTATCCAGAAATGGCTCCTCGGCCCGGACGGTTGGACGATGCCCGTCTGCATCAATCAGGCCAGACCCGGCGGCAAATTCCGTTACGAGTGGACCAACGCCAAAGGCAGTGGATTCCATATCACCGGCGAATATGTGGAACTTCAGCCATATAGCAGGATTGTTCACGTTGAGCGCATGCATCTGCCGGATCCCACCCCGGACAACCGGGTTGAAACGAGATTTGATCCAGACGGCACCGGTACAATGATGACGATGCGGATGACGCTGCCAGACGCTCAAACCCGCGCCGCCATGCTTGCGACCGGTATGGAACATGGCATGGAAGCCAGCTATGTACGGTTGGAAGGACTGATCTAGCTGATTCGCGTCGATCTTGGCGAACGCAGAGGTCTAAGTCCGCTCAGCAAAACCTGTTCCGCCTATTACAAAACGCCGCGGGTTGTGTGCGCGCGGGCAAGTGCCCGCGCGCCACTTCGCCAGATCGGAATCGCAATCAGCACTGACGTGCCCGCCAGCACAAGCCCGAATTCTCCTGCGAACCAGGCCGCTCTCCCTGTTTCAACCGTCATTGAATCGAACAACCACTGGATCACTGCATTGTGGCAGGCGTGGAAAATGGCCGCTGGCCATACGGAGCCTGTCTTCAACCGCAGCCAGGCCGCCATCGCGCCAGTTGCGACGATCATGATCGTAAAGCACATGAGCCCCATCCACTTTGGCGCCGAACTACTGTAAGTGGTGAAAAGAATCAGAGGGTAATGCCATAACGCCCAGACGAGACCGCTGATCAAGGCCACGCCACTAAAGCCAAGGCGTTGAGCAAGAGCGGGCACGAGCAATCCTCGCCAGCCGATTTCTTCACCCGTGGCCGATACTCCGCTCTGTAGAACTCCATAGGTCAGAATGAGTACGGCATTCAATACACCCGCGCCTCTTCCGATTTCGAGCGACTTCTGGCTGGAGCGCAGAAAGCCTGCGAAGTCGGCGGGCGCAAGGCCGGTCGACCAAAGGAAGCAGTAGGCGACCGCCGCGTATGCCACGGGTAGAAGATATCCCCACGCCATCGCTCGCGCTCCCGGCCAGCGAAAGCCAAGAAAGCTGATTGGCACGTGCAGCAGCGCGCAACACGCAAAGGCTGCGAGGGCAGGTGCCCACATTTGCGTATGAATGACGAATCCTCTGCCGATGTCGAGACGGTCCGCATGCAGTAGCAGCAAAGCCCAGGGCGCAGTGAACAGGGTAGTCAGAATTACGTAGAGAAGCACGAGCGACCGCGGGCGAACCCCATCCGGCAAGCAGGGAAGTATTGCTGGTGATTCACTGGTGGTCGCTGCTCTCTGTGGTTTGCCGGTGCTCGGCTTCAATGGTTAGTCCTTGTGGCAGAGATCGGTGCATTGTTTGGAATAGGCCGGGTAGTGGTGCAGTCTGACTCTTACACGACGGCGTCATCCTGGTTGGAGCCGTTTTTCAGGCGTAGCGAAGGATCTCAGGCTTAACAGGCCCAACGCGTAGGCCAAACTCCACCACTACCATAGGCCAACTCCTTTACAACCTCTTCAAAAACGCGTTCGCCCGTTCCAGTTCCGGAAACAATTTCTCCTCCGCATGGAACTCTGCGGAGTGCACGCATCGCCGGCTCCCGCGCAACCTCACCGGATGCTTCAAGTGGAGCATCTCGTGATACACGATGTACTCCACGGCATAGCGCGGCACGGCAAAATGATCAAAGACGCGGCTGATCACGATCGCATTGTGCGCCGGATCGTAGTGCCCCAAAATGCGCCGCGTCTTCGTCGGGCTCCAGCTCATTCGTGGTCGTCCCATCAGCCCGTGAAAAAATCGCCGGTTCAGATCCTCGAAGATTGCGTCGAGATCGTACACATGTCCTTGCGGAGAATGAAGCCGCTTGCGCCCCCGCATCTGGCGCACCAGATGGGCTTTGCTCACCACGTCATGGCTGCCCACATACTTCCGGTATCTCGCCGCTTGCCCCCGATCCACCGGCTTGCGGTACATCTTCGCCAGCAGGATGTGGGCGATCGCCCGCACCACCGTTTCCGGCGCGCCTTCCAGCAGGTCGGAAAGCCTTACCAGAAGCCGGCCTTCTCGCAATCGAATTGTGTTGTTGATGTTGGCGAAGGCGAAAAATTCAACCTTCACATCCGGAAGCGCAGTGCCCGGCCGCAGTTGCCGGTGTTCATCCTGGAAGATATCGAGCAGTCCCTCACGCACAGTGAGCCTAGATTAGCACGCGTCTTTACGAAAATTACCTACTCCGACCGGCTCCCGGACTGTTCTGGTAAACGTTTTCTATGTTTGGACGCCTCTTGCTGCTCCTCCATCAGTTTCCGGTGATCTTCCGTAGAACTGTCCACCGTATCGAGCGCGTTCGTCAATACAAACTCATATCTCGCAATTTCTTGCGGCGTCACACCGCTCGCGTCTTTTAAAGCGCGTAGCTTCGCTTGGAACTCCGTGTCAGCATCAATAATGATCTTTAATGGTTTCCGAATGTCATTCTTGCGATCGACGTAGGTATCGATGTTGTCGTTCAACTCGTCATAAATCAGCAGAAAATCATCCAGCCGATCGTGCGTTTGTTGCGCGCGGTCTTTTATCTTCGGATCGTTGCGTAACTGCTCAATCGATACCAGCCGCGCCCTCGCAAACTTCACGTAAAACGATAGTCGCTGCTCCGGTTCCCAGCTGGTGTCGCGAATCTGGTCGATCTCATCCTGCGTAAAAGGATCTCGATGCCGCTGTGCATGCGCCGCCGCGGCAGTTATCAGGCACACCACCCCGGCACACGCCGCCATCCGCAATCCGGATATCTTCATTTCTTCACTCCATTCGGAAACATTGCGGCCAGAAGGTCGTCCCGAATCTGTTCCAGTCGGTCAATCGCATCCTGAATTTGTTTCTGGTCCTCATGCATGACCGTATGCTTCAGCCCATTCAATTTCCGTGAGATTTTGCGGATCGCAATCTCAATTTGTTTCTCGTGTTTGTGCGACTGAATCGCGTAATCCCGCGCCAGTTCCGAGAATGCTGTCACATCCACCAGAGCCGCGTGCGCCTTTTCGTTATCCCCCGCCGCGTAGAACCGGCTAAACGATTCCAATTGTCGTTCCGAAATCTGTATGCACAAAGGAGGCCGGTCCGCGATAGCCGCATTCGCGACACGATCTTTCAGTTCTTCGAGCGTCGCCTCTCCCGCCGCTGTGGCCGTCCAGCCCATTGCCAGCATGAGCATGAGCAACGCCGCTACATGCCGTCGGTGCGAACCAGTCTTCCGCACTCCCATCGCTCCGTCCGATTACTTCTTCGGCTCGATCGTAATCAGCCGATGTTTGGCTTGCCACTCCTGATCAGGATACTGCCCATTCGCCGTTTTGAGAAATAGGTGGTAATTGACCGCCGCCTTTTTCATGTCCTTCAAATGGTCATAGGCTGACGCCCGCAAGAAATATGTAATAGGAATCTCCGGAAGCGACTTTGCCCGCAGATCCAGTGCACGCAGCGCCAGCGGATAATCCTTGTTCTCTCCGGCCGCAAACGCGAGATCGCCATACGCTTCTCCCAGGTCTGGTTTCAGCTTCACTGTGATCAAAAACTCCTGCTGCGCGTCCGCATATTTCTTTTGCCGCAGCAGCGCCTGGCCGAGCCGCCGGTGCAACTCCGCTTCGTTCGGGTGCGCAACCGCCAGTCCCCGGTAAGCTCCCTCCGCCAGATCGTTCTTCCCCGCGGCTGCATACAAATCCGCCAGATCGCGCTGCGCCGCTTCATCGCCCGGTGCCCGCTTGATTCCCGCCTGCAAGGCAGCGATTGCGTCCTCATTCTTGCCCTCCGCTGCCAATACCCGCCCCAGTTGTATCTCGATGGCAGCCGAACCCGGCTGCTCCGCGACCAGCTTACGCAAATAATCTTCCGCCTCCGGAAAGCGGCGTCCGTGCATGTAAAGGTTGGCCAGCGCAATGGCCGCATCGCTCGACTTTGGATCAAGCGCCATGGCCTGCTTATATTCCTGCTCCGCTTCGGCAGCCTTATGCTCGCTCTCCAGCAGCGTCCCGGCAACCAAGTGCGGCTCGCTCTCTTTAGGTTGCAGCGTCTCCGCATTCCGGTAGGCGGCGACCGCCTCATCCGGTTTCGTTTTTTCCCGCGTTTGACCCAGCGCAAGCCAGGCTCGATATTGTCCCTCAGCCACATGACTCGTCGGCTTCAACTTCGTGGCCGCTTCCAAGAATTGCTCCGCGTCCGGATTGCCGGTCTTTGCCAACTGCAACCCAAGATTCAAATTCGACTCGAACACGTCCGGCTTTGCCGCGACCGACTTACGATAAGCCGCAATCGAGCCGTCCACATTCCCCATCGCGTTCTCCACAAACCCGAGATCAAACCACGCCACATAGCTCGACCCGTCACGCTGCACCAGTTTTTGCAGCAGACCCTCTGCCGCCACGTAATTCTTTTTTTCGATCGCCGCCTCAGCCTGGGCAAGCTCCGGCGCTTGCGCCGGAGCATCTTCATCCGGAACCCGAACGTGATGTGCCCCTCGATGCGAGTTGGAAGACGACGAACCAGAAGAAGTGGAAGAACTGGAACCAGAAGGATTGGAACTCGAGGGACTAGAGCCGGCCGTAGAAGAACTCGGCGACGATCCCGGCGCCTGTCCCGCTTCCTGCGCTGCCGCGCCTGCCCCAGCGGCCAGCACGAGCAGCACACCCGTTAAAAGTTTATTCACCGCCATCGGAACTTGACGCTCCGTTGCCATGACCATTCAGCAAACGTGCCAGGTACTTCCCAGTGTATGAGTTCGGCAGCTTGGCAATCGTCTCCGGAGTTCCTGCGCCCACAATCTTGCCCCCGCGTGCTCCGCCTTCCGGCCCCAGATCGATCACCCAGTCCGCCGTCTTAATCACTTCCAGATTATGTTCGATTACCAGAATCGAGCCGCCTGCATCGATAAGACGGCGGAACGCCGCCAGGAGTTTGCTGACGTCGTCAAAGTGTAATCCCGTGGTCGGCTCGTCAAAGATATAAAGCATGCGCCGCCCGCGCCGAGGCTGATCCTGCCGCCCGCTGCTTGGTCGACCAATCTCGCGCGCCGCTGGCTGCAAGTGCGCCGCCAGCTTCATGCGTTGCGCCTCGCCCCCTGACAAAGTCGTGGCCGATTGCCCCAGCCGCAGATACCCCAGCCCCACCTCATCCAGCGAGCGCAGCTTTTCCGTGATCTTGGGCACCTCTGCGAAGAACTTCAGCGCCTCTTTCACCGTCAGGTTCAATACTTCGTGAATGTTTTTTCCGCGGTACCGTACCTCCAGCACTTGTGCTTTGTAGCGAGTCCCCTTGCACTCCTCGCAAATCAATTCCACATCGGCCAGGAACTGCATTTCCACCGTCACCGTGCCGTCGCCCTGGCAGGTCTCGCACCGGCCTCCGGGGATGTTGAACGAGAAATGTCCAGCTCCGAACCCCCGCCGTTTCGCCTCGGGCAGGGAAGCGAACAGTTCCCGCATCGCATCGAAGGCCTTGATATAGGTCACCGGATTCGACCGCGGCGTCCGCCCGATCGGCGACTGATCGACCAGCACCACCTCGTCGATAAACTGATCACCTTCCAAACCCTGCCACGTTGCCGATCCCCGCGCCGCCCCCGACACCGGCTGCCCCTTCGCCTCCGCCAGCGCCTGATAAAGCACCTGGTGCAGCAATGTCGACTTCCCCGACCCCGATACCCCCGTAATCGCCACCAGCATATTCAGCGGAATGCTGATATCAACGCCTTTCAGATTGTTGGCTCGAACGTTCGTGATTTTGATTTGTTGCGGTCCCGGTTGCCTTCGTACCGCCGGCACCTGAATCCTCAAGTCCTCGGACAAATAGCGCCCGGTCAGCGATGCTGGATTTTTCAGTATTTCGTCGTATGTTCCCGCCGCCACCAGCTTGCCACCGTTCTCTCCTGCTCCTGGCCCCAGATCCAGAATCCGATCCGCCTTTCGCATGATGTCCGGATCGTGTTCCACCACCAGGATCGTATTTCCCAGGTCTCGCAGGCCCTCGAGGATCCTGATCAGCCGGTGCGTGTCGCGGCTGTGTAACCCGATTGATGGCTCGTCGAGCACATATAAGGTCCCCACCAGGCGCGATCCCAGCGACGTCGCCAGCTGTATGCGCTGCGCTTCGCCCCCCGATAGCGTCGACGCCAACCGGTCCAGCGTCAGGTACTCCAGTCCCACATCATTCAGAAATCGCAGCCGCTCCCGGATTTCCTGCAAAAGCCGTTCCCCAATCTCCGCATCCTGTGGGCTCAACTCGAGGCCCTCGAAGAACTTGGAAACGTCCTCCACCGTCATGCCGCATATCTCGCAAATATTGCGGTCCCTGATCTTGACCTGCCGGGCTTCCAGCCGCAGCCGGCTTCCGTGGCATTCCGGGCACGTCGAATATCCCCGGTACCGGCTCAGAAATACCCGGATGTGCAGCTTGTATTTCTTCCGCTCCAGATACTGGAAGAATCCGCGCACTCCCAGGAAGTCGCCTTCGCCCCTCAGGATCAGTTCCTGCTGCGCCTCGTCCAGTTCACCCCAGGGCACGTCGAGCGGAATCTCGGACTGCTTGGCGAACCGCTTCATTTCCGCAAACACCGGCCGGTACTTCGGCTTGTTCCACGGATCAATCGCACCCTGCCCCAATGATTTCGTCTTGTCCGGAATCACCAGATCCAGATCGAAATCGATGGTATTTCCGAATCCCTGGCATCGCGCGCACGCCCCGTAAGGATTATTAAACGAGAACAGCCGCGGCTCCGGCTCTTCATACCGGATGTTGCAATGCTTGCATTCAAACCGCTGCGAAAACCGCAGTTGTGTGGCGCGGGCGCCTCCGCCCGCGGAAGTGTCCTGCTCCCCTCGCTCCGGCACATCTTGCCGCGGCACATCGAAAATTACTTCCCCGGACTCCCGGTATGCCGTCTCCACGGCATCCACAATGCGGGATCGCGATTCCGCCGAAACCGCGAGCCTATCCACCAGCACAAACACCGGTTGATCGAACCGCACATCCAGCAGCGACTCCGGCGTGGAGAACTCGAACACCTGCCCGGCCTGATACAACCGGTTAAAGCCGCCCTTGCGCAACTCGAAGAGGCGGGCCTTTACCTCATCAGTCAGGCCGGTATCTTCCGCAGAGCCCTTTTTCTTTGCCTTCCCTTTGCGCGGCGCCTTCTTGCCCGGCTCCTGCGACACCGCTTCCAACCGTCGCAGCGGAAAAACCACCTGCACCCGCGTCCCGGCTCCCAGGGCGAGAATCGCGTCCGCCACTTCGTCAACCGTATCCTTCTTCACCTCGCGCCCGCAGTTCGCGCAATAGGTCCTTCCGATGCGCGCAAACAGCAGCCGCAAATAGTCATAAATCTCGGTCGCCGTGGCCACTGTCGACCGCGGATTCCTCGTCGTATTCTTCTGCCGGATTGCCACTGCCGGGGCAATCCCGTCGATCGAGTCCGCGTCCGGCTTCTCTATGCGTTCCAGGAACTGCCGCGCATATGCCGAGAGCGACTCTACATACCGCCGCTGCCCCTCCGCATAAATCGTGTCGAAGGCAAGCGAGGATTTCCCCGATCCCGATACGCCGGTTACCACCGTCAACGTATTGTGGGGGACCTCAAAATCAATGTTTTTGAGGTTATGAACCCGCGCGCCATGAACAACAATACTGTCTGTAGACATCAGATCCGACATCGATACCCGAGGGCAGGGACAGCCGGGAGCTCCCAGCGACGTCCCTGAGCGTAGTTGAATCCTTTATTATAAGGCAGAGTTTCGCGGTGCAGGTCGGGCCATGGCGGGCGCCGCCACTACCTGGTTGTCATCCCGACTGGTTGTCATCCTGAACACAGCCGCATTTCAGGCTACCAAGTTGTCATCCTGAGGTAGTCGCATTTCAGGCGTAGCAAGGCTCTCCGGCTCATCTGCCCCCGGCGCGTGAGCCCAGCGCCGCTACTACCGTAGCAGCCGTAAACAGAATCCCCGGCGAATCGCTACTCGGCCGCCTCGATCTTTTCCACCCGGATCACGTTAGTGTTCGTGTCCAGTTTCCCCGTGATTTTCACTCGTTTGCCGATGTAGCCCTTGGCCTTCGCCGGGTCATCGAGTTTGTGAATCACCTTGGTGACCGGATCCTGAAGCACAACTTCTCCATTTTCCTGGATAATATTGCCACTGTAGTAGTTAACATCCTGCGTTGTAGCCTCCCCGGACGCCGGCATGTGGGCTTCATTTGGGTGCTGTTGTGAGTCCCCACTTGGAGCCGATTTCCTCGGAGCGGCGGCCGCTGGGTCCTCGTCGGCCTGTTGGGCGCCGGCCGGTACAGCGAGAACCATCGCCGACGCGGTAGCCAATAACCCGGTGGATAAAATCAAACGCCAGTTCATAATTCCGACCCCCCACTGGCTCGTCCAAGCCTCGGTCTAAGATGCGAATTCCGCAGGGCAGATCTATTTCGCTCGTAACTATTGCGCCGCGGATTTCCTTACATTTTCGTGACAATTCTTTAAGAAAGTTACCTTAGCATAGCCCCTACATGATCTACCCGAGTTTCAAGCCCGCTGCAAAAGCGTACCGTTTCGGTACAGCATTATTATTTTAACGAGATAGTTCCAATCTATCTCATCCCCTTAACCGCACGCATTGACTGCTTCACACGTTTGGAATCAAAACAGGTAGTTCGTTCAGATCCAGCAAGTAGATCGAAAATACTGCAGTGGAGAGTTCGATATGGCCTTAAATTCCCCCGCCGCCTACGCGATGTACCCGCAGGATATAGCTCTGAACGACGTGGTTCACACGCTGAACCAGGCAGGATTCAAAAACGAAGACATTTGCATGATGCTGTCGCCGACGCACCCGCTTTCCGCTCTGGTTCGCGACGCGAGCTTGTTCAATTCCAAACAAAAGTCCAGCGATGTTACCGCTGCGTTGATTGGATGGCTCTCTGAATTCGGCGCCGTAATGATTCCCACTGTCGGTTTCTTTATTCGTTCGCAGGCATTTTTCCATGCACTCATGGTCGCGCGCGAAACGCCCGGCCTCTGCGGAAACTCCAGGTCCCTGGCAGGCCTCGGCTTCTCCGACGCGGAAGCCGATCGGTTCGAAAGCCAGTTACGTCGCTTCGGCGTTCTAGTCTACGTATCCTGCTCTGAGGCGGAAAAAACTTCATGGGCATGCGAACTGCTTCGCCACACCGGAGCCTGCGAAGCCGCAACTCTCGAGCAACGTATTAATATTCCCGTACCCACCATCACCACGGGGGCTGCGATCGCTGCCGCTGCTTAAGGAACTTACGTGAAAGGAAAAGAATGGAATCTTCGGGTGCGCTGCGGCGCGCCCTTCTTATTTATCCGTCTCGATCTTCGTCAGCGACGTCCCGCTCCTGCTCTTCGTCTCGCCGCCGTCCATACCGGAACGCCAGCCCCACTCCAAATACCATGATCCCGATCGGCGGCACCAGCATCACCAGAATCGCCCGGTTCAGCGCCCTCTGACCTTCCTTTGGCGTGCTCCGCGCCACCGCGTTGCACATCGCGCATCCCTGTCCCCACGCGGGCATCGAGCAAACACCCAGCAACGCCGTCAGCACCAGGCTTCGAACGCTAGTCCGATTCAATTTGATCACCGTCCCACCAAAGAACTTCCGATCTCGGTACTCGTTACTATTTCACTCCCAACCGCAGGATGCGCCCCGCGTCCGGAAAGAAGAAAAAATACATAATGATGAAGCAGGTCGTCACCGAGACCACCAGCAACCACCGCATCAGCGGCTTCTCAAATTTCAAATGCATGAAGTAACCAATGATCAGCGCCGACTTGATCACGGAGAGTAACAGCAGGACTTCCAGCATTCGCACCGGCTCGAACACTTGCCGGTAGCCCAGCCACACTTCAATGGCCGTCAGGAAAAGCAGCGCACCCCATACCCAGAAATACTGCCCCTTGCTGTCATCATGCTTCGCCACATCGTGCATCGAGTTCCCCCACCCAGCGTTTGTCATCCTGAGCGCTTATTTTGCGCGAAGGACCTATGCAACTTGTTTGCTTCGAGAACGGCCCTGTCACCCGCTTGCGCAACCATCGCGCTGAAAAGCGTAAACCTCGTGGCCTGCTCGCGCCCCACTTGCTTTGAAAGGGCACGCCTTCAGGCGTGCCGCTCAATGCAAGGACAAGGAGAGGCTCGGGGCTTTAGCCCCGAGGGTCCTACACCTTCGTCGACATCAAATACACCAGCGGAAAAATAAACATCCACACCAGATCCACGAAATGCCAGTACAGGCCCGAGACTTCAACGTCGTGCGCGTCATAATCCTTAGGCTTCAAAAACAGGATGATCG
>Ga0209006_10001560_pt1 | contig 20782 bp, 21 predicted proteins | sample JacPin_JW_Ref_O2_FD_188567 | JGI IMG/M metagenome (GOLD analysis project Ga0209006, IMG submission 188567) | Forest soil microbial communities from Algoma, Ontario, Canada - Jack Pine, Ontario site 1_JW_Ref_O2 (SPAdes) (version 2) | ecosystem: Environmental > Terrestrial > Soil > Boreal...
CGCGGTTTACACCGGCGATGCACGGTTATGGCAGGATGCCAATGTGGTAGAGGCACCCACACTGCAATTTGACCGCGATCATCGTTCGATCATCGCGCAAGGCACTTCCGCTCAGCCGGTCTCGACCGTACTGGTTCAGATAGGCAAGGATGGGAAAGTCACTCCCGTGCACATCACTTCCGCGCGACTCGAGTATGCCGATTCGAACAGGACGATTTTTCTGGATGGCGGTGTGACGACAAAAGCGACCGATGCCACGATCACAGGGCCGGAGATGACAGTGTTTCTTAAAGCTCGGAGCCAGTCACAGACTGGATCGAGTGCGGGGACGAACCTTCCAACACCCGGACAGGTGGAACGGATCGTCGCCGACCAAGGAGTCACGATCACGCAACCGACTCGGCATGCAACCGGAGAAAAGCTGGTATATACGGCGGCGAATGACGAGTTCGTTTTGACGGGAGGGTCGGCAAATCCGCCTAGCATTTTTGATGCCGAACGAGGCAAAATCTCGGGCGATTCGTTGACTTTCTACAGACATGATGATAAGGTGCTCGTGGAAGGTAAACAAACCTCCCCGACTGTTACACAGACCCATGTGGCACGATAAATGCACACGCTGGCGACCGACGAAATTGGCAAATCCTACCGGGGACGACGCGTTGTAAACGGGGTAAGCCTTCAAGTTCTGCAAGGCGAAGTGGTTGGCCTTCTTGGACCGAACGGTGCCGGTAAAACTACTTCCTTCTACTCCATTGTAGGCCTGGTTCCTCCCGACACAGGTAGAATTCTGTACGACGACGAAGATATCACTAGTGTTCCCATGTACTTACGGGCACGCCAGTATGGAATCAGCTATCTGCCGCAGGAAGCTTCGGTTTTCCGAAAACTGACCGTAGAGGAAAACATCCTCGCCGTGCTGGAAGTGCAACCAATCTCCTGGCATGAACGGCGGGAAAAGGCAGAAAAACTCATAGACCAATTGGGGCTGGAGCATATCCGGCAAAATAAGGGCTATGCGTTATCGGGCGGGGAGCGGCGAAGAGTCGAAATTGCCCGGTCCTTGTGCATTAACCCGACCTTTATTTTGTTGGATGAGCCTTTCTCCGGTATCGACCCTATTGCCGTCCTGGATTTACAAAAGATTATCTCCGACCTCCGAGCCAGCGGCATCGGGATTCTGATTACAGACCATAATGTTCGCGAGACCTTGTCTGTGACAGATCGCGCCTACATCATCAATGAAGGGCGAATTTTTCGCTCGGGCACGCCAGAGGAATTAGGTAGTGACCCTGAAGTGAGGCGGGTCTATCTAGGGGAAAGTTTCTCGTTGGTGTGAGTTCTCAGGTTCTCGGTCCTCAGTTCCGAGTCACACCGGCTTTTCCGAGAATTGAGAACCGGGAACTGCCTTTAGTTACTAAGGCGTTAGAGGATTGTCCTTTCGTGTCCAGACGATCAACCTCGGTCCGTGAGAAGTTAGTAGTGAGAATAGAGACTCGAAGCTGATCGTAGATTGACGGGTGAGCACGTTTACCTCTGCAATCTGACCTTTAACCTCGAATCTCTTCGATTCGTCGAAGAACTAATAGGGAGTGATGGTGCTTCTTCAGCACAAACTGAACGTCAAGTTGTCGCAGCGGCAAATTCTGACGCCGGGCCTCGTGCAGATGGTCTCCGTGCTCGCGCTCAACAAGCTCGAACTGAAGGACATGATCAATGCCGAGATGGTCGAGAATCCGGTGCTGGAAGAACTCGAAGACGCGGTTCCACTACTTGACGACGTGGGTCGCCAGGAGGAAGAACGCGACCGGATCGCCGCTAAAGCGACCTCTGATGAAGCTCCCGCAGTAGCGGATGAGAAAAAGGATCCCTTTGAAGAGATCGACTTTGGGTCGTTCTTTCAGGAATATCTCGATCCAGGCTATCGCAGCTCAGGAGAGATGGAAGAGATTGAGAAGCCTTCATTCGAGAATTTCCTTTCGAAGCCGGGAAATCTAAGCGACCACTTGCTGTGGCAACTGGGCGCAATTTCTTTGCGTCCGCCGGTTCATCAGGCCGCTCAGCTGGTCATTGGGAACTTGAACGAAGAAGGATATTTGATCGCCAGCGATGAAGAGTTGCTGGGGATTGAGCCGGTTGCGCCGCCAGAAGTCGATGTGGAAGTGGCGGCTAAGATTATTGGTCAGGCGGAGGCGCTCGGACTATCGGTTTCGCAGGCGGATTCCGCAGGGCTTGAACCTCGGGGCGTGATTGGGGAAGATCAGGTTGGCGATCTGGCGAGCGACGATTTGGCGAGTGATGATCTGGCCAGCGACGATCTGGCCCCGGAAGATTTCGCTGCGGACCATGCCCTGCTTTCCCAGTTGATAACGGATCGCAATCGAAACGAGAGTTTAGGCCAGCCTGAGATGGCAGAAGATGTCGGCAGTAACGGAGGAGGCGTTCCTCCCGGCTGGACGGACGAAGATGCTCATGTTTCCAGCAACGTTCAAGTTCCACTGGCCGCTGGCGGGAGCAATGGATCCAGCATGACGAGCTCCGCAGCCACGGCGACAACGAGCAGTGGCGCAGCGGCGGCGACGGCTCGAATTCCTCAGGCCGGTTTTAGTCTCGCCGAGTTACATGAAGCGCTTGAAGTTGTGCGCCAGTTCGATCCGCAGGGAATTGCCTGCCGCGATTTGCGGGAATGTCTGCTCTACCAGTTACGTTATCACCTTGAACAGTTGCCTTTGCACGGCAACGGGAGCGCGCTCGCTGAGCCGGTAGTGAAAGACGCCATTGCCGTCGTCGACCAGCACTTGAAAGCGGTGACGCTTAAGCAGTTCAAAGAAATCGCACGAGCCATTGGTCGTCCCATCGAAGCCGTACAGGCCGCGCTCGATTATGTGCGGACCCTCGATCCCCGTCCCGGCCTGCGCTACAACAAAGTCCCGGCGCGGTTGATTGAGCCTGATGTTGCGTTCCTGAAGCATGGCGACGAATGGCTGGTCATCATGAACGATGAGGACATGCCGCAGTTGCGCTTGAATCCCACATACAAGAAGTTGCTGACCCGTGAGGGTAACGATCGCGACACGCGGAACTATGTTAAAGATCGTTACAAATCGGCGATCCAGCTCATCAAGAACATCGAACAACGCAAGCAGACGATCACAAAAGTTTGCTATTCGATCGTCACCCGCCAGGAGGATTTCCTGGAACGCGGAATCGATCACTTGAAGCCGATGATGATCAAGGAAGTCGCGGAAGAAATCGGCGTGCATCCCTCCACCGTAAGCCGCGCGGTCGCCAATAAGTATGTGCATACGCCACAGGGCGTGTTTGAGTTGCGCTACTTCTTCTCCGAAAGCGTGCAGGGGCCCGAGGGTGGCGGTACTTCGCTCTTAATCCTGAAACGCCGGGTCAAGAAGCTGATCGAGGAGGAAGATCCCAGCCGTCCGTTAACGGATGAACAGATCACCCGCATTTTGCAATCACAGGGCATCCAGGTCACCAGGCGCACGGTGGCGAAGTATCGAGAAGATATGAAAATTCCCAGCACCCATCAAAGAAGAGTCAAGAAATAATTGCAGGGGTCGGAGGTCAGACTGCAGAGGTGAAAGCCAACACCTTCCAAAGACTCGGTTTACCTCTGCAATCTAGCCTCTAACCTGGCAGCTTTCCCCGGAGGTAGCAGCATGAACGTGGAATACACCGCACGAAAGTACGAAATCACTCCTGTCATCCGCAAAGAAATTGAAACCGGCCTTAATAAGATTCGGAAAATTCTGGGGGACCCCTTCGAGACCAAGGTAATCCTAGCTGTCGAAAAGCGGCGTCATAAAGCTGAAATCTCGATCGACCCTCCGCACGGACCGATCGTGGGGTCGGCGGAAAAATCCGACATGGCTGCCGCCGTCAGCGAAGCTCTCGACCACCTGCATAAGCAGGCCCTTAAACACAAAACGAAATGGCTCAGCAAGAAGCGCAAGGCGGTTAAGAAGTTCGACGGCCAGACCGTGGAGGAAAATCTTCCAGTGGCGATCGGACTCTCGGAGAGCACGACGGTCTCTGTGCTGGTTCATAAGTTTCCGGCAGCGGCACGCGTAACGGAACTACATGTGGTGCCCGCCAAGGATGCAGTGGCGCATCGTCCGATGACGATTGAAGAAGCAAGCAAAGAGGCCCACTTCCGCGATCGTGACGTTTTCGTGTTCCGCGATCCTAAGGGAAGGTTGATGATCTTGCATCGCACCCGGGATGGCAAGATGGAATTGATTGAAGCGCCCTAGGAAAGGTGAGAAGTCAGATTGCAGAGGTTAAAAGCCAAGACTACACGTATTCGGTTTAACCTCTTGCACCATGAGCTTCTGACAGCTGAGCTAATCACGCGCCGCGGGTCGCGGCTTGAGCCCACTGCAAGGCCTGCCACCAGGACGATGCGGCTTCTTCATCGGTAAGCTTCAACTGTTTGGCCAGTTCGCTCGATTGTGCCCATTCTCCTGCCTCCTGCGCCAGCATGAGCTTGTATAAGGTCCGCAGGCTACTATTCTGGCCGAGTAATGCCGCTTTGGTTTCGTGTTCGACGGGCAATTGTTCCAGCAGCACGTCCATCGTAACCTCAAGGATAGCGTCCATCACGGAGAGGAGCCCCATCAGGAACAAATCGGAGTTCGATTGCAGGCGGCCGGAAAGTTCTTCGCAAAAGCGGGCGCGAGTCAACCCCACCAACACGAGTTCGCTGCATTTCTGTTCGGACGCGCCTAAGGTGACGATCAGACGGATCCAACGCCTCATCTCGCGCTCGCCAAGCACGGCCATGGCGTGGCGGATAGACTTGATCTCGAGCGAAAACCCAAATACCGGGGAGTTCAGATAGCGCAGGAGGCGGTAGGAAATAGACGGTTCCTGTTTCAGCATTTTCTCCAGTTCGCGCATATCGATTTCGCGGCGTGAGACCATTTCGAGGAGCCGTAGGTAATTCATGCGGCCGGCGGGAACTTCGCGGCCAACCACGATTTCGGGGCGGCAAAAAAAATAGCCCTGGAAGTAAGCGAAGCCCATGTCGCGCGCCTGATGAAACTCATGTGGCGTTTCAAGCTTCTCGGCCAGCATCTTGCATTTTGCCGATCCGAAGCGGCGCATCATGCCTGCCCGCTCCTCTAGTCGCGTCGCTCTAATATCGACCTTGATGATGTCGGCAAATTCACAAAGCGGTATCCGCGGATCGTTCGGTGCAAAATCATCGAGAGCAATCAGATAGCCAGCCGATTTCAGGCGCTTACAGGCGGCTATCACACGGTCTTCGGGTTCCACTGTCTCCAAAATCTCGGCTACGGTCTGGCTGGGCGGCAGCAAGGTAATCAAGTCCTTAAACAGGACCTCGCGGGTGCAATTCACGAAAGCGAGCCGGTTGTCGCAAAGCTTGTTAATTCCGTATAGCAGGGAACTGTCGAGCAAGGCACGGGAAGCGATTTCCGGATCGGAATTGAAATAGTCTTCGACACCATTGCGGAAGAGGAGCTCGTAACCGTACACGCCTTGTGCCCGATCAAAAATGGGCTGACGGGCTACGAAACGCTGTCCCGGTAACGCGAGGGAGGGCGAAGCAGAAGTTTTCTCTTTGGCCGGCTCGGGTTTCACACTTCTTCTATCGGCCCGGACCAACGGAACTTCAATGAGAACACCGCACGTAGCCCCTTATAAACAAAAAAGATCCTGCTGCCTCCGTCCGCTAGTCGGTTTCTGTATAAAATGGGCAACACTCAATTTCGGCAGGAGACCATCCATGCGTTGGACACCCGGCGGACGTAGTGACGATATTGAAGATCGCAGAGATGATAGTGGCGGCGGTGGCGGCGGCGGTGGTTTCAATATTGGCGGCGGCCACATAGGGATTGGCGGATTTCTGATCCTGCTGGTGCTGAGTTTTATCTTCAAACGTGACTTTTTGTCGTTGGCCGGCGTGGGCGGTGGCGCTGGCAACCGGACACAGGTCGGCCAGACTTATCCGCCGCAGAATCCAGTTCGCAATCAGGCGCGCGACCAGAGTGAAGAGCCGCTGGTGCAATTTATATCGTTCGTCCTCGATGACACGCAAAAAACCTGGCAGCAGATCTTAAGCCAGCAGGGCGTGCCTTACCGGCATGCCAAACTGGTTCTATTCCGCGACAGCATCGATTCCGCTTGCGGTATGGCGCAATCCGCGAGCGGACCCTTCTATTGTCCGGGAGACGAAAAGGTTTACATCGATCTGGCATTCTACGACGAATTGAAGCGCCGCTTCGGAGTTCCCGGAGAGTTTGCGCAAGCCTATGTTTTGGCTCACGAAATCGGCCATCACATCCAGAAATTGACTGGCATCGAGCAGAAAGTGCGCATCGCACAGCAGCGGAATCCAGCGGCAAGGAATCAGCTTTCGGTTGCGCTCGAACTGCAAGCCGACTGTTTCGCCGGAGTTTGGGGACATTCGACCGATCAAAGGAAACTGCTGGATCCGGGAGAAGTAAAAGAAGGCCTTGCTGCGGCTGCAGCGGTGGGCGATGACCGCTTGCAACGAATGTCGACCGGCCGCGTAAATCCCGAGTCGTTTACTCATGGCAGTTCGCAGCAACGGATGGATTGGTTTCAAAAGGGATTCACGACCGGTGATATGAGAGAGTGCAATACTTTTGCGCAACGGGGTTCTGAATAAGTGATCGGAGCCACTTTCGTAATCGAAATGTGGAAAACTAAGAGCACCCCCCCTTGCGCTGTAGACGCTTTCGTGAGTAACATCAAGTTGTTAGCAAATGGCCAACCTTCCAGGTAAGGCCGTTTTCGCGCCCAACAAGACTCCAGGCGCCAAGATAGTTTGAAGCATCGACAGTTTAAAAATCGATCTCTAAAGTTATCGAATAGCATCCAGCCGATGTGGGGTTTGGTCTGCCGGTAGCCGGTGTGCAAAGTTGAATTGTGTGCACGCTGACTTGCTGACCGCAAAATGAAAAACGAAACAAGGCAGGCCTGTGGTCAAGGCTGGGTTGATTTCGTGCACTAAAATCACGGTTTTACGTTTCACATAGCTTTACATTTGAACGCTATACATTTCAAAGCTAAACCAGAGAAAAAATATGAATGCAGGACCTGCAGGACCTGGACGTTCTTCCCAAGGTGGAGGAAGACACAAACGGCGCCGTGGGCGGCGTCCGCCGAAGCGAGGCGCTGGTGGCCCAATGGGCCGCGATCGCCAGGAACACCAGGGCATTTTTACCGCTCCCATGGATCACAGTTATCGCGGCAACTTGGGCGACAACGGCAATGGTAGCCGTGGGCCGCGAAGGCCAGGGTTTTCCGCGTCTTACCCCGTCGTCGATCCCGAGCCGCTGCCTGCTCCCCGCGCCGATGCGGCTTCACGTGTCTTCGCTTTTGTCGAAGACCTCTTCTTCCTGAGCAAGATTCAAGCGACGGGCAGTAAGATGAATGTGAAAGTCGAGTTCGTGAAGAATGAGAAGGAACTCGCTGAGCGCATGAAGAGCAACGGCATAAGCCATCCTTCGCTTATCATTTTCGATTTGAACAACGCGAACGCCAAGCCTCTCACACTCATCCCAAAACTGAAGAGCAAGCTGAAAAAGGGCACGTCGATCATTGGATTTCTGTCGCATGTGCAAGGCGATCTGAAGCAGAAGGCACATGAAGTGGGGTGCGACATGGTATTGCCGCGCTCGGCATTTTCGCAGAATTTACCGCAGCTACTACGGCGGCATGGCGCGATCGAGCCCGAATCGGGAGCGGCCGACTAGCTAAGTCGAGAGTCGCGGCATAGTATCGGGGATCCCCTTTAGCGAAAGGCAAGCAGCCTTGACCCTGATACAATTTTGCCGTGTTCCATCACAAATTTCTAATTTTGATTGCGCCGGTCGTCCTTGCCGTGGCCGCGAAGTTGCCCGCGCAACAATCGCCGACAAATCCGCAGAATCCACCCGTAAAAGTAAATGTTCTCAATGTCTGCAAACCTTCCGCTGACGAGCAAAAGGAATTGACCGCGGCGTTGGCCAAGGTTCCGGGAAAGCCTGTCTTCAGCAAGGACTATGAAGTGGCGCGCGGACATTCTACCCTTGACTCAAGCACCCCGATTCCAGGCATGCAACCAATGCCCGCGGGTACGGTGTCATCGGCGGATTGGGTGCGGGTGAGGCGCGAGTTTCCGGACACTACCTTATTTAGCAACGTCCAATACTCATTCAGCTCGGATGCGAAGGACATGGTCGAGACGCTGGTGCTGCGCGTGCGTGATCCGAAGGATCTGATACAAGTTTCCATCGAGGACAGCGCGTCGGCGGTCGCCTCGGCAAGCGCGATGTTGTCGACCAGCACTCCGGTTTCGCGAGTCAAACTGGAGCGCTTTGGCAAGGCGTCGGTGGTCCTGGCGCGATGTTCGGGATCGGACGGAAATCCTGCCACAGATCAAATTGCCTACGACCCTATTTTCAACTCCGCTTCTGCGATCATGGAAAAATACCGCGACGCGCTGGGCGCGCGAAAGATGGTGCCGGAGGAATTGGCTCGCGTGAGCGTGGGAACGTCATCCAAAGCTGGCAGTAGGACTGCCCCCAAGGGAAGCAATAGCCCGAAGAACCAGTGACTTGCCTGCCTTATGAAGCGAAATCTGTTTTCAGGAATCTATCTGATAACGACTAATGTGGAGCGATGATCGCGATCAAGAATGAAGCGATCGAGGCACAGGCTATCCCTTCAACTTTATGGACACACGCAACGTTGTAATCATAGGCTCCGGATGCGCCGGTCACACCGCCGCCCTTTATAGCGCCCGCGCCAACCTTAAACCGCTCGTGATCGAAGGCCATGAGCCGGGCGGCCAACTATCGATGACGACGCTCGTCGAAAATTTTCCCGGCTTCCCCGACGGCATCCAGGGACCGGAACTCATCGAGAACATGCGTAAACAGGCTTCGCGATTTGGCGCCGAGTACCGCATTGGTCATGTGGTGAAGGCCGATTTGAGCAAGCATCCGATCGAGATAACCGTCGGCAAAGAGATTATTCAGACGCGCACGCTGATCATTGCCAGTGGAGCTTCGGCACGTTGGCTTGGCCTACCGAACGAACATGCGCTGATTGGCCACGGCGTCTCCTCGTGCGCGACCTGCGATGGCTTTTTCTTTTCAGGGAAGGAGATCGTGGTGATTGGCGGCGGTGATTCCGCTATGGAAGAGGCCACATTTTTGACTCGCTTTGCCAGCAAGGTAACACTTATCCATCGCCGCGATCAGTTTCGCGCTTCAAAGATCATGCTCGATCGCGCGCGCGCGAATCCGAAAGTCGCTTTTATGACTGACACCGTTGTGGACGACGTTCTGGATGTCGGCAAGAAAGAAGTTACCGCGTTGCGTCTGCGCAATCTGAAGAGTGGCGAGAGTTGGGAATTTCCGACGAGCGCGATGTTTCTCGGTATCGGACACATTCCTAACGCCAAGATTTTTGAAGGTCAATTGGACGCCGATGCTGATGGCTATCTGATTACACACAAAAACGTTTTCACGAAAGTGCCGGGCGTGTTTGCATGCGGGGATGTCCAGGATCGCCGCTACCGCCAAGCCATCACGGCTGCTGGTTCCGGTTGCATGGCCGCGCTTGAAGTAGAGAAGTATTTAGAAGACGAGGGACTGTGAAATCCGGAATAGCGGCTTTCCTGGCTGATCGCCGATCCCGACCATCCGCAAACATTACTTAACAGGTTTTGCCAAGATTGGCATCCGCGTGTCAACCGGAAGCTTCTCGCAGGCAGTGCGGAGCACCAGTCGAGGCGCCGTGCCTCGTATCTTCATCAGGTACGGTACCGTACGCTTGGGATTGGCTTTGGCAGTTTCACGCAATAGCCAACCCAGTCCTTTCTGGACCATGTCATCGTCATCCTTCAACAATTGATTCGACAGACGAACGACCTGGGCGAAGAATTGCAGATTCCGTGTTCCGCGGATCAATGCCACGCACGCAGCGCGTCTTCGCCATCGCTGCTCGGATTTTGCCCAGCCCAGCACAGCGCGGCTACGTTTCGGCTCGGCCGCGATCATAGGCGCAATCAGATCATGAACCAAAGCATCATGATCGGCCCAACTCGACACCCGGTCGAGCCACGAAGCAAAGAGCTGAAATTGTTTGTCGCCAAAGTTCCCGGTTTGGTTTTCGAGCAGGAAAACGGCGAACACCTTCTCCTCGAGATTCGTGCCGGAGAAAAGTTGGTCGGCAACTTGCACCACGAAATCCATCCCCCGTTCGCGAACAAGGCGGCGCCGGGCTTGCACAGCGGCTTTTCGCAATGCAGCCGTGTACCATCCGTGCGCTTTGATCTCATTCTTGAAGAACCCCTGCACACCCTCCGCATGTTCTGTCGATCCGCCGTTTTTCAGTGTCCGGCGAATCTGATCCGCAACGGCGTTCGGCGTGATTTTGAGGGTGCGCATGTTCTATTATTTCGCGGGAACTTCTCCGCTGGTCCTCAGTGTCTTGTCGTAAATCCACAGCAAGGCCGCAGTCGCAACGCCCACGCCGGTGACTGACCACCAGATGCGATCCGGTTGACGAGTGACTTCGCCGAAGTGGTGGATGAGCATGCCTCCGAATTTTCCGCCAATCAGCGATCCGATTCCGATCGGGAGAAACGCAAAACCCATGTAAGTGCCCTGTTGTCCAGGGGGCGCAAGACGCGAAACATATTCGTAATAGCGGGGAGACTGCGTGATCTCGCCGATCGAAACCGTGATCAATGTTGCAATCGCCATTGGCACGGATGGATGCACAATCAGAAGAATCCATGCCAGTCCGGAGATCAACGTGCCCAGGGTGATGGCGCGAAACGCCGGCATCTTCCGCGAGAGCAGGCTGAAGATCATTTGCAATGAGATGACGGTGAGTGGACCGGTGACCAGAAGCAGTTCGGTGTCTGTCTTCGGATTGATGTAATCGTGGATGTAGAGAGGAAGGATGATGAATTCCTGCCAGTAAACAATCCAGTATCCAGAAAAGATCAGAAGAAACAGCATGAAGCGGGGGTTAGAGAGTACGGTCGCGAAGTTCTTCATGGCCTGGCCCAAACTCACCGATGGCTCATCCGCGCGCCGGGGTTCTTTGAAGAACAAGAGCACGGCGAAAAACATGGCAAAAACGCTGAGGGCTGCCACGCGAAACACATTCTCCACCCGCATGTGCAGGTGTACGTATGAAGCCACGTAAGGGCCGGCTGCGCCGCCGATATTTACCAGCGTGTAGTAGATCGAATAGCCGATGGAGCGAACATTTTCCTTCGAAGCGCGCGCCGTCGTTCCAACCACGCAGGGCTTTACCAGCGCGACGCCAAGTGCCGGCAACATGAGCAGAACCGTGACGAGCGCCACCAGTGGCACCGCGCCGCGCACCGGCGCAAACCATGGAGAGCCGATCGACCCGATCAAGAAGTAAGAACAACTCAGGATCAGGTAAGCCAGCGACAGGGACCGCCGAAAGCCCAGCCGGTCGGCCAGAGTTCCGCCAAAGGCGGCGAGAAACCAAACCAGGCCGCCGAACAGTCCGGTGAGGCTGCTCGCGCGCTCAACGCCAAAGTTGAGGGTTTCATGCAGATAGCGCGCCAGCGAGGCAAAAGCGGCGTAGTAGGAGAGCCGCTCAAAAAGTTCGCTGATGTTCGCAACCCAGAAAGGCCGTTCAAATCCGGTGCGAATTTCTTCGAAGCGTTGAGAAAAGGTCAAGCATCTCTCCTGCTGCGTCAGTGGCGCGGACGCCCTCGCCCCCGATAATCAATCTAATATCAGCCGCGAAGGCGTTCCCGTATTTCTTGCGCCGACAACCCCGCCACGCAAATCACTTTACTGCGGCTGGCATGGCCGGCTGCAATAGTAACGGACGAACGCGATACCTTCAAAAGCTTTGCAAGGAATTCGACACAGGCCTGATTCGCTTTGCCGTCTGTGGGAGGCGCCGTCAGGGAAAGTTTCAAAGCGTCGCCAACTTTGCCGGTGATGGCGTTCTTCTTCGCGCGGTGATGGACTTTGACGGCGAACCTGGCGCTGGTTTCCATTCGTAAGGGAAAATCAAATGTTTAGTGGCGGAATGCAACAACTGCTACAAGGACTAAAACGACCGATATTCCAACTGCGACATAAATTAGCAAGTCCCGCGTGTGATTGGCAGCAGACAGTCCTCGCTTTAGCATCACCTTGAGACAATGGTCTTCCCCGCGCAGGCTTGTTCTGGCATCTGCCCATAATCGCGCCACCTGAGGTTCCTTTCGATCGCGCCGATATGCGTTGCAAATCAACAATGAAACTACTCGCTCATAGGGAACCATGTTGTATTTCTCGTCAAATTCGATCTGAACCCGATCCATATCTAAAAGCGAAGGATGAGACTCGCTGAAGAAAATCATCTTTCTCTCGACTTCCGAGAACGGCACGCCTTCCCGCATCGCTTGGTCGACGATCCGCGAAGCGATGAATTGTTTTGCCTCTAGCGAATTCATAAATTAGGGTTTTAGGTCAAGGGTATCGCGCATCCCGAAAATCGCAGTCCCAACCCGCACACAAGTTGATCCCTCTTCAATCGCGACTTCGAAGTCATGCGACATGCCCATAGAGAGAATATCCATGCCGATCTGCGGCAGATTGCGCGCGCCTATAGTGTCTCGAAGTTGGCGGAGTTGTCGAAAGTAGGTACGGGAGCCTTCCGGGTCGTCGGCGTAGGGTGGGACGGTCATGAGGCCCTGAATCTGCAGATTTCGCCATTTCGGCGCGCCTTGCAATATCTGTTCGAGTTCCTGTGAGCTGGATGCAACTCCACTCTTTGCTTCTTCGCCTCCCACGTTGATCTCGATCAGCACTGACAATGTTTTGCCTATGGCTTCGGCGAACGCGTTCAACTTCTCGGCGGTACGTGCAGAGTCGACCGAGTCCACTGCATCGAACAACTCCGCGGCTTTGGCGGCCTTATTGGTTTGCAGGTGCCCGATCAAGTGCCATTCTGTGTCGGGCAAATCGCGGAGCATCGCGATCTTACTTACGAATTCCTGCACCCGATTCTCGCCGAAGACGCGTAATCCGGCAGCATAAGCTTCGCGGATTCGTACGACAGGAAAGGTCTTGCTCACTCCCATTAAGGTGATTTCCGCCGGGCTCCGGCCAGCTCGAAGCGCTGCCGTTGCGATTCGCTTCTGTACGCTGGCAATGTTCTCGGCGGTCGACATCGGACGAAATACCACGCAGGACACAAAGTATCACGACCGAGAATTTCTGCGTTCGACGACATCGTCGGGGTTGAGCTGCGGGCCGGACAGTCTTAGGCAGCTGGCCCTACGCGAATCGACAGCGTGTATCCACGTCATCGGTCTTCACATCATGCCCACTGGCGGCGCCGGTTCGTTGGGATCACCCGCGCTGGATAAGGGGATTCGAATCATCAGCAACGCCAAGCCGACCATCACTACTAGCCCTACGAGATAGGAAGGATGTTGGAATATTTGAGGGGTGGTCCAATTCTTTACCTTGGTTATAGCCACGACTCCCGCCCAGACGAGGCCCAGTAGAGACTCGCCGACTATGAGTCCTGATGCGGTCAATACTCCCGCATTTTCGGCTCGCGCCATCTGTGCCGGATTGAAGCCGCGCCGTTTCGCCAGCCAATCTCCTAGAGCGCGGAAAACTCCGCCTAAAAATATTGCGAATGTGGTTTCGAAGGGCAGATACATTCCTACCGCTACCAGCATCGGGCTGCGTACCTGCATCATGATCATGCCAATGCCCATGAATATCCCGACGACTACAAGCGGCCAGGGCATGTCCCCACCGACCACGCCGACGGCGAGTGTGGCCATGAGTCCTGCCTGAGGCGCTGCTAATTCGCGACTACCGAATCCGAAAGAGTTATTGAGCAAAGCCAGCGGAAAGTACATCACTAGACTTGCTACGACCACTGCGATCAGTTCCGCCACCTGGATCTTGCGCGGGGTGCCACCCAGAATGTAGCCGACTTTGAAGTCTTGTAACAGTTCACCGGCTACAGCGGAGGAAACGCAAACTACTGCAGCCACACTCAGGACGGCTAAGACCCCGGATTTTCCGGAAACGCCGAGCGAAACCATCAGCAGCGCGGCGATCAGCAAAGTAGAAAGAGTCAAGCCAGATATGGGATTGTTCGACGAGCCGATGAATCCCACGAGGTTTCCGGAAACAGTTGCGAAGAAGAAGCCGACCAGAAGCATCACTACGGCCGCAAAAATTGCCGGCCAGAACAAACCTGTCATATACACGTAGAGCACGCACATGAACCCGAACGTAAGCGCGATGAGGCCGAAAACAGCCTTTGAGCTCATATACTGTTCCGTCCGTGAGAGTTGGGCTCGCTCGTGAGCGGTCTGGCGTAAATCGCTGATGGCTTTGCCGATGCCCGCCGTCAAGCTCTTGCCCATCTTGAAAAGCGTATAGGCCGCACCCACAAGCATTCCTCCGACTGCGATCGGGCGCACCACAAATTTCCAGACAGAGATCGCCATCGTAGTCCAGTCATCGGGCGTATTTGCGGGAAGGTACTGCTTGATCTGCGGACCGAGAAAATAAATCAGCAGCGGAACCATTAATCCCCAGGCAAGCACGCCGCCGGCAAATTGAATCGAGGCCAGCCGGAGTCCGATGATGTAGCCCACGCCTAGATATGCGGGGCTGACACTTGGCGCGGCAAATGTGCTCATGCCGCCGGTCGCGACAACGTTCTTACTGCCAGAGAGGCCTAAGCGGACCTGACTCGATCCGAGGTTACCGACTGAAAAATGAAAGTCCTTACCGGGGGCAAATAATCCGAAGGCTCCCAGTATGTAGACCAATCCACCGACGCCGATGTTCCAGAAGAGATATTTCGCGGCTTGCGCCCCGCGCTGCCCGGCCTTGTGAATTTCGGAGGCTGCTACGGACTCGGGAAAGGGAAGTTCGGGGTCTTCCACCATTACCCGTCGCACCAATGAAATAAAGAGGACACCGAGAATGCTGCCTACCATGATAAGTGCGGTGGATTTCCAATAAGAATCGAAGGACCAAAAGTTCGGCCATGCTCCGGCGAGAACGAATGCCGGGAGAGTAAAAATTGCGCCGGCCGCGATGCCTTCTCCGATGGATCCGGCGGTTCGGGCGATGTTTTCCTCGAGAAGCGATCCTTTCCAGGCCCGCAACACGGCCATGGCGATCACCGCCGCTGGATAAGTGGCTGCAATGGTGATGCCGGCACGCAGTCCGAGGTATGCATTAGCGGCCCCGAGCACCACCGTCAGGATCAAACCCAAAAACATCGCGCGGAAGGTTAACTCCTTCATTTGCATGGTTTCCGGGACATACGGGCGATGCTTTTGGACAGTTCCGGGGGTGTTTCCCGCCTGAGTACTCATAGGATCCTCGTGGTCGTCATTTCGAAAACTACCGCTTATTTCATGGTCGATTAACAGTTGAAGCGACGGCGCACCTTATCACGCCGAAAGGTTGGTTTACAAGTGCAGGCGCCGATCTGGCGAGGGTTGTGAGAAGTTTGGGCGCGTCAGTTTTGGAAGGAACTTTTTTTAGTAACCAGGGTTACAATGATCTTTGTCCAGGAGGTACTTTGTGAGTTCCCTTGGTGATTCCTCTTGGAGCCGGCTTTTCGAGGAATTCCACTGCCGGGGATGCGGCGGAAACGAAGCCTATCGTTCTCGTCCTCGCAGTTTCTTTGAAAGGTACGTGCTTCCTTTGTTCTTCCATCAAACCGTGCGTTGCGATCGTTGCTATCACCGCACTTATGTCTTGCGGACGATTCCTGCGCTCGAACGAGTTCCAATCACGCGTAAACAACCACGGAGTCAACACGACTCCGAACAGCGGGACCGCGTTGCATAGGGCGTGTTGCGCGGCTATACTGGCGACAGAGCAGTCCGGCGAATCGTGAATTGGTTCGCGGGAAGTGGGAGGCCGTCTTCAGCAGTACTGGGTTTCGAATACGGGCTACCCAGGGCCGAGCGGCAGGCCATGGGTTTGCAAGGCGCAAGTTGCCCAAACATGGGTACGCTGACTTTGCCGAGCGCGCTGCTGCGAATTTATTCTTTACTTTTTTCCCTTCCGATTGTCGTATTTGCGGTTCTCCGCTGATTGAAGTTTCACGACTTCCCGTTTGCGAAACCTGTTTGTGCTCCCTGCGACCCTTGACGGGCTCCTATTGTGCAGTTTGCGGCGAGGCGCTCCGCAACCCCGATTCTGTTTTGGCGGAAGAGACTCGTTGTGCGCTATGCCAGCGCGCGGATCCTCCTTTTGAACGGGCCGTCGCTTATGGCAATTATGAAGGCCCGTTGCGGGATCTGATTCATGTTCTGAAGTTTCAACTGGTGCGTCCGGCTGCGAGTGTATTGGCCCGCATGCTGGCAGACATCATCGCAAACCTCGAACCGTCAATGCCGGTGGGAACGATTGCGGTGGTGCCTGTTCCTTTGCACCAGCGAAAAGAATCACAACGAGGATTCAATCAGGCCGAGGTGGTCGCCCGGAAAGCGCTGGCGCAACTCGCACGCCCGAAAAGATTCGAACTATGCTCAGGTGTGTTGCTACGGCGCCGTGAAACGGGTAGCCAGATTGGGCTGACCAGTCACCAGCGCCGAGTGAACATGCGAGGCGCATTTGCGGTGAACGACCCAGCGCGGATATTGAACCGCGATGTTCTGCTGGTCGATGATGTTTATACGACGGGGACGACGGCGTCCGAGTGCGCACGGGTGCTGCTTCGCGCGGGAGCAGCGCGGATTTGGGTGGCGACGGTGGCGCGAACCCTGAAAATCTCGGATGTGATATCGCTATCGGATGAAGCAACAGAAGGCGAGACGGAAGAACTGTTGCAGGACGGTAGCGAATACCGCTCGGGCAGGGCAGCGCTGGGATAGAAATTATGTCTCTACGATTGCATAATTTCGGCGGCAGCATGAGATCGCATCTTCCCGCGGCAATGCTCGCTTCGGGAATGCATACGGCAGGCGACGGCCACGCATTGCACCAGCCGGTGCTGGTGCTCAATGCTTCGTATGAGCCGATCAACGTTTGCGCGGCCCGCCGGGCCATTGTGCTGGTGCTCAAAGGCGTGGCCATGACCGAGGAAGAAAATGGACACTTCCTGCACGCCGCTCGCGTCGCTATGCGTGTTCCATCCGTGATCCGGCTATTGGAATACCGGAGAATTCCGCATCAGTCCCGCGCTCTCTCGAGAAAAAATATTTTGCTACGCGACCGCAACACTTGCCAGTATTGCAGCACCATTTTGCCCTCGGGCGAACTCACACTCGACCACGTGATTCCGCGCTCGCGTGGCGGTCTTTCCACATGGGAGAATCTCGTCGCTTGCTGCCATCCGTGCAATCGCCGAAAGGGTAACCAGCTTCCTCATGAAGCCAACATGCGACCCTCGCGCGAACCCCGGTCGTTCAATCTCCACACCAGTCGGCACATAATGCGACTGATGGGGCATTCAGATGATAAGTGGCGGAAGTATCTCTTCTATTAGCCGAGGCTGACGGTCTTCTTACTGAGGTTTCTGCGGCTCCGCCGGCTTCTGATCTCCTGGCTTAGGCTCCGCCTTCTGCACCTCTTGGCCATCGTAAGTGATTCTCGATTTGGATCCGAAACGCCGGTAATTGGTGTACTTGATGATCTCGCGGATCTTCACGCCACCCGCGGCAAACTGCAAAGTGTCTTCCGCTCGCGTGTAGGTGGGGAACCAATACTGCCCGTCGATCTGCTCGCGCCAGGTAGTGAACTTTGGAAACAGGTTTTCCTGGCCCCTCTTCTTTTTGATGTCGGGAACCGTTTTGCCAAAGGTTTCCACGATTTGAAAATCGTGATCGTCCACCCAGATGCGTCCCTGGAAATAACGCTTCTTGCCGACAATCTGCTTGGGAGCCACATCGAAAACGTAGGTATTCAGTTCATCTTGTTTCTGCTGGCCGACGTAGAGGACGTCGTATTCTCCAATCTCGTCGGAGGTCAGCACGAACGGAAGGCGATTTTCGATATCGTCGAAATCTTCTTCCGTCATCTGGATGCGTTGCAGCGACGGCTGGGGTGCGAAGACGACGTTCTTAACTTTCCGACCCTTGTCGTCGAATGTCACGTCGAAAACCTGTTGATACGTTCCATCAGGAGTATCGCCATCGAGCGTCATTACCTTGACATCTTGCCGGTAGGTGTACTGATCGCGGGCCTCTTTGAATTGTTTCTCTTTAGCAGCGAAATGCTGGATAATTTCCTCTACGCTAGTTCCCTTGGGCCCGGTTTTGTCGAGCGTGCCTTCTTGGGCGCGCGCTAGCTGAGGCAGACCGCCGAGCAATACAAGGACGGCCAGTAACGCACCAATTGCGGCGAAAGAAAGGGATTCAAGTCGTACCAACCGGGAGGGAAGTTTCATAAACCCTATTCTAGCGAAAGGAAGCACGGAAGAGTTAACAGCAGCCTCCACCCCCGGAGCCGCCGTGCAAACGGCTCGCCAGGAGGGGTGAAGACTGCAGTTCTGCCTACTTCGTTGGATGCTTTGACCCTGTGAAAGTTAGCCTGCTTTACTTTTCTTTACCTTTTTCTTTGCCCGCACTCGGGATCGCTCTGGCCATGCCCCACTCCACCAGTCCGGGAAATATTTGATAAAGCTTGATTGCCGGAATCATGGTCCAGGGAACGACGACCTCACGCTTTTTTGCGCGGTATCCGCGATACGTTGCTTGAGCTACTCGCTCCGCCGAAATGCCACGAACTGCAGGAGGTCGTACGCTACCTTTACGATCGGCGACCACATGTTCGCCAAAATCGGTGGCCACATATCCCGGGCAGACAGTCAGCACGTTAATGTTGTTCTGTTTCAATTCCACGCGCGCGCCTTTACCGAGTGCGTTCATTGCGAACTTGCTTGCGGAGTAGATGGCCATGAACGGGACCGGAATGTGTCCCGCGACGCTGGAGATGTTGATGATTGCCCCGCCGCCCTTCTCACGCATGACAGGGACCACGGCTTGCAGGCAGGCGAGAGCGCCGAAAAAATTGGTTTCGAACAATTCGCGATATGAAGCCGGGGCCATTTCCGCGACCGAGTCGCGGATGCCGACCCCCGCATTGCTGATCCAAACATCGACACGACCGAAGTGTTGTACTGTCTGCGCAATCGCACGGTCAATATCTTCACGATTGCGGACATCGCAGGCCAAAGCAAGCGTGCGCTCCGCATGGCCGATCCGCTGCCTGGCGGCCTCGGCGCGACTTGAATCGCGGGAGAGCAACACGACGCTCGCTCCCTGGTCGGCGAATATTTTGGCAATGGCTTCCCCGATTCCCATCGAAGCTCCTGTTACGACAACTACTTTTCCGTCCATGTCCATGGCGATTCTTTTATCGTTTGAGCGTGATCTAGTCAAACGGAGAATTCTCGATTCCCAGGTTTGAGGAAAATCCGCTTCCGTTCGTTTTTTGCTGAGAAGTGATAAAGGTGTGGCTAGCGTAAAATTGTGACTAACTGGAGACGGTGTGAGTTCACTGCTACCCATCTTTCCGCTCGATCTCGTTTTGTTGCCCGGCTCTCCGCTGCCTTTGCACATTTTCGAGCCCCGTTACAAGGAGATGATCGCGGAATGTCTGGAGCAGAAAAAGCCGTTCGGAGTGGTGCGCGCTTCTTCCGATGGAGTTGCTGAGATTGGCTGCACGGCCGAGATCGTCTCCGTCACCAAGAAATATGATGATGGGCGCATGGATATTCTGACGCGCGGAGTGGAACGTTTTGAAGTGATCGAACTCAATCAGGACCGATCGTTTCTGCAGGCCAGGGTTTCGGTGGTGGATGACGAACGCCAAAAGCCGGCCACCGACATGGTGACACAGGCCGTACGCCTTTATGGTGAGATAGCCAAACTGGCGGGAACAGAACCTTCGGGCCCCGACGAACGAGCTGGCAATCTTTCGTTTCTTCTGGCGGGATCGCTTCCGTTGGATCTCGATTTCAAACAGAGCTTGCTCTCGACGCTATCGGAAGCGAAGCGGCTAGAGGCGGTCGTCGCCTATCTCGAAGCGATTCTGCCCGGAGTGCGGCGGGCGGCGAAAGCTAGATGGAATTAGTTGCCGGCTTGAGGCAGTCACATCCCGCCATAGAACCGCCCAAAGTAGTGGGCGGAATTGAACGACATTGCCACGAACCCCGCCGCGAAAACGAGCATGTGCGACGTCTTGCGCAGATCAAAGCTGCCCACACGGCACACCAGTAGATATGAGATGAAAAAGTTGAACAAGCCCCATGCGACATTCACCGTGGGGGAGGACAATCCGACCCCGGGCGGCGATGCGAACGGACTCTGAAAGGCATGCCCCGAGACTCCGTTGCCGAAATGAGGCAGCGCATTTGCCAGGAATATGCCACAAGAAGTACGCCAAGTAGTGATACCAGCGCATTGTGTGCTCCTTACCGACTGCCAAAATAATTTAGCAGGGTGCCAAATCGGGCCTCACTTAAGTCTAATTAAAGATGGATGTAAACGAGCGCGCATCGAAATCGCCTCAGCAAAGGCTGACGGCTGAGAGCTGCCCATTGTTGCTCGGCGGTATAATCCGCTTAAGGCTAGTGCTTCGGAGGTTCCCACCATGAGTTCCGCCCGGACTCTCGGCGAATTGCGCCAAAGTCCTTTTTCTGCAGAGCGTCTCGGATCGCGGCGCGTGAAGGATGAGTTGCGTGAGAATCTGATGTCGCGCCTGCGCGAAGGTGGACCCATATTTCCGGGCATCGTGGGATA
>Ga0209006_10001561_pt1 | contig 20781 bp, 20 predicted proteins | sample JacPin_JW_Ref_O2_FD_188567 | JGI IMG/M metagenome (GOLD analysis project Ga0209006, IMG submission 188567) | Forest soil microbial communities from Algoma, Ontario, Canada - Jack Pine, Ontario site 1_JW_Ref_O2 (SPAdes) (version 2) | ecosystem: Environmental > Terrestrial > Soil > Boreal...
ACCCACCCTGCTTCCGGTCCCGGCAAAAAGAAAAAACAGCACTCGTAGTTGACAGGTCGTTCCATATCAGGGGCGCTGCTCGCTGCGCCCCAGCTTGCCCGGACGTCAACATTTCCACGGACCTTCGTGGCATTGGCATTTGAATTTGTAGCGGCGCACTTCAGTGAGCCATCGGTACCGCCTGCCACGAATCAATGCCGATCCGAGGATCTCCTCACAAAACCCCAACGTCCCTCACACTACGTGGGCGGGGTTGCGGCCAAACCACACCGCTGTTAAAATCTTACGTTTGCGAGCCTGGAAGAGCCGCAATCCTTATCCGCTATCCTGGACATCCTTCCATGAACGAAACTATCTCGCGCGCAGCACAGCTTTTGGGGGAGGACTGGTTTGGCTAAATACGATGTCGTAATAATCGGTAGCGGACCGGGCGGATACGTCGCCGCCATTCGCGCCGCGCAGTGGGGCTTGAAAGTCGCCGTCGTCGAAAAAGATCCTTTTCTAGGCGGCACTTGCCTGCATGTCGGCTGCATCCCCACCAAAGTTTTCCTGCACCACGCCGACATTTACGATCATTTCAAACGCGCCGAAGAATTCGGTTTCTCCGTGGAAAATGTAAAAATTAATTGGCCCGCCATCCTCGCGCGCAAAGACAAAATCGTAAAAAAGCACGCCGGCGGCATCGGCGCGCTCTTCAAGAAAAACAAAGTCGAGTCCATCACGGGCTGGGGCAAGATCGCCGGGCCCGGACGCGTCTCCGTGGAAAAAGACGGCAAGATCACTGAACTCGAAACCTCGAACATTCTCGTTGCCACAGGTTCCGCCGCGCGCTCGCTGCCCGGCGTAGAAATTGACGGCACTACAGTACTAACCAATCGCGAAATTCTCGGCCTGCAGCAAATTCCGAAATCCATGATCGTGGTCGGCTGCGGCGCGGTAGGCGTCGAGTTCGCTTCCATCTTCCGCACATTTGGCTCCGACGTCACACTCCTCGAAGCCCTCCCGCGCGTCGTTCCCCTCGAAGACGAGGAAATTTCCGCCGAGCTGCACAAAGCCCTCGTGAAACGCGGCATGAAAATTGATTTGGAAGCCAAAGTCGAGTCCGTGAAGAAAGAAGCAAACGGCGCGACGGTCGTTTATAAGGACAAAACCGGAAAAGCGCAAACCATCAGCGCCGAAAAAGTCCTGATCGCAGTTGGCCGCCGCCCGCTCACCGAAAACATCGGCCTCGAAAAAACCAAAGCCAAGCTCGAGCGCGGCTTCATTCATACGAACGCCTTCCTCGAAACCGACGAGCCGCACCTCTACGCCATTGGCGACATCGTGGCCGGCCTGCCGCAACTCGCGCACGCCGCTTCCATGGAAGGCATCATCGCGGTCGGCCGCATGGCCGGAAAAGAAGTCCAGCCCTTCGATCGCAAGCGCTGCCCCAACGCCACTTACTGCGAGCCGCAGATCGGTTCCATCGGCCTCACCGAAAAACAAGCGCGCGACGCCGGCTTTCAGGTGAAGACCGGAAAGTTCCCGTTCCTAGGCAACAGCAAAGCCACGATTCTGGGCCAGCATGAAGGCTTCATCAAAGTTGTAGCCGAAGAAAAGTACGGCGAGATTCTCGGCGTGCACGCCATCGGCCCGCTGGCAACGGAAATCATCGCCGAGCCGGTTGCAGCCCTGGGCCTGGAAGCCACGCTCGACGACATGGCCGCTACAATCCACGCCCACCCCACAGTATGGGAAGCAATGGGCGACGCATTCAATTCCGTGCGAGGTTTGAGCATCAACTACTAGCGCGTAATGAAAAAGGTTGGTCGAAATGGTTTTCGTGGTACAGGCACTCTTGCCTTTGCAGTTAAGGCAATACTGATCGGCGGCAAGCCGCCGGAAATGGCTACGGTTTCGTGAACCATCCAGAAAAAATTTGCTGGCAAGTAAACGCAGGCCTGTTGCCCTACGCCCCAGCCTGCGCATTACAGCATCAACTCGTGGAAGCCCGTATAGCCGGGGCGATCCCGGACGTCCTGCTCTTCTGCGAGCATCCCCACGTAATCACCCTGGGCCGCAACGGCAATCGCAAAAATCTACGCGCGAGCGGCCACCTGCTAGCCCAAATGAACGTCACCTTCCACGAATCCGACCGCGGCGGCGACATCACCTACCACGGCCCCGGCCAAATCGTCGGCTATCCCATCCTTGACCTCACTGAACTCCGGCGCGATGTTCGCTGGTACGTCCAGCAACTCGAAGAAACCATGATCCGCGCCTCCGCCGAATTCAAAGTAACGGCTGCGCGCGTCGCCGATCGCCACGGCATCTGGGTCCAGCACCCCGCCGGCGAAGAAAAACTCGCCGCGCTGGGCGTGCACCTAAGACGCTGGGTCACTTCCCACGGCTTCGCGTACAATGTTGCAACCGATCTGCGATACTTTGATCTAATCGTTCCGTGCGGCATTGCTGATAAACGAGCTACGTCGCTCGAACGCGTGCTCGATCGCGCCATCCGCACCGACGAAGTCCGGCCTAGGCTGGCCACGCATTTCGGCGAACTGTTCGAGCGCAACATGCTCGACGTCTCGCGCGCCCAACTCGAGGAAAAATTGCAACATCGCGTCCAACACGCGCTCGCGCCACGCCCCAGCGAGGTTGTGGAACTTAGAGGGAGCATGGCATGACCCAACCTTTGACTCAACCATTGACGCACGCGCTCACGCGTGAGCAGCACCTCGATCTCTACTATTACATGCAGCTTAATCGCCAGCTCGAAGAGCGCATGGTCCGCCTTTTCCGCCAGAATAAAATTGTCGGCGGCCTCTATTCCAGTCTCGGACAGGAAGCAGTTTCAGTCGGCACCTGCTACGCGCTGGAAAAACGTGACTGGATCGCACCCATGATCCGCAACATCGGCGCGCTGCTGGTAAAAGGCGTCCCGCCGCGCGACATCTTCACCCAGCACATGGCGAAATTCACTTCGCCGACGCTGGGCAAAGACGGAACCAGCCATTTCGGCGACCTCAAAGTCCGCCACATCGTCTCGCCCATTTCCATGCTGGGCGATTTAATTCCGGTTATGACCGGCGTGGCCATGGCCGGCCGTTATCTCGGACAAAACATCGTCGCGCTCACATGGATCGGCGACGGCGGCAGCTCCACCGGAGCATTCCACGAAGGCCTGGGCCTAGCCGCCGCGCAGCGCGCCGCGTTCGTGCTGATCATCGAAAATAATCAGTGGGCCTATTCCACTCCCGTCTCGCGCCAGGTGCCCATTCAGAATCTCGCCGATCGTGGCGCCGCCTACGGAATCGCGAGCGCCATCGTTGACGGCAACGATGTGGTCGCCGTCTATCAAGCCGCCAAATATGCCGTGGACGAATGTCGCGCCGGCCGCGGCCCTCGCATCATCGAAGTGAAAACGATGCGCATGCGCGGCCACGCCCAGCACGATCCCGCCGAATACGTCCCTAAGGAAATGTTCGATTACTGGAAGGCGCGCGATCCCATCACGCTGTACGAAAAATATCTAACCGAAAATAAAATCTGGGACACCGCCGCCAAATCCGAGATTGACGCGCGCATCGAACGCGAACTCGACGTTGAGCAGAAATTCGCCGAAGATTCACCGCTCCCCCCGCCCGAACTCGCCGAAAAAGGCGTGTACTGCGACGGCTGCCACAAAATCGAAGCCGACTGGAAGCGCGCAAAAGCCGACCTGATGCCGCCGAAGTCGAGCATCGATCCTACATGGCGCCTGAAAGATCTTCCCGCCTACACGCAAGCCACCATAGCGAGTGGCAACGGCGCGAAAACTCCAGCGCCGGCCCCGGTATCCGTCCCCGCTGCCGCGCCAGCGAGCAGTCCCGCGATGCAAGAGCCGGTTCCGGCACCCGCACCCGAACGCGCCGACCTCCAGCCCGAACATTTGGCCGCCGAGGAGCCAGCCGTGCCCCGCGTCCCCTTTGGCCGGGGCCCCAAGGACAAAGCCTTCCGCCAAAGTCCCGAGAATCCCCAAAACAAGCCCGCGTACACCCGCGCGCCTAAAGAGAAATCCTTCAGCCGCAATCCGCAGGAGAAATCGTTCAGCAAAGGCCCGCGCAACAAGCCCTTCGGCAAGAATGCGCAAGGCAAGCCGTTCACAAAAAATCCGCAGGATAAACAGGGGAGGCGCTGACGATGTCGCACACCGCTCCGAGCGCGTCCTCCAAAGTCGTCCCCACTTCCGGCCCGATCACCATGGTGGACGCCATCCGCCAGGCCATGTTCGAAGAAATGGAACGCGATCCCGCCGTCGTTGCCATCGGCGAAGACATCGGCGTGTACGGCGGAGCCTTCAAAGTCACCGACGGCCTGCTCGCGAAATTCGGCCGCGAACGCGTCATCGAAACGCCCATCGCCGAAACCGCCATCATCGGCGCGGCCTGTGGCATGAGCTTCCTCGGCCTGCGCCCGGTGGCCGAAATGCAGTTCATTGACTTCATCGCCTGCTGCTTCAACCAAGTCACCAACTTCGTCGCGAAATCCCACTACCTCTGGGGCGCTCCAGTGCCCATGGTCATTCGCGGCCCTTCGGGCGGCGGCGTGCACGGCGGGCCATTTCACTCCGCGAACCCCGAAATGTATTTCGTGCACACGCCGGGGCTGAAAGTGATTTATCCTTCCACGCCGTCGGATGCCAAGGGGCTGCTGAAGTCCGCGATTCGCGACAACAATCCCGTGCTGTTCTTCGAGCACAAATATCTGTACCGCCGCTTGAAAGAAGAAATGCCGCCGGGCGATTACACCCTGCCCATCGGCAAAGCCATCGTTCGGCGCCCGGGCCGTGATTTGACCATCGTCAGCTATGCCGCGATGGCGCACACGGCCATGGAAGCCTCCGTACAACTCGCGAAAGAAGGCATTGAAGCGGAAGTTATTGACCTGCGCACGTTGCTTCCGCTCGATAAGGACACAATTCTCACTTCAGTGAAGAAGACCAACAAGCTGCTGGTGGTGCACGAAGACACGCGCACCGGCGGCATTGCCGGCGAAATTGCCGCTCTCGTCTTTGAAGGCGCTTTCGAGGATCTCGACGGCCCGGTCGCCCGCGTCACCGCTCTGGATACGCCGGTGCCCTATGCGCCGCCTCTCGAGGAACGCTTTTTACCCAACACTGAAAAAGTAGTCGCGGCCGCGCGCGAACTGGCAAAATACTAAAGCGGACAAAGGCAGGATCGAGACGATGGGAAAGACCAAGGGCATCAACAACGCCGAATTTGAAGTAGGCAGCGAAGTGAAAATTGCCGACCGCGCTTTCCTCGAGGCATTTCTCGAAGCCGGCCAGTACCACAACGAACTCGAGCCCGAGCAGCTCGCCTACGCCGGAAAGATCGCCAAAGTGAAGGCCGTCGATTTCTTCACCGGCGGCGACGAGATTTACACGCTGCAGGGCATTCCCGGCGTGTGGCACGAGGAATGCCTTAGCGCCGCCTAGCACTGCCTCGTGGAAATTAGTTGCAATTAGTGCCGCGGCGCGCGTTCGTACTTATAGGAGAAGACCATGGCTGTTGACGTCATCATGCCCCAAATGGGCGAAAGTATTTTCGAAGGCACGATTACCAAATGGCTGAAGAAAGCCGGAGACAAAATCGAGCGCGACGAACCGCTCTTCGAAATTTCCACGGATAAAGTGGACGCGGAAATTCCCTCGCCCTCGGCCGGCGTGCTGAAAGAAATTAAAGTCGGCGAAGGCCAGACCGTGCCGATCCAGACCGTCGTCGCGGTGATTGAAGCCGGTGATGGCGCGGTCAGTTCCGCGCCAGCCGCCGCTCCTGCGAAACCCGAAGCTGCTAAACCCGTCGCGACGCCTCCCGCTGCGAAATCCGCTGCGCCTGCTTCGGCCGCACCAGCCGCACCGCAACCAGTCGCCGCAAGCGGTGAAAAAGTTCGCAGCTCTCCGCTAGTCCGCAAAATCGCGCGCGAAAATAATATTGACGTCTCCCAGGTTCCCGGTACCGGCGCCGGAGGACGCGTCAGCAAGAGCGACATTCTCAGTGCCGTGCAAGGCGGCGTTCCGGCTGTGGCTTCGTCTTCCAGCGTGGCTCCGGCTTCCGCACCGCCGTCGGCCCGCCCCGCGGGAGTTCCACCAGCCACGGGCGGTGCCAGCGCTTCCGCGGTCCTGGAAAACGCCGTGCCCCGCGAAAAAATGTACTTCGGTCATTACGAAGTCCAGCCCATGTCCGTCATGCGCCAGCGCATCGCCGAGCACATGGTGCTCTCGAAACACGTCTCCCCGCACGTGTACTCCGTGGACGAAGCGGACATGACCGCCATCGCCACGCTGCGCGCCAAAATGAAAACGAAGTTCGAAGAAACCAGCGGCACCAAGCTTACCTTCATGCCCTTCTTCGTGCGCGCCGCCGTGGAAGCTCTGCGCGCCTTTCCCACCGTGAATGCTTCGGTCGACGGCACGAACATCATCCTGCACAAGGAATGCAATATCGGCATCGCGGTCGCTCTCGACTGGGGCCTGATCGTCCCGGTCATCAAGAACGCCGAGGAGAAAAATTTCCTGGGCATCGCGCGCACCATGAATGACCTCGCCGAACGCGCCCGGGCCAAGAAACTGAAGCCCGACGAAGTCGCCGAAGGCACTTTCGCCATCACCAACCCCGGCGTCTTCGGCGGCCTGTTCGGCCTGCCGGTAATCAACCAGCCAAACGTCGCCATTCTCGGGCTCGGCACAATCGAAAAGCGCCCGGTGGTGATTGATGACGCCATCGCTATCCGCTCCATGGTCTACCTCACGCTCTCCTACGATCACCGCGTAGTAGACGGCGCCGTAGCCCATCAATTCATGGCCAAGCTGAAGCACACGCTGGAAAATTGGACGGAGAGTATTCTGTAACTCGCGATGTCGCCAGGGAGTTGACTGTCAACAGTTGAAAGTTGAGCGGGTTACCGCGGGCGCGGGTTCTTTTAGCTGTCAACTCTCGAGTCCAAACGTCCAACTCCAAACCCATGTCGCGCTTCCCGAAATTCGACCCCTGGGGCCGTACCCCGTGGAAAATCTCCTTCACCCCGCGACCGCGCAAACTCCCCGCCCACGTGGACTTCGCCATCATCGGCGGCGGATTCACCGGCCTCGCAGCCGCTGCCTGGCTCCGCATCCTAGCGCCGGAGAATTCCGTAGCGGTTTTCGAAGCCGCGCGCATCGGCGCAGGCGCGAGCGGCCGCACCGGCGGTATGGTTCTGGCGGAGACCGCCGCCGGCAATCAGCCCGGCCTCGGCGATGTGCTCGCGGGCTTCCGTGCGATCCTCGAAACATTGAAAGTGCGCTGCGATCTCGAACTGAGCGGCGCATGGGAAATCGCGCGGCAGCCCAGTTCCGGAAAATCGGGGCACACTCAATCACCAATCGCCTGGAATGATTCGGGCAAATTACGAGTGGTGAATGAAGTGCCCGGCGGCACGCTCGATCCCGGTAAATTGGTCACGGGCATGGGGCGCGCCGCCCAGCGCCTCGGCGCGCAAATCTTCGAAAATCACCGCGTGCAAAATGTGAGCTGGGGCGCCGCGCCGGAACTGCAGCTCACCACCAGCTGCGGAGCAGCACAAAAAATCAGGGCGACAAAAATCCTCTTCGCCTCAAACGCCTTGTCGCTTCCGCAATCGGGCCTGGCCGGCATGCATCCGCGCCTCACGCTGGCCATCCTCAGTCGCCCGGTAAGCCAGAAAGTTCTCGCCGCGATCGGCCTCGCGGAAAGAAAACCCTTCTACACGGTGGATTTCCCCTATCTCTGGGGCCGCGTGCGCCAGGACCGCTCCATCGTGTGGGGCGCCGGCCTGGTGCAATCCCCGGACGCCGACGATCTCGAAAAAGTGGACGTCGCCGCCGAAGACTCAGCTGCGGCCTTCGACCGCCTCGAACAACGCGTGCTCCATCTCCATCCAGCGTCGGAAAAATTGAAATTTACGCGCCGCTGGGGAGGTCCCATCCTCTTCCGCGATTCCTGGAAGCCGGTCTTCGACTGGCACCCGCAGAGCGTCGCAAGCCGAGCCACCCAGAAAAGTGGCTGGTCAAGTGACGACGCGCCCCGCAACGGCATAGTCCTCGGTGCGTATGCCGGCCACGGCGTGGCACTGTCTTCCTATCTGGGAGCCTGGGCCGCCGAAGTCTTGCTCGAACGCCGCAAGCTCCCGCAATGGAGCGCGCTCGACAGCTAAGCCGCAGCGATTGCGATAAGATGAATTCCTCAAACGATTGCCGCCGTCAAACCGCCGGCAAGCTCATGCGCTGAAGCCAGCAGAGGTGAAGATGGCATTCATTTCCGTGACGCGTTTGCGAGTTCGGTCCTTTCTCTACTTCCCGGAATTCCTGTGGGATACCGCGCAGTCCGTGCGCCAGGTCCAGCGCAGCTCTGGTTTTCTCGGCGGCAGGCTTTTAGTCAACGCGCCGTACGTTTTTTGGACCATGACTGTTTGGCGGGACGAGGTGGCGATGAATGCCTATCGCACCGGGGGCGCGCATCGCAAAGCCATGCCCAAGCTGCTCAACTGGTGCGATGAGGCTGCGGTTGTGCATTGGACCCAGGAGTCGCCGGAAATTCCCGCGTGGCAGCAGGCGCAGCAGCAGATGGCGGAAAAAGGGAAGTTATCCAAGGTGAATCATCCATCTCCTGCGCAGGCGTCGCAGCAAATTCCAGCGCCGCGACTGAGCCGGATTGCCCAAACCCTTAAGCCGGCGCGCCAGGTTTAGAGGCGACGCGGCTAAGCGGGTGCTGCTGGAGGCGTTTCGGAAGTTGCAGGTGCCGGGCACAGCAACGCCGCGAGCGCCGGATACCGCGGTGCGAAAAAACAAATCGCATAAGCCGGGAAAAACACCACCATCGGCACGGAAATCAACGCCATCGCGAAGATCAGAATCACAAGCGCCACGCACCCAAAAACTGCCGCGACAGAGATGGTATAAACGTTCCACTCCCAGCCCGATGCCTTCCCGCCCAGCACCGCGAGCGCCGCCACTCCGCCGATGGGGATCAGCAGCACCAGGAACGCAATCACTGAGATGATCCCGAAGACAATCGCCGCTCCGATGGCGAGCACGATTTTCATTCCGATATATCCCGCGTACGCGGCCGCTTCCGCCGCGAGGTGCGGCCACAGCCGGCGCCAGCCTTCGAGCGCGCTGATATCTTCCAGCGCCATCTGCGGCACCACAAAATCCTTGGTCATCACATGGACGACTCCCGTCACCACCAGCAGCACTATCAGCAGCAGGAACAGCGTCACGCCGCCTAGCACCAGCCCCAGCACGTGCTCGCGGCCATGCGTAAACCAGCCCAGCATCGCGGCCGCAGCCACGGGAATCCCGATGACGATCAGGAGGACTCCCAGCGATGCCAGCATGAAAAAAATCTGCCAGCAGAACAAACGAATCCCCGCGTGCCGCCGCCGCGCCCAGCCCAGGCGGATGCGGCACTCCCTTTCGACGACGCTGTCAAATAAAATAAAACGCATCACGCTCGCGATGTAGGTGAACAGCAGCACGAAGCCGAGCCAGAACACCAGAAGAGCCGCCACCAGCCCGGCCAACAGCGCGGGGTGCGCGGTCGCGAAGCCGGTCCAGGGAGCATCGAGAAGACGCTGCGTGGCGCGCGGGTGATGATTCAAGGGAACATTGAAGTTGCATCCGTTGAAGGAACCCATCTCGCCCGCCAGTAGCCCGACAAAAGCGAGGCGCGCCCATTGCGCAAAGCGCCACGGCTGAAAAAGCTGGGCTTTGACATGGCGGAAAGAGAGATCGACCACGTCAGCGGCGGAAGGGAGCAAGCCAGCGCCTCGTTATTACGAATGACTGGAGAGACAGTACTGGAAGGATGGCAGGAGTTCAAGTCACTTACCGCGGCGCGGATGTTCGGCTACTTGATCGAAGCTCCTGTCAATTCCAGCGTGCGATTCACCTGTCGAACACGGACCCGCGATCCCCGGGCAGGCCGTCACGCCGGTGCAAAGGCAGGCGTCCCGAAAAGTCTTCCCAGTGGCCATGTCACTGCATCCGCTGGCGCAGTTCTTCGGCGAATCCTTCCACCTGGCTCATGGCCACGATGCGTATCCCTTCCCCGGCGAAAAGTTTCTCGACGAACACATGGCGCGGATTTTCAGCGTCCGGCGCGGTGTCGGTGATGGCCGTCATCTCCGCCAACGCGTCGCGCGCGTGAATGCAGCCGGCGGTGTAAGCGAGCGCCTTCGCCCGCGGCAAATCGCGCCGCAAGGAAACCGATTGGATAAATCCGCGCACGCCGTTCTGGTAACCGTAATCGAGCCGCATGGGATCGCCCGGCTGCGTAAAACCCTCGACGCGCACGCGATGTTCCAGCTTGCCTAGAATGCGGTGCCGCCGGAACACGTCGTTCAGCTTGCCGCGCATCCAGTCCCGGGTATTCTGCAGCAATCCGCCCGCGCGCCGCGCGGGAGGCGTGACCTGCTCCCGGTACAGCCGGTCCAGCTCGGCGTCGAAATTATCCGCGAATAGCCGTTTTTGCGGGCTCAGTTGCAGCGTGGTGGAAACGATCTCGACCAATTTGTGCAAGTGATCGTCCGAAGCCGGACCCCGCAATCTCGCGTCGAATTCCGCAGCCAGGGATCGCAGCAGGTCCTCGTCAGCGTCGGGATGCACGCGCCGCACGCGCGCGATTTCCGATGGCTCTTCGATCACGCGCACGGCTTGCCGCGAACCACGTGATTCCTCCAGAAACACGCCGATATTCAGCCACTCGTCGCGCTCCAAGTTCGGCATGTAGCGCAAAATGCGGAACTGGAACATATTTTTCGGTTCTTCATCCGTCGCAACTGGAGACATGCCTTACCTCCCTGCTGAGAAGTCGCGTTGCGAATTCCCCCCAAGTCGCTACTTAAACCAGTCGAGCGCTGTAAGAATTCATCGCGAGCAAGCGAGCAACACCGCGCCGCCCGCCGTCGCGCAATCCAACACCCCGCTCCGCAAAAATTTCCCCGCTCACCAATCGCACCCTCACTTCCAATTCGGAAACGGCTGCGCTGAAGATTTCCAGGCCGAAACAATCAACTCCCGCACCAACTTCCGTCGCCGTAAAAGCTGCTCCAGCATTCGCTCCAGCGCATCGGCGTCGCAGTCATACCACTCCGGCGGAATCTGCCCATAAATTTCCTCCAGCGCCGTCTCTTCAATCCGCTCCACGCGCGCGATCCAGGCCTCGAATGAGTCCATTCCGCGCACCGCTTCATACACGCGGTGCCGCGCATACAGGCCGCGCAAGGGCGCATCCGGAAAATTCCATTCCCCGGCGTTAAAACAGAATCCGTTATCAATCATCCGCGCGCAGTAACGCGCAGCCGCACTCGCCCCCCGTTCCACACGGTGGGTCGCGCCGTCCTGCTCGCGAAAAAAAATCGCCTGCCGACCGTTGGTGTTGCAAGTCCATTTGTCGAATACCAGCATGCCGCAGAATTCCGCGATGTTGGTCACTTCGCGCAGTTGTTCGTCGGGCAGAAAATCGTACACCGCCACGTCCGCCAGATTTCCCGGATACCGCGAACCAAATTGCTTGCCCGCTTTGCAGGGCGCGCGCCCGCGCCCCAGCTGAATCACCAGGTCCTCGGTGCCAGCGATCAGCTCCGCCCGCACCTCCACCACTTCCGGCTCCGCCACCGACAGCCCCAGCCTCGCCGCCAATCTTGTACCAAGCAATTCGTTCGCCAGGATCCGCAATCCCTGAGGATTGTTCTGGAATTTCAGCACGTAATACGCCTGGTTCGAGCAGCGCATCAAATGCGATTGCGGCCCGCCACGCATTCTGCGCACCTGTTCGACCGCCAGCGCCATCCCGCGCCCATGCTAACGGTCAATAAACCCGCCCGACAAGAGAATTATTTTCAAACTGGGAACGTACCGCAAAGGTGCACTGCCGCTTCACGCACCGTAGCTTGTTTCGATTCAGCACACGTGTGACCTTATATTCGAGGCGGGACAATTCGCGTGCTGCCCCATAAAACGGTAGGCCTGCGGCGGCGACGCTTTCTGGAGCGCGGGATTTCCGGACTCTATGACGGGTTGCGCCCGGGCCTGACACGCCCGATCCCACCTGCACTTCACTCCGACCGATACCTGCTGGCTCAATCATGGGGAGATCTGGTTTCATCGCATCACGCTGCAAGCCATTCGCCGCGGGACTTTTCGCAACGTGAAGGAACCGAGCGCAAAAATCGAGCACCGCGTGCAAGACTCCAACCGCCAGGCCCAGTCGTTCGTCTGGACTGCCACACCGGACTTGATCGCCACCAAAATCGAACAACGACGTGACCGAATATTCGGGACAGCACACTAGTTGCCCTAGAGGCGGCACTTTAGCCAATGGAAAAAGCGTTTACAGACAATTGGATTCCAGCCAAGTCGATATTTCCGGCAGCGCGACCCAACGCAGGTGTGGGCCAGCGCTTGTACCGGCCTGCCTTTGGTGATATAAAAATTGAGGCGGGGTCTTGGAGCAGCATCCCAGGCTAAACCGTTCTAAAACCTCTCGTTCGAGGAGAACTCGAAATGGCGTACGTAATTGCCGAGCCTTGCATCGGAACAAAAGACACAGCCTGCGTGGACGTCTGCCCGGTGGATTGCATCCACCCGCGCAAGGATGAGGCGGACTTCGAAGCCGAAACGCAGCTCTACATCAGTCCCGTGGAATGCATTGATTGCGGGGCTTGCGTGCCGGTATGCCCGGTAACGGCTATTTTCGCGCTGGAAGATTTGCCCGAGAAGTGGGCCAACTTCACGCCGATCAACGCGGATTGGTACACCAACAAGAAAGCCTAGCCGTTCGAGCGCGAGCCACCGCGCTGCGGCTTGAGCAATGTTTTTTCGGCGCGACGGATATGTGCATCCGCCGCGCTGTCTTTTGTGGTGGCGGAGTTAGACTTCCAGTCCCAGAACTTGCCGCCCGCTAGGGCTGATCATGCTGGGATTCCAAGCCGGCTCCCACACGATTTCCACTTTCACATCGCGCACTGCTTCGATGGCCGCTACGCGCGCGCGCACTTGTTCTGGAATCGCTTGTGCTGACGGGCAGCCCTGCGTCGTCAACGTCATTTTCACGGTTACGTTTCCTGCGTCGTCGTATTGCACGTCGTAAATCAGGCCCAGGTCCACGATGTTGATCGGAATTTCCGGGTCGAAGCACTGCCGCGCAGCGTCTAGAATCTGTTCTCGGTCAAGCGGCATTGATGTTCTCCTGTCGCGCTAATCACTGTTTCTTGGATGCTGCATTCGGGCTCTAGTTGCCAAGGCTCGCTGAACTAGCGTGCTACACACTCGCCGGGGTGTCAACTTTTCCGAATTCGGCAGTCGCGGAATTCACTGTTAGAATGATCGGCGCTGGCGCAAGCTGCGAGTTCAACGGGAGACACCAACTTGAAATATGACTTTCGTTTCGCCGCACTTCTAGCCACAGCTGCCGCGCTTGTATTTGTCTCCCCTGATCCCTCGCACAGTTCCGCCCAGTCAGTGCAGGATGAGAAACCCCCGAAAGAAAAGCCGCAACGGCCTGTGGAGCCGCGCCCGAGAATCATCGCCATGACCGCCAAGGATTTTGGGTTCGATCCTGCGCTAATTCACCTCAAAGTCGGCGAGAAAATCCAGCTGCGAGTCATTTCGTCCGACCACACACACGGGCTGCACATCAGCGCGTTCCCGGACGGCGCGACGGTCAACACGCCCCCGGGCCTAGCCTTTATTTTCGGCGAAGATTGCTGGAAATTGAAGAAGGGCGAATCCGTGCCGGTGGATATCGAAGCCACCGAACCCGGAACGTATTCGTTCCAGTGCTGCAAATCTTGCGGCACTGGCCACAAACGCATGAAGGGCCAGATCATCGTCGAGCCCTAAATGCCAACGAATTGCCGCGCCGTGTCAATCCTCGGCGCGCCGCTTTGTTGTCTTGGTCACTTCCCAATTCAATTTGTGTAAAGTTTGCCGCCGTGTGAGCGATACTAAATTCAGCGTGGTGCATGCGGAGCGGAATCGTATTCGCGTCGCACGCGGCAGTGGCTTTCGATCGCGCGCATCCAACATTTGAAAGTGTGATGAATCCGCATCAATGAAAGACTGGCTCCCAAGATCGGTTCAGTGCCTGCGCAACTACAACGGCCGGACGTTCGTCGCCGATTTGGTCGCGGGCATTACCGTCGGACTGGTCGCCTTGCCGCTGGCGATGGCTTTCGCTATCGCCTCAGGCGTGCCACCGCAGGCCGGTTTGTACACCGCCATCATCGCGGGCTTCCTTATTTCCGCGCTCGGCGGTTCCACCACGCAGATCGGCGGGCCTACCGGCGCGTTCGTGGTGGTGGTGTACGGCATCGTCGTGAAATATGGCATGGACGGGCTGTACATGTGCACGCTCATGGCCGGCGTGATGCTCGTAATCCTGGGCATCACCGGACTGGGCAGCGCCGTGAAATTCATTCCGCGTCCGGTGGTCGTCGGATTTACCAACGGCATCGCGGTGATCATCGCCAGCACGCAGATCAAGGATTTCTTCGGTCTGCGCATTGAAAAAGTACCCGGCGAATTCGCGGCGCGCATTGAAACCCTCATTCTTAATTTTCGCACGCTCTCGCCGGTCGCGACCGGGCTCGCGGTTTGTTCACTTGCGATTATCATCGTGTTCATGCACTACGTGAAAAAGGTTCCCGGATACATCGTCGCTCTGTTCCTGGGAACCACGCTGGTGGTGATATTCAAGCTTCCGGTGGAAACCATCGGCACGCGATTTGGCGGAATCCCATCGGGCCTGCCACATCTTCAGGTTCCGCATTTTCATTTCGATTTGCTGCGCCCGCTGGTTTCGCCGGCGATTACCGTTGCCATGCTCGGAGCGATCGAATCGCTGATGTCCGCCGTCGTTTCAGACCGCATGAGCGCCACCAAGCACCATCCCAACGTCGAGCTCGTGGCCCAGGGCGTCGCCAATATTTTTTCGCCGCTCTTCGGCGGACTTCCGGCCACCGGCGCGATTGCCCGCACGGCCACAAATATTCGTTCGGGCGCGAAGACGCCGGTGGCGGGAATGATTCACGCGCTTGCGTTGCTCGGGATCATCCTGTTTGCCGCGCCGCTCGCGCGTTTTGTACCGCTCGCGGTGCTCTCCGCCATTCTGCTGGTCGTTTCCTACAATATGGGCGAGTGGCGCGAAATTCCGGAGTTGCTGAAGCTTTCGCCGCTGGAGATCGGCACCTGGCTGGTCACTTTCTTTCTCACCGTTTTCGCCGACCTCGCCGTCGCCGTGGAAGCCGGCATGATTCTTGCCGCGCTCGTTTACATTCGCAAAGTGACCGAGACCACCACCGTTTCCGAAGTCACAGAACAATACTTGCAGGAAGGCCATGCGCACATTCTGCAGCACAAGGAAATTCCTTCGTACGTGGCCATCTTCCGCATTCACGGACCCTTTCTCTTCGGCGCCACCGACAAAATTAATGTGGTCATCGAACGTATTCCTGACCTTCCTCCGATCGTCATTCTGCGTTTGCGCAATATGACTGCTCTGGACGGCACGGGCTTGCAAGCGCTCGAGAATCTGGCGGACGTAGTGCATAAATCCGGCCGCACGCTGCTGCTCTGCGGCGGACGTCAACAGCCAGCGGAAATCATGCGCGACGCGGAGTTCGAGCAGCACGTGGGCGCGGAAAATATTTGCGCGAGCGTCACCGAGGCGTTGCAGCAGGCCAGGAAGCTTTGGTCGCTGCGCCTCGAACAAGAATCGGCGGTAACGCAGGTGGGCGAGGAATTGCCAGTCCGCAGCAGATGATCCTTTACTTCTTGTCCGTGTGAGCTTTAGCGCGTGATTCGGCCGCAGATTCAGTGCTATCCAATCGCCGAATCGCGGGCAGCCTTTCGTCTCCCGGGAGCTGCAATTCACCCAGTGCCCGCGCCCACAATTTCGCTTCTTCGCGCAGATCATGGATCGCGAGGCCGCGGTGGCCGGCAGGGAACCGCGTAATTTTAACGATTCCGGCTGCTAGTAGTGTTTCCGCGCCGTCTCGATTTCCGCGCCGGTAGTGATGAAACGCCGCGGCAATCTGTATGATTCCTTGCAGAAAAGTCTTTTCCGGCTCGTCCTCAACCAGCCAGACTTCTTCCCACACTTCGTGCGCTTCAAAAAACTCTCGCGCGTTAAAGTGCCGTAGCCCGCGCTCGAATTTTTCTTCCTTCTCGCTGGATTTCATCGCGCGCCGGCCCGTTTCCCGTTAGAATTTCCATGAATTTCTTGGTTGCATGTCATCATAGCAGCCCGGAAACAGCGAACCTCATGGAAATTAAGATCGCACTGCCGGGCGTGAAGCTCGGCGTGGTGGAAGCGGACGGCGCAAGCGTCGTATTGGTGCATCCCGATCTCGCGAAATTGATGGACGAGGTCTGCGCACGCAAGCGCGCCGAATTCACCGTGGAAAGTCTCGCCGAAGCCGAACCTGTTCGCGAGGTGCGCGCCATGTTCCGCGAATGGGGTATGGACCCTTCGAAATATCGCCCCTCGTCGGAGGCGCTGTTGCGGCGCGTGGTGCAGGGCAAAGGCCTCTACCGCGTATCGAATGTCGTGGATATTGGCAATCTCGGCTCTCTCGAAACCGGCTGGCCCTACGGCTGCTACGATCGCTCAAAAATTAATCCGCGGGTGGTTTTGCGCCACGGCGCCGCCGGCGAGAAATACGAAGGCATCGGAAAACAAACCTGGCACCTGGAGGGCCGGCCGGTCCTGGCTGATCCCGCGGGCCCATTCGGCAGCCCCATCAGCGATTCCACGCGCAGCATGATCACGGAGGCCGCCACGCAAATCATGATCGTGATTTACGCGCCGGCCCGGGTCGCCGATGCATCCTTGAACTTGGCAATTACGCGCTTGAAAGAGCGCCTTACGCAATTTGCCACCGCGTCTGATGTCCGCTCGCAAATTTGCGCGGACTGAAGAACCGCGCGCAAAACCAAGACAATCGCCGCTCCAATATTCTGCGATGCAGCGCACCTGATTGTTTGTGAGGGCAGCGCGCCGACGTGCGTTTGAGAACTCCCGCGCATTCAGGTTATCCTGTTAATGCTTCAGCGAGGCCCGGAGTGGCGAAATTCCAGTTTGTCCTTCTCATCCACGCGCATCAGCCGGTTGGAAATTTCGACGACGTGATCGAGCGCGCCTACGCGCAGTCTTATCTACCTTTCGTGCAAGTCCTTGCGCGCCATCCTGCTATCCACGTGGGTTTGCATTACACAGGCTCGCTTCTCGAATGGATCGAGCGCGCCCACCCGGAATATTTTGATTTGCTGCGCACGCTGGTGCAACGCAGCCAAGTGGAAATGGTCGGCGGCGGATTCTACGAGCCGATCCTGATCGCCATCCCGCCGGAAGATCGCCACGAACAGATCACACGCCTCGCTGATTACATCGAAAAACATTTTGGCGCGCGACCGCGCGGTGCGTGGCTCGCCGAACGCGTCTGGGAGCCACAATTGCCTTCATCCCTCGCGCCCTCTGGCGTCGAGTACACGTTGGTGGACGACAACCACTTTCTCGGCGCGGGCTTCGAATTCGATCAGCTCTTCGGATACTATCTCGCCGAGGATCAGCGCTACTCCGTAAAAGTTCTGCCCGGCCTGAAAGCGCTGCGTTACCTCGTGCCTTTTCGCGCGCCCGTGGACACCATCGAATTTCTGCGCACTTGCGCGAAGGACCATCCCGGCGGCTTCGCGGCCATGGGTGACGACCTGGAAAAATTCGGTGTGTGGCCCGGAACGAACAAACTTTGTTACACGGACGGCTGGCTGGAGAATCTTTTCGTCGCGCTCGAACAAAATTCGGATTGGCTGGAAACCGCGACGCCCGCAGCAGCGGTTGCCTCGCACCCTCCGCTCGGACGCGCCGATCTTCCCACCGCTTCCTACACCGAAATGATGGAGTGGGCGCTGCCGACTCCCGCGCGAAATCGTTATCACGCGCTGGGCGCCGAATTTGCCTCGCGCGCGGAAATGTTGCCATTCCTGCGCGGTGGCATCTGGCGCAATTTCTTTTCCAAATATGGCGAATCGAATTTGCTGCACAAGAAAATGCTGCACGTTTCGCACAAAGTCCGGAAGCTTTATGAAAATCCTCAACCGGTGCAGGCTTTCCGCGATGCGCGCGACCAGGCCCGCACGCTCACGCTGCGCGGCCAGTGCAACGATCCCTATTGGCACGGTGTGTTCGGCGGCCTCTATTCGCCGCACCTGCGCACGGAACTTTGGCGCTCGCTGATTCAGGCGGAATCCATTGCCGATTCGCTCGCCAATCCTACCGGTCATTACCAGAATGTCGCCACCCTAGATTTCGACTCGGATGGCCGCGACGAGATTTATTTCACCTCCGACCGCTACGCTGCGGTGCTCTGTCCCGCGGATGGCGCCACGATTTCGGCGCTCGATTGCCGCCAGTCCAACGCCGCGCTGGTGAATTCGCTGGCGCGCCGCCCGGAGTCCTACCACGCGAAGCTGAAGAATTTGCCGGCCGCCGCGGCGCACGGCGCGCAATCCATTCACGAGCAAACGCGCTCGAAGGAAACGGGCCTCGACCGTTGGCTCAATTACGATCGCTGGGCGCGCCATTGTTTTCGCTTGCTGCTTTTCAGCCGCGAGAAGATACACCCGGATTGCGGCACGGCACAATTGTCGGAGGACGCCGCGCTCGCCGCCGGAAACTATCGCGCGATGAAAGTCTCTCCCACGCAAGCGACTCTCGCCTCCGACGCAAGTGTGGATTGGCCGGTCGAAAAGACTTTTTCGTTTGCGAATAGCGCGGGCGGATTCGGCATTCTGTGCGACGTCACGCTGCGTCGCGCGGCGTCCGGCGCCGCCTCCGTTTACGTCGGCATCGAAGCCGTGTTGAATTTCCTCGCGCCGTCCTCGCACGACCGCTATTTTGAATCTGCCGGGGAGCGCCATCCCTTGAGCTGGTCCGCGGCCGCGCCCGGTTCGAGTTTGCGCGTTGTGGATGAATGGCAAGGCGTCAGCGTCACGCTCACGGCGCCGCACGCGCTGGAATTCTGGATCACACCCATCGAAACGGTTTCCGAATCCGAAGAGGGGTTCGAGCGCATTTATCAGGGCTCGCAAATCGTTGCCGTCTGGCCGCTGGAACTGGCGTCCGGCGCGGAGTGGCGCGGCCAGTTGAATTTCAACGTTGCGCGCTTGGGCTAGCGCCCGCGTTTCCGAATGGCTCATTCATCGCGTTACCTTGCGTAGCGTTGTGCGTCATACGCGGCGCCCACCGAAGCGACGCGTGGCGAGCTTGCCGCCCGTCGCGCCACTCTGCTACAGTGCGCTAGGAGGGATTTCATGGCTGTTTCGCAGGAACTGCTCGATATTCTGGTTTGTCCGCAGGACAAGACCCCGGTGAAGTTGACGAACGATCAGCGCGGCTTGAAGTGCCCATCGTGTCATCGCGTCTATCCAATTCGCGAAGACATCCCGGTGATGCTGATAGACGAAGCCCGTATTGAAGCCGAATGAAGCAGCGCAGCGCGCCTCTTCATAAAAGTTGACTGCCCCGCCGAACTCGAACGATCCCTCAACTCTGCTCCCGGCCTTGCCGCAGGGCGCCGAAATTCTGATTATCCGCCTGCGCTCGCTGGGCGATTTGGTTTTGGAGACTCCCGCGATCGCCGCACTGCATTCCTGGCGCCCCGACTTGCGAATCTCGGTACTGGTCGAGCCGCGCTTCGCGCCGGTGCTCGAAGGTAATCCGCCAATCGGAGAGATTATTTTTTCGCGTGGCCTCGGTGAGACGGCGCTCGATTTGCTGCGCCGCAAGTTTCCTATCGTATTCAATCAGCACGGCGGCCCGCGCAGCGCCATGCTCTCCGGCGCGTCGGGCTCTCCGTTGCGCGTAGGCTGGGCCGGATATCAGTATTCGTTTCTCTACAACGTTGCGGTGCCGGACGCGAAGGAATTTTATGGCACGCCAGCCGTGCACACCGTCGAGCATCGCATCTCGCAATTCTATTTCACGGGCCTGCCGCGCGGCCCAATTCCGCGCGCCCAGGTTTTCGCGCAACCCGATGCGATAGCAACAGTCGCTCGCAAGCTGGCGGAGAAGGGAATCGCCGCGGATGCGCCGTACGCCGTGTTGCAACCCGGCGCGCGCTTGCCAGGCATGCGCTGGCCCGTCGCGAAATTTGCCGAAATCGCGCGCTGGCTCCGCGAGAAGCATGGCCTGGCGAGTGTGGTGAATCTAGGCGCGCGCGACACCGAAATCGCCGCTGAAGTTCGAAGCGAGATGCAAAAATGCGCCGTCGTGCTGGATGCTCAACTCGACGTTCGTGAGCTGATCGCGCTGATCGCCGGCTCGCGCATTTTCATGGGAAATGATTCCGGCCCCTCGCATCTGGCAGCGGCCTTGCAGCGCCCCAGCGTCGTAGTTTTCGGCGTCACCGACCCCGTCCAATGGCGGCCTTGGCAAGCAGAACATCGCATCGTGCAAACCGGCGCGACGTTCGATCGCCCGCGCGGCGACAAAGCCATCGTCATCGGCAACCCGCGCCCGATTTCATCCATTGCCAGCGACGAAGTCCGCCATGCCTGCGATGATTTGTTGTCCAGGCGATAGAAATCTACAACGTGGCCGCGATTTCCCATCGCCGCCGTTTGCTGCTCTGCGCCAAAAACACGCGAGGCTGTTGAAAAACATGACGGGATACACGAATTTCCTGGCCAGAAGTTTTAGGGCGTGGGTTTGTTTTGATCGTTGGCGCTGCCGTTCCAGCCGA
>Ga0209006_10001562_pt1 | contig 20778 bp, 18 predicted proteins | sample JacPin_JW_Ref_O2_FD_188567 | JGI IMG/M metagenome (GOLD analysis project Ga0209006, IMG submission 188567) | Forest soil microbial communities from Algoma, Ontario, Canada - Jack Pine, Ontario site 1_JW_Ref_O2 (SPAdes) (version 2) | ecosystem: Environmental > Terrestrial > Soil > Boreal...
AGTGCTCGCTCCACATCACGCTGAAGATGCCGAGTTCGGTCAGCGTGGGCTCGCGGTTGCCCAGAAGCTGCTTGATTTTTTCGTACTCGTCAGGCGTAAGGCCGTGCTGCCGGAGGATTTCCGGAGTGGGCGCAGAAGTCAAGGCAGTGGGCATGAGGAACTTCTATTGTCGCATTTTGGGGCGCGGGTGGGTAGGAAAAGCGGGCGCGAAATTTTCAGAAGCAACCAAAAGCCCTTAACCGCAAAGCTCGCGACCAGTGAACTCGTGGAGCCCCGGACGCCCTCGTCCGGGGTGCAGTGATGACGCGGCCGGGCTTCGCCCTGGCCGGATGGACGAGGCGTCCGTCGCTCCACGAGTTCATGCGATGTCGCAGACCTCAGGCCACAACTTCGTACTCGCTTTTCACCAGGCCACTGGGATAGTGCTGGGTGGCGATATGGCGGAGGCATAGATCGCGGGGTAGCGTGCTGAAGAGAGGAATGCCTTCGCCTATGAGCACGGGCACGCGCGTGATCGTGAGACGTTGAATGAGGCCGGCGCGCAGGAAGCGTTGAATCGTGATGCCTCCATCGATATAGGCGTGCTGGACGCCGCTGGCGGCGAGTTTCGCAACGATCTCGGCGGGCGTGCCGGCCATTTGTTCCACGCGGCCTCCGCGCACGTTAGAAAAATCCACGGGACGGCTGCTCAGGACCACTACGCGCCTGTCGCCGTAGGGCCACTGGGGAAAGGCCAGAACCGTTTCGAAAGTATTGCGGCCGATCACCAGCGCATCGACGGTGGCGATGAACTCGTCGTAGCCGTGTGGTTCTCCGTCGCCTTCCGGCAGAAAGTCGAGATCGCCGTTGAGTCGCGCGATGAAGCCGTCGACGCTGGTTCCGATAAAGACCGATGCTTTCATCCTGGAGTCCTCGCTATGGGGAAGATTAGAGTTTGGGGGGAGTGGGCGCAAGTCAGCGAACTCGTGGAGCGTCGGACGCCTCGGGAGCCTGCCCTGAGCGAAGTCGAAGGGGCGAAGCCCGGCCGCCATGTCCCTGTCTCCCCGGACGAGGCGTCCGGGGCTTCATGGAGCTACCTGGCTTCGGGGCACTGCCTTCCCTCTTGTTTTCAAGGAATTGTCTATAAGCTATTGAGAACACAGAGGGCGTGCTTGTGGAGCATACTTTCCGGCTGGGCGATGTTCTTTGTTTTCATTGTGGAAATCTCTGACTTGATGAAAACAGGTGCTGGGGGTGCGGAGTCTGGTAGCTTCGGCGGCGGGCGAGGCTGCGCCTGGGATGGTTCTGGGGCGCACAGAATCGGCCTGTGAGCGCGTTTGACTGCTCAGGTCGGCCTTCCAAGATCATCCGCGGGGTGGGCGGGGGTAAATCGCTTCCTGACGCGAAATCGGTGTACGTGATTGAAATAGTTTGTAACTTGTTGCAATTATCTGGAAGCTATTGGAAACACTGAGGAGCTTAGCGGCAGCGGTGGCGCTGCCGGCTGAAGGCCGGCCGCTGCGCGGCCATGGCGGGCAAGAGTGCCCGCCCCACACTCGTTTCTTCCGGTAAGATTCCGGGTGATGAAATCCATCATTGTGGGGACGGCGGGACATATTGATCACGGGAAGACGGCGCTGGTGAAGGCGCTGACTGGGATTGATGCGGACCGGCTGGAAGAAGAGAAGCGGCGGGGGATCACGATTGATCTGGGCTTTGCGCATATGGATCTGCCGGCGGCGAGCGATCGGGCGGCGAGCGATGCTGGGAAGGATCCTGCGAAAAGCGGTCCCGCGAGAAATGATCCGACGCGAAAAGGGGAGACGCTGCGGATTGGATTTGTGGATGTGCCGGGGCATGAGCGGTTTGTGCGCAACATGCTGGCGGGGGTGGGAGGGATGGATCTGGTACTGCTGGTGATTGCGGCGGATGAATCGATCAAGCCGCAGACGCGCGAGCACTTTGACATTTTGCAGTTGCTGGGAGTGCGGCGCGGGATCACGGTGCTGACGAAATCCGACACGGTGGATGCGGAGACGCTGGAGGTGGTGCGGCTGGAGGTGCAGGAATTTCTGCGCGGGACATTCCTGGATGAACCAAAAGCCGATAACTCGCAAGCCGACAACCGGAAGAGTTTGGATCCCGCAGGATTGGATGCGGCGCAATCTTGGGTGAAATCACAATCCATTGTGGCTGTGAGTTCGCTGACGGGCGCGGGGCTGGAGGAGCTGAAGCGGGCTCTGGTGGCGGCTGCGGGCGAGGTGAAGGCGCGGGATTCCGGGGCGCTGGTGCGGCTGCCGATTGATCGCGTGTTCACGATGAAGGGATTTGGAACGGTGGTTACGGGGACACTGGTGGCGGGGACGATTCGTCCGGAGGATGAACTGGAAGTTTTTCCAACGGGGCGGCAGGTGCGGGTGCGCGGGGTGCAGGTGCACGGGCAGGCGACGGACGCGGCGCTCGCGGGACAGCGCACGGCGCTGAATTTGGCGGGTGCGAGTACGGAAGACTTGGCGCGCGGGATGACGCTGGCTCCTCCGGAGACTTTCAGAACAACGCGGGTGGTGGATGTGAAGATGCGATTGCTGGCGTCGGCTCCGCGGGCATTGAAGGATGGGGCGCGGGTGCATTTTCATTCGCACACGATGGAGACGGTGGGGGAAGTGCGGCTGTATGAGTCGAGGGAACTGGATCCGACTGTCCTTGATTCCGAAGTCAAAACCCCCACCCTAACCGCGAACAACGCGGTTAGGATGGGGCACCCGCAGCCAGGTGCTTTCGGCAAAATCCCCACTTCTCGCGCAAAGGACGGGCGAGAAATGGGACACCCGGGTGCGGCGGGGCGGGCGCAGCTTTTTCCCGGGGCGGAGGGGTTTGCGCAGGTTCGGTTGGCGGAGCCGGCGTTGCTGCTGCCGGGGGATCGGTTTATTTTGCGGCAGTTTTCGCCGGTGGTGACGATTGGCGGGGGAGTGGTGGTGGATGCGGCTCCGATGATCGACCCTAAGGGCGTCAGGAAGCTGGAGAAGGCGGCTGGCGCGGCGATTCCGGCCTTTACGCAGAGGATGGAAGCGTTCGGGTCGGGACGCGGAGGAGCGATTTTGACGGGGCGCGTGACTCGGCGCGGCATGCGAGGACTCACGCTGGCCGAGGCGGTGGCGGAAACGGGATGGCGGCGGGCTGAGATTGTGGATGCGGCCGGGGCACTGATTGAAGACGGAATGCTGGTGCGGTTTCAGGATCGATTGTTCGCGCAGCATGAATTTGAACTGGCGCAGGCTCGAGTGCTGGAGGCGGTTTCCGGTTTTCACAAAGAGAATCCGCTGAGCGCGGGCATGTCGAAGGGCGAGATACAGGACGAACTGCAGCGCGCGCTGGAGATGGCTCCGGAGCTGTTTGCGGCGGCGGTGGAGAGTCTGGCCCGGGCGAAGAAACTTGAACTGGTCCACGAGTTGGTGCGATTGCCGGGACGCGGAGTGGTGATGAAGGACGTGGAAGCGGAATCAAAAAAGACAATCGAGGAGGCGTTTGCCGGGGCTGGGCTGAAGGTTCCGGCGCTGCAGGAAGTGATTGCGGGCTTGAAGATCGACAAGGGGCGGGCGCAGAAGATTGTGACTTTGTTGTTGCGCGATCGCGTGCTGGTGAAGATTTCCGAGGAACTGGTGTTTCATCGCGGGGCGCTGGAGCAGCTGCGGCGGGAGCTGGCGGGATATAAGACGAAGTCGGCGAAGATCGATGTGGCGAAGTTCAAGGAGCTGACCGGGGTTAGCCGGAAGTATGCGATTCCGCTGCTGGAATATCTGGATCGGGAGCGGGTTACGCGGCGGGTGGGGGATGTTAGGGAAATTTTGTGACGATGCAAGACCTTCGCCACGGATTTCTACGGATACGGCAAAGACTTTTCTTGATCGTGGGGGAATTAGGGGCGAGTTTGCAGGCAGTTTCAATCTCTTGAGTGCGCGCGGCACGGTAGCGGTAGGGATCCTTCAACTGCGCGACTGCTCCGCTTCGCGGAGCAGTCACTCCGGTCTGGATGACGGGTGGAAGGGGCTTATCCGGATCGAACGGGCTGTTTCGGATCGAGGGGGGCGGACCGTCGCTTCAAGTCTTCTCCTAAATTTTTTCTTCGGGGAATTCCAGTTCCAGGCCGAGCGGGTCGGTGAAGCGGTTGGTCAGGTTGGCGAGGCCGGTGAGCAGGTGCACGTCGACGATTTCGGGGTCGGAGAATTCTCTTTTCAAGGGGGCGAAATCGGAGTCGGTGATGGCGTGGGGCGTGCGGGTGAGTTTGTCAGCGTAGATGAGTGCGGCTTTTTCTTTTGTGGTGTATCTGGAGTAGTCTCCGGCGCGGAGCGCGGCCCAGTCTTCGGCGGTGAGGCCGGCGCGTTTTGAACTTGCCACGTGATGTTGCGTGCAGTAATAGCACTGGTTGATCAGCGAGACCCGGAGGTAGATGAGTTCGTAGAGCTTGCGGTCGAGGGAGCGGCCTACGCTGGCGTAGAAGGGAAGAAAGTTCTTGAGCATTTCCGGACGGTGAGCCAGGGCTTTCTGGGCATTGCCGGGCTTGCCGCGCAGAGCTTTTTCGTAAATCTCGTTGATTTCGGGTGAAGCTGATTCCGGGGCAATCAGCGTGATGCGCGCCATAAGTCCTCCGAGAGCGATCCTTCAGGCTGAAATCATCATAGATCATAAGGGGAGAGATTAAAGCTGAGAGCCACGGGCCGCACGGAACCGTGAAGTCGCGGCCAAGACTGTCGATAGAGAGCGCATGAGACGCTGCGCGGCAGGGTTCGCTAGAATCGGTGAAGGCCAGTTGGATAGAGGCAGATACTTGCCATCTGGCGGACGTGCCCATAGAGTTTTCGCACAAGGGAAGGTGTGCGATGAGTATTCTGCTCGCGGTATTTCTGTTGTTATGGGCGCCCAGAACGGCAGCGCAGACTCCGGCGCAGGCTGACCCGGAGCAGACCAAGATTCTGGCGCTGGAAAATGCGTGGAATCGGGCGGAGGAGCACAAGGATGCAAAAGCGCTGGAGACGCTGCTCGATTCCAGTCTCGTCTATATCGACTATGACGGGAGCATGATGGATAAGGCCCAGTTCATCGCCAGCGTGAAGGAGCCGGAGTTGCATCCGGAACAGATCGTGAACGAGTCGATGACGGCGCATGTTTACGGCGAGAGCGCGGTGGTGACCGGCGTATACCACGAGAAAGGGTTGAGGAACGGGAAGGCGTATCTGCGCCGGGGGCGCTTTACGGACACGTGGGTGTATCGCAAGGGCGAGTGGGTGTGCGTGGCCAGCCAGTCGACGCTGATTCAGCATTGAGCGAGCCGGCATCCTGGCCGCGGATTTGCCCGGATCGATATGCATAGATCGATATGTATAGAGCAGCTTGGTTTCTTCTCTTTTCTTCTCTCCTCTCCATTCTTCCTCTCTGCGAGGTCTATAGTTTTTGAACGGGAGTGTCCTGCTGGCTATGCTTTTGATTCGTCCTGCAAATATTGATGATTGTGGGCTGCTGCGAACGATGATCCGCGAGCTGGCGCAGTTTGAACGCCTGCTGGAATTCGTGACCATCCGGGAAGAGGATCTGGCGCGGGACGGATTCGGGGAGAATCCGCGATTTCGTGCGTTGATCGCGGAGTGGGATGGGCAGGCTGCGGGGTACGCGATTTTCTTTGGTTACTATTCCACATGGGCGGGGGCGGCTCTGTATCTGGAAGATCTGTTTGTGCGGGAAAAGTTTCGTAGCCGGGGCATTGGAAAAGCGCTGCTGGCGGCGGTGGCGCGCATTGCCGTGGAACAGGACTGCTACGGGATGCACTGGGAAGTGCTCGACTGGAACCAGAAAGCGATTGAGCTGTACCAGGCGCTGGGAGCGGAGTTTCCTGATCAGTGGCGCAGGGTGATGCTGAGCGGCGAGGCGCTGCAGAAGCTGGCGGAGAGTAGACCGTGAAGGCCAAGAGTGGCAAAGCTGCAGGGGTGGCGCCCGTGCGATTGTTTGTGCATCGCGAGGCGTGGGATGTGTGGCTGGAGAAGAATCATCGAAAACATGAGGGCTTGTGGCTGCGGCTGGCAAAGAAAGGGTCGGGGATGCAGTCCGTAACGTATGGGGAAGCTCTGGATGTGGCGCTGGCTTATGGATGGATTGATGGGCAGAAGCGGCCGGAAAGCGAACAGGCGTGGCTGCAGAGGTTTGTGCCGCGGGGGGCGAGGAGCATCTGGTCGAAGATCAACCGGGAGAAGGCGCTGGCTCTGATTGCGAGCGGGGGGATGAAGGCGGCTGGGCTCGAAGCGGTGGAGCGCGCCAAGAAAAGTGGAAGGTGGGAATCGGCTTACGACTCTCCGAAGGGAGCGGAGGTGCCGAGCGATTTCCAGGCGGCGCTGGATGCGAGTCCGCGGGCAGGGGAATTTTTTCAGGGGCTTGATCGGGCGAACCGGTATGCGATGCTGTTCCGCATTCAGACGGTGAAGAAGGTGGAGACGCGGGCGCGGAAGATTGTGGAATTCGTTGGCATGCTGGAGAGGGGCGAGAGGATTCACGAGCCGCAGAGGAAGCGGCAGGCGAAGTGAAGCAGATCTCAGTATGCCGGGCGGAGGCAGACTTCGTCGAGATCGTGGAGCGACGGAAGCCTCGTCCGTTCCGCCTGACCTGAGCGAACCGGAGAGGCGAAGGCCGGCCGCCGTACGACTGTCTCCCCGGACGAGCGCGTCCGGGGCTCCAAGTTCTCTACACTGAGACGCTTACCAACAATGGCGACTGTCAAAATCATCGGCGCGGGGCTGGCGGGGGCGGAGGCGGCGTGGCAGTGTGCGCGGCGGGGCGTGGACGTAGAGCTGTGCGAGATGCGGCCGGTGCGGACTACGCCGGCGCATCAGACTGGGGACTTTGCGGAGCTGGTGTGTTCGAATTCGCTGAAGTCGGATAGTGAGAATACGGCTCCGTGGTTGTTGAAGGAAGAAATGCGGCGGGTGGGGTCGCTGCTGCTGGAAATTGCGCGAGAGTGCGCGGTTCCGGCGGGACACGCGCTGGCGGTGGATCGAGTGAGGTTTGCGGCGAGAGTGACTGAAGCGATTTCCCGCGCGGCGCGGATTACGGTGCGGCGGGAGGAAGTAACGGCGATTGATGAAGGGGACATTACGATTGTGGCGAGCGGGCCGCTGACTTCGGAGGCGCTGGCGGCCGAGATTGGGCGGTTGAGCGCTCGGTCCCCGACTCAAGTGACTACCGCAGCGGCTGAACACGCTTCTCAGATGGGGGCAGAGAGTGCAGCGCTGAAGCGCTGCGCCACCCAAACGACGGATGCGGGCGACGTTCATGGCGAGTCGAACCAGCAGTGGCCGGACGAGTCCAAACCTTCGCGGGCAGGAGGGCCCGCGCCACACCAGATTGAGCCACGCAGTCCGCATTTGTATTTTTATGATTCGATCAGTCCGATTGTCGAGGCGGATTCGATTGATATGACGCGGGTTTATATGGCGGCGCGGTATGACAAGGGGTCGGCGGATTACATTAATTGTCCGATGACGGTGGAAGAGTACGACACGTTCTATGGCGCACTGGTGGCGGCGCAGGCGGTGGAGGAGCGGGATTGGGAGAAGCTGAACTATTTTGAAAGCTGTTTGCCGATTGAGGAGATTGCGCGGCGGGGGCGCGACACGCTGCGGTTTGGGCCGATGAAGCCGGTGGGGTTGAAGGATCCGCGAACGGGGCGGATGCCGTATGCGGTGGTGCAACTGCGGCAGGAAAATCTGCGGGCGGACTCCTACAATTTGGTGGGGTTCCAGAATCATTTGAAGTTTGGCGAGCAGGCGCGGGTGCTGCGTCTGATTCCCGGCCTCGAAAATGCGCGGTTTCTGCGGTACGGGCAGATTCATCGCAATACTTATATCAATGCGCCGACGCTGTTGCGGGAGACGCTGCAGATGAAGGCGCATCCGCGGGTTTTGTTTGCGGGACAGATTTGCGGCGTGGAGGGGTATGTGGAATCGATTGCCACGGGGCTGATGGCGGGGATGCATGCTGCGGCGCTGGCTTGCGGGGATGAGCTTGTGCCTGCGCCCCGGGCTTCTGCGTTTGGATCGCTGACGCATTATGTGACGCATGCGGACGCGAAGAGTTTTCAGCCGGCGAACATTACTTTTGATTTGCTGCCGGGGCTGGAGAAGAAAATCCGCGATCGCAAGGAGCGGCACCGGTTGCAGTGTGAACTGGCGCTGCGGGAGTTCGCTGCGTGGTTGGAGCGGGCCGGGGTGGTGGCGGCGCGATAGACTTTTTTATCGCTGAGGGCGCGGAAGGACGCGGAGGGCGGAGATGCGGGCGGCAGTGTCGGTTACGATTCGTCGCGCGGGGCCTGAGGATGCTCCTGCGATTGCGAAGGTGCTGCACGCGTCGTTCGTGGAGTTCAGGGCTTTGTACACGGATGGCGGCTTTGCGGCCACTGCTCTGGGCGCAAAGCACATTCTGATGCGCATGCAGGAAGGGCCGGTGTGGGTCGCGCGGCGTGATGAGGCTGTGGTAGGCACGGTGGCTGCGGTTGCGAAGGGCGCGTCTGTTTACCTTCGCGGGATGGGGGTTTTGCCGGCGACCCGGGGATCGGGCGTGGGAGCGGCGCTGTTGCGGACCGTCGAAAGCTGGGCTGCGGGTGAGGGGTATGGCCGGATGTTTCTTAGCAGCACTCCGTTTCTTACTTCTGCGATCCGGCTGTACGAGGGATTCGGATTTCGGCGGATGGAGGAGGAGCCGCAGGATTTGTTTGGGACAGAGCTGTTTACGATGGAGAAGGTGGTGGGGTAAGGAATGCAGGGGCCGGGGGCCAGGGGTCAGAATGCAGAGGGGGCCGGGGCTGCCACATCCAGAGGTTTCAGTTTGATTTCTGCTTGCTAAATTCTGCGTTCTGCCTTGTTTCTGAATTAATTTGATCCGCGGGGCGATTCTTAGTACCTTGCTGGGAAGCGATTTAGAGTGAGGTGCGCGCTTGCCTATTTCTGCCGTGGACGCAATTTCTCCCGCGTTGCTGCACACGAAGAAACAACTGTTTCAGCCTTTCCGGTTTGGGCAGTGGACCAAGCTGGCGGTGGTGGGACTGCTGGCCGGAGAACTGGGCTCCGGCGGCGGGTGCAACCGCAGCTTCACCAACTTTAATATTCCCCGGGGCGACAGCGGCCGCCACTTTCTGGAGCGGGCCGGGTCGATGCAAGGTTGGTCGATGCAAGACTGGTCGATGCCGAACCTTGCGATCTACGCGGGGTTGATTGCGGCGCTGGTGGCCTCCGCACTGGTGCTGGGAATCATCCTGATGTATGTGAGCAGCGTGATGCGCTTCATTTTATTCGACAGTGTGTTGGCTGGGGACTGCCGAGTTGGCGAGGGTTGGAGCCGCAGGCAGGGGCCGGGACTCCGGTATTTTGTGTGGAAGCTGCTCTACCTTCTGGCCTCGCTCGCGTTTTTTGCGGTGGTGATTGGAATTCCCGCGTCTTTCGCGTTGGCGGGAGGTTGGTTCAAGGAGCCCGGGGAGCACATGGGGCCATTGATTCTGGGAGGGATTCTTTTGTTTCTTGTGGTGCTGATTTTCGCTGTGGTTGCGGCGGTAGTTTTTGTGCTTACCAAAGATTTTGTGGTGCCGCAAATGGCGCTGGAAGGGATTGGCGCGTTTGAGGGATGGCAGCGTCTGTGGGCGATGATGAATGCGGAAAAGGGTGACTACGCGATTTATGTGGTGATGAAAATTGTGATGGCGATTGTGGCGGCGGTGGTCATCGCCATCGTGACTGCGATAATGGCGGTGTTCTTTGTGGTCCCGACCGTAGTTCTCGGCCTGGTGGGAGTGCTGGCGGGCAAATCGGCGGGGCTCACGTGGAATGCGGGCACCATCACGCTGGCTGTGGTGGTGGGATGCATTCTGCTTTTTTGTTTTCTGTATCTGGTGTCTCTGGTTTCGGTGCCGGCGATCGTATTCTTTCCCGCGTATTCGATTTACTTTTTTGCGGGACGCTATCCGGCGTTGAGTGCGGTGCTTTATCCCGCCCCGCGGGTGCCGGTACCTTCAATGGGAACTGCTCCGTACGGCAACCCACCGCCGTTGTCTGCACTCTGACTCTTCATTCGGATTTCTCCAAGCAGAAGTCTTTACTCTGAATTTCTTCGAACTGGCGGGGCGGCCGTCGAGGGTCGTGGAACTCGGCACCTGGCCGAGGTGTCTGATGTTGCAGACACGCGCGTGCCTGAGAGGAGCCAGTTCCTATGTCCTTTTCAATGGCAGGCGGGGGTGCGTCCGGGCCGCAGATTAACGTTACGCCGCTGGTTGATGTGCTGCTGACCTTGATCGTGATGTTCATGCTGGTGGTGGCAATGGATCAGGAGCAGGGAGAGACGGCGCAGATTCCGCAGCCGGATCAGAAGCAGACTGCGGGGGAGAAGAAGTCGAGCACCGTCGTGATCGAAGTGGTTTGGAGTACGAAAGACGCACCGCCGAGGATCAAGATCAATCAGGAGGACGTGCGGTGGGAGGATTTGGACGTGCGGCTGGCGCGGATCTATTTGACGCGGGCGGAGAAAGTGGCGTTCGTGCGCGGCGATGCGGACGTGGATTTTCAGTATGTGGCGGAGGTGATTGACGCGGCGCATCATGCCGGGGTGCAGCGGGTGGGGTTGCTGACGCAGGGGAGGGAGGTGGCGGGGGAGTGAGGGGAGGTCCCCGAGGTTACCAATGGGAGCTTCCGTCGACTCTCAGTGAGGACGAGAATGGAAAAGACGATGGATGCCAATGCCGCGGAAACCCTTTAGATCGCCAAAGCTCTTCAGCGACTTCAATACGCTCCAGTTCGCAAGTGTCATGGGAATGGTGGTGTTCGTTCTACTGCTCGTGTTCATGACGATCTCGCCGCACGGCCATGGCGTCAGTGCCGACCTGCCGAAGGTTTTGCATCCTGTTTCCATGCCCGGAGCCCTGAGAGAGGATGTAATGAAGGTCACGATTCTGCGCGACGGCCAAGTCTATTTTGGCACTGACCGAGTTAGTGCCGCCGCTTTGCAGCAAAAGATCGTGGAGCACCTAAAGGATCGGGGTGTGGAGCGCAGGGTTTACATCGTGGCTGACTCGCGCGCGAAGTGGGGCGCGGTCAAGGTCGTGCTCGATGGCGTGCGCTCGGCTGGAATTCTCAGAGTTGCATTCCTGGTTGACCAAAGCAGATCGACTGGCAGCTTGCCATAGTGGGCGGAGCCGCGCTGCGCTCGGCTGGACCGCCGAGGCGGCTGTCCCTACGCGAGTTTTCTTGCTTAGGAGTTCCTTGCACGGTTCTTGATCCAGATTGGGGTGCCGATGAAGCCGAAGGCTGCGCGGATTTGGTTTTCCAGGAAGCGCTGGTAGGAGAAGTGTAATTTTACGGCGCGGTTGGTGAAGAGGACGAAGGTGGGCGGAGCGACTGAGGCTTGCGTCATGTAGAGGATCTTTACGCGCTGGCGCATGGGGACGGAGGCGCGTTCGAAGTCGACGTGTTCGATGAAGCGGTTCATTTGTGAGGTGGTGACGCGCTTGCGGCGTTCGGTGGCGACTTTTTCCAGCAGCGGGAAAATTCTTTCGACGCCTTTGCCGCTGCTGGCGGAGATGAAGACGACGGGGGCGTAATTCAGAAATTTGAGATCGTAGCGCAGGCGCTCTTCGTAGGCTTCGCGGTCGCCAGGGCGCTTGCTTTCCCGCATGCGCGTCGCTTTCGACGGCCTTCCCGGTTTCAGCGCGCCGCTCGAGACCAGGTCCCATTTGTTGACCACGATAATCATGGAGCGTCCGCTCTCGTGGGCGTAGCCGGCGATGGCGGCGTCGAGCTGGCTGACGCCTTCGGTCGCATCGATGACGAGCAAGGCGACGTCGGCGGCTTCCAGATGCTTGCGCGCCATGACGACCGAAAGTTTCTCCGCCATGAGATGGGTTTTACCTTTGCGGCGAATGCCGGCGGTGTCGATGAAGCGAAAGCGGCGTCCGTTGTGCTCGAGGATTTCGTCGACGGCGTCGCGCGTGGTGCCGGGAATGGGCGAGACGATGGCGCGGTCGGATGCGGTGAGCGCGTTCAGGAGCGTGGACTTGCCGACGTTGGGGTGGCCGATGATGGCGACTTTGGTTTCGTGGGGAGAATCGTCGTTGGTCGCTGGTGGTTGGCCGTTGGCCGTCTCGGATTCGTCTGGGAACGAGGGGGATGAATCCAAGTGCTTTCGGCTGCGCGGACGTGGTGCCTTCTCGACTGCGGGCGGGATGCCGGCGTTACTTTCGCCGGACGATTCTAGTTCGGATGATTGTGTTTCGGGGAGAACTTTTAGAATTGCGTCGAGAAGATCGTCTACGCCGCGGCCGTGCTCGGCGGAGACGGGAAACATCTGGCGAATTCCGAGGCGATGGAAATTGTCGACCAGGGTGGATTGCTTTTCGCCGTCGACTTTGTTCACGGCCAGGAACAGCGGGCGGCCAGCTTTGCGCAGGAGACGAACGAGTTCGAGGTCGGGGCCGGCGAGTTCGGTGCGTCCGTCGACCACCATGACGATGGCGGCGGCTTCGTCGAGCGCGACCCGGGCCTGACGGAAAATTTCTGACGGGATGAAATCTTTCTCTTCGGGAAGAATGCCGCCAGTGTCGACGATGCGCAGGTGGCGTCCGCGCCACTCCGCGTCACCGTAGAGGCGGTCGCGGGTGATGCCGGGCTCGTCGCCGACGATGGCGCGGCGCGAGCCGACGATGCGGTTGAACAGCGTGGACTTGCCTACGTTGGGTCGGCCCACAATGGCGAGCGTGGGAACGCCGGCTGCGGTGGTGGCGACGGTGCTGGTCGAGTTGTAGGTGGGTTGCGTCAAAATGAGTGTGGCCAGCGTCTCTGGAAACTGGCCCGATTGCCTCCGAGCCGCTGCCCCCCCAAGTTCTTCTGCATGGTGGTGAGGGAGCCGACTCTTCGAGTCGACCGGACAGCCGAGGTCGGCTGTCCCCACATGAGTTGTAGCAGTGCATTATCCCCGAACGGCTATTATAGAGACTTCTTGGCGCCACCACCTTCAACTCGCTCGGCAGCCAGCGGCAAAGACGCGTCGCTTTACCAATTCTTCGCTCCGGCAGGAGTGTTGTCGCGGACACATCCGGCGTATGAATTCCGACGCGGGCAGCTGCAGATGGCGCAGGCGGTCGAGCAGGCGCTCGAAGAGAAGCGGCATCTGATTGTGGAAGCCGGTACTGGCACGGGCAAGACGCTGGCTTATCTCGTGCCGGCGATTCGCTCGGGCAAGCGCGTGATTATCTCGACTGGAACGAAGAATCTGCAGGAACAACTCTTCTATAAGGACGTGCCTTTTCTGGAGCAGGCGCTGGCGAATGGGCTTCCGGCCTCCGGCTCCCGGCTTTCGGTTTGCTACATGAAGGGACGCAACAATTACTTGTGCCGCAAGAAACTCTACGACCTGACCGATCAGCCGGTGCTGAGCGGACTCGACGAGATTGAACAATATCGCGCGATGGCGGCGTGGGAAAAAACTACGCAGACGGGCGATCGCGCTGAACTTGCGGAACTTCCCGAGGCCAGCATGCTGTGGCACAAGCTGGACGCGCGCGCCGACGCTTGCCTGGGGCAGCAATGCAGTCAGTGGGAGCGGTGCTTCATCACCGAGATGCGGCGCAAGGCGAGGGAGAGCGACATTATCATCGTGAATCACCATTTATTTTTTGCCGATCTTGCCATCAAGCTGCAGGCCGAGGGCGCGGCCGATGCGGGGGTTCTGCCGGAGGCGGCAGCGGTAATTTTCGACGAGGCGCATGAGATTGAGAACGTTGCGGGAAATTATTTCGGGATTTCGGTGAGCAACCTGCGGGTGGAGGATTTGGCGCGGGATGTTGAGGCCTCGCTGCAGCATAACCGCATGCTCTCGGCGGGGCTCTCAGGAGCGTTGGGAAGTTTGCGGGAACGGTCGCAATTGTTTTTTTCGTTGCTGCCTGCGGGGGAAGGACGGTTTTCTTTCGAGACCCGCCGCGAGTTTCTGGAAGAAAATGGCGACGAGTTTCTGGCGCTGAATCGGGCGTTGACGCGGCTGGCGGGGGAGTTGGAGGGCTTGCCGCAGAAGCCGGAGGAAGTTTTCAATTTTGTGCGACGGGCGCAGGAGATCCAGGTGCAGTTGGGGTTTGCTCTGGAGTCTGAGGATCGGAATACGGTGTTTTGGATCGAGCGGCGCGGCGGACGCGGGAGAGCGAATTCACCACGGAGTCACCCTTCGACTTCGCTCGGGGCAGGCTCCGGCGCGGAGAAGGACAAGGCAACTGCTCAGGGTCTTCGTCATGAAGGCAGTAGGCAGAATGTTTTTTTGCAGGCTACGCCGATCGATGTGGGACCGATTCTGCGGGAGTGCTTGTGGTCGAAAGTGGAATGCGCGGTGCTGACTTCGGCGACGCTCGCGGTGGGCGGAGGATTCGAGTACATCCGGCAGCGCTTGGGGTTGGAGCACGCGCGCGAGTCGGTATTGCCTTCGCACTTCGACTACGAAAATCAGGCTCTTTTGTATGTGCCGCCGGATTTGCCTGATCCGCGTACGCCGCAGTTCGGGACGGCGGTGGCGGAGCGGATTTGCAGGCTGCTCGAAATTACGCGGGGGCGCGCGTTTGTGCTTTTTACCAGCTACGCGCAGATGAACGATATTTACCAGCGGCTGTTGGACGTGATCGAATTTCCTATGCTGCGGCAGGGAGACGCGCCGAAGAGCGCGCTGCTTGAGGAGTTTCGGCTAACGCCGAATGCAGTGCTGTTTGCGACTTCGTCTTTTTGGCAGGGCGTGGACGTGCAGGGCGAGCAACTAAGTTGCGTGATCATTGATCGGCTGCCGTTTGCCGTTCCCAGTGATCCGGTGGTGGCGGCGAGAGTGAATGCAATTAACGCTGACGGCGGCAATGCGTTCTTTCAGTATCAGGTGCCGGCTGCGGTGATCACGCTCAAGCAAGGCTTCGGACGGCTGATCCGATCGCTACATGATCGCGGATTGTTAGTGCTACTCGATAACCGCATCTTGAAGAAGCAGTATGGGCGCGTGTTCGTGGAGAGCTTGCCGAATTACAAAAGGACCACGGAGATGAGAGCGGTGGAGGAGTTCTTCGGAGTCGTATAGCTTTCCGCGAATACACGGGGCCGGGCTGCGCCCGGCGGACCGCTGAGGGGGCTGTCCCGACGCGAGTTTTCTGCTTACGGGTTTTCTCTCACTTTCGCTCTTCCGCGAGTCCCGTGGTGGGTAGCACTCCGACCACAATTCCCGACGACTCTGCTTTCGTGTGATAGACGCGCTCGGTGGCTTTCACGAAGTCGGAGGGCTTGGCGTCGGGGATGTTTACGAAGGTCTGGGGATTGCGGTCGGTGAGCGGGAACCAGGAACTCTGAATCTGCACCATGATGCGGTGACCGCGGCGGAAGGTGTGGTTCACGTCCGGAAACGTGGCGCTGATTTCTTCGACTTTGCCCGGCGCGAAGGGTTCGGGCTTTTCGAAACTGCGGCGGAATTTGCCACGGAAGGGCTCGCCGCGTACCAGTTGCTGATATCCGCCCATGGTGAATTGAGGGGGAGGAACATCGGTTCGGGGCTTGTTGAGGTCTTCGAGACGGGGTGTGTCCAGCTTACTGTCCGGGAAGTCGGGCGGGTACGCGTCGATCAGCTTCACGTCAAAATCGGAATCTGTTCCGCTGGTCGAAACGAAAAGCCGCGGCGAGATGGGACCTGCGATGGTGACGTCTTCCTGCAGAACTGGCGTTTGGTAGACCAGCACGTCGGTGCGACTGGAAGCGAAACGCTGATCGGAGAGCATGTATTCCTGGGGCACATTAAGCGCAACGTAATTCACGAACGGCACCGGCTTGCCGGGATCGCTAACGTATTCATCAAACAGGGGCGAGTCGGCCGGCGGCGGCTCGAATGAGAGTTCGCCGTTGGCGTGGAAATATAGAGTTTTGGGTTCGGCATTTTTCGGAGGCCAGGCCGAATATTGTCTCCACACGTTGGTGCCGGTCTCGAAAACATAGGCTTTGGGCAGCTTCGCATCGCCACTACCTTTAAGATATTGTTCGAAAAACGGGAAAAGGATTTTGCTGCGGTAGTACTCGCCGGTGTTGGCAGCGAACTCTACTCGTCCCAGATGATCGCCGTCGTAGCGGCCCCATCCGCCGTGCACCCAGGGGCCGACGACCAGAGCGTTGAAAATTCCAGGATTGTTTTTGTCGATGGCGTGGAAGGTAGAGAAGGGACCCTGCAAGTCCTCGGCATCGAACCATCCTCCGACGGTGAGCACGGCGCAGTGGATGTTCTTCATGTGGGGCGCGAGGTTGCGGGCCTTCCAATAATCGTCGTAAGTGTTGTGGTGGAGCTGGTCGTCGAACAAAGCGCTTTTACCTTCCAGATATTTAGAAAGATTTCCGAGGGGGCCGACATTCAGGTAAAACTCATATCCATCGTTTGTGCCGTAATCGAAGGGGACGGGGGTCTTCGGCGGGAGCTGGGGATTTTCCTGGGGCTTGAAGGAACTATAGAAACCGAAGTTCGCGTTCAACATGAATGCGCCGCCGTGGTAGGCGTCGTCGCCCATGAAGAGGTCGGTCATGGGAGCCTGCGGAGAAGCCGCTCTCAACGCGGGATGTGAGTCGATGATGCTCGCCGAAGTAAAGAAGCCGGGATAAGAAATGCCCCAGATTCCGGCGTTCCCGTTGTTGTTGGGAACGTTTTTGAGCAGCCAGTCGATGGTGTCGTAGAGATCGCTGGCTTCGTCCACGTCCTGCCTGGATTTCTTGTTGTCGAGGTGCGGACGCATCTCGATGAACGTGCCCTCGGACATGTAACGGCCGCGCACATCCTGAAAAACGAAAATGTATCCCGCTTTGTCGAAATCGGGCGCGGGGCCCAGGGTGCGGCGATATTGATCTACGCCGTAAGGCCCGACGCTGTAGGGCGTGCGGTCGATCAGGAACGGGAAAGTTTTCGAGCTATCTTTGGGCACGTAGATCGAGGTGAAGAGGTGAACGCCGTCACGCATGGGGATTCGGTATTCATACTTGGTGTAGTGCTCTTTGATGCTGAACTCCGGCGGCGGTTCCGACCTGCTCTGGGCTGCGGCGTTGAAAGAGATCAGTTTGGGCAGAAGCAGGTTCGCGAGAAAAACAAGAAAGATGGAAGGAAGAAGGACCGAATTGCGACGTTGCATGCGCGCTCCTTTGTTCGAGGCCGGAAGCCGAATAGCAAGCTAACTGCGGGGGTCGGCGGGAGTCAAGTCGGGGCTTCGTGGTGGTCTCCTAAATGCTCACCGCGGAGGACACGGAGCAAAGCTTCACAGAGCAAAGCTAGCGCGGGCCCCCACTGAGTTGGCGCGGTACAATGATGTGTTTGGCTGGAGATTGCGGTTGGGCCTGTATTCGCACGGGGCCGCTGAGGGATGCATGTTCGAAGTTACGGTGGAAGATACGTTTGCCGCGGGTCATTACTTGCGCAACTACAAGGGCAAGTGCGAGAACCCGCACGGGCACAACTACAAAATCCGCGTCACATTGGCCGGCGCGGAGCTCGACAAGGCCGGGCTGCTGATCGACTTCAAGGACCTGCGCGAGGTGATGAAGCAGGTGATCGATCGACTGGATCATCAGATGATCAACGACATTGAACCATTCACAGTCATCAACCCTTCTGCGGAGAATCTGGCGAAGTATTTTTATCACGAGTCCGACTCACGCCTGCAGCGCGTGACGGGCGGGCGCGTGCGCGTGAAGGACGTAACTGTGTTTGAGACCGACACGACTACGGCGAAGTACAGCGAGTAGTTAAGATCAGGGGCCAGGGGCTGGTGATCGGTGGCCAGTCGTCTCCGTGCAGAGATCCGTGCAGATTACTGAAATTTACAAGTCGCTTCAGGGGGAGTCTACCTACGCAGGGTTGCCGTGTGTGTTCGTCCGGCTGACGGGCTGCAACCTGCGGTGCTCGTGGTGCGACAGCGAATATACGTTCACGGGCGGGCGGAAAATGGCGATTGAGGAAGTGCTCGGCGAAGTGAACCGCCTCAGTCCCGGTCGAGGCCTGGTCGAGATCACCGGGGGCGAGCCAATGCTGCAGGCAGGCGAAGCGGTTCGGCTCATGGAGCGACTGCTAGGGGACGGGTACGACGTGCTTCTCGAAACCAGCGGAGAGCGGCCTCTGCAGCGGGTTCCGGCGGGAGTGGTCAAGATTGTCGACGTGAAGTGTCCGGACTCCGGAGAGCCCGGCACGTTTTGTAGGGACAATCTGAAGGCGCTGACATCGCGCGACGAGGTTAAGTTCGTGCTCAGCAGCCGCGCGGACTACGAGTTTGCGCGCGACTTTGCGCAGCAACACGGTTTGGCGCAACGAGTGAATGCGGTTCTGTTCTCGCCTGCGTTCCGCAAGGATGCTACCGGGACGCGAGACAGCTCGCACTGTCTGCTCGATCCCCAGGAGCTCGCGGAATGGATGATTGCGGATAATGTTGCGGCTCGGTTGGGGATGCAGTTACATAAGTTTATCTGGGACCCGGCGGTGAAGGGCGTTTGACGAATTGCGGATTGTTGACGGTTGATTGAAAAGCCCATGCGCTGCGGTTCCGGCAACAAGCAGAGAGTCAGCAATCAGCAAGCGCGTAAGAGATGGCGGACTCAACAAAATCCCGGGCGGTGGTGCTGTTGAGCGGTGGCATGGATTCCGCGGTGTGCGCGGCACTGGCGGTGCGCGACTACAGCGCGGCGGCGGCGGTGCATATCAGCTATGGTCAGCGCACCGAAGAGCGGGAGCGGCAATCGTTTCTTGCGATTTGCCGGCGGCTCAACATTCTCGACCAGCTCATGGTTCGCAATGATGCGTTGTCCGCCATCGGTGGTTCGGCTCTCACCGATGAGGGCATCGCCGTCCCAGACTCCGATGCGGCAGGGCCGGGGCTTCCGGGGCATGGGCTTCCGGGAGGTGGGATCCCCGTTACCTACGTGCCTTTTCGCAACGCGCATTTTCTGGCGGTCGCAGTGAGCTGGGCCGAAGTGCTGGGCGCTGAAAAGGTGTATATCGGCGCTGTGGAACAAGACAGTTCGGGTTATCCTGATTGCCGTCCGGCTTACTACCAGGCATTCAACCAGGTGGTGCGCGCGGGGACGAAAGAAGGACGCATTGAGATTGTCACTCCACTGATTGCGATGCGTAAATCTCAGATTGTGCAGCTGGGGCTTGAACTGGGCGCACCGTTCGATTTAACTTGGTCATGCTACCGGCGCGAGGATCTGGCCTGCGGTACGTGTGACAGCTGCGTTTTGCGCGTGCGCGCGTTTCAGGCTGCGGGAGTGAAGGATCCGATTTCGTATGTGGAAGCGGCAAGGTAGATAAGGTTTCGGCCGGGAGGCCAAAATGAAAAAACATTTTGCAATTTTTGTGCTCGTGGTTCTGGCGGCGGCTTTGTGCGTGCCTCCAGTTTTCGCCCAGGCTTCGGGGTCGGTTAAAGGTGTCTGCAAAGACGCTCAGGGCAACCCTATCGCGGATGCCACCGTGGTCTTCGCCAATCAAGACAATGGCCAGAAATATTCCCTTAAGACGAATAAGAAGGGCGAGTACTTTTCACTCGGCGTGTCACCAGGGACCTATAACGTTATGCTGTATAAGAACGCGGACGACGTCAAAGCGAACAAAGAACTCTATCACCAGAACAAATACCATGTGGCACTGGACGAGAATACCCTGGATTTTGACTTAAAGAAGGAAGCCGAAAACCAGGCCAAAGGCGTAGGCCTGACGCCGGAGCAGTTGAAGCAGCAGCAGGAGGCCCAAGCCAGGCAGGCGAAAGAAGGGAACACCGTCAAGGCCCTGAACGAGAAGCTGCTGGCGGCCAAGGCGGCTTCCGATGCGGGAGATTTTGACGGCGCGGTCGCAATTCTCACCGAAGCCAACCAGGTGGACGCAACTCGCGACCTGGTCTGGTTCAAGCTGGGCGATGCCTATCGTTTGTCGGCTGCCAAGCAGACGGACGTGGCTGAGAAGCAGAAACGCTTCGGAGAGGCGGCAGACTCTTACGCGAAGGCAATTGATCTCAAGCAAGAGGCCATCAAGGCCGGTAAGGACAAAGATCCCAACGCGACTAAGAATCTCGCCGCCTACTACAACAACATGGCGGACGCCTACAACAGGGCGGGCAAAATTGACGACGCGGTGAAGACCTACGAACTGGCTGCGCAGGCCGACCCCAGCTCCGTGGCGCAGTCGTATTTCAACATCGGCGCGGTTCTCACCAACGCGGGCAAAGTCGACGACGCCGTTGTCGCCTTCGATAAATGCATTGCCGCGGATCCCACGCGGGCCGAAGCTTACTACCAGAAGGGGGTAAATCTTCTGGGGAAAGCCACCTTGCAGGGCGACAAAATGGTCGCTGCTCCGGGCACTGCTGAGGCCTTCCAGAAATACCTGGAATTGCAGCCTACCGGAGGTCACTCGGAGGAAGCCAAAGCCATGCTGGCCTCGATTGGAGCCCCGGTCGAAACCGGGTTCAAGAAGAAGGCCACGAACAAATAGCGAAACTCAAGAAACGCAGTATGCCTTACTCGAAGGGCGGCCGAAACCGGTTGCCCTTTTTGTCTTGGTGAAAGCCCTGCCAGGTTACGAAGGGAGATGTACTTGCTGGCCTTAGCGTTACGGCTCGCGACGCGGTACAGTTAAGACAGTTCACATCGTTTTTCCCTCTCTGTGGTGCGTGCGATTCCGCAAGTGCGAGGAGCGAATGGCATCACCGGGCATTGCCCCAATCTCTGTTGTTCTTGAAGGCTTTTCGGGAAA